>Peterbilt_p2__coassemble_272_pt1 | contig 44444 bp, 33 predicted proteins | sample Peterbilt_p2__metabat2_low_PE_018 | metagenome-assembled genome bin Peterbilt_p2
CGCTTATAGGGCGGCCGAATGGTTGCGCTCCACCACAGGCAGTGATCCAGCCGCAGCGGACCGGCAATTTCCTGTCGCTGGCCCTGCCAGCGCTCGGCACCACCCAGAATGCCCGCTTCAAAAGGATCACCCCAGTGCAGAAAGACCCGCTCCACCTCAGGGTCGGTCTGCAAACGCAGAGCCAGCTCGTCCGGATTCAATGCATAGCTGTAAGGGGCCTGAGCCCGGTGAAAGACCGCCGCGAAATTCATTTTGTTTCCCTCCGCTGTAAGATGGCGGGCCGCAGCGCACGCAGCGCACGGGCTACCCGGTCAAAATCAGCCAGACGCCACTCCCAGTTGGGGGAGCCCACGGTGCCGGGGGTATTCATGCGGGCGCTGGCGTTCAGCTCCATTATATCCTGCGCGGGCAGGATGCTCCAGTCTGCCGTGCTTGCCAGCGCACAGCGGTTCAGCCGCTCCACCACGCTGCCTGTGCCGAAGCCCTGCCGCTTCAGCCAGCGGCGCAGCTTGCGACGGTGGGCAACGGGCAGGCTTTCGTACCATTCCTTTAGAGTGGCATTGTCGTGGGTGCCGGTGTAGTGGATCTGGCATGCCTTGTTCGAACCGGTGTCCTGCACATAGCGACCGGCAGCATCCAGCACGAATTCCAACACCTTCATGCCCTTCAGGTGGTAGTGATCCCGCAGCTCCAGAACCTCCGGGCGCAGATCGCCCAGATCCTCCGCCACCAGCTCCAACCCCGGAATCTTTTCATACAGGGTATCCAGCACCGCATAGCCCGGCGCTTCGATCCACTCGCCCTCAATGGCGGTGGGGCAGCTGGACGGAATTTTCCAGTAGGTATCAAAGGCCCGGAAATGGTCGATGCGAATGATGTCAAACAACTTCCGATTGTAGCCGATGCGCTCCACCCAGAAGGCAAAGCCATCCTTTTGCATCTTCGCCCAGTTGTAGATGGGATTGCCCCACCGCTGGCCGGTGGCACTGAAATAGTCCGGTGGTACCCCGGCGATAAAGGTGGGGCGGCCGTCCTCGTCCAGCAGGAAATTCTCCCGCCCGGCCCACACGTCCACCGAGTCCACACCCACATAGAAGGGCACGTCGCCCATAATGCGCACACCCTTCTGATGGGCATATTCCCGCACGGCTTTCCACTGGTTCAAAAACTGATACTGCAAAAAGCTGTGATAGGCAATTTCCTCGGCAAATTCGTTCAGCTCGCCCTGCCGGGTTTGGGGCCAATCCCGTTGCCACTGGGGCCATTCCAGCCAGCAGCGGCTTTCGTTTGCCTTTTTGAAGGCCCGAAACACACTGTAGTTCTGCACCCACTCCTGCCGGGCAAAGGCGTTGTACTCCTCGTCCGGCTGGAAGGCGGCGCAGGCAGCCCGCAGCAGCGGCTCCTTCCAGGCGCGCACCACTTCATACTCCAGACCCGAGTTGGCCCCGGCCAATTCCGGCACTTCAGGCAAAAGGCCCTGCTGCGCCAGCAGTTCAAGACTCAGATAGAGCTCATCCCCCGCACAGGAGGAATAGGGCTGATAGGGAGAGTTGCCGTATCCGGTGGGGTTCAGGGGCAGAATCTGCCAGATGCTCACCCCGCTCCCGGCCAGCAGGTCGATCCACTCGTATGCAGGCCGACCCAGCTCTCCCACCCCGGTGCGGGATGGGAGAGAGGATACCGCCAGCAGAATTCCTGTTTCTTTCATTCGATCATCCTCACAGATGCCAGATATCCTGATTGTACTCCGCGATGGTGCGGTCGGAGGAGAAGAAGCCCGCCTTGGCAATGTTCACCAGCGTTTTGCGGCTCCAGGCCAGCTCATCCTCGTAATCCGCCAGCATCGCTTCCTTCTTCCGGATGTACTCCTTCACATCCAGCAGGGTCATGAACCAGTCCTTACCCACAATCTCCTTATACAGGCGGCACAGGCTTTCCACATCACCGATACGGATCATCTTTTTGTCGATGATGAAGTCCACCAGACGGGCGATCTCCTCGTCGCCGTCGTAGAGGGCGGCGGAGGAATAGGCCTGCTCGTCGTACAGACGGATGACCTCCTCGGAGTTCTTACCGAAGGAATAGATGTTCTCTTCCCCCACCAGCTCAGCGATCTCCACGTTCGCGCCGTCCCGAGTGCCCAGAGTGAGCGCACCGTTAAGCATGAACTTCATGTTGCCGGTGCCGGAGGCTTCCTTGGAGGCCAGACTGATCTGCTCAGAGATATCGCAGGCGGGAATCAGCTTTTCCGCCTTGGTCACGTTGTAGTTCTCCACCATGACCACCTTCAGATAAGGGCTGACCTGCGGGTCGTTTTCAATCAGCTGGGAAAGGCAGAGGATCAGGTGGATGATATCCTTGGCGATGGTGTAGGCAGGGGCGGCCTTGGCGCCGAAGATCATGGTGATGGGCCGGGCGGGAATCTTACCGGCCTTGATCTCCAGATACTTGTAGATGGCGTACAGGGCGTTCATCTGCTGGCGCTTGTACTCGTGCAGACGCTTAACCTGAATGTCGAAGATGGAATCGGCGTTCAGCTCCACGCCCTGAGTTGCTTTGAGATAACGGGCCAATTCCTGCTTGTTTTCAGTCTTGATGCGGCGCAGCCGGTGCAGCACCTCCTCATCATTCCGGAAAGCCAGCAGCTTTTCCAGCTCTGGCGCGTCCTTTTTGAAGCCGGGGCCGATCAGGCTCTCGATGAAGGCGGCCAGAGGCTGGTTGCAGTGGAGCAGCCAGCGGCGGAAGGTGATGCCGTTGGTCTTGTTGTTGAACTTTTCTGGATACAGCTCGTAAAAGGGCCGCAGCTCGGATTCCTTCAGAATCTCGGTGTGCAGGGCGGCCACGCCGTTTACGCTGTAGCCGTAGTGAATGTCAATGTGGGCCATGTGCACCCGGTCCTGATCGTCCAGAATGGCAACCCGTGGATCGGCGCTCACCTGCTTTGCCCTCTTGTCCAGCTCCTTAATGATGGGAACCAGCTGGGGCACTGCCTTGCGCATGAAATCCATTGGCCACTTTTCCAGCGCTTCGGCCAGAATGGTGTGATTGGTGTAGGCGCAGGTCAGGCTCACCTCGCGGATGGCGTCGTCCATACTCATGCCCTCGGCGGTGAGCAGACGGATCAGCTCAGGGATGATCATGGTGGGGTGGGTGTCGTTGATCTGCACCGCCACAGACTCATGCAGCTTCTCGATGCTGCCGCCCCGCTCCCGGGTCTCCTTCAAAATCAGCTGGGCGGTGCTGCTCACCAGGAAATACTGCTGATACACCCGCAGCAGGCGGCCCGCCTCGTCGCTGTCGTCCGGGTAGAGGAACAAGGTCAGGTTGCGGGCAATGTCGCTCTTGTCAAAGGAGATGCCGTCGCCGATGATGGATTCGTCCACCGTCTCCACATCGAACAGGTGCAGGCTGTTGCGCCGCCCGTTGTAGCCGGGCACGCCCACGTCGTACATCACTGAGCGCAGAGAAAAGCCGCCGAAGGGCACATCGAAACGCACACCGGTGTCGGTGAGCCAGCTTTCCGGGGTGATCCAGGGGTTCTTTTCTTCCTTCTGCTTGTTGTTCTCCAGCTTCTGATAGAACAGGCCGTCGTGGTAGTTCAGGCCCGCACCGTCGCCGCACAGGTTCAGCGTGGCGATGGAATCCAGAAAGCAGGCAGCCAGACGGCCCAGACCGCCGTTGCCCAGCGAGGGTTCGTTCTCCGCTTCCTCAATGGCGGTGAGTTCATGACCGTGTTTGGCCAGCAGCTCTTTTGCTTCGTCAAACAGGCCCAGATTGATCAGGTTGTTGCTGAGCAGTTTGCCGATCAGAAATTCTGCCGACACATAGTACAGCTTGCGCTTGCCCTCGGTGCGGGGCATGGCGGCCAGCTGCTCCTTGGTGTAGAGCATCAGGGCAGTATAGACTTCCTGATCGGTGGCGGTGTCCAGATTTTTGCCGTAGTGCTTGTTCAGAATGCTCTGCAGTCTCTGTTCCATATACGTTTCCCTCTCGTTTCTCTCAGTGTTCCATCCGGGGCGTTCCAGGGCTTCGTACACCCGCAACAGCTCGCTCACACTCCACGCCTGGGCAAAGCAGCCCCGGGAGGCGGTGGGGGGTTCCCCGTCGTAAATTTCCGGCAGCTGACCGGCGCATCCCTCTCTGAGCGCCGGTTCCAGCGCAGCCAGCTGCTGCTTTACCTGCCGTTTTGCATGTGCTGAATATCCGTTTACTTTTAAACAGGCCAGATACCAGGCTCCCAGTGGGAAGGGCCACACCGTTCCTTGATGGTAGGGCAGATCCCGCTGCTGCCCGCCGTAGGTGGGATGGAATTCCGCATCCTCCGGCGAAAGGATGCGTAGCCCCACCGGCGTGTACAGATGCTGAAGAACCGTTTGCACCACCAGCTTTTCCTGCCGTCTGCTGCGCGTTTTCAGTGCCGCCGTAGCCGGTCAGAAGCATTGTCCCCGCACACAGCGCTGCTGCCGCCCGCGCGACTTTTCCCTGCATTTGTTTGTTCCTCCTTCAATTTGTTTCGCAAGGTTTCGCCGTAGTCACTATACTCCCCTTCCCCCTTCGCCGTCAAGGTTTCTGGGGCTATCCCGCCATTTTCTGCCTAATGCACAAGGATTCCCAGTTACTTTCGTCACTTTCCACAGCGATGCTTCAAAACTTTACGAAACTTCTTTTTCGTTGGCTCGTTCCTTGTACAAATCGCCCTTCACATTGATTTTCCGCCCAAAAACCGTTATAATGGATACAACACAAACGAATCTTTTCTTCTTTTTGAAAAAACGAGGAGCTTCATGGCCAGAATCGAAGATATTGCCAACAAACTGAACATTTCCAAAGGGACGGTTTCCAAGGCGTTGAACGGCGCACCGGACGTGAGCGAAACATTGCGAAAAGCCGTTCTGGAAACCGCAGTAGAGCTGGGCTATTCCCGCTCCATGCGCAAAAAGGAAGCAAAACAGCTGTGCCTTTTCATCGAAAACATGACCTGCGAGGAACCTTCAGACTTCGGCTATGACATCGTGACCGGCTTTCGCAAGGTGGCAGAGCCCGCAGGATTTGTGGTATGCGTGGTACCGCTGGACGAGCAGATCCAGAAAAACATTTCCTACGACGAATACATGCTGCAGAACAACTATGTGGCCGCCTTTTTCCTTGGTCTTTCGCTGGCGGATCCCTGGCTGCATCAGCTGCAGACCAGCCATACCCCTGCCGTATTGCTGGATAACTATATACGGGCCAATCCTTCCACCTGCTATGTGGGTGTGGACAACAGCGAAGGCATGGATCTGGCTGTGACCCATCTGAAGGAGCAGGGGCACCGGCGGATCGGCTATCTGAGTGGCGGGCTGGGTTCCTATGTGAACCAGCAGCGGTACAGCACCTTCTTCCATGCGCTGCGCAAGCACAACCTGCCGGACGACCACAGCCTGGCAGGCAGTGGCTATTATTTTTCCGAGTGCCTTCAAAAGCACCTGCCTGCCCTGCTGGCGCAAAATGTAACCGCCATCGTGTGCAGTCATGACCTGCTGGCCCACACGGTGATGATCCACTGCCAGGAGATGGGCTTGCGGATTCCCGAAGACCTGAGCATCATCGGCTTCGACGACCTGCCCCTGTGTGCTTACACCCAGCCCACCATGACCACCATCCGGCAGGATCGAACCCAACTGGGAAAAAGCGCCTTTTATGCGCTGTCCAGCCTGCTGGCAGATGTGCCCATCAGCACGCTTTTGCTGCATGCCCGCCTGATGGTGCGCCATTCCTCCGGCAAAGCGCCGCAATAAAAGGCAGCGAAATAGTTTGATCCCGGAACCTTAAATACACGCAAGAGATGCGTGCGAATCCATTTTTATGGTAAAAGGGCCATTGCTTGACGAAAGTGAAGCAATGGCCCTTTCCTTGTCTCCTGTTCTGTACAGAATCTGCTCCCCCATACCCTGCACAAGGTCTTTTGCTCCTTGTTCCACCGGTTCGCCCATTGACAATTGACAAAACAGGAACAAAACAAGTAGTGCACTACCGATTTTGGAAGGAGAGCACATCATGGCGGGATACATCCCATTGGGCAGGCGCTTTGCCATCATTGACCGGGCATTCAAGCAGCATCTCAACAAAAAAGCAGATCAACTGGGGCTCACAGCTGTGCAGCTGCGGGTTCTTGGTGAGCTGAGCCGCCTGGAGGCTTTCGGCGTATCGGAAGTAAACCAGCGGGATCTTGAACAGGCTGAGCAGGTAACCCATCCAACCATGACCGAGATGATCAAGCGGCTGGAAAAGAAGGGCTTTGTAACCTGTACCACCAACACCAGCGACCGTCGATACAAAAAGATCAGCTGCACCGAGCGTTCCCGAAATTTATATCTGGAGCTGGCACAGGCGGACGAAGCAATTACCGAGCCCATCTGTGCCGGACTTTCAGCGGAGGAAAAGGCGGAACTGATCCGGTTTACCGATTGCATGTTGGATAACATCGGGTATCACCTGTAACAAGAAAGAAAACACTATGACAGATTATCAGGCAACCGCCGGACAGACTTATATGCCGGCCCGGGAAAACACCGAAATTGATACGTTACCCTACGAGCGGCTGAGCCGCCCCCGGCCGGAATATCCCCCGTTGGAGCTGAACAGCATAGCGCAGAAAAAGAAGTGGGCCCTGCAATCCCAGACGCAGCATTTCCTTCCCGGCGTAAGCGCTAAGATGCCGGACTGGTTCTGGGCCAACATGGAGAAGGGATATTACCTCTGGGCCCCCGGTTACCATCCCCAATGAGCAGGCCAAATGTCAGGAGGTCGTTCATCTGGCCACCGACCCGGACTTCGATGTGCGCAAGCTTGTACCCGCCCCCACCAACACCCTGGAGGATGCCGGCCCCTACATCACCCTGGGCATGTGCTATGCCTCCAATCCTGAAACCGGCGAGTCGGACGTAACCATTCACCGCATGTGTCTGCAGTCCAGGGATGAAATTTCCATCTTCCTGCAGCCGGGCGCACGGCACATTGGTTACTTCCGCGAGCTGGCCGAAGCCGCCGGAAAGCCGCTGCCCATCTCCATCAGCATCGGCGTGGATCCCGCCATTGAAATCGCCGCCTGTTTCTAGCCTCCGCCGACCCCACTCGGCTATGAAGAGCTGCAGGCTGCAGGCGCCATCCGAAAGGCGCCCGTGGAACTGGTGAAGTGCCTGACCATCAACGAAAAGTCCATCGCCAATGCAGAATATGTGATTGAAGGCGAGATTCTGCCCGGTGTGCGTGTGCAGGAGGATCAGAACTCCCATACCGGCAAGGCCATGCCCGAGTTCCCCGGCTATTGCGGCCCGGCCAATCCTTCCCTGCCGATCATCAAGGTCAAAGCCGTGACCACCCGCCGCAACCCCATCATGCAGACCTGCATCGGCCCCAGCGAGGAGCATGTTTCCATGGCGGGTATTCCCACGGAAGCCAGCATTCTGGCCATGGTGGAAAAGGCAATGCCTGGCAAGCTGCAGAACGTTTACTGTGCCAGCTGCGGCGGCGGCAAGTATGTGGCTGTGATGCAGTTCAAGAAATCCGTTCCCTCGGATGAAGGCCGTCAGCGCCAGGTTGCCCTGCTGGCTTTCAGCGCCTTTGCGGAACTGAAGCATGTGTTCCTGGTGGACGAGGATGTGGACTGCTTTGATCTGAGCGACGTGATGTGGGCCATGACCACTCGCTTCCAGGCGGATCGGGATCTGATCCCCATCCCCGGTGTGCAGTGCCACCCGCTGGACCCCTCCAACCAGCCGGAATATGCCCCCGGCATCCGCGCTCGCGGCGTAGCCTGCAAGGCCATTTTCGACTGCACCGTTCCCTTCGACCAGAAGGATCGGTTCGAGCGTGCCAGATTCATGGATCTGGATCCTGCCCACTGGCTGCCGGAGCTGTTCTAACAGGAAATGAAAATCAACGCAAAGGTGAGAGCGAAATTATGCCAATCGGAGTAATCATTGACGCAGCATCCGTTGCCATCGGCGGCATTCTGGGTGCTCTGGCAGGCCACAAGCTGCCCGCTTATCTGAAAACACAGCTGAACATTGTGCTGGGGCTTTGTTCCATGGGAATGGGCATCAGCTCGATCGGCTTGATGAAAAATATGCCTGCCGTCATTTTTGCAATTGTTCTGGGTTCCGGCATCGGCCTTGCCGTTGGCTTGGGCGGCTGGATCAACAAAGGCGCAGAGGAGCTGCAAAAGCCAATTGCTAAAGTGGCCGGTCAGCCCGTCTCCCTGAGCCAGGAGGAGTTCATCTCCACACTGGTCACGGTGATCGTGTCGTTCTGTGCCAGCGGCACCGGTATTTACGGCTCTCTGGACGCCGGCATGACCAGTGACAATGTGATTTTGATCTCCAAATCCATTCTGGATCTGTTCACAGCGGCAGTCTTTGCCTGCAACCTGGGTTATGTGGTATCGCTGGTTGCTCTGCCCCAGCTGGTGCTGTTCCTTGCGCTGTTCTATGGCGCACGCGGCATCCTTCCTCTGACCACTCCGGACATGATCGCGGATTTCAAAGCCTGCGGCGGCTTTCTGATGGTGGCCACCGGCCTGCGCATGACCAAAATCAAGGAATTCCCCATCGCGGATATGATTCCCGCCATGATTCTGGCCATGCCCTTCAGCTGGATGTGGACCAACTGAATCACTCCGCTGCTTGGTTAAGTCAGCTTATAAAAATGCCTGCCTGGTTAAACCCGGGCAGGCATTTTTGTTCTTCCGTTTTGTACGGCCTGTACAGCTGTCACAGGGCGGAAAGCATCCAGATGCGTGCGGAGAAATCCGGCATGGGACGCACGCCATCGGTATAGCCGGTGCCGCTGAATCGCTGAGGCGGCCGCAGCCCGGCGTACATCAGCAGATCCCCGGCCGCTGTGAATTCCAGCTGCTCGCAGGGCAGCTGGTAGACCTCTCCGGCCAGATGCACCAGCATGCCGTCTGCCCGCAGCTTCACCGGCGAAACATGATTCAGAAGCGTGCGGAAGGAATCCAGCTCAACGCTCTGGGGCCGCACACTCACCTGGTAGGTCAGCGTCTCGTCCAGACCTGTCAGCCGGATGACCGGCATGGACGTATTGGGCCGCACAAGGCCGGTCATCTCCAGCACAGCCGCCTGCCGCCGATCCTGCGATACCACCATCCAGGCGCCGCCTTTGTCCGCCTGCGGAGCGTTCAGGCAATAAAAGCGGCCTTTCTGGAACAGGTCCCGGTGCTCTTTGTAGAAGGCAATCTGGGCCTTGATGCTCTTTTCCTGCGCCGCATTCAGCTTTGTCACATCCAGCTCATAGCCCAGCAGACCGAAGGCAGCCACATCAAAGCGGCTGTCCAGCGGGGTGAAGCGCAAGGTCTGGTGATTGGGCGCGGCGCTCACATGGCAGCCCATTGTTCCCTGCGGATAGCCAAGGCTGGCCCAGGTCTGTATCTTGCAGCGTTCCCAGGCGTCGGTGTCGTCGCTGAGCCAGATCTGGGGCATATAACACAGAATACCCAGATCAAACCGGTTGCCGCCGCTGGCGCAGCCCTCAAACAGCACATCCGGGTGACTTACAGTCACCGCTTCCAGCACCTGATACAACCCCATCGTCCAGACGTGAGCGAAGCGGCCCTGTTCCGGCAGCGTCGGACTGAACCGGTCGGTGTGGTGGCGGTTCATATCCCATTTCACATAGCGGATGGGGGCGGCGTCCAACAGATGGTTCAGCTGGTCAATGAGGTATTGGCGCACCTCTTCCCGGCAGAGGTCCAGCACCAGCTGATTCCGGCCAAAGCTGGGGCTGACTCCCGGCGAGGAGACCGCCCAGTCCGGATGTGTTTCATAGAGGGCGCTGTCCACACTGACCATTTCCGGCTCCACCCAGATGCCGAAGGCAAGGTTTCTGTTTTCCAGCTCATCAGCAAGACCAGTCAGTCCGCCGGGCAGTTTTTTCGGGTTCGGGTCAAAATCGCCCAAACCCCGGGTGTCGTCCGTGCGGCGGCCAAACCAGCCGTCGTCCAACACAAACAGCTCCGCGCCCAGCCCGGCGGCCTTTGCCGCCAGCGCCTTCAGCTTGCGGGGCGTGAAGTCGAAATAGGTGGCTTCCCAGTTGTTCACCAGCACCGGCCGGGGCTCCTCCCGCCAGCGGGGCGGAAGGATGTGCCCGGTAACAAAGCGGTGCATATTGTATCGCAAACCGTTGCGCCCTTCCCCGCTGAAGGTGAGCACCGCCTGCGGGGTGACAAAGCATTCACCGGGCTGCAGCGTCCAGCCAAAGCCTTCCTCCTGAATTCCGGCCATGACACGGGTAAAGCCGTAGCAGTCCGCTTCTACGCTGGCCCCATGACTGCCGGAATAGATCAGGTTGAAGCCGTAGATTTCGCCCGTGTGTTCGCCGGTCTCCGGTGCGCTCAGGGCAAAAAACGGGTTGCAGTAATGGCTGGAGGTACCGGACACACTGCCGAAAGCCGTCAGACCCGGTCGCACCGGCGTGGTGGAAGGCTCGAATTCCCGGGCCCAGGCTCCGTTCAGGGTGGTCAGCAGCAGATCCTGTCGGGGCAGATCCAGCTGGTAGCTCATGGCCCGGTGCAGGGTGACCGGACCGTCGGTGCGATTGGTCAGCCGCAGTTGGCGCAGAATCACATCGCAGTCCTCAAACGGAATGTAACAGAGCTCGGCCAGAACGCCTTCCCCGCTCTCAAACCGCAGAACCAGACACTCCCCGGCTTCCCGTGCCGTGGGAAGACCGGGCGTTTCGGGCGGCTGGGACAGGATCTCTGACCCCGCAAACCGCAGGTCGCATACCCGGCTCCCGTTTCCCAGAGTCAGATTCAGCGCACCTCGGCGGAAATCGCCCTTTTCAGTGGGGGAAAGCTCCAGCCCCAGATGCAGCAGCGAAAGGTTGGGGTCAGTCTCTTTGTCGTAGATCACATCGGTGCCGTAGGCCACAACCACCGGCTGGCGCAAAACCTCCGCCGACGGCCGAATCTTCCGGCCATAGTGGAGCTGCTCGGCCAGAGGGCCCCGGGGCGCGATGTAATAGCCGGTGTTCCGGGTTTCCACGCAGAACACTCCATTTTCCTGGCGGATCATTTCACTTCCCCTTTCCGTTGACGCAGTGCTTCGCCGATACGGACATTCTCCGCTTCGGTGAGATGATATTTTTTCATAAAGTAAACGATGGAAAACAATAGCCCCGCCACCGGCAGTGCCACCATGAGCAGGCGCAGGCCCAGCAGCGTCCCCGCCGACTGTACGGCCACCGTGTCATCCAGGCCGATCAGGTCGATGCCAACTCCGGCGATGAGCACACTCACCGCGCTGGCCAGCTTTACCACGAAGGTCTGCATGCTGAACACCACACTTTCGTTGCGCTGACCGGTCTTGTATTCGCCATAATCCACAGTATCCGCCAGAAACACCGTGGTGAGCACGGTGGCCAGGCCGAAGCCGATGTAGATCACAAAGGCGGTGGCGGCCAGCGGCACAACTGCCTTCACGCCGGTCATGCTCAGTGCGAACAGGGCCAGATAGCCCACGATGGTGATGCCCAGTGCGCCGGTCAGAATCTGCTTGCTGCCCCAGCGCCGGCGCAGCAGCGGCAGGCTGGTCATGCTCAGAATCTGGCCTACGCCGCCCACGGTACCGAACAGGCTGAACAGGTCGCTGTTGCCGATGTCGTATTTGAAGAAATACACACCCAGCTGGGTGGTGAGATACAGGGACGCATTGAACACGATGATGCCCACCACAACCACCATGGCCTGATCGTTGTGGATGAGGGCGGAGAACATCTCCTTCACGGTGGCGGATTTCTGCCGCTCGGTCTGCTTTTCCCGCACCAGCGCCACACAAACCAGTTCGGCAACCACAAACACCACCGCCACCGCAGCGGCGAAGATGGAAAAGCCCTCCCGCTCGCTGGAGCCCAGACGAACCACCAGCAGCATGGTGAGGATGGTGGGCACCGCGTAGCCCACCGCGGCGCAGCTTCGGCCGATGACCGACAGATTCTCCCGCTCCTTGCCCGGCGCGGTGATGGCCGGGATCATGCTCCAGAAGGGAATGTCCATCAGGGTATAGGTCACGCCCCACAGCACATAGGCCACCGACGTATACACCAGCATACGGGTGCCGGACAGGGACGCCGGCATGGAAAACATGCCGTACAGAATCAGCGCATTGGTCACGGTGCCGGTAACGATCCAGGGCCGGAATTTGCCGAAGCGGGTGTTGGTCTTTTCCACCACTACGCCCATCAGCGGATCGTTGAAGGCATCGAACACCCGGGCAGCCATCATCATGATGCCGGTGAAGGTGCCGCTGATGCCCAAAATGTCGTTGTAGTAATACAGGATAAAACCGGATACCAGGGCATAGACCATATCCTTGCCCACTGCGCCGATTCCAAAACCCAGCGCCTGCTTTGCCGTTCCTTTCATACGCGTTCCTCCTCTTGTTTGCTCACCTGGAAACTGAGGGTCACCGGCGCTGCACCCTCCATTTCAATTGTCAGCCGACCGCTGCCCGCTTCGCCCCGGGTACGTAGATAGCAGCCGGCCATTCCGCCGGAAAGCGGCACCGACGCCGGGCCGATCAGTTCCACGGCCCCTTCGGCCCGAAGGCTCAGGCTGCGGCTGCACCAGGTACGCACCGCGCCGTATTCATCCACCGCCCGGATTCGGACCGTGGCCATATCCCAGCTGGGCCCGTCCGTGAGGGTGTCGGTATCCGCACACACCTCCAGCGCCAGTGTATCCCCCGGGCAGCGGACGGTGCTGGCCACCACCTGGCCATTTTTGACCGCCTCGAAGCGCCAGCGGGCCACCTGACCGCCCCAGCTGGCCACATACCGGTTGTAAAGGTCAACGCCTTGCTCCCTTGTAAAACCCTTGATTCCCATCAGATACGCTGCTTTCAGCAGCACCGACAATGGCAGTGCGCTGCCGTACATGGCCGTGGCCAGCAGCACCTCCCGCACCATGGACGCGGTGCGGGGGCTCATCCCCTCCTGCCGTTCCAACAGGCCACTCACGGTGTCCTCAATGAGCACCGGCGGATGGGCAAGGCCCGCGTAATCCGCCGAGGGAGAAAAACTGCCCACCAGCAGATCGTTCCGGTAGAGCCGGATCTGGTCAGCATTGGTAAACACCGCCACCGTCCCCAGCGCCCCAGCCGGGTGTTCCCCGATATCCATGGAGCTGCTGATTTCCAGCACCGGGGTCATTTCCTGCTGGCTGGCATAGACCGCCGCGGCCAGCTTGGGATTACGGAACATATCCATCACGCCATGGTAGCAGATGCGATCGCCGCTGCCGAAATCCCGGTGGGTATTGTAATCAAACATGCACCAACCAAAGCTGCCGCCGATTCCCGGCTGGCTGGCCGCATCACTCACCACCCGGGCATGGCGCAGCGCGTGCTCCATTCGCTTTTCCTCGCAGTCATAGGCCTTTGTGGGGAACATGTGGCCATTGTACTCGCTGATCAGATAGCCCTTGCCCCCTTCCCGCGTAATGATCTTGCGGGGGGCACAGCCCCGGTTGGGGCCGTGGTGTGAAAAGTCATTGTAGGTATAAACATCCTCCAGCAGATGGCTGTGGGGGAAGTTGCGCACTCCTCCGGTGGGCCGAGTGGGGTCCAGCTGGTGAGCGATCTCATTGGTTTTGCGGTAGAGTTCGTCATCATCCGCACTCTCGTTGATGCGCACACCCCACAGGAAAATGGATGGATGGTTGCGCCACTGAAGCACCATCTCCCGGGTATTTTCCAGCGCCTGCGCCTTCCAGCTTTCTCCGCCGATGTGCTGCCAGCCGGGAATCTCGGTGAACACCAGCAGACCGATCTCATCGCACCGGTTAATGAAGTGGTGGCTCTGGGGGTAATGACTGGTTCGCACCGCATTGCAGCCCAGCTCATATTTCAGGATATCCGCGTCCAGTCGCTGGGCTCGGGCAGGCGCCGCGTATCCCATGTAGGGCCAACTCTGGTGCCGGTCCAACCCGCGCAACTGCACCCGTTTTTCGTTTAAATAAAAGCCGTCCGGACGGAACTCCACCCGCCGGAAGCCAAAACGCACGGTGCGCTCGTCAACCGTCTTTTCTCCCTGCTTAAGCGCTGCTTTGAGCCGGTAGAGCGCCGGATGCTCGCAGTCCCATAACTCCGGGTGTTCCAGCTGCAAAAGAATTTCCGATTCCTCCGCTCCCGTCTCCCGGCAGACAAGCTCCTCGCCCGATTCGTTGCAAACCGCAAACCGCAGGGTCAGGCCTTCGGCGTTCCGGCAGTCGGGCAGGCACTGCACGCTGCCGTCCATATCCGCGCGTACGCACAGATCCTCGATCAGCGCGGGCCCGCCCACCTCCAGAAACACCTCCCGGTAAAGGCCGCCGTAGGTGAGGTAGTCGATCACGTTGCCGAAAGGCGGCACATCCAGATTCTCCCGGCTGTCCAGCTCCACGGTCAGGTTGTTGGCGCCTTGCCAGTGCAGATGGTCCGTAAGATCCACCGTGAACGCGGTATAGCCGCAGGCATGCTGTGCCAGCAGCTGCCCGTTCAGATAAACCCGGGCCTGATGGGCGGCTCCTTCAAACACTACCCGTACCCGCTGCCCACGCCAGGACTCCGGCGGGACCAGAAAGCGGAGATATCCGCTCACCATCTGGTAAGCCTGCTCGCTGAAGTCATTGAATGGGAGCAGCTTTACGGTATGGGGCAGCCGCACCGGCACCAGCTCCGGTTCCGGTTTTTCCAGCGTGGTGAGCTGCCGGGTAAACTGTTCTGTAAAATACCAGCCGTCGTTCAGAGGGTATCGCTTCATTTTTCTTCCTCCCGTTTCCGGATTCCATCCATTAAAAGATCCATCATTCCGTCCAGCGCCTGCACATAATCCAGCCCTTCCCGCTCCAGCGCGTCGCTGGCAAGAAGATGCTCGATGGTTCCTTCCACAATGGCGCGCAGCAGACCCGGCTCAAAGGGTCGTAATACCCCCTCTGCCATTCCCTGACGCAGCAGCTCCAGCGTGGGTTCCCATCCGGACTCCAGCCGCTGGCGAATCTGCCGGTACACCACCGGGTATTTTTCCTCCACGCCCTGCAGACGTCTCCAGTCCAGCGTTTTGTAGGAATCGGGCATGACCACCACCAGCCTGCACAGCTTCTCCGCCAGGTCAAGATCCTGCCGGGCCAGCAATTCCGCTTCGCTGGCCTTTACTCCGTCGAACATATAGTTCACCACTTCCAGCAGCAGTGCTTCCTTGCTTTTGAACAGCACATACAGCGTTTTTTTGCTGATACCCAACTTCGCCGCCAGCTGGCTCATGGTGAAATCCAGGCCCTGGCTGCTGCACAGCTGAATGGTCTGGTGAATACATTTCTCCCGTAACTCGTCCATGATGCCCTCCCTTTGGAAACCCAAAATTAAATTCCGGTTTCCTCTGATACCATTTTATTCTCCAACCTCGTTAAACACAATACCGGCGGCGGCCTTTTTCCAGTTTGCATAAACCGGGCGGGCACTTCTTATCACTTTTGCTCAGGCGGGATTCGACGGTTCTCTTCCCAGATACGCATCTCCCTGATTCGCAAGAAACACACAACAAGTAAAACTCGCATACTTTTGCAAAAGAAAACGTGGCAGCAAAGCCCTCCGAAAAAGGTCTTGCTGCCACGTTTCTTTAATTTTTAGAGAACTTCTTATTCGTAATGCTCCTGTTCCTTCACGCAGATGAATTTCAGCTCGTCCAGAAGGGCCTGCAGGGCATCCCCCACATGGGGCGGATATCGCCACCTACCAGAAGTAGCTTCAGGTCATCCCCACCTGCAGGGTTCCGCTGTTCAGCCACGCCCGCACATGGAAGATGCCCGGCATCTCCTTGATGCGCTGCACCGCTGCATCCACCTTTTTCTGATCAAAGGAAAACTGCATTCCCGTCACCCGGGGTGAATTCTCGCCATGACGCACTTGTGCTTTGGCGGTGCCCCGTACCACCCCGTTGTGAAACAGGTACATCCTGCACTGGTCCGCATCGGGCCGCTGCTTTGCCTCCTTCAGCCACTGCTCGATGGAAGGCACGTTTTGCTTTTGTGCATTGTTCCGTTCCGCCGGGCTGGTAATAGCAGTTGTTTCGTTCTTCATCCTGCTTCTTCTCCCTGAAAAGAACCACCGTGTTCTTTTCGGATTTTCTCTGCGGGCAGTAAATTTCAAACTGCCCTGCCTTGTTTTATGGATACTATTCTAGCACACAGCCGCCCAAATCAACAGGCTATTTTTGAGAGTTTGATAGAACCTCTCTCTGAACGCTTAAAGGAATCACCCGGTCAGAATGATTTCTTCCGTTCCATCGAGCTTTTCAAGATAGCCCCAAAACGCCCAACTGTAGTCGCTTCAAAAACGGTTCGCTGCCGGGCATTTTTGGTATAAATTTCACCTCCCGACGCACCGCTCCAAACAGTCCGAATGAACCCATGTTCTCTTCACCCTGTTTGTGGTATACGCTTCTCACTGTTTTCCGGTATAAAATTTTCTCTCCAAACCCTTGTAACAAGCAGGTTTGTGCTCGGGTTGCCGTCTATAATCCGTATGTGCTTTCAAACGAAACGGCTCCGAAACCGGTATGCCGTTTAGGCAAAAACAGAACACAGAAAAACCTTCCCAAAACAGGCCTTTCCGCGAACTGATTTTTCCGCAAAACCGGTATGCGCCTGTAATCTCTTTTGCGGCCTGTTTTTCCATGCCGCTTCTCCCGAAATGCAATCGAGTGTATTTTCTTTTTATGAACCCCATGATTCGGATGTCTTGGATGCTTTTGGAAGTATTCCACAATTCATTCGCCACTTGTTTTATCTTTCCGACGAAAATCTTCCGATTGCTTGAAATTCCTTTTTATCGGACATATCATCCATTACACTATTGATAGGGCCCTTTACTCCGTTATCAAAAAGAATCAGCCCTGATTTTTGCAGAACGGACGGTGAACACCATGCAATTCCGAGCAATTACACTGAGCGATATTCCGGAAGCAAGCTACCTCACCGCGGCGAACGCGTCCAGATATCGCGCTATTATGCGGATCTTCTATCTGGAATCCCAGAAAGCAAACATCCGTTTGAACAAGCAGCAGCTGCTGGCTTTGCTTCGCTCCGATTCCCACTTCGCCCAATACACTGCAGAAGAGCTGGAACAGGATCTTAGCGCCTTGTGCCAATGGCGGAATCTGGTTCCCATCCAGGATCCTCATCGCCCCGGCAGCATCGCTGAATACAAAAACAAACAGTTCAGCTATTCCATGTCCCAGGCCGCCACGGAAATCGAGCGGATGACCCTTTCGCTGGAAAGCCTGAACCTGCGCACCGCTGTGCTGTCCTCTCAGCTGTTTGAGCGAATTCTTGATACCGTGGATCGGATGTCTGCGCTTTCCATCCAGAACAGCGATGCGATCAGTCAGTCATGGGATCTGCTGCAGCAGGATTTCCGCCAGCTTACCAATCGGTATCAAGACTATCTGCGGGATTTCTATTCTTCTCAGGCGGAACATATCCTGCAGACCACCGAATTTTTGCCTTATAAGGATAAGGTGATTCGCTATCTGCAGGAGTTCGTGCTGGAGCTGCAGCGCCATGCGGAGAAAATCCGCCGGATTCTCCTGTGTCTTCCCGATGAACGGATCGCGGAAATTCTGGAACAGGTGTATGCAGCCCAGAAGCGCGAAGGCGAAGGACGCCTGATCCAGCGGGATGACAACTATGACCAGCAGCTGCGTGATCAGGTCTACGGGTTCTGGAACAGCTTTTACCACTGGTTTGTCCCGACGGAAAGCAACCAGAGCGACAGCCAGCATGTACTGGATCTGGCCAACGATATTATTCAGCGGATTCTGATGAATGCTGAGCTGATTCTGCAGGCTCACAGCGGCGGCGCCAACCGAAAAAACGAATACAAAAAATTCCTGGAGCTTTTTTCCGCCTGTCCCACACTGGCGGATGCCCATCGCCTTTCCGGCATGGTGTTTGGTGCTCAGCAGGCGGTTCACCTGACGGGAATCAACGCGGAAACCATCTATGAAACCGACGCCTGTCTGGATGCACAGCCCTTTCTCTACCCTCTGCGCAACCGGCGGCGGCCAGGCCGCCCACCCCGGGAAAAGAGCTTTTTCTCCGACAAGGGACTGGAAAAGGCCGCTCAACGGCAGGCCTATCTGCAGCAGAAACAAGAACTGCACAATCAGCTGCAGCGTCTCATCCGGAACGGACGGCTGGATTTCGCGTCCGTCCAGGAGCCCATTTCTCCTCAGGCCCGGCAAACACTTTTGTCCTGGGTGGTGAAAGCAAACGCGAACGCCAGTAAACGTGCCCGAACGGAATATGGTCAGATTTACACCATAACCTGTCCACAAGGAAAGACCTGCGTCCTTCCCTGCACCGATGGAAATCTGACCATGCCCGCATACTGTCTTGTTTTCGAGGAGGTGCACTCCCATGGATGAATTTCGCACCCTTTTGAATCAGCTCTGGATTCGCAGAGAGGATGACCGGGAACTGTTTTATCGGATTCGGCGCAAACTTCCTGATCTGCGGCGCACCCTGCGCGATCAGTTCGGGTGGGAAGTTGTCAGCACCGAAACATTGATTCGACTGGTCAAGGAGCCGGGCAAGGCTGATGCGGTATTCGGAATTTCCGACTTTACCGAAATCAGCGACTACTGCCTTTTGTGCAGTGTTTTGCTGATGCTGGAGGACAAGGACGACGGTCAGCGCTTTTTGCTGTCTGAGCTCACACAGGCACTGAGCGCTTATGTAAAGCCTTATTGGCCTGAACTGAGCTGGGAGCGTTATCAGTGCCGCGCCTCTCTGGTCCGCGTACTGCAATATTCGGAACGAATTGGTTTGCTGCACAGCTGCGAGGGGGAAAGCAACGCCTTTGCATCCCATCAGGAGCAGGAAGTGCTGTACGAGAATACCGGCCTTTGCCGCTATTTCAGTGTGAATTTTCACCGGGATATTTCCGGCTATACTTCGCTTTCGGATTTTGAAAATCCTCCTGTGGACGGGCCGGATTCCGACCGGGGTACTTTCCGTACCTATCGGGTATATCGCCAGCTGGCGCTGGCGCCCGCTGTGTACTGGACAGACCCGGCAGACCCGGTATATGCCTACATCAAAAATCAGCGCGGTATGGTGGAACACAATCTGGACGAAACCATCGGCGGAACGCTGCAGGTCTATCATAACGGGGCATTTTTCCTTCCGGAAGAAGGGGTCCCCTGCGGCGACTGCTTTCCACGGGATCAGATGCTCAGCGACATCATTCTGTTGCTTTTTGAGCGTTTGTGCGAAAAAACCGCCTGTGGCAATTTTGACCGAACTGCGGATGACCGGATTCATCTGACTTATCAGGCTTTCTTTGATGAATTGGACGCACTCCGCAGGGAACATCAGGCTCAGTGGGGAAAAACCACTGCGGAAAAAGAGCTTTCCGCACTGGCACAGGATGTGCTGGAGGAATTGTCTTACTGGGGATTTGCATTCGTCGATCAGGACATCATTACATTCAATCCAGGGTTCAGTCTCTGGCAGGGAATTTATCCGAAAAAACAGTGACGGGAGGGTTTATATTCGTATGCAGGAACGCTGGCAGATGAACAAATTGGGGTTTGTCAATTTTTGGCTGTATGACTGGGAGGAATTTCCCTTCAGCGATGGGCGGCTTTTGCTTCGTGGCGAAAACGGTGCGGGCAAATCCGTCACCACCCAGAGCTTTATTCCCTTTATGCTGGATGGCGATCTTCGTCCGTATCGACTGGATGCCTTCGGCAGTAAGGACCGTAATATGAAATACTATCTTTTGGGCGACGAGAAAGAGGAAAGCACCGGGTACCTTTATCTGGAATTTGTGAAACCGCAATCCCAGCTCTATCGCACTCTTGTGGTGGGACTGCGCGCCCGGCGGGATAAGCCCGTGGAGTTCTGGGGGTTCTGCCTGAGCAACGGACGGCGGATCGGAACCGGCGAGGAAGATTTTCCCCTTTTTGAGACCAAAGGTTCGCAGCATATCTCTCTGAGCCGTCAGGAAGTCCGCAACCGGCTGGGGCCAAACGAAAACTGGGCAGAACGGAGCAGCGACTACAAAGAGATGGTCAACCGAATGTTGTTTGGATGCGCCGAGCTGGAACAGTATGAGCGGCTTCTTCGGCTGCTGATCCAGATCCGCAAACCGAAACTGAGCAAGGATTTCTCGCCCCGTCTGGTGCGGGAAATTCTGAATTCCTCATTGCAGCCCCTCAGTGAAGACGATATTGCCCCGATGGTCACCTCCATGGAGCGGATGGACAATATTCAGGTTCAGCTGGACGAGCTGCAGCGAAGCTTGCAGGCGGCCCGCCAGCTGCGCAAGGAATACATCCGCTACAATCAGTTTGTGCTGGGCAAAAAAGCAGAAACCTATCTCACTGCCCGCCATCTTGTCCAGAAACAGCAGCTGGAAGTTCAGGAAAAGGAGGATTTCATCTTACGGACACAGCACCGTCTTCAACAGGCGCAGACCGATGTCAAAAACTTTTCCCAGCGGGAGAGCGAACTCACCGGACAACTGAATGCTCTGCAGGCGGACAGTCGTCTGGAGAGCAGTGTTCAGCGACTGGAACAGCTGCAAGAGGAAAAGCGCCAGCATCAAACTCAGATCGAGCAGGAACAAGCCAAAGAACGCCAAAAGCAGTCCACTCTTTCCGGCAAGGAACTCCAGCAGCGCCAGGCCCGGAAGGAGGTTCAGGATCATCAGGACAATTTAGAGCAGCAGTTCCAGCAGCTGAATTTGCTGAACGGGGAGCTGCGCTGGACGCATCACCCCTCTTCCCTGTCGGCCTTTGATTTCAATGTTCAGTTACCCTTGCTGGCACAGTATGCAAAGCGGCTGCGCAGTGCCGCAAATCTTTTGCAGCAACACAAATCCGCTTTGGATCTGCTGGACGGCTACAAGCGGGATCTGGATGCGGCCAATCTGGAACTGCAGCATGCCCGCAGTCAGATGGAAGCAGCAGAACAGCTTGTGGTGCGGGAACGCGACAGCCTGTGTGCAGCCTTTGCCCAGTTGGAAACTCCCGCTTTCCCCTTCCGGCTGAACCGGGATGAGGTGCGGGAGCTGTTCCGGCTGGTGAACGGATATGAAGGTCTTGGTCAGGAACAGGCCATCCAGGAACTGCTGCGCACAGCCCGGGAAACTCTCGCCCGTCCCCTTCAGGGCGAATTTTATCGACTCAAGCAGCTCTCTTCTCAACAGCAAGCGGCGCTCAATGACCTTGCGGCCAAACGCAGAGAACTGGAACAGCAGGAAGAACTTCCTCCTCCCCGCTCCAAAGCAGTTCAGCAGACCCGTGATCTGCTGAAAGAGCGCGGCATTCCTCACGCCGCTTTTTACGAACTGGTGGATTTTGATGATCAGCTCTCACCGGAGCAACAGGCACTTTTGGAAACCCAGCTGATGGAAACCGGCCTTCTGGATGCGCTGGTGCTGCCTGAATCCGCCAAAGAGGATGCCGCCGTGATTCTGGCAGAGCACCCCGACCATTTTCTGAATCTGGAAAACACCCCAAAGGCCACCGCTCCTGTTGCGCTGCGCCCTGCATCCGAAGCGCCTGCCTGGGCCAATGTGGCCGACCTTCTGTGTCGGATCTCTTCTCTGCCCGAGGGCACCGTCTATTTTTCCTCTGACGGACGCTACAGGCAGGGCGCTATTCAGGGCCGTAGCGCGGCGCTGCAGCCCGCCGGTTACATCGGCGCATCCACCCGCCGGGAAAATCGCCGCCGCCAGATTGCCGCCCTTTCTTTGCAGATCGAGGAACAGCAACAGCAGATTCATGCCACACTGGATCAGATTCATCGGGTAGAAACGGATCTGTCTCTTTTGCAAAACGGATACGAGCAGCGCCCCACCACCGCTGATCTGGCGGCCTGTCTGCAGCTTGTATCCACCCAGCGGGCTGAAATGGAGCAAAAGGAACGCATCCATGAGGATCGACGGCAGCGTTTTTTGCATCAGCAGGAACAGGCAAACGCGCTCCGGGCCCAGCTGCTTCCCCTGACCAAGGATCTGCCCTATGAGCGAAATGCAGAAACCTATGAAGCCATGGCAGGCTGCTGTGACGAGTACCGAAGCCTGTTTCAGGATATTTCCGCCGACAAACGGAAGCTGGAACTCACCGAAGGCCGCCTGAACGATCTGGAACAGCAGCTGGACGAGCTGAACGACAGCCTTCTGGAATGCACCGACTGAATCCGTTTTCACGAGGCAAATCTGCGCAAAGCACAAGTCTCGATTGACGCATTGGAGGAGTACCTGAACCAGCCGGAAACCCGGGCTCTGGCCGAAAAGCTGGAGTCGCTGCGCCAGGAGCTGGCACAGGTGCACGAGCGCCTGGAAGGTGCGAAAATAGATCTTGCAGTGAGTCAGAACGATCTGCAGCGCGATCGGCCGGATCTGTCCCTGCGCAAGGAGCGGCTGCAGCGGGACATGCTGGATGAGGAACGCAAGCGCCAGATTTTTGAGGAAGAGCTCTGCCATGGGCCGGGCCAGCCGGGACGCAATGACAGCGAACTCTGGAAGCAGGCGGAAATCGCAAAGAACGCCATCCGACAGAACGACCGGAACCTGGGACTGGACCGGCTGCGCACCTCCCTTGAAAAAAATGTTCGTGATGCCAGCGTGTTGAACTCCTATCGCATTACCCTGAACCCCCTGTTCGAGAATGAAGACAACCTGCTGCGCACCCGCGCCTGCATCGACCTGTATCCCAACGGGCAGCGGATGGATCTTCTGGATTTCATTCAGTACACCGAACGCCACATTGAAGACGACCAGCAGCTTCTTTCCATGGAGGACCGGCGTCTGTTTGAAACCATTCTGAACCAGACAATCACCACCAAACTGAGTCATCGCATCAACAACAGTCAGGACTGGACCCGCCGCATGAGCGGAATTATGGAACAGCTGAACACCTCCATGGGTCTGCGGTTCAGCCTGAACTGGAAGGAAAAACCCGCCGATCAGCAGGAAGAGCTGACCACCCGCGAGCTCATCGATCTTCTGCGTAAAGATCCCGCTGTGATGGGCGATGCAGACCGGGATAAGATCACCAGCCATTTCCGCGCCAAAATCGCCAAGGCCCGGGAGCTGTCCCTCCAGAGTGCTGTGCCGGCCACCTATTCCGAACTGATGCGGCAGGCACTGGATTTCCGCAACTGGTTCGAGTTCCAGCTCTATTATCAGAAGGGCAATTCCGCCAACCCGGCACCCACGAAACGGGAACTGACGGATTCCGCTTTTAACAGCTTCAGCGGCGGCGAAAAAGCCATGGCCATGTATGTGCCGCTGTTCGCCGCATTGTCCGCCCAATATGCTGCGGCCAGCGAGGATGCCCCCCAGCTCATGGCTCTGGATGAAGCCTTTGCCGGCGTGGACGAAACCAACATTGAGAGCATGTTCGCTCTGGTTCATCAGCTGGGGCTGAACTATATCATGAACTCGCAGGCGCTGTGGGGCTGCTATGCGTCGGTTCCGAGCCTGAACATCGCCGAGCTTTGGCGGCCGCAGGACGCGGACGTGGTCACGGTGGTACGCTATCACTGGGACGGCCATACACGCCGGATGGAGGAGTTATGAAGGACGAAGCACTTTGCCGATATTTCACCAATTCCCCTGCCTGGGAACGTCAGCTGAATCAGCTGCGCAAAAAATGCCTTGCGGGATATTCCGACGGCGTGATTCAGCTGACGGATGCCTCCGACGCGGAATGTCAGGCTGCCGAAGGCCTTCTGGGCCGCCGGTTTGTTCCGCCGCGCCTGCGCTACAAGCTTTCCGATTTTGAAAAAGCCCTGCGTGCCAGTCGATTCGCTGTTACGGATATGGCCGACTTCTGGCTGCGGCTGGACGGCCGGCCTCTGCTTTCCAATCCGCTCCAGAAAGCAGTCCGGCAGGATGCCGTACAGGCATTTTTTGCCGCCGAGGACGCACTGCCTCACCAGCCGGTTACCCGAAACTGGCTTTGTGCCATGGCACAGGACAAGAGCAATGGCTTTCAGCTGCTTGCACCCCACATTGAAACTGATAAGGACGCGGCGCGCTGGCTGCACTGGGTCTGCTGCGCACTGGATCGACTGGCAACGGCCTCTGAGCCGGAAGAGCTGGCGCTGTGCAGCTATGCGGTTTCCACCGATCCCCATGCACTGGACGGACAAAAGCCCGCCGGGCATCTGCTGCTGCATGCGCTGGCTTACTGGAAAGGTCGGCCTGTTCCCTCGCTTTCCCGGGACAGGCTGGCGCTGTACCGGGAATGTGGCCTGATGCTGGATGACATCTCCTGCTTTACGGTCCAGCGCGGTCTGATTCTGGCCCTGCCGGATGGCCGGGAGCATCCCGCCTGTGCCCAGCTACGTCAGCAGGAACAGTTCTGTCTGCTGACCTCTTCCCAGATCTCTGCACTCGGAGCGGCATTCAGCCCTACCGGCCGCGTTTACCTTCTGGAAAACCAGATGGTGTTTTCCACGCTGTGCCGGCAGCCGGGGATCCTGCATCCCATGATCTGCACCTCCGGTCAGCTGCGGGAAGCTTCCTGGCAGCTGCTGGATCTGCTGGCTGCATCCGGGTGTTCCCTTTACTACGCAGGGGATTTTGATCCGGAGGGGCTGGCCATTGCCGACCGGTTGTGGCAAACCTATGGCGACCGGTTCCACCTCTGGCACATGACCTTGCAGGACTACCAGACCGCCCTTTCCACAAAGCCCGTCTCATCCTCTTCCCGGCTCAGCCAGCTGGAAAAGGTTCAGTGCCCCTTGCTGCAGCCGGTGGCACAGGCAATCCTGCACCGGAAACAGGCCGGATACCAGGAGGCACTGGTGGAACGCTACCGGTTCGATTTGGTACAGCCCGGGTAATCTGTTCTGCAAAAGCGCATGGTTTCGTGATGCTTTTTCGGATTGCTCTCGCACAAAAAACGGAATTTGGGCCCGTATTTTATCCCCAATCCGAAAAATTCAGCGGATTTTGCGCATACCTTTTTATACCAGTTTTAGAGAATTTGATTTTCGTTTGCGCATACCGATTTCATTTCTCTGATTTGTAAGGCTCTGTGATGGCAAGGCTGCGTAAAATTCCAGATGAGGGAGTGTGCCTGAATCCTTTGGAATGGAGTCAGGCGATGTCCTCTTATGTAAATTCAACCTGAGCAGACCTAGCTCTGCATTCTGCGTTTCCAGTCCGGTTTCCCCTGACGCTGAACTACCGGAACGGTTTGAGCAATCCACCCGAATTGCATCCCGGGATCTGACTCTGCAGGCAGTCGGGAAATCCGGCAGAAGGTTGCTGTATTAAATTCGCATCGGCAACCAATCCGGACGGCGGCATCCCCTCTGGCCGCTCCGCACAGGAGGAAGCACTTTGCCGTCGACACAGATCGAGGGGATTCACACTCTGGTGGCAGACTGCATATTATGAAACATCACATAACGAAATGGAGGAAAATCCCATGAACCACGATTCCTGTTTCACCAACTGCGATCAGACTGACCACGGCCCCAACCCTTATGTTGCCAACATTCCCTGTGCCGCACGTGCAAATGAAAACTACCGAACTGCATTCTGGACCGGTCATCATCTTCAGATGACCCTGATGTGCATCCCTGTTGGCGATGACATCGGCCTTGAGATGCATCCCGATACGGACCAGTGCATCCGAGTGGAGGCCGGTAAAGCCATTGTCAAGATGGGCTCCAACAAATGTCATCTGAACACCACGTACACCCTGCATGTTGGTGACGCTGTCTTTGTGCCCTGCGGCACCTGGCACAACATTTTCAACGATGGCGATTGCTCTCTGAAGCTGTCGTCCATCTATGCGCCCCCTCACCACCCCTAGGGTACTGTCCAACCCAACAAGGAGGACGCCGACTCCTAAAAAACACCTTTTTGACGGCTTACTGAAACAAAGCGGCGCTTCTCAATAACCAATGAGAAGTGCCCCCACAAAACGCCCCAGACTCAGCAGAGTTTTCTGCCATGTCTGGGGCGTTGTTTGTTTTGGGCGTTCTCCCTGCAGGAGATTGTCCGATTCAAGAACCCTCCGGCTTCTCCACGCAAGGTAAAAAGAGAAGAAACTTTCACTGTCCAACAAGGAACCAGCAAAGCAGCATACCAGGGCATAACCGCACCCAAGGAAGAAGCAGCTTCATTTTCTGCGTCTTCCCTTGCTCTGTTTCTACCGAAAACAAGGACGAATGTATCACCATACAATCCGTAATGAAAACGCAGGCAGTTTTGTCTTAAAAGAACCCGAAAACCCTTCTATAATAAGGAACCCTCTATGAACGGAGGGACAAGCCCTTCACGACCATAAGTCTCCCCTTCGAACTTGACAAAAGAACTTGTACACAGCCATATGCAAAAAAGCTGGAAAGAATCCGAAAAAGGGGTTTCATAAGAACCAACCAACAACACAACTTCTTATACCCTCAGGAGGATTCGGCATATGAGCCATTCCAAAAACGACTTTCCGATCATGGGCGGAACCGGCCGCCAAGTCACCAAACCATATAGAGGAAGCTATGACGCTTTCTATAAGTTGATCAACCCCAACACCAAAAAGCCATATACCAATGCCGAGCTGGCTGCGGAACTGGAACATCGCCAGCAGGAATATTCTGTCCTCGCCCAGCTGATCACCCCGGATTTGGAGGAAATCCAAAACAAGGCACGTTCCCATCCCAATGCCGAATTCAAACTCACACGCCGCGGAAAAAGCCGTAAAAAGGCAGAAGAACTCCTTCACAGGGAAGCCTACCCGATACTGGAACGCATCGCCAAATTGCTTTTTCGCCCCCTCTGGCACAGTAATTTGAAATGCGGGAACGTGACCGTGCGCGATTACGTCCATTTTGTGGGCGACACCCTTTACGCAGACAAATCTCTCAAAGAAGCTGCATCACTGCGGTCTTGTATCAACAGAATTATATTGCCGATGATCGGCGACATCCAGCTTTATCAGCTGTCGCCCGATCGGCAGAAGGCAATCGTTCAGAGGCTTAATAGTCGGCTTAAAAACGATGAGACCATCTCGCTAACTGCAAAAACCCATACACAGGCGGCATACAGACTGTTGTTCCAGTCGATTGTGCAAAACGGATATCCTGCTGCACGCGAAGGAGTGCGACTCTCTGATGAAATCACCCGCATAAAGCGCCAGAACCGTGGGATCATCAACAGCTGCCGTGAAAATCATCTGGACGATACATTCCGCGCCGCTCTCTTTTCCATTCTTGCCCCCGCCGATCGTCTTTATGATCTCTGGCTGGTTGCACTGATCTACACCGGTCTGGCCCCCAACGAAATTCCCGCTCTGTGTTTTGGCGACATCGATCAGCTGGAACTGCGTGATGAAAACTGCTACACCATCACGGTGACCAAACAGATCCGGGACACAAACACTGTTTGCCGTGCAATCAGTGCCGATAATGACGATTTCCCGATTCATCGTTTGCGGCGTGTCGTTTTCCCTCCATGGGTGGCAAACGTTATGCTGAAGTATATTGAGTATCTGCACAGCTCCGGGTATTCCGATGCTCAAATTGCTGACATGCGCCTTCCCGGCATGAGTTCGGGCAAAATCGTTGGAGCAAAAGATATCCGTGATCGCATCAACTCGATCATGCAGCAGGCCGGCATCCCAAAAGCAAACATTCCACGCACGAAGAAGAGCGGCAAATCCAGGTTTCAGACCGAAAAGCGGGACATTGAGTTGTTACAGCGGGATGCCAAATACATCACCAAATGTTGTGGGGCCGATGATGCCATGGTCCACGCTATGTTCGGCCTGCCCGCTACGACGATGGACGAGAAACATTACCTGGACACCCTGTGCGACGATTATGCCGTTACCCGCTATCTCAGACTGCGCCGGTACACACCGTTTTCAGACCAGTCTGTTCCGCAGCGTCGCATCTTTCGTGCAGAAAACAACACCGATACAGCGCAAACCATCCGCATCAACAGCAACTATGCTATTCTGGCATCATGGAGGTCCAATAATTAATGGAAGATTTTGAACACAACGGCGTATATTTTAAAACAAACCTGTCGTATCCCTCCTCATACAAGGCAAGTGACACACCCTGCCGTATTCGCATTACACCCCGTGATCCGAAAACCGGAAAGGCGATCACAAAACGGCAGCTCCGCGGCAGCGACAGCGACAAACCCGCCGAAACAGCAATTTTCGGCAAGGACATTGAGGATATCCGAAAGAACCTCTTCCCGTCCATTGCTGACGGTATCATTGCACAGATGCATCTGGCTGGATTTTTTGATTCCGGGCAGGCTTCCACCGCTCCCGCGGTCGATCTGGGAGAATTGGCCCGCACCTACCGGGATGCATTTTTTGCCTTTTCACAGCGCGAAAGAAACTGGGCTCCGCTCACGGTCAAGGATTATGGTTATCAATTCGACAAACTGATTCCTCATCTGGATGGTATCAACGCACTTACAATCAACGATGAAATTTATACCGCTGTTTTCGAGTCCATCTGCGATGCTGCACGCAAAGCGACAAAAGGCAAACAGGATGATCCGCATCAGGAGGTGCCATCTGCGGCACAGAAGCGTTACGGTTTGCTGAAACAGCTGATCAGTTACCTGATTGAAGAGGATGACATACAGATTGACTGTCTTCCCCCGGACCTCGACGGCAAAACATCCCACCTGTCATCGATTATGTCTCAGGTGGATGGGGTTCGCAGCTTGCCACCTGACGAGCTGCTCGCATTGTGCAAAAGCTCCCCGCTTGCCGATGTGATCAGCATTCTCACCGATACCGGACTTCGAATCGGCGAGTTTACCGGTCTGCTGTTTTGCTCGCTGGGCTATCTGGATGGATCGCAGGGACGGATGTATTATCTGCGTGTTTCCGGCCAGCTGCTGCCAGACGGCAAGCGCACCGAAATGCCCAAAACTCTGCCGTCCTATCGCATCATCCCCTTATGCCCAGATGTAGGCGAAGCCATGTATCAACGGGCGATGACTTTGAGTGCAATCCATGGAGACCTCTCCCTGCAGCTGCTTTGCGGTCAATCGGAAGGTGACACCTTCCTCACCGATCCCGCAACGATGCGCATTTATCGGGATCATCTGTCGAACGCTATTACTGATTTGCTGCGCAATGAGGACATGCTCCAGTCCTTGTACGCTGCCAGACAGTTTGTATTCAATGTCAAACAGCAGAACGAACACGCATATCGTCGACTGACCGGTCACTCGGAACGACGCAACTTCTGCACCTTCCTTTATTGTCACAGCGGTTTCGATGCTTCGGAAATCCCCAAACTGATGGGACATGCAGACAAAACCCGAAAACAACCGTCCACTTCATACGGGGCGACTCCCAGCGAAATTTACCGCATGTGCCTGAGACGATATGTCTCTCAATCCTTGCTGCATTCTGCACAGCCTTTGCGCTACCAGGCGGATAACTTCAAACGCAGCGAAGTGCCTTCCTGCGCCCTGGAATTGACCCTGCCTCCTCACAGCAGTTATGACCTGATTGTTGATGATATGGATCCGGAAAACGAGCTGCATTTCTCCGGCACCCTTACCGCACAGAAGGTGCGTCAGGATGATTTCACGCCCGGTCCCTATCCCTATGCCCTTTTGGCTGATCCCGACATGTACATGGTGCGCAGAAAGAGCAAGCTCTTTTCTTGATGGCTGGTTTTTGATTCAGCATTGAAGAGCTTCTGATTCCGGAAGTTTCTTATGTTCTTTTTCAGATTTCACTGCGGGGTGGTCCGACCAACCGGTCAGGGCCGCCCTGCTTTTTTATGTTCCGGAAATCGTTCGGGGCAGAATGCTCCTGCTTGGGGAGGATACGCCCGGGCAGTTCCACAATTTCATATCGGGGTGTTGCGCAGTTGGTAGCGCGCCTGCTTTGGGAGCAGGAGGCCCGGGGTTCGAGTCCCCGCACTCCGACCAAATTTTGCAGAAAAACCGCATAAACAGGCGGTTTTTCTGCATTTTAAGTTTGATTTTGTGGTTTTGGAGATTGCTGTTTTGCGGCGGTTTCAGTGGTGGAACAGCGGTCGGGGGATGAGTGAGCGCAGCCGCCGAAACCGCCAAATCCCTAACCCATCCCTAACGGGGAAACTTCCGCATTTTCTCCGTTTCTATCGGTGCCGTTGTCGGCCACTCCTGATTGTATGTCTACGCTGCGTAGGTCGTGAAGCAGGATTTTTCCTGCTATGAGTCGATCTTTGACCAATCTTAAATTTAATAGAGCGTCCACCAGTATTCAAACACTTTGCGATACTGGTTGCCCTTCTTCGATAGGCCGAAATACTTACGGACTTTTCGATTGGATCTTCGCTTCAGGTACTGTTGACGATCGCTGGACTTCATATACTGAATGTGCAGTCCAGAATGAAGTAATGTTCTTAATCCCTCATAGTCTCCCATGATATACCCCATGTTTGGTGCATACCTGCTGTGCTGAATCAAAAACAGAAGATGGTCTGAGTGCCTGACACATTGGGTACGGCGATATTGGCGGCCGGAACGTCGACCGCATCCGGGCTCGTTTTTAGTAGATCCCAAGATCTCGGCGATCCGCTTGTTTAACTCTTGCTCTGTCATAAGTCTTCCTGCTCTGTACGGTTCGGGTGATAGGGTTGACCCCGTGCCAGGAGCCACGCTGTTTCGCGTGGTATTCCCGCTGGGCTTTCTTACTGCGTTTGTCCAATGGAACCAACTGCGTCACAGCTAATCATCTCCTTCTTTTTGTCTTGGTGTGAGCACCCCAGAGGGCACAGCACAGCAATCGCTGGCTGATATACGGACGGCACCGAGGATGTTCCGATCGTAGACTCTTGTATAACAATCTCATTACAAATGGCAAAGATCGCTTGCTATTTTAGAGCACATCAGGTATGCTGAAATACTCCGCTAAGGTGGAGATCATCCTGGTGAATGGAGGCGATCCATATGTCCATGATTCAGTTTCCTGTCATCGATCCTGTGGCTACCGGGGCAAATATCTGCCGGCTCCGGAAGGATCGCGGCCTGACAGTCCGAGATCTCCAGCACTATTTCGGATTTGAGGAGCCGCAAGCCATCTACAAATGGCAGCGGGGCCAGAGCCTTCCCAGTGTAGATAACCTCTATGCACTGAGCGCTTTGCTCCAGGTGCCGATGAACGAGATCATCATCTCCACTTCTCATATCGTTTCTTGCGAGCAGCAGGCAGCCGCCTGCTGCTCAGGTCTTTTTATGGGGAAATTTCTTCAGGTACAGTGGGCATGGCAGAATTTCAAAACCGCTTAGATCCTTATCCACCTGTACCCATAGGCCTGCCGCGGTCCTGCCGGACGGCCGCAGCCCTTGGGTGAACAAGCGACTTTATAAATAGAATATCACGCCATTATGGCAGGTATCAGAGAAGCGTAAGGTCAAATCCTGCTTTTGACAATGGATGTGTGTTAGAAATGACAGTATTTCGGTGGACGAGGATGGAGGCGACTGACGAGCCTTTCACAATGAGTTATGAGCTCATGTTGCATTCATCAGATGAAGTCCATTCTTTGCCGGGGGATGCGCAGCATCATAATTCATCTGCGCCTGAACCGATCATCACTGCCTATCCATTCTGCCACGCCCACCACACCTGAAGGTGTGGTGACGGCATTTATGCAGCCGTGCTCTTTTCGATGAAGTCGCTGAGGATGTCCTCAAAGCTATCATTCATGTCAAATGGCGGCTCATAGGATACTTCGGTGTTGACCAGACACTTGTCCAGGGACATGGAGATCTCGTCGGACCTCTTGCTGAGCGCCGCAGCCATGCCTCGGATCTTGTTCCGGTCAAAGTCGATGGTGGTGACCTGCGTGGCATCACAGCGGTAGGAGACCTGGTTTCCCTCGCCGTTGAATCGGAAGCCGGAGCCTCCGCCGGCAATGGTCTTTTCACTGTTGCGGAGCATGGTCATGTGGCGGAATACCTCAGCCAACTCCTGACGCTGCCGGTTCAGGCCCACCTCGCTGTCCATATCCAAATCCAATGAGTTCTTGGCAGCATGGATAGCCCGGCACAATTTCTCCCGCTCCTCCAGCAGGGACATGAGGAAGGCGGCTACCTCGTTGGCGTGGCCGGCATACTCACTGGGAGCAGCTTCCTCCACTACGGCATCCTGAGTATCGGACATGACCTTGCTCCGAAGATGTGTGGTCTTGACCTTGACGATATTGCGCCGGTCCTGAAGGATGGCCGTGGCCTCACACATCAGGCCTTTCAGTTTATTCTGGAATCGAAACGCATCTTTCATATTCATGGATCATACCTCCCTATGTCACTCCCCGGCGGAACGATTTGATGGGTCAAGCATACTCCAAACTTGATCAGTTGTCATTGAACTGCTGGTTGAATATGGAGAGATCTGCTTTTTCGTGCATTGTAGTCGGTTCCGGTTTTGCCATGTCCGCTTCCACGAAGCCGCCGGTATTCTCCACTGCTCCTGGCTTCATGTCTACGCTGCGTAGGTTGTGAAGCTACACTCCTCCTGCTATAATCTCGATAAAACCTTTGGACAGGAGACCAAACGCATGAACTTATATGTCACCGGCAACACCATCAAGCAGCTGCGGGGGCAGAAAAAGATGACACAGGCAGAACTTGCAGACAAGATCGATGTCAGCAGCAAGACCATTTCCAAGTGGGAGACCGCCAAAGGGCTGCCGGATATCTCGCTCCTCGAGCCGCTTTCCGCCGCCCTGGGTGTCTCTGTCATGGAACTCATGAAGGGCGATGCTGTCATCAACCAAAACAGATCCGCCAATCTGCTTCGCTCCAAGCTGTACGTCTGCCCCATCTGCGGCAACGTGATCCACACCCTGGGGGATACGGTCATCAGATGCTGCGGCGTGTCTCTTCCGGCTTTGGAGGCTGAAGCGCCCGATGAACACCACGAGATCCAGATCGAGCCGGTAGAAGATGAGCACTTCATCACCGTCCATCATCCCATGACAAAGTCCCACTACATCTCCTTTTTGGCCTATGTGACATCCGAAAAATTTCAGATGATCAAGCTGTACCCGGAAGGAAACGCAGAGTGCCGTTTTCGTCTCCGTGGCCGAGGATACCTGTATTGCTACTGCAACCGCCATGGATTGATGGTGAAGCAGATCCGATAACCAGGTGCGATAAACACGAAGCGCAGTCAGAGTGCATCCGCAAGGGATGCACTCTGACTTTTTATATAGAGCTCCTTTACTCACCTACTTATCCAGTGCGGCATGTGCCGGGATGCACTCTGACTTTTTATATAGAGCTCCTTTACCCCACTCTCTCGAACGGGATCACCTTGCACCGGCTCTCCTCCGGCGGGTCGGGCGGTTCCGGTTCCGGCTCTGGTTTGGCCGTAGCCGTTTCCATGAAGCCACCGATCTTCTCCGCCGCGCCCCTCTGCATCTCATTGGTGATGTGCGTATAAGTGTCGAGGGTGAATCCGGCGCTGAAGTGGCCCAACATGCTGGACAGGGTCTTTGCGTCCACGCCACTGGAGAGGGCCATGGTTGCAAACGTATGCCGGAGATCGGCGAACCGAATATGATCCAGCCCGGCCTCTTTGATGATCTTATTGTGCATCCGGCGCACCATCTGGGGTGAGTAGGGCTTTTGCGTAGCTGGGTGCATGAACATGAGCGGGTTGCTGGGGTGCCTGGCGCGTTCCATGCGCAGGAGCCCAACCGCTTCTGTGGTCAGGCTGATGGTTCTGGTGCCGCCTTTGTACTCCACCAACTCCCGCCGTTCCACCGAGCAGCTCTCCGAGATGGTCAGCGTCCGCTCTTTTATATTCAGGTCGCTCCATTTCAGTGCGATCAGCTCTCCTTGCCGAAGCCCCGCCGTCAGCGCCAGCAGGAACATGGGGAGGTAACCTAACCGCTCCGCCGCATCCAGATAGTCCTCCACTTCTGCTGGCGTCAGCACATTGGCGTTGACCTTCTTGGGCTTTGGATAGTGAAACGCACGGGCAGGATTGTCGCTTATCAGGCCATCCCGGATGGCTTGATCTAAACATTGCTGAAGCAGTCGGTGGATGTGCCGCATCGTGTGTTCGCCCAGTCCTGGATATTCGGGACTCTCCGGGCGGTGACCGCCAAAATGTTTTCGCTCCTCCAGGAAATCTCCGACCTGCTCCGCCGTCAATTCAGAGAGCGGTATGTCTCCCAATCCGGGGAGAATGTGGTTTTTGAAGATGTAGCCATGAGCTGCGTATGTGGTCGGGCGGCTCTGGTTTTTGTCATAGACCTCCTGCCAGCGGAGGATATAGTCTTTCAGCGTCATATCCCCACCTCCATGCACTGGCGCTGCAGATTCCGGAAGGCCACCCACGGAAGTCCCGCTTGTTTCAGAATCCGTTTGTGCAGGTAGTAGAACTCGTGGAGCTGATATGGCGCTCCGGTCTTGGGGTTGAGGAACACATGGCAGTCGGTTTCAGGTATCCGTTCCAGAAGATATTCCGCTTTTCTGTTGAGCGTCAGCAGCCGCCGTCCCTTGAGGATATACCGGCAGCGGATATGAAAATCGGCCCACGACAAGGTGATAAGTTCACATTGCCGCAGGCCGCTGGAGAGTCCTGTGTAGATGAGAGGGAGTGCGCCAAGTTTCTCTGCTGCAGTCAGGTATCGCTGGATCTGCCCCAGGCGCAAGGGAGCAGTCTTATATTCCTCTGACTTTGGTTCCTGACAGAGCCGCACTGGATTATAGGGGATTAGCTGGTCACGGGCCGCTTCATCCATACAGCGCCGCAGGAGCAGATGGACGCACCAGACGCTTCTGGCGCTGAGTCCCCGGCTTCGCAGGTTATCATAGAAACTGGTAACGGTGTTTTCGGTCAGTTCTGTCAGTGAGATACCCCCAATTCCAGGGAGTATGTGCCGGTAAATCAGGTTGCGGTATCCGCCCACGGTGCTGCTGTTCCATCTGCTTTGATTCTCATAGAACCAGCGGTCGCACCACTGACCTACTGTGTAGCTGTTTTCGTTCTGCATATCGTCGCCTCCTTTTGGCAAACGAACAATATCACAGAAAGAAGGAAATAGCCATCGGAAAGAATGGAATATTTGCAGAAGAATGACCACTTCCGAACGATGCTGCTTGTTGATTTTCTTTTCATTCTTGTCATATACTGATCACATGACAAGTATCCGATTCGGGATCAGATATTGGCTACAGTCAAATAGCGTTTCAGCAGGAAAGCACAGAAGTAGGGAAAGGTATAGATGTCATCACTATACCCGATGTTCCCGCCGGTGAATTTAATGCCGCAGTGAATATCCGCATACTTCTCACTGCTGATCAGGGTCCTCATGGACTTGGCAGTCCCGTTCTTGGCCTTCACCTCAACAGGGATCAGGGCGCTTGCCGTTCGGACGAAGAAATCCTGCTCCAGAGTAGAATCGTCCCGTTTATAGTAATAGAGTTTGTATCCCGCCTTGACCAGTGCTTCGCCAACCACATTTTCGTAAAGCGCGCCCTTATAGACTCCGAGGTTTTTGTTGGTCCGCAGATCCTCCTGGGCTTCTTCGTCCAGCATGGCCACAAGCAGGCCGCTGTCGGCAAAGTAGATTTTATACTTCGTATCGTCATAGTTGCCCTGAAGCGGCAGTTCCGGGAAATTCAGGCAGTAGCAGATATTAACCATTCCCGCATCGTCCAGCCATTCCACACATCCTCTATAGTCACGGAACCGAGCGCCGGAGGCAACTTTGGAGATTTGAAATTTCTTGTTGTCCTTGGCGAGCTGTGCGGGAATGTGGTTGAATACATTCAGGATCCTGGCCTGGTCGATGCCTTCTGCATATTTTCGAATGTCCTCCTTGTAATCCGCGATTAGCTGTCTCTGTACCTCAAGCGACCCCTCGAAGGTACCTTTTACAATAAACTCACGAACAACAGCGGGCATTCCACCCAGGATGCAGTAGTCAAGGAAAAGCGAGCTGCATACCGACATCTGTACCTCGTTGAAGGGCGTGAGATTGCGCATATGCTCCAGCATATCTTCAATGAAGGCATCGTCATAGCCTTTGGCCCACAGGAATTCCTCGAAATCCAGTGAGAACATCTCATAGTCAGATTTGTAGCCCACGCTGTTGCTCTCAATTTTCCGATAATTGATGCCCAGCATGGAGCCGCTGCAGATCACATCGAACCTGCCGTCGATTTTGAAGAACTTCAGCGCTGTTGCAATTTCCGGAAACTCCTGCAGCTCATCAAAGAATATCAGTGTTTCGCCCTCAACAAACCGTTTGGACGGGTCCATTCTGGAGATATTCTTGATGATGTCATCTGCTTTATATCCGTCCGCTGTGATCATTTTATACTTTGGTTCTTCCACGAAATTGATGGTGATCACACTCTGGTAATTCATATCTCCGAACCGCTTGATTGACTCGGTTTTCCCCACCTGTCGGGGCCCCTTGACGATCAACGGCTTTCTGTCGGGGTTCGCCTTCCATTCAGCCAGGAATGCATCGATTTTTCGTTTCAAATAGAGCATTTCACCCGCCTCCTTCGCTACTATTATACCGATATCCGATAGAGAAATCAATCGAAATCACAAAAAATGAGCGAGTTTCTTTTTATCCCGCACATTTTATGAGCGAGTTTTTGCGTCCGAACGCACATTTTTGGCTTCCGCGTAAAGGCATATCACGCCGCGCTTATTTCTTTGTTTATGCGGCGCAGTTTTTGCGCCTCTGTTCTGAGGTGATTGGCCTGTCATCTCCCCCTCAAACCGGGCGGAACATCTTTTAATACACAGAATCCAATCCCACATAAATCCCAAAAGACGAAAGGGTTTCTTGAAACAAGCAGGGCAAAAGAGTTCTAAAGAGGAACTACCCAAGCAGAGGAAAGGGCCAAAGAGGGCGGTAGAGTACTGGTTGAAGGTTACGACACACATTTGGGAGGATACGCCCGGGCCACCAACAACTTCATATCCGGGTGTAGCGCGCCTGCTTTGAGTCATTCCAGGAATCAGAAATGAATAATCGCAAAAAGATGACCATAAACCTCTCAAAATATGGTTAACTTTCTCAAAACGGAAAATATGTTTTTATAAAAATAGCCATCACAAGCAGGGTTGAAAACTCCATTGAAGAAGGAGCGAATGTGCGAAAAACTTGAAGAATCAGCGTTTAATCTTCTTGTTTTTTAAATAACAGTTGGTACAGGCAAGACACATCTTGCCACGGCCATTGCCCTGAAAGCTTGCCAGGAGGGGCGAAAGGTGCGGTCCTTTACCGCAGCTGGTCTTGCCAATCTTCTGCTCGAGAAGAACAACAAAGGCACTCTCAACAACTTCCTCGGCTCTCTGAAAAAGGTGGAACTGATTGTGATTGACGAAATTGGCTTTGTACCGCTGCACAAGGACGCAGCCGAGCTGCTGTTTCAAGTGATTTCTGACTGCTACGAGCGCAAGAGCCTGATTATTACCTCCAACTTGGAGTTTTCTCAGTGGAACACCGTCTTTGGAGACAACAGGCTGACGGCAGCTGTGGTTGACCGATTGATCCACCACAGCCATATTGTGATCTTCTCCGGCGAAAGTTACCGGCTTGCACAGTCCATGCACCGGCAGCGGAGTTCTTTTTGAACAAGGGCTTTGGGGCTCCAAAACTCTTGCAAAAGAGCTCGCCCTGTTAGCGCACCAAAAGGTGAGCGTTGGGGCTCGCCACATGCAGTCCAGACATGTTTATTGGGTGTTGAAGGTGCTCACTTTTTTGACGCCCTTTTGCAAGACTTTTTTATTGATAAACACACAGAGAGCTATTTCCGGGATTTTCGATTCAAGTTTTAGTTGATAATTTCCATGTAATTAGGTATGATAAAAAAAAGCATCTAACCTTATGGTTTGAAAGAAGCAACTAATCATATAGAAAAACATCACAAGCAATTTATACTATGCGCATGGAATCATGCGTGATGTAAATGGAAGTTTGGGAGATGTACACGAATCATTTAAAAACAACTTTGATTCTATATAAAAATGGATTTTGCCTGTGGAGGAAATCACATCTGGAGGTAGATGTGGCTTCTTTCTTGCGGCCTTTTCACGCCCTGCGTCAGCCTGTCCAAGTGACAGAGTGACGCGGGGCGTTTTTCTATCTTTGGAAAGGAGTCAAAGAATATGAACCTAAAGTACACCTGCCCCGGCTGTGGGACACCCTTGGGCTATGAGGGACTGTGCTGGAAATGCAAATCTGAACAGGAGCGGAAAACTGCTCTTGCCTGGACACCAGAACAAATCACAGAAAAGCAGAGAAACCTGATTCAGAACATCCAGCAGCTGGCGGATATGGAGGATCCGGAGTTCACTGACTTCTGGCAACTGCTTGGCTACCATGATGCCATCACCCCGGAGATTCAGCGGGCGGCACTGGCCGCAGAGGTGTTCTGGCCCTGTGAGATCTATTATCACGCTCCCGCCGATGTGCGGGATGGTCTGATTCATGCGCTGTTGTCCACGGAATATTCCAGTGCGGCCTCCAACCTGATGAGTTGCCTTGCTATGCAGGGAGATGACAAGGCTCTGGAGACGTTGCTGGAGCTGGAGCGAAATCCCCGGCCCTGGCGCAAGGGCCTCTATGTGGACCCATCCAGCTATGCACAGATCGGTGGCTGGACCTTCGACAAGGAGGGCCAGAGAATCCAACTCAACTTTGACACCTGCTATCCTATGGTCAAAGGAACCACCGGCGAGAAATCTCCCGTCCGCATTGGCCGGGCACGGGAGGACACATGCCCCCACTGTGGCGGACGCATGGTGGACATGCTGGTGCTGGATGGCCGGGATGAGCGGCTCCGGTTCCTGGGGCTGGATGGTGTCCTGACTGCCACCTGCTGTCCCAGCTGCGGGGGATTCCTCAAAGGCCCCGCCTTCAACCGGTTTACCCTGGATGGCGGCGTGGAGGTGTTCCCCTCCGAACTCTTTGACGGAGCGGAGAAGACGGATTGCTATGTCAGTCCCGAGGACTACAAGGCCCTCACGGAAAATCCCTTTGTGCTGGGCAAGACGCCTGTGCCCCTGTTTTACGGCGCGGCCTGCCAGGATGTGAACACCATCGGCGGCTTTGCCAACTGGGTACAGGACGCGGAATATACCATCTGTCCCCACTGCGGGAAACCTATGAAGTATCTGGCGCAGATCCAGTGGGACACAGTGTTTGACTGTGCAGAGGGCACGCTCTATGTGGAATTCTGCCCGGACTGTCATATCGTATCCATGCAGCATCAGCAGACCTGAGAGGAGACCTTGCCATGAGTTTGCCAAAGCGTGATGGCGTACATGACCGCTACTATCTGATCCACAAGCCGGACACTTCCCCGGAGGTGCTGGCGGAGGCGGATCTCTGCATTCAGGATGTGCTGAACGGAACCGCTCGTGAAAATCACTCCGCCTACCCGACCGTGGTGCGAAATCACAACGGGACGCCATTTCTCCCTGATCAACTGCTGGAGCGGTATCTGACCGGGCTGCCGTTGAAAGGATTTCCCTGTGAGGATGCTGTCTCTCTCTGCGACGCCATGCGGCGGCTGGTGGGCTGGCAAGAGATCCGCTATAAGTTGGAGAAGTACATAGAACAGCAGGTGCAGGAGCGGTTCTTCCTTGTGGGAGAGCGGGATGATGGCTTTACCGTCTTTCCACCCTGTACCGTGTGGCCGGAATTGCGCCCAGAGGATGTGGACGAAGGGCTGTTGCACTTTGCCTGCTATGTGGCGATCTGCTGCACGGTGTATGGACAGAGTTTTGAAGCTCTTAAAACCGAACACATTCTTGGCCTGATTTCCCAGCTTCGCCCGGATATGGTGAAGCAGCTGAAAACAGCCGGCAGCGGCAAATTACCAAAGGACATCCAGCAGCGTAAGACGGAGCATTTCACCGCATCGGCAAATGATGCGTTTGCTGCCATCCGAATCATCGCCAAGGACTCCACCGAGGAGTGCTATGCTGAAATCCTGGACTACCTGTGTGCGGTGCTGGAGCAGGAGGAATTCCCCCGCAGTTACTCGGTGGAGTTCCGTGGGAAGGAAAAACTCTATCTGCCCATTCCCGGCTTGCCCAAGAAGGGCGTCAATCAGCTCTTTGCCTGCGCTGTGCAGCACCCCGATCTGCATCCGGCTATAGAGCGATACGCTCGTCTGGCCATGCAGAAGTATGAGTACTATGAAAACTTTGCTGATGAGTTCTGCGCGATGCCCGGCACTTTCGCTGTGTTCGCTCTGGGGCTGGAGGGAGAACAGTGGGCGCCGCTGGTGGTAGAGTATTTGGATCTCTGCGACGACGAGCACTCCTCCCTGCAAGAGAAATTCCTTCATGCCTTGATCCGGAAGTTCGGTTTCCAAGCATGGACACTAGGCGTATTGGTACGGGGCGCATTGTCCATGCAGTGGCTGAAGCCTGCCAAGGAATTCCGCAGCCTGATTGCCAATGCGGAAAGCCTGGATGCGCTGCTGACAGTCAAGCGCCGCTTTTCCGATTATCTCCTGCCGGAAGAGGACAAGGACCCGAAATTCCGGGCCATCGCTTGGCAGAGCCTGCTCTGGGCCATCTGGGGCCCGTCCTCCGAAAACGGCGGCAGCAAGGTCATCAAGTCGGCGCCGAAGGAACTGAAAGAGAAACACCAGCAAGTATTTGCGTAAGGAGAACACCATGAAAAAGAGAACGGTCAAGGACTTTATTGCCCTGTACGCCCCAGAAGATGAGGAAAAGTTGGTACTGATTCAAGACGGTATCAGCGCGGACAAAACCTTTCTGGATACCTTTTGGGCGGCGCATACCCATGCCCTCGCCATGGCGGATGTCCAGACCGGAGAGGTGATCTCCGGTCGATGCTACTTGAGCTGGCCGCTGACGGACAAGGAACGGGATGCCGGCGACTATTCCAAGCGGTTTACCAAGGGCCAGATCTACCGGATCAAAGCCCGCGGCTGGAAAGGTGATGCCCTCTACGAACCTCAGTGGTATGTCACGGAGGTACTGGAGGAAAGCGTACCCTGTCCGGCACTGGAGGAGATTTGGGCGGAATACACAAAGCCCATTCTTCTGAAAGACGAAGTGCTGGGAACCCTCACGCTGGATCGTGAGATGAGCATATTCGAGGGAACCTGTAAGTGGATGGGAAAAGAAGTCCGGATCTCGTTGGATGTGGAGATTGAAAAGAAAGCGTCCTGGACCCGTGTCACCAATGTGATGAAGAAACTGGTGGCAAACCAGGAAACCTGGGATAAGTCCCTGCGAGCGATGGCTGCCCAGAAGCTCACTGCTCAGGCCAACGAATGGCTGGCGGACAATGACCAGACCGACCGTGACCCGGAAAAAGACCCCATCACCGAGGATGAGTTTACCCGGCGCATCCTCCTCACCGAGTTTACAGTATCTCCCGGCGGCCATTTTACCGCCTGGTATGAGGACGACGATATGTTCTGGGGCCATGTGATCCCTGTGGATGGAACGCTGAAAAAAGGCCCCGTTGACGCTGATATACAGGGCTGACAACAACCGTTTACAGGAGGAGGCATCCATTATGTGCGAGCACTGCCGAAACATTCAAACATGGAGAAAATTTGATGCCCCCAAGGACTACCTGGCCTGTATTGCCTATATCCAGCAGTTGGTGGAACAAGGTGAATTTGAACTGATTGCAGAGGAATCCACCTGCCCGCTGGAGAAGGTAAAGACTGAGGATGGATGGGCAGACGAAATTATGGCTCACATGATCCGGTGCAAGCACTGCGGCCAGATCTTCACCTGTGTGGTCAACACCTGGCGAGGCAGTGGACACTTCAAAAAAGGCAAGGGATGACACAGAAAAGGCGGTGAAATGATGAATCAGACAGAAGAAACAAAACTGCTGGAGCAGATTGAGAAGTGGAATGATGCGGACGAGTTCTCACGATGTATTGAGGCCATCGAGGCTATCCCGGAACAGGAGCGGGGCTATTTGCTGACCGTCAAGCTGAGTCGGGCTTACAGCAATTTGGCGGCTCTGGGAGATCATGGAGAGCATGGGACCGACGGTGAAGTGGACGGGGATCTCATCCGACACGCCATTGAGCTGCTGGAGTCCGTCCGCACCCAGGGTGAGAACGATCCCTACTGGAACGCCCGGATGGGCTACTCCTGTCTGATGGCATACGGCTCTGCAACCACCGCTTATGAATACGCAAAACGCTGGCTGTCCCTGGCCCCGGATGACCCGGATGCCCAAGAGCTGGTGCGGGACTGTGAGAAATATCTGGAGGAGGAAAATTCCTTGGAACTGGATTGGAAAGAGCGGGAGGAGATCATCCGGCGGGAGACCATCCCCCCTGCCGATGATGACATCCTCGGCCATGTGAAAGTACATATCGACCAGTATTTTGGTGTCTATACCCAACTCCTCACGGACGACAGCGATCCAGATCACCCTCTGGAGATCGCCGTCATCCTGCCTCGACCGGAACATGACTACTACACCCTGGTCACTGTGGGCCTGAGCCGGCATCGGATGGATTTCTCGGAGGAGCGTCGGGAGGAAAAACTGGAACGGGCAGAGCTGCTCATCAACCTGCCCCGAGACTGGAAGCTGACAAAGGCAGACTGCCGGGAGGAACAGTGGAGCTGGCCCATCCGGATGATGCTGGCCACCGCCTACTTCGCCATGGAGGACCCCGAGGTAGGGCTGGAATCCAGAACTACACTTATGGAGGGTGAGGATGGCATCCCCTTTGCAGAGAATACGGACCTGCGGGGCGAGATCCTGCTCTATCCCGGTGTGTTTGGGGAGGAGTCCTTTTTCTGCCGTCTGCCGGGCGGCGAGGAGGTCAACTTCTATCAGGTGATCCCCCTCTACTGGGAGGAGCTCCAATACAAGCTGGAGCACGGCTCTGATTCCCTGCTGGACCTCTGCCCAGATGAGAGCCTGGAGGTCATCAATCCACACCGGCTGAATGTGGTCACCGACCGAGAGAAAATCAGCTACGACCCGGCGGAGATGGACAACGCCGCAGACCAGATCAAGAAGATCCAGGAGCTTCACCTGCCAGTGGACGAATTGGACGCCTGCAATCTGATGGCTTTCTTCCTGGGCTGGGCTATGAAGCGGGGCCAGATGAGTAACCCGTTCATCTCCCGGTATCGAGAGATAGTGGAGGCAGTCCAGTCCGGAAAGGAGCCTGATCTTCGGGTGTTCATCCTGGACAACCTGGATGGGAAATTGTCTACTCAGTTCTTTGACCGGAGAGGCTCCGGTTTTGCTCAGTGGTACGCCCAGGACAACCGATCCAACCCCTATGTCTACCGCCGGGATTGCCGGAATATCGTCTTGGCCAAGCTGCAAGACCGTGTCTGGAACAGCGCTACGGAAGAAGAAGCGGCCTACCTGCTTCTTCCATATACAGAAAAGAACCGTCAGAGTGTGGAGCACCTGCTGGATGAGCGGTTTCAGCAGTATCTGGAAGCGGAATTTGTAGATGACCCCGAGGAGCGGGTGGCACGGGCAGCGGAAGGAAAACCGGCTGTCATTCCTGACTGGGACGGTCCCCTGTTCTGCTATGCTTCCGACCGCGTCGCCCAGGATGGGTGTAAGGTGCAGATCATGGACCGGCTGATCCCCGAGCGTGAGGATATGGGTTGGGAGAGCGGTTGGGCCTTCTACTCTGGGGACGAGGGCGATGTGTACGGTGAAGGGGATGAATACTATGAGTCGCACTGCGGCTTCTATGATATTCGGGACATCTGCCGCATCGATCCAGACATTATCCCGTTCCTGAACCTGCCCTATGGTACCATGCAGATGCGCGGAGAAGATGGAGCGTGGTATGAGGTGATACGCGACGACGAAGGCGAGGAGGAAACCTAAATGAACAGCGAACAGATCACAGCATTTTTGCAAGAGCATTGGTACATTGCCTCGGTGCTCATCGGGGCCGTGATTTTAATTGGGGCGATCCGCAACTGGAACTGGCTCTGCGACCCCACTGGTACGCGGGATGCCCACCGCCACAGCAGAGGATACCGGCGTGTGGTTTTCTTTCTGTTGGGTGTCCTCCTGATTGTGGTGAGTATCTGGGGATTTGTGCTGAAGTTGAAATAGGAGGAGCAATCCCATGACCCAAGAAGAACAGATCCGACTCTATCGGCTGATGGAAAAACTCAACTGGTTTTTCCACCAAGAGATGCACTACCTGGATCGGGAAACGGCGGAAAAGACCGCGCGGGAGTGTTACCCGGAGATTCGGGATTTTACATACGACATTTTATGGAACGACCTGCCCAAAGAGGTCCAGGAGCAGCTCACGGACGAGGAGGAATCCCTATGAGTACGCTGATTTGCTCTTTTGATGGCCTGCACGACAACAGAGTCCTGCGCTACTGCGCTGACTTTGAAGCCCACACCCTGCACATGG
>Peterbilt_p2__coassemble_278_pt1 | contig 44024 bp, 42 predicted proteins | sample Peterbilt_p2__metabat2_low_PE_018 | metagenome-assembled genome bin Peterbilt_p2
GTGCATGTAAGCGCCAAGGATCTGGGCAGCGGCAAGGAGCAGAGCATCACCATCACCGCTTCCACCAACATGAGCAAGGACGACATTGACAAGGCCGTTCGTGAGGCCGAGCAGTTTGCCGCCGAGGACAAGAAGAAGCGTGAGGAGATCGACACCCGCAACGGCGCCGATCAGCTGGTGTTCCAGACCGAAAAGACCCTGAACGAGCTGGGCGACAAGGTGGACGCTGCCAAGAAGGCCGAAGTCGAGAGCAAGCTGGCCGAGCTGAAGGAAGCTCTGAAGGGCACCGACATCGAGGCCATCAAGGCAAAGCAGGAGGCTGTGCAGAAGGCCTTCTACGCCATCAGCGAGGAGCTGTACAAGAACGCGCAGGCCGCTCAGGACGCTCAGCCCGGCGCGGACGCCGGCGCTGCCAATAACGGCAAGCCCGACGACGGCGTGGTTGACGCGGACTTCAAAGAGGTATAAAATAATATACTCAGCCGCCCCGGCCCAGGCTGGGGCGGCAATTTCTGGTTGTGCGATTCAGGCAACACCGCACCAGTGATTTTACATGAGGGGCCCGCCCGGCGGGCTTTTAGGTGAGAAATTTATGGCAGACAAACGCGATTATTACGAGGTCCTTGGCGTTGCGAAGAACGCCAGCGACGATGAATTGAAAAAAGCGTACCGCAAGCAGGCCAAAAAGTATCACCCGGACCTGAACCCGGGCGACAAGGAGGCCGAGGCCAAGTTCAAGGAAGTGAACGAGGCCTACGAGGTGCTGGGCGACAAGGAAAAGCGCGCCCGGTACGATCAGTTCGGCTTTGCGGGCGTGGACCCCAGCTACAGCGCAGGCGCGGGCGGCGCGGGCGGCTTCAATGGCGGCTTCGGCGGCTTTGGCGGCGGCTTCGGCGGCGTGGATCTGGGCGACATCTTCGGCGATATCTTCGGCGGCGGCTTCGGCAGCGCCCGGGCCAACCCCAACGCCCCCCGCAAGGGTGCGGATGTGCGGGTGAGCCTGGTGCTCAGCTTCATGGAGGCCGTGCACGGCTGCACCAAGACCATCACCATCAACAAGCAGGATACCTGCCCCGAATGCGGCGGCAGCGGCGCGGCCAAGGGCACCAGCCCCGAGACCTGCCCGGACTGCCATGGCACCGGCTATGTGAAGCGGAACATCCGCATGGGCGGCATGGTCATGCAGCAGCAGCAGCCCTGTTCCCGCTGCGGCGGCAAGGGCAAGATCGTGAGCAGCCCCTGCGGCCACTGCCACGGCACCGGTAAGGTGGGCGCGAAGAAGACCCTGGAGGTTAAGATCCCGGCCGGCATCAACGACGACCAGAGCATTGCACTGCGCGGTCAGGGCGATGCGGGCGTGAACGGCGGCCCCGCCGGTGACGTGATCGTGATCGTGACCGTGCGGCCCGACCCCATGTTCGAGCGGGACGGCTACGATGTATGGGTCAACGTGCCCATCACCTTCAGCCAGGCGGTGCTGGGCGCCTCCGTGGTGGTTCCCACCGTGGACGGCAAAGTGGAATACACCGTGCCCGAAGGCACCCAGAGCGGCACCACCTTCCGGCTGCGGGGCAAGGGCATCCAGTATCTGGGCGGCCGCGGCCGTGGCGACCAGTATGTGAAGGTGAATGTGGAGATTCCCAAAAAGCTGAACAAGGCCCAGCGCGAGGCGCTGAAAGCCTTTGAGGAGACCCTCAGGGACGAAAACTACGAGCAGCGCAAGGGCTTCTTCAAGAACCTGAAGGATCTGTTCGACAAGAACAAGTAAACACATAAGCGCGAAGCGCCCGTTCCGGGAAATTTCCGGAACGGGCGCTTTTTTGTCTGGGAAAAGGGAAATTTATCTGTTTGTTGCTCTTTGGAACGAGCAGTCGTTCTTTGGCTTCTGTATGCGGGCAGGTTGGCAATTTATACTATCTTTAGAGCAAAATTCCGTTCTGAAGGAGGGGGCACAGCGTGGATGCAAAGGCAGTGGGGCAGCGAATCCGGGCGGCGAGAGAGCGAAAGCATCTGACCCAGGAAGAGCTGGCCGCCCTTGTGGACATCAGCCCCACCCATGTGAGTGTGATCGAGCGGGGAACGAAAATTCCCCGCATGGATACCTTTGTGGCCATTGCCAATGTGCTGGAGGTCTCGGCGGACAGCCTGCTGGTGGACGTGGTGGACCGGGCGGCCAGCGGGGTGGCCTGTGAGCTTTCGGATGCCATTGATACCCTGCCGCGGGAGGAAAAGCAGCGGGTGCTGAATGCGGTGAGTGCGTTGTTTTTTTCCTTTCGTCGACAGGGTAACCGAAATTCCGATGTCTGAAAAATATATACTTATTCCAGAGAACCGGTCGAAATTGAAAAAAGCGGAGGAAGAAACGATGGCAAATTTTCAGAAAATGCTGAAAGAGATCGCACGGCGCAACGGCACCACCCCGGAGCATGTAAGGCAGGAGATGCAGCGGGCCATTGACCGGGCATGGGAGGAACGAAACGGGCAGGCCGCGCCGCTGTGGGCGGGGCTGACCTTTCGGGGCGAGCGCCCCACCCCGGAGGAGCTGATCCCCCAGCTGGCCGCGCTGATGCAGAAAAACGGCACCCTTGCCAGATGAACAGAAAAATGCCCCCCGCGCCCGGAAAACCGGGTGCGGGGGGCGTGTTTTGATTATGTAAAAAGCTGCATGAACATTGGAACGCAGTTGGAATTTTCGTGATACTTGGGGATCTGGTAATAATTCCCTATTTTTTCAAACTCAAGCTTTTCATAAAATCCAACGGCCTGCGCATCAGCGGCCAGCAGAATATATTTAATACCCAGATGAGACTCATTCAACATATGAGCAGTGGCAATGGCAAAATACACGAGCTTTGTGCCGATGGATTGACCCGTATAGTTTTTGTTGACCGCAAGCTGATAAATTTCCAAAGCGGGGCACCCGCTTGTGTACTTTTCTCCGGAATCTATCAGCAAAGAAGTTGCCTTCAAACTGATAAACCCAAGAATTTCTGAACGATTCTCGTTCAGTATAACGTGGGTTTTGGCCATGCCGGAAGTATTGTCTTGAATAGCGGAATACATCAGATATTCTTTGAAATGATCGGAATTTCCACAAGAATTAGGGTTGACCTCAAATTTTGAGGCCAACCCCAGTCGTGCAATTTCCAGTGTATATGGTTCAATCGAATAGGTCATTTCTTCAGACACTTTTCAACTTCCTTGCGTGCTTTTTCCATAAGCTCTTTGCTGATGGTCGGAACCTTGCGGTTGGGATCTTTCAGTTTCCCAACAACAAAAGTGGTGTTGGTTACTCCTGCAGTCATTTCTCTCGCCTTTCTCTCTGCCAATGGTATACGTTTGCTCATTTTGCGGGTGCTCATTGTGATTCATGAAGAAAAACATTGCACATCTTCTCCCCGCATCTTTAGTATATGCAAAAAATATTAAAAAGTAAACACTGCGGAAATAAGTTATTGTGATTGTAAGTATCAATTTGCGTGCAAACGAATGAAAAAATAGGAAATGATAGAAAAACGGTGTCTGGTTGAAGAGATTTTCAACCAGACACCGATATATTTGCGTTTGATCAGTGGGGGATGTGATGGGAAGATAAAATTTTATCCTTTAGACCTGTGTGCCGTCAGCCCTGATCCTTTGCCTCGAACCAGAAGCAGGAGCCCTCGCCCAGCGTGCTGTTCGCGCCGAAGCGGAAGCCGTGGCTTTGCAGGATCGCCTTGGTGATGGAAAGCCCCAGACCGGTGCCCACCTTGCCCGCGTCGCTGCGGCTGCGGTAGTAGCGGTCGAAGATATAGGGCAGGTCCTCCTTGGCGATGCCCGCGCCGTGGTCGGCCACCTCCACCCGCACGGTGCCCTTTTCCGGGGCGTTCACCCGCAGGATGAAGACGTTGTCCGGCCCGATGTGGTGCATGGCGTTGCCCAGCAGATTGTGCAGCACCCGTTCCATCATGGCCGGGTCCGCCGAGATGGTGCAGTCGGTTTCCGGGTCCGGCAGCTCCAGCTTCAGGGTGTAGCCGTTCTGGGCGCACACCGCCTCGTACCGCTGGGCCACCTCCTCGCACAGCTGGGAAAGGTCGAACCGCACCTTTTCCGGCTTGTCGGTGCCGCTGCTCATCTTGGAAAGCTCCATCACGCTGTTCACCAGCCCGCTCAACCGGTCGGTCTCGTCCACAATCACGTCCAGCTGGGCGGTGCGCTTCTCCGGATTGTCGCCGGTCAGGTCACGCACCGTCTCCGCATAGCCCTTGATCAGGGTGAGCGGAGTGCGCAGATCGTGGCTCACGTTGGCCAGCAGGTCCCGCTGCAGCTGCGCGGCGCGGGATACCTCGCCCGCCATGTGGTTGAAGTCCGCGGCCAGCAGGCCGATCTCATCGGTTTCGGGCACGTTCACCCGCACCGAGTAGTCGCCCTCCGCCAGCTGCCGTGTGGCGTGGGAGAGCTTGGTCAGCGGTTTGGTGAACCAGCGGCTGAACAGCCAGGATGCCACAACGGAGAAGGCCATCAGGCACAAAAAAATCCAGGGCATCAGCTGGCCCAGCACCACGCCCGCCTCGTCGATGCGGGCCAGGCTGGTGCAGAAGATCACCGAGTAGATTTCGTCGCCGTTTTTGGCCACACGGCCCACCGCCATCTGCCGGGTGGAGACGTTCTTGTCCACCACCAGCTCCTTTTTCACAAAGCCCTGGCTGAGCACCGTGGCCCGCAGGCTTTCCACCACGCTGCCGTTCCACACCGAGGTCTTGCCGTTGATGGAGGTGGTGAAGGAGGCCTCGTGCAGCAGGCAGGGATACAGGTTTTCAAAGCCGGTCACATGCTGGAGGGTGGAGTCCGCCAGATCGAAGCAGGTGTTGGAGGCATCCAGCTTGCGGCTCTGGATGGCCGAAAGCAGCGAGGCCTCGAAGCTGCTGCTCACCTGCGCGTCCAGAATGGGCAGGCTGCGGGTGCTGATGGGCTCGGTGGAGGATTCGATGATGGACACCACCGTGTTCACCTGATTCAGAAGATGCTTGTAGATGTAGTGGTTGTACAGCGGCTGCATGAAGTGGGTTACAAAGACCCATACCAGAATCAGCACAAAGGCGCTGGCCAGGCACAGAAACATCATCAGCCGGTAGCGCAGGCTGAAAAAATGGGGTTTGGTTTTTGCCATAAACGGCGCTCCTTACTTGACCGCTTCCGGGTCGAATTTGTAGCCGATGCCCCAGACGGTGACGATGGCGTCCCGGTAGCGGCCCAGATGGCTGCGCAGCATCTTGATGTGGGTGTCCACAGTGCGATCCTCGCCGTAGTAATCGTAGTTCCACACCTTCTGCAGGATCTTCTCGCGGGAGAGGGCGATGCCCCGGTTGGTGGCCAGGAACACCAGCAGATCGAACTCCTTCGGGGTGAGGGACGCCTCCTGCCCGTCGATCTTCACGCTGTGGCTCACCGAGTCCACCGTGAGGCCGCCGAAGGTGTAAACGCCGCCCTCGGCCTCGGTTTTGGGCAGGGTGCGGTTCAGCACCACCTTCACCCGGGCCACCAGCTCCCGGGGGCTGAAGGGCTTGACCACATAATCGTCCGCGCCGCCCTCCAGACCGGCCAGCTTGTCGTATTCCTCGCCCCGGGCGGTGAGCATGATGACGGGTGTGTCGATCTTGCGGCTGCGCATCTGGCGCAGGCAGGTCATGCCGTCCACAAAGGGCATCATCACGTCCAGAATCACCAGGTCGATGCCGCCCAGCGAAAGAGCGGCCAGCGCCGCGCCGCCGTCGCTGGCTTCCTCACAGGTGAAGTTCTCGTGCTCCAGATGGGCGCGGATCAGATCCCGGATGCGGGGTTCGTCGTCTACGATCAGGATTTTCGGCATAAAAGATTACCTCCTGTTAATTTCCGCAAAAGCGGCCGGGGAAGCCCGGAGCCGCAGTTCTGTCTCCAGATAACACCGCACAGTTCACGCCTGCCGGCTCAGGCGGCGTATCGCGCCAAAATTTTCCGTGCTGTTTTCCCAAAATGCTCGCCAGGCCACAAAGGATTGGCTGTGCTTTTTGGTTCACATCAAAAAATTTTTCCGGCGCGCTCCACCATCTGGAATTGCGCAGTATTACCTTTATATTACCATAATAGGGGAGCGGTGTGGACAAAATGTGAAAGCGGAGCAAAAAATTCGTGGCGCTTGATTGACGGAGCCTTTCAGGGGGCGTACAATGTGAGGGAATGAACGCCCCGCCCCCCGAAAAGAGGTGGCCGGAGCGGGCAGAAAAGGGAAAAAAGATCCAGATGGTTCGCCCGGTGAACGGGGCGGAGGAGGGACGAGGAATGAGTCAGGATATGACGCGGGGCAACCCGGCACGGCTGATCCTTCTGTTTGCGCTGCCGCTGTTTGTGGGCAACCTGTTTCAGCAGCTTTACAACATGGCGGATACCCTGATCGTGGGGCGGGCGCTGGGAGCCCAGGCACTGGCGGCAGTGGGCTGCACCGGCAGCCTGAGCTTTCTGATTCTGGGCTTTGCTCAGGGGCTGACCAGCGGCTTTTCGGTGGTGCTGGCCCAGCGCACCGGCGCACGGGACGCCGAGGGTGTGCGCCGCAGCTACGGGTGTGCCATTCTGCTCACCGGGCTGGCCACCCTGCTGATCACCCCGGCGGCGGTGGCGCTGTGCGGCCCGCTGCTGGAGCTGCTGCGCACCCCTGCGGATATTCTGCCTCAGGCGCAGGCGTATATCTCCATCATCTTCGGGGGCATGTTCGCCTCGCTGCTGTTCAACCTGCTGGGCAACACCCTGCGGGCCCTGGGCGACAGCCGCACCCCGCTTTATTTTCTGGTGGCGGCCAGCGTGGTGAACATCGTGCTGGATATTCTGCTCATCACCCGGTTTTCCATGGGGGTGCAGGGGGCGGCGCTGGCCACGGTGGCGGCCCAGCTGGTGAGCGGCGGGCTGTGCCTGTGGTACATCGGCCGCCGGTTCCCCCAGCTGAAGCTGAGCCCCCGGCATTTCCTGCCCGGCCCGGCGGAGGTGTGGGCGCATCTGCGCATCGGCCTGCCCATGGCCTTTCAGACCTGCCTGATCTCCATCGGCACCCTGATTCTGCAGGCGGCGGTGAACGGCCTTGGAGCGGATGCGGTGGCCGCTTTCACCGCAGGCAACCGGCTGGAGGGTGTGTTCACCATGCCGCTGGTGTCCTTCGGTACCACCATGGCCACCTACACCGCCCAGAATTACGGCGCACAGGATTACCGGCGCATTGCACTGGGCCTGCGCCAGTGCCTGACCATGGCGCTGGGATACAGCGTGGCCGCGGCCGCGGTGAGCATCGGTCTGGGGCGGCAGCTGGCCGACCTGTTCCTGCCCGGGCAGGACGAGGTGGCCCGGCTGGCCCACATCTACCTGATCATGGTGGGCATTGGCTACTGCTCGCTGGCGGTGCTGTATATCTGCCGGTTCAGCCTGCAGGGCCTTGGCCGGGGCGCGGTGCCCACCGCCGCGGGCGTGGTGGAAATGGCCATGCGCATGGTGGCGGCGCTGCTGCTCACCGCCCCGTTCGGCATGGCCGGTGCCTGCTCGGCCGCACCCCTTGCCTGGACGGCCAGCGCCATTCCGCTGGCGGTGGCGCTGTGGCGGGAGGTGCGCATCCTGCTGTGGCGGGCGCAAACCCGGCCGCAGACTGCCGCCCGTTGAACCGGCCGCCCCGTGGGCACATATTTTAAGGATCCGGCACATATCTATGAACCAGTGCTTCGCATGACCGAAGAGCAGTTCATGGAGGAGGGATCCAGACAATGTTTGTGTTGACGTTGGGCAAAAAGAGCCTGCGCAGGCTGGGCGCCGCCGCGGTGTGCGGCATTGCGCTGGCGGGGGCGGTGCTGGCGGTGAGCGGCTTCATCCACGCGGGGGACGGCGCACTGGAGGCCAGCGCCTCGGCCGCGGTGAGCGGGGCCGCCGTGCCCGGGCAGATCACCGGCTCGGAGGACATCGCCGCCTTTTTCAAAAGCTTCGGGCTGGAGGTGGACCTGACCACCGCCACGGTGGATAAGGTGAAGATCCCCAAAAAGTGGGACGAGAGCTTTTCCGCCTTCAACACGGTGGTGAAGGAGAGCGGCTTCGATCTGGCAGACAGCAAGGGAAAAACGGTGGAAAAATGGCTGGTGGAGTGCCCGGCCCGGTCGGGCGGCGACACCACCTGCCAGTGTGTGCTGCTGATGTATAAGGAAAAGCCGGTGGGAGCCTACCTGCTGAACGAGCCCTCCGGCGAGGTGCTGGGGCTGGCAAACGCCGCGGCCACCCCCGCGCCCCTGACCGATGAACAGGCGGCCCAGACCGCCGCGGGCTTCGGGGAAGGGGCCGCCCAGGCCTCGGCGGACGGCGAGGTGCAGACCCAGCCCCCGGCGGACAGCGCCGCCCAGCAGGCCAGCGGCGACGAGATTGTAGAGTTTGATCTGACGCAGGTGGGGGCGGAGCCGGTGGAATGAGAATTGCCCGGCCCCATGCGGCAGAAAAGAGCGGAACAAAAAAATTTAAAAAACAGGCTTGACAACCCCGATTCCGTATGCTATTATATATAAGCACTCAGCAAGAGGGCAAACAAAATAGCGCGGAGTGGAGCAGCCTGGTAGCTCGTCGGGCTCATAACCCGAAGGTCGTTGGTTCAAATCCAGCCTCCGCAACCACCAAACCGGTCAACCATTGGTTGGCCGGTTTTTCTGTACATGGATATAAAATGTTTCGGGTATTTTCGGGCGTTGATGAGAGCTTGAACCAGTGATTACCGGTTTTCGGCTCTTTTTTGCGTTTAGCATCGGGAAGAGACACTGTTCCCATAAGCAATTCCGGAGGAATAGCATGAGTGAATTATTATGGCAGCCTGTGTAAGGGAAAAACCACTACGACGAAAAAAGTCAGACGCAGTTTTCCCCGTCCATTTACGAACTCTATCACGGAGCAGAATTGCTGCAAAGTGAAACCATGGATTTTCAGACACACCTGTACCGATACGGGGAGATGGACGAATATCTGCGGGGGTGCGGCTTTAAGAAGCATATCCGTCTATTCCAATTATCAGAAAGAACCCGCTGTCAATGACCAGTGCGAAATGTTTATCTATGAGTGCAGCCAGGCACTTTGAGGGATTGGCCGCCTTGTCTGCCCGTTCAGCGGGACGGAGGGCGGCAGTCAGGGCCGGGTGCAAACCCGTTCATTTCAGCCCTGACGGTTGCCCGCTGCTCCTCCACGCATAAGCCGGACAGTATGGAAACAGGGAGCCGCCTGCGTTCCTGCCGCAGGGCGAAAAAGCGGTTGGCTGACCAACAGAATCCGGGGTGAAATCTGCGCCTGCTCTGCCAAAATGAAACTTTATTTGGCTGAAATGCCGCCCGGCAATTGCAATTCCGGCGGGAATATGCTAACTTTTTTTATAGGGCAACACCGCACAACGCACGGCTGACGCCTCAGGGAGGCGCATCGCGCCGGACGGCTCCGACGTGCTCCGCCACCGGAAATGATGCGGTATTGCCACAGGAACCCGGGAGTGCGCTCGGTCGTGCTCCCATGCCGGCGCCCTTTTCAGGAACGGGCCAAAGGGGGAACCTTAGGGGAGGCCCGTGCATCCCGCGCCGTTGGCACGATCACCATTTGAAAGGAAGAGTTGTTGTGGCACAGAAAAAAGCGCAGTCCAATCCGAAAAAGACCGCCGAAGCAAAAGGTGCTTCGACTTCCGCTAAAAAAACGGCGGAGCCTGTGAAAGCGGCTCCCGCCAAGAGTGAACCCGTGACCAGAACCGAGCCCGCCGCCAAGGCCGAGCCCGCCAAGAAGGCCGAGCCCGCCGCCAAAAAGCCTGCGGCGAAAAAGGCAAAGCCTGCCGCCAAGAAGGCAGCCACCGAAGCCAAAAAGCCTGTGGCCGAAGAGGCAAAGCCCGCCGAGCCCGTGGCTGAGGTAGCCGCACCGGTGGCCGAGCAGCCTGCCGCTCCCGTGGCGGAGCCCGCACCCGCTCAGCCCCAGTACGACACCCCCCGCAGAAGCGTGGCCTTCATCGGCTCCGAGTGCCATCCCTTTGTCAAGACCGGCGGTCTGGGCGACGTGATGTACGCGCTGCCCCGCGAGCTGGTGAACCAGAACTGCGACGTGCGGGTCATCCTGCCCCGCTACGCCTGCATCCCGCAGAAGTATCAGGACAAGATGGTCTACCGGGGCGAATTCTACATGGATCTGGGCGAGACCGGCCGCAGCTACTATGTGGGCATCAGGGAGTACATCTGCGACGGTGTGGTCTACGACTTCATCGACAATCAGGAGTTCTTCACCGATGGCAACCCCTATGTGAGCCTGGTGGACGATATTCCCAAGTACTGCTTCTTCAGCAAGGCCGCGCTGGCTGCGCTGAATTACATGAACTGGATTCCCGACGTGATCCACTGCCACGACTGGCAGGCCGCGCTGGTGCCGGTGTATCTGCGCACTCTGTTCAAGGATTCTCCGGTGGGCCGCGCCAAGACCGTGCTCACCATCCATAACCTGCGGTTCCAGGGCATCTACAACATTCCCACCATCCGCTACTGGAGCGGCCTGCCCGCCGAGGTGTTCAACATGGGCGCTCTGCAGCAGGCCTGGCGGGATGCCAACATGCTCAAGGGCGGCCTGGCCTACGCCGACCGGATCACCACCGTGAGCAACACCTACGCCTGGGAGATCCAGACCCCGGAATACGGCGAGCAGCTGGAGGATCACCTGCGCTACTACAGCTGCAAGCTGCGGGGCATCGTGAACGGCATCGACTACGGCATGTGGAACCCGGCCACCGACCCGGCGCTGGCGGTGAACTACGACATCACCAACGTGCTGGAGCGCAAGCCCCAGAACAAGCTGGCTCTGCAGAAGGAGCTGGGCCTTGTGGAGGATGAGGGCAAGCTGGTGGTTGGCCTGATCTCCCGCCTGACCAACCAGAAGGGCCTGGATCTGGTGAACGCCATCGTGCCCCAGATCATGGACGGCAACACCCAGGTGGTGGTGCTGGGCACCGGCGACAAGGAATATGAGGACACCTTCCGCTATTACGAGAACGCCTACAAGGGCATGTTCAGCGCCTGCATCCAGTATGACGAAGCCCGTGCCCACCGGATCTACGCCGGTGCGGACGTGCTGCTGGTGCCCTCCCGCTTCGAGCCCTGCGGCCTGACCCAGCTGAACGCCATGCACTACGGCACCCTGCCCATCGTGCGCGAGACCGGCGGCCTGAAGGACACCGTTCAGCCCTACAACGTGTTCAACGGTGAGGGCAACGGCTTCACCTTCGACCGGTACGATGCCGGCCTTCTGCTGGACGCCATCAACCGGGCCAAGACCGAGTACTTCACCAGCCGCTACCACTGGGACGAGGTGGTTCAGCGGGATATGGCCAAGGATGTTTCCTGGGCAAACTCCGCCCGCCAGTACAAGGATCTGTATCTGGAGCTCACTCCCTGGTAATCAAACCCACGAGACCGCGCCGCCTTCGCTGCGGCCGGAAATCACAAAAAGGCAGGCGCCGATCGGGCGCCTGCCTTTTTGTGCAGAAGAAACCGCGCAGAAGAAAAAACGCCGGACGCGGGGCAATGCCCACGCATCCGGCGAATTATCTGGAAAGAAAAAGGGCTGCTCAGGCCATGTATTCCCGCATCAGGTGCAGCAGCTCAATGTTGCTGCGGAAGCTCTGGCGGCCGGCGGGCTCGTCCCGGTCGGGCACGATGATCCGCCCCTGCATGCTCTGATTCTGGCGGTAGAGAATCTCGATGGTAAAATGCCCCAGCTTGCGGGCGGTCACCGGCTGGGCCGGAACCAGACGCAGCGGGTTGGCTGACCCGGAGCCGAAGTTGTTCATCCGGTCGGTGCGCACCGGGCGGCCCAGCTCGTCGCACAGGGTGTCCAGCAGGGCGGTCAGCTGGGCAAAGCTGGAAAAGGCAAAGGGCGGCACGCTGCCGCACAGCGGAATCGCCACACCGGCGAAGCTGTCCTGTTCGGGGCCGGTCACCTGAATCAGCACGCTCACCGGGCCGTAGCCGCAGAAGTGGCCGACGGGTTCGTTGTTGGGGCAGATGCTGTAAAAATCGTTCATAGGGCTCACACTCTTTCTTATTGGGGCTGCCATATTCCGCTGTTGGGGAAGGGCATGTCGGTTTCCACGGTTTGCAGGGAATGACGCAGCGCCACCCCGCGCACCGGCTGCTGCCGGTAGCGGGCCTGAATGCGCTGGTTCACAATTTCGCAGTTTTCCCGGTCGGTGCCGATGAGCAGCACCAGAAAGTGGTGCAGTTGTCCAGCGGAGGGACCGGCGCTCACCCAGATGGAAAAATCACCGAATGGTTTAACAAAAATGTGCCCTGTGCTATGGTTGCCGCATCCCACTGGCAGCCGGAACAGCCACAGAAAATCGAAAACGGTGAAGTGCGCACAACAAAATAACTATTTGTTGCTTGCCCCACCGGCAGCTTGCTTTGTTCCTATATAAAATAATAGAGCATATCCGGTTTCTTTTCAAGTAATTCCCCTTCTTCCCCCCCGGTTAATCTGAAATGAAGATGCAAACAACAGGCCGATGTTTATCTATTTGAACCTTGGTTTGATGGAAATTGGCCTGACGCGGACGGATATGCGGTATTTATGGCTTTTTGCTCTGTTTTTTGCGGCCATCTGGCGGGGGAAACAAAAAATTGCGGAAAATCGCGCAAAAAACACTTGACCTTCCACCCGGCAGGGAGTATATGTTATAGCAAAGACTGTGCTGCATCCGCTGCGGTGGGAGCACCGCTCCGGTGTGCTCCGGTGGCCGGAGGGGAAATGGCGGCTTCTCGCAGCGCCTGACTGCCGCCCGGTGCCGTGCGGACGGAAAAGGGGGAAAACCATGATTTCAAACGCGTTGATTCTTTCCTTCGGGGTGTCGCTGGTGTGCACCCTGATTCTGCCGGTGGTGCTGCTCATCGTGCTGCTCATCACCCGGAAGCTGAACCCGCTGCCGCTGCTGGCGGGCTTTGCCAGCTTTTTCATCAGCCAGATCCTTTTGCGCATTCCGCTGCTGCAGGTGCTGGGCACCCAGAGCTGGTTTGCGGCCTTTGCCACCCATACCGTGGTGTATGTGATCGTAGTGGGCGGGCTTTCCGCCGGTCTGTTTGAGGAGACCGCCCGTCTGGTGGGGGCAAAGCTGCTGAAACAGCACCGCACCTATAAGGACATGATCAGCTTCGGCCTGGGCCACGGGCTGTGCGAGATGATTCTGCTGGTGGGTCTGGGGCAGGTGAACAACCTGCTGTTCTGCATGATTCTGCAGGATCCCCAGCTGGCCGCGTCGCTGGGCTTCGGCAACGATCTTTTGCAGGCCGTGAACCAGCAGCTGGCCGCCGCCAGCCCGGCCATGGTCTATCTTGGCATTCTGGAGCGGGTGAGCGCGGTGATGTACCATGTGTTCGCCACCTGCCTTGTGTTCCTGGCGGTGAAGCGCCGCCGCCCGGCGCTGTATCTGGCGGCCATTCTGGCCCACACCGTGTTCAACGCCGGGGTTTCCCTTGTGCTGATGGGCCTTTCCTGTGTGGTGAACAGCACCGTAGCATCGGTGCTCACCGAGCTGGTGCTGCTGGCCGCGGGCCTTGCCTGCACCGCCTTCACCCTCGGGCAGCGAAGCCGGTTTGACGCCCCGGAGGTGTTTGCACAAACGTCCGTGAACGAAAGTTAAAAGTAATACTTTTCAAGCTGTGAAAAGCCCCGCAAACCCGCTTGGCAGGCCGGTTTGCGGGGCTTTTTACATTGGCTTAACAGACAAAATGATCGTGCAAATGCAAAGGGCCGTCGTGTATCTTGCCGAAGATGCAGAAGGCAGGGGGAAAAGTGTTGAAATCGTGAAAAAGAAAGGCTACAATGGGTAACGTACTCGAAGAAACGAGCTTGCGGGAGCAGGCGGCCCGGCCGCCTGCTCGCGCCGTTTCCATGAATGGAACGATTCAACAACCATGTAAGGGGGATTTTTCACATGAAGAAGATTCTGAGCCTTGCGCTGGCCGCTGTGATGGCTGTAAGCCTGGCCGCCTGCGGCGGCAGCACCGCTTCCGGCAGCACTGCTTCCACCGCCGCCTCCGGCAGCACCGCCGCTTCCGGCAGCACTGCCGCTTCCGCCGAGACCACCGGCGCCGGCATCGCCAAGGAAGACATCAAGGTTGGCGTTGTGCACCTGTCCGACCCCGCTGAGGGCACCGGTTACAGCTACACCCACGAGCAGGGCATCCAGGGCATGATGAAGAACATCGGCCTGAGCGAAGATCAGCTGGTGGAGAAGATCAACGTGTCCGACACCGACGCTGCCGCCGTGCAGAACGCTCTGACCGAGCTGGTGGAGGAAGGCTGCAACATCATCTTTGCCACCTCCTGGGGCTACATGGATACCTGCGAGGCCATGGCCGAGGAATATCCCGAGATCATCTTCAGCCACGGCACCGGCTACAAGTCCAACGGCACCAACTTCAACAACTACTTCGGCCGCATCTACCAGGCCCGTTACCTGAGCGGCATCGCCGCCGGCCTGAAGACCGAGTCCGACAAGATCGGCTACGTGGCCGCCATGGGCAAGGACAACGGCGAGGTTACCAGCGGCATCAACGCCTTCGCCATGGGCGTTGCCAGCGTGAACCCGGATGCTCAGGTTTACGTGAAGGTGACCAACAGCTGGTTCGATCCCGAAGGCGAGAAGCAGGCTGCCGAGGCTCTGATCGCTTCCGGCTGCGACGTGATCGGCCAGCACTGCGACACCGCCGGCCCCCAGCTGGCCGCTGAGGAGCACGGTGTCTGGGGCGTGGGCTACAACAGCGACATGAGCAAGGATGCCCCCGCTGCTACCCTGACCAGCGTTATGTGGGACTGGAGCGTTTACTACACCCAGGCCGTGCAGAACGTAATCGACGGCACCTGGGTTGCCGGCGAGAAGGTGGACAACTACTTTGGCGACATGGCCGACGGTCTGGTAACTCTGGCCGACCTGAACACCGACCTGATCGCTGAGGGCACCGCCGAGAAGATCGACGAGGTGAAGGCTCAGATCGTTTCCGGCGAGTGGGACGTGTTCGACGGCAAGACCGAGATCGTGGACAACGAGGGCAACACCCACACTCTGGAGGGCGCCGACTACGGCAGCTGCAACTGGTACGTGGAGAACGTGCACGAGCAGGCCTAAAGCCAAACCCAACGAATAACCCCTGAAAAGGGCGGTCCTGAGACCGCCCTTTTTTCCGGTATATGGGGCCGCGGCCCCGCACACACACAACCAACGCAAGGAGGAGGAACCTCATGGGCGAACAGAAATGTGCCATTCGCTGCAGCGGCATCACCAAGCGGTTCGGCAGCGTGGTGGCCAACGACGGCATCGAGCTGGACGTACAGTACGGCGAGATCCTGGCCCTGCTGGGCGAAAACGGCAGCGGCAAAACTACCCTGATGAATATGATCTCCGGCATCTATCATCCGGACGACGGCCAGATCTTCGTGGCCGGGCAGCCGGTGAGCATCAGCTCCCCGGTGGACGCGCAGAATCTGGGCATCGGCATGATCCACCAGCACTTCAAGCTGGTGGAGGTGTTCACCGCCATGGAGAACATCGTGCTGGGCACCCCCGGCAAGCTGCCGGGCAAAAAGGCCCTGAAGGCCCAGGTCAAGGAGCTGTGTGCCAATTACGGCCTGGAAATCGACCCGGAGAAGCCGGTGTACGAGATGAGCGTTTCGGAAAAGCAGACCGTGGAGATTCTGAAGGTGCTGTACCGGGGTGCGAAGATCCTGATTCTGGACGAGCCCACCGCCGTGCTCACCCCGCAGGAAACCGACAAGCTGTTCGCCATTCTGCGCCAGATGAAGGCCAAGGGCTGCGCCATCATCATCATCACCCACAAGCTGAACGAGGTGCTGGCCATCAGCGACCGGGTGACCATTCTGCGCAAGGGCAAAAGCGTGGGCAGCGTGGCCACCGCCGGTGTGGACGCCGCCAGGCTCACCGAGCTGATGGTGGGCCACGCGGTGAGCCTGTCCATCCGCCGCCCCGAGCCCAGGGACGTGCACACCATCCTGAAGGTGGTGGACCTGACCGTGGACAAGCCCGACGGCAGCAAGGGTCTGGACGACGTGAGCTTCCACATCCACTCCGGCGAGATTCTGGGCGTGGCCGGTGTGGCCGGCAGCGGCCAGAAGGAGCTGTGCGAGGCCATCGCGGGCCTGATTCCCGCGAAAAAGGGCGCAGTGCTGTATAAAAAGGAAAACATTCTGGGCAAGAGCCCGGAGGCCATCATCGACCTGGGCATCTCCATGAGCTTTGTGCCCGAGGATCGTCTGGGCATGGGTCTGGTGGCCAGCATGGGCATGACCGACAACATGCTGCTGAAGAGCTACCGGAATGGCAAGGGCCCCTTTGTGGATCGTGCCCCGGCCCGTGCGCTGGCGAAAAAGCTGGTGGAGAAGCTCTCCATCGTGACCCCCGGCATCGAGACCCCGGTGCGGCTGATGAGCGGCGGCAACGTGCAGAAGGTGCTGCTGGGCCGTGAGATCGAATCCAACCCGAACCTGCTGATCACCGCCTACCCGGTGCGCGGTCTGGACATCAACTCCAGCTATGTGATCTATGACCTGCTCAACCAGCAGAAGGAAAAGGGCGTGGCCGTGATGTTCATCGGCGAGGATCTGGACGTGCTGCTGGAGCTGTGTGACCGGATTCTGGTGCTCTGCCACGGCCGCATCACCGGTCTGGTGGATGCCAAGACCGTGACCAAGGAGCAGATCGGCCTGATGATGACCGGCGAGATGACCGAGGAAGAGAAGCAGAAGGAGGCACAGCAGGCATGACCGGTACCGTGAAAACAACAAAAGAACCGCTGTTCCATGTGGTAAAGCATGCCGAGCGCAGCGGCCGCCAGATGATCGGCTTCCGGCTGCTGGCGGTGGCGCTGAGCATCGTGGCGGGCGGTTTGTTCATTCTGGCCATCGGCCATAACCCCATCGCCGTATACGGCACCATTCTGGAGGGCGCGTTCCGCAGCAAGATCGCCATTCAGTCCACCGTGAAGTTCGCCATCCCCCTGTGCATCTGTGCGCTGGGCGTGACGCTGGCCTTTAAAATGAAGTTCTGGAACATCGGCGGCGAGGGCCAGCTGATCATGGGCGCGGTGTTCGCCAGCTATTTCGCTTTGAACTTCCCCCACTGGAACCACTGGGTGCTGCTGCTGGTCATGCTGGTGGCGGGCGCTTTGGGCGGCGGCCTGTGGGGCCTGCTGGCCGCGGCCTTCAAGGTGAAGTGGGGCACCAACGAGACCCTGCTCACCCTGATGCTCAACTACATTGCGCTGCATCTGGTGTCTTACCTGCAGGCGGGCCCCTGGCGTGACCCGGAGGCCAACGGCTTTTCCAAGATCGCCCGGTTCGACAAGAATGCCGGCATGGACAAGGTGCTGGGCGTGCACTTCGGCTGGATCATCATGCTGGTGCTGGTGGTGCTGGTGTGGATCTACTTAAAGCGCAGCAAGCAGGGCTACGAGATCAGCGTGGTGGGCGAAAGCCAGGACACCGCGCGCTATGCGGGCATCCATGTGAAAAAGGTGGTGCTGCGCACCATGTTCCTGTCCGGCGCCATCGCGGGCATCGCGGGTGTGTGCCAGGTTTCCGGCAGCGACATGACCCTGTCCATGGGTGTGGCCGGCGGCGTGGGCTTCACCGCCATCATCGTGGCCTGGCTGTGCCAGCTGAACCCGGGCATGATTCTGGTGGTTTCGCTGCTGTTCAGCATTCTGGAAAAGGGCTCCAGCGTGGTGCAGTCCACCTACGGCCTTTCCTCCGACTGCGCGGACGTTTTGCAGGGCATCATTCTCTTCTTCATTCTGGGCAGTGAATTCTTTGTGCGGTACGCCTTTGTGGGCCGCAGCAAGAAAGGGGGCGCCAAATAATGGATCTGTTCATTAAATTTCTGGTGGCCGCCATCGGCGCGGGCACCCCGCTGCTGTTCGGCACCGTGGGCGAGATTCTGAACGAGAAGGTGGGTCACCTGAACCTGGGCGTGGAAGGCATGATGGCCATCGGCGCCTGCGCGGGCTTCATGGGCGGCTATTTGAGCGATAATTTTCTGGTGGCGCTGCTCTGCGCCTTTGTGGCGGGCATGCTGGCCGCGCTCATTTATGCGGTGCTCACCATCACCTTCATGGCCAACCAGAACGTGGCGGGCCTGACCATGACCATCTTCGGCGTGGGCATCTCCAACTTCATCGGCGTGTACATGATCGGCACCTCCGAGGGCGGCACCCTGAAGCTGCCCGAGAACGTGACCGCCCAGATGCGCAGCATCCACATTCCGGTGCTGAGCGATCTGCCGGTGGTGGGCGAGCTGCTGTTCAGCTACAACCCCTTTGTCTACCTGGGCATTGTGGTGGCGGCGGTGTGCGGCTGGTACCTCTACCGCACCAAGACCGGCCTGAACGTGCAGGCCATCGGCGAGAACCCCGGCGCGGCGGACGCGGCCTCCATTCAGGTGACCAGATGGAAGTACTTCAACATCCTCTTGGGCGGCGGCATCTGCGGCATCGGCGGCGCCTACTGCGGCATGATCATCAACGGCGGCGTGTGGATCTCCAACAGCGTGAACGGCCTGGGCTGGATCGCGGTGGCGCTGGTCATCTTCGCCGCCTGGAAGCCTCACATGGCCATTCTGGGCAGCTTTGTGTTCGGTGCGCTGCGCGTGCTGAAATACTACAAGGTAGGCTTCATGGTGAACATGCCGGACGCCTTCTTCGACATGCTGCCCTTCCTGATCACCGCGCTGGTGCTGATCATCACCAGCATGCGGGGCAGCAAGGGTGCGCACATCCCTGCCTTCCTGGGCAACAACTACTTCCGCGAGGAGCGGTAAGCGGCTGCCTTCCGGCGTAAAAAAATACGGCTCCGGCCGTAGCCGGTGTGACATAAGAAAACGACGGTTCTGCCGTAGGATTTTGGCGCATAAAATGTTCAAAGGGGCGGAGCAAGCCACCAAGGCTTGCTCCGCCCCTTTTCGCACTTTCTGCATCCAAAATCCTGGGGCAGAACTGCGAAGCACCGGAAAAAGCCCGATTTTGATGGGAGTGCAAGGAAAAGACCCGCAGGCACCCTTGGTGGTTGTCAAGGGGCTTTGACGCTGCAATCCCGCAAAAGCGGACCTTTTCCGGCGTTGTTTTCTTATGCCACACCGGCCTTTTGTTTTTTGCAGAAGGCCGGAGCCGTTTTTCGTTGTGGGGGGTCAGTCCGAGTCCGCCAGCTGGAGCAGCTGGCAGGAAAGCAGAATCTGGTTCGCGGTGTTCAGCGCGTCGAATTCCGGCCCGAACAGCTCCCGAATCTTGCCGATGCGGTAGTTGATGGTGTTCCGGTGCACATGCAGGAAGGCGGCGGTGGCCTTGATGCTCCGGTTGGTTTGCAGATAGATGCGCAGGGTGAGCAGGTATTCGGTGTGCTCCAGCCTGTCCTGCTGCCAGAGGGCCAGCACCGGCCCGCTGCAGAACAGCTGCCGCTCGCCCCGGGGGATACGGCTGAGCAGGGCATAGGTCTTGACCTCCTCGAAGAAGGTGTACAGATGCTCCGGCTGCAGCAGATACCGGCGCAGCCTGCAGGCCTGCATGGCCTGATCCCGGTAGCGGCGCAGGTGGAACAGATCGTCGAAGGGGTCGCTGATGCCGAACTGCAGCCCCTTTGCTTTCAGATACCGGTTCAGCCGGGCGAACAGCCTTGTGTCCGACGGGTCGCAGTACCGCCCCTCGCACAGAATCACCAGAATCCGATTCACGATCACGATGGTGCCGTAGGGGAACAGCTCCAGCAGCTCGTGCTTGAAATCGTCCTCCCCGGCGTTGTAGCTGAGGAAGTTTTCCAGATCGCAGCACAGCACCCGCCAGGTGCAGCTGGTGTTCAGGGTGCTGCGCTGCACCTGCCCCAGAAAGTGCGCCCGGTTCACAAAATTGCCCGCCACCAGCTGCAAAAGCACCTGTTCGTTGTTGCTTTTGCGGCGCGCATCGCCAAAATGATACTGGGCATACATCTCCCGGGCCAGCAGCTGGGTCACCAGATGGCAGCACTCCTCCTCCACCTCTTCAAAGGGGGTGTTGCCCTCGGTGATGTTCAGATACCCCAGCAGCTCGCCCCGGAAGGAGATGTGGTAAAACCGGCGGCGAAGGGGGGTGATCTGGCTCACGGTCATCCGCTCGTAGCGGCTGTCCTTGTCCTTTAAAGCGGCCCAGTTGTTCAGGGTGGCGGCGAATTCCAGCGTCACATAGCCCCGCTGCACCGCGTTGGCCCACACCTCGTCCGGTGCGATGATGCAGTGGGAATGGGCGATGATCCGGTAGGTGTTGTCGATGATCACCAGCGGGTTGTGCAGAAACAGTGCGCACTGCTCCACCAGCTGGTCGAAGCTGCAGCCGTCCAGCGAAAGCTGAACCAGCTGCCAGCGGGTTGGGGTTTCCATGGTCTTCCTCCTTTGTGCTTACAGCACAAATAACCTGTGCATTTCTATGCTATGATACCATTTTTTCGCCGCGGGAACAATGCTATAATCATACACGAAGCGGGATGGTTAATTCTTTGACGATCGGCGCCCGGCCGGGCCGAACAGCCGAAGAACGCCGCCCGCTCGCCATCAACAATTCAACACGCACACAGGTGCGGATAGAGAGAGGAAGTAGTATCATGTTTGATTTCAGCGGCAAGACGGTTCTGGTTACCGGCGGTGCACAGGGCATCGGCAAGGAAACGGTAAAGGGTGTTGTGGAAGGCGGCGGCCACGCCGTGATTCTGGACATCAACGAGGAAGTGGGCAAGGCCACCGCTGCGGAAGTGGGCAACTGCTCCTTCTACAAGATTGATCTGGGCAGCAGCGAGAACATCCGTGCGGTCATGGCGCAGGTTCTGGCCGACTTTGACCGGGTGGACGTGCTGATCAACGTGGGCGGCGTGATCTCCAAGGCTCCCTTCGAGGAGATCAGCGATGCCGAGTGGGAGCGCACCCTGCGCATCAATCTGACCGGCACCTTCACCACCTGCTCCGCCATTTATCCCTACTTCAAGGAGAAGAAGGGCGGCCGCATCGTGAACGTTTCCTCCGTGGCCGGCAAGATCGGCGGCGGCCTGCTGGGCACCGCGGCCTACGCCTCCTCCAAGGCGGGCGTGAACGGCCTGACCAAGGCCATCGCCAAGGAAGGCGGCAAGTACGGCATTTCCTGCAACGCGGTATGCCCCTCCTTCACCATGACCAGCATGACCAAGACTCTGGCCGAGGACGCCGAGAAGAGCGCCAAGGTCATCGGCATGATTCCTCTGGGCCGCGCTGCCCAGCCGGTGGAGATCGCCCAGATGATCCTGTTCTTCGCCTCCGATGCCGCCAGCTTTGTAAACGGCGAAATCGGTGACTGCGACGGCGGCATCGTGCTGGACTGATCCGCCCCGAAAAGAGGAGAGAAAACGCATGAAAAAGTTCAAATATAAGCGCTTTCCCGGCGATACCATCGTGGTGCCCATGCTGATCGGCGTGGTGCTGAATTCCTTTGTGCCGCAAGCACTGCAGATCGGCGGTTTCTTCACCGGCATGGTGAACGGCACCAGCGCGCTGGTGGGTGTGTTCCTGCTGTTTCTGGGCGCCACCATCGACGTGAAGAGCACCCCCCGCGCCATCAAGATCGGCGCAGTGATCATCGTGACCAAGGTTGCCCTGTCGGTGATCCTGGGTCTGGCGGTGGCCTTCCTGTTCGGCGATAACTTCCTGGGTCTGTCGTCTCTGGCCATCATCAGCGCCATCTCGGTGGCCAACAACGCCCTGTACTCCGGCATCACCGCCCAGTACGGCGACGACTCCGAAAAGGGCGCGGTGGCTATCACCTCCCTGAGCGTTGGCCCCACCGTGACCATGATCGCCCTGAGCAGCGCGGGTCTGGCCAGCATCTCGGTCTGGGCCATCGTGGGCTCCATCCTGCCGCTGATCATCGGCATCGTGCTGGGCAACTGCTCGCCCTGGTTCAAGCAGACCCTGTCTGCCGGTGTTACCCCCAGCATCATCACCGTTGGTTTTGCACTGGGCTGCGGCATGTCCATCCAGCAGCTGTTCCAGGGCGGCCTGTCCGGCATTCTGCTGGGTCTGGTCACCGTGTTCGTGGTTGGTTTCATCACCATCTGCGCCGACAAGCTCACCGGCGGCAGCGGCATCGCGGGCGCTTCCATCTCCAGCACCGCGGCCAGCGGCGTGTCCAACCCGGGTGCGCTGGCGGCTGTGGACCCCAGCTACGCGGCCATTGCCCCCATCGCCACCGCTCAGGTGGCTGCCTCGGTGATCATCACCTCCTTCCTGACCCCCGTGCTCACCAGCCTTGTGGTGAAATACAACGCCCGCCGTGCGGGTGCAAAGGCCGGGCAGGACGGCGCCGCACAGGGCGCGAATGCCTGATTTCGACGAAAAATTCGTGAAAAATTAACAAAATCAAGCCCCCGGATCGGTAAAACATCCGGGGGCTTTGTGTTATAATGGTAACATTAAATGTTCTATCAGTGAAATGATTCAGCACCGGGCGCGGGGCAAACGCAGCCCGCGCCGGCCGTAAGGGGGAAACGAGAATGAACGAGGTAACGGCGGCCGAAATGAAGCAGCTGGAGCAGCAGGCGGACGCGGCGGGCCTTTCCTACCGGCAGATGATGGAAAACGCGGGCGCGGCAGCGGCCCGGCTTGCGCTGCGTGCGGTTCCGGAGGCAAAAAGCGCCGCGATCTTCTGCGGCAAGGGCAACAACGGCGGCGACGGCTTTGTGGCCGCACGGCATCTGGCAAACGTGGGCCTTGCGGTGCGCCTTTATCTGGTAGAGGGCGAGCCGGTGACCACCGATGCCATTTACAACTGCAGCCTTGCGCGCGAAATGGGCCTGCCGGTGCTGCCCATGGATGCGCTGGACGAGCCGGAGCAGGCGGAATTTTTAAAGGGTGCGGATCTGATTTTGGACGGCGTGTACGGCACCGGCTTCCACGGAGCTTTGCGCCCGGCGGGCCTTGCCGCGGCACGATGGATGAACGAAGCGCTCGGCAAGGTGCTGGCGCTGGATCTGCCCAGCGGCCTTGAGGCGGACAGCGGAAACGCCGCCGAGGGCGCGGTGCAGGCAGAGCTGACCGTGACCTTCCACGCGGCAAAGCCCTGCCACCGGCTGGCGGCAGCGCAGTGCGGCCGGGTGGAGGTGGCGGACATCGGCATCACAGCCGTTCTGAATCCATAAGGAGGGGCGAGCCATGAAACGAGTGGTCATTACCGGCGCGGGCGGCTTTGTGGGAAGCCGGCTCGTGCAGCATTACCGGGATATATGGGACATCACCCCGCTGGATCACAGCCGGCTGGAGCTGACCGACCGTGAGGCGGTGCACGCCGCGCTGGCGGGGGCTGCGCCCCAGCTGGTCATCCACACCGCCGCGCTGGCGGACACCGGCTACTGCGAAAATCACCCGCTGGAGAGCTTTGAAGTGAACCTGCAGGCCCCGGCGGCGCTGGCGGAGGAATGCGCGGCGCTGGGGGCAAAGCTGGTGCTGTTCAGCTCGGATCAGGTGTACAACGGCACCCGGCGGCTGGGCCCTCTGCCCGAGGACGCACCCCTTGACCCGGTGAACGTGTACGGCCGCCACAAGTGGGAGGCCGAGCAGCGGGTGCTGGAGGTGTGCCCGGATGCGGTCTGCCTGCGGGCCAGCTGGATGTACGATTTTGAGCGCCCGGGGCTGAAAAGCAGCACCGGCTTCTGGGGAATGCTGCGCCGCAGCCTTGCGGGCAAAGTGCCCCTTTCCATGGCGGTGCGGGAATACCGGGGCATCACCTGGGTGCAGCCGGTGGTGGAAGCCATGGACAAAATGGCCACCCTGCCCGGCGGGGTGTACAACATGGGGGCGGAAAACCCGCTGAACACCTACGCCACCGCGCTGGAATGCCTGGGGCTGCTGGGCGCGGGCGACGCCGCGCTGGCCCTTGTGCGGCCGGACACAGAGCGCTGGCCGGAATTTGAACGGAATCTGAGTATGGACACCAGCCGCCTGAAAGCGGGCTGCGGGGTGGACTTTGGCGATACGACGGCCAGCTTTGCGGCCTGTCTGCACGCCTTTGAGGAACAAGAAGGAGGCAATGAGGTATGATCCATGTGGCTGCGGTGATCCTGACCGACGAGGCGGGCAAGATCCTGATCTGTAAACGGGGCGAGGGCGGAAGCTGCGCCTTTTTGTGGGAGTTCCCCGGCGGTAAGCTGGAGGAGAGCGAAAGCCCGGAGCAGGCCGCGGTGCGGGAATGCAGGGAGGAGCTGGGGCTGGACATCACCCTTGGGCCCGCTTATGCTTCGCTGGATTACTCCTACCCGGACAAGGACATCCACTTCACCTTCTTCAACGGCCGGGTGACCGGCGGCGAGATGGAGGTGCGGGTGCACGAGGAGGCCCGCTGGGTGGCCCCCGCCGAAATGAAGGACTACAACTTCTGCCCGGCGGACGTGGCGCTGGTGGAGCGCCTTGCCTGGGAGCGGCAGATCGAGCTGCCGGTGATGCCCCCCATGGCGGCAAAGCTGATCGGCGCGCTGAACGAGCAGGGCTTCGAGGCATGGGCCGTGGGCGGCTGCGTGCGCGACAGCCTGCTGGGCAAGGATCCCAAGGACTGGGATCTGTGCACCAGCGCCCGGCCGGATCAGGTGAAGGAGTGCTTTGCCGGTACATATAAGGTACTGGAGACCGGCATCAAGCACGGCACCGTGACCGTGCTGGCAGGCAACGAGACCTACGAAATCACCACCTACCGGGCGGAAGGGGACTACGAAGATCACCGCCGCCCGGAGGAGGTTACCTTTGTGAGCAGTCTGGAGGAGGATCTGGCCCGGCGGGATTTCACCATCAACGCCATGGCCATGGGGCCGGACGGCACCGTGATCGACCCCTTCGGCGGGCAGGGCGATCTGAAGAGCGGCGTGCTGCGCTGCGTGGGCGACCCGGCCCAGCGCTTCGGCGAGGACGCGCTGCGCATTCTGCGGCTGCTGCGGTTTGCCTCGGTGCTGGATTTTGCCGTTGAACCCGAGACCATTGCCGCGGCCAACAGCAAAAAACAGATGCTGCGCTGGGTGAGCGGCGAGCGGATGGCCCGGGAGATGACCCGGCTTCTCTGTGGCAAGGCAGCCCACCGGGTGGCGGCGGAAAACGGCGATATTCTGGCCTATGTGATGCCGGAGATCGAGCCCGCCCTCACCTTCACCCAGAAGCGGGGCGGCGAGGAGCAGAACCTGTGGAAGCACGCGGCGGATACGCTGGCCTACGCGCCGGACATCCCCGAGGTGCGCTGGGCCATGCTTCTGCGGGACATCGGCAAGCCCTGGTGCCGGGAGACCCTGAAGGAGGGCGACAGCACCTTTGAGGGCCACGCCGAGGTAAGCGCCCAGCTGGCGGACTGCATTCTGCGCCGGCTGAAGGTGGACCGGAACAGCCGGGAGACCGTATGCCAGCTGATCCGGTTCCACGGCATCCGCCCCGCCACCGGCGAGGTGAGCGTGCGCCGCTGGCTGAATCTGCTGGGCCCCCGGCAGGTGAACAGCCTGGTGCACATCTGGTGGGCGGACGTTTCCTCCCACCATGCCAAGGGCGAGAATCTGAAGGCCTTTGAACAGACCCTGAGCGATACCATCAAAAACGCGGGCTGCTACGCCGCCGACCAGCTGGCCATCACCGGCGGCAACCTGCTCACCGCAGGGCTGGCCAAGCCCGGCCCCAGCATGAGCAACATGCTGGACTGGCTGCTCCACGAGGTGGTGGAGGGCCGGGTGGAAAACACCCGCGAGGCCCTGCTGGCCAAAGCCCGGGAGTGGCAGGAGTAAGCGGCGACGGAGAAAACGGGCGGCCGGCCCGCGGACGAAAAGGGAGGGTGCACCATGGCGGAAAACAAGGTGGCGGCCTTTTTAAAGGCCTTTGCGGTTGTGGGAGCGATATGCGGGATGCTCCCTGCGCTGATCACGCTGGATGTTTTTCTCATTGTGGAGTGTGCGCTGGCGTCCATTGCCGCCGGTGTGCTTCTTTACGGATTGGGAGAAGCCATTGAGCTGCTGCATCAGATCCGTGAAGAGCTGCGCTGCCGCCGGATGACGGGGGAAGAGCCCGCCCCGGCGGATGCGCCCCCGGCTGCGAAAGAATAATCGACTGGCCCGGCCCCTTTCAACAGGGGCCGGGTCTTTGATTTGTTGCAAAAATTTTTCAAAAAGCGGAAAAACTGCTTCCGGAATGGGGCGGGGGGCATTGTGCGGGGAGCGAAATGCGGCTATACTAGTCCATGCTGCCGCCCGGCGCAAAGGCGCTTTCGGGGCGGCGGGTGAGGAAGGAGAGAGATTTTATGATGCACGAACTGCTGCATGTTGCAGAACATGCCGTCCACGACAGCATTCCCATGCTGCCCTTTTTGTATCTTGCATATCTTTTGATCGAATACATCGAGCGGTTCCACGGCAGCCGCATCGAAAAGGCGCTGGAGGGCGGCGGCCACTGGGGCTTTGTGCCCGGCGCGGTGCTGGGCTGCGTGCCCCAGTGCGGCTTTTCCGCCATGGCCGCCAACTTCTACGGCAGCCGGGTCATCAGCCTGGGCACCCTGCTGGCGGTGTTCCTTGCCACCAGCGACGAGGCCATTCCCATGCTGCTGGCGGTGCCGAACCAGTGGCCCCGGCTGGTGCTGCTCATCGGCGTGAAGATCGCCGTGGCCCTGCTGGCAGGCCTTGTGCTGGATGTGGTGCTGGTGCGCTTTGTGCCCGCCTCGCTGCGGGGCGGCTACACCGGCCACGCCGACGAGGTGGACTGCCACGAGCACCACGCCGAGCGCCAGAGCATTTTTGTGTCGGCTCTGTGGCACACCTTTACCATCTTTTTGTACATCGTGGGCTTCAGCTTCGCGATCGGCCTTGCCATGGAGCTGGTGGGCGAGCAGGTGTTCACCGCTTTTCTGGCCAATCTGGGCGTGTTCCAGCCCATCTTCGCGGCCTTCATCGGCCTTGTGCCCAACTGCGCGGCCAGCGTGCTGCTCACCCAGCTGTATCTGGGCGGCTCCATCAGCTTCGGCGCGGCGGTGGCCGGCCTGTGCAGCGGCGCGGGCGTGGGCCTTGTGGTGCTGTGGAAGGCAAACCGCAGCTGGAAGCAGAACCTGTTCATCACCGGCCTGCTCTGGGCCGCGGGCGCCGTCACCGGCATGGCGCTGCAGCTCTTCGGGCTGTAACAAGAATCTGAAATCCCTCGGGCGGGCGTTCCGCTTCGGGGGATTTTTTGTTTTGCCCTTCCCATGGAAACAAGCCAGTTTGGCCCCGGCCTTGGGCGTTTTTATTGTTAAATTTGCACAATCGCGTATTTTGTGCGCTGCCGATTGTTCCGGCCCGGCGGGTGCGTTATAATGGGGCTAGAAAGCAGGTGCGGTCTGCCCAAAAAGGCATTGCCGTGCCACCGGGCCGGGGCGCGCTGCCCCGCTGCCGAACGGATTTTTTCCATCAGGAAGGAGAGGTTTTCCTATGATTATCAAGAATGGTCATATTTTCACCGATCAGGGCCGCTTCATGCAGGCCGACATCAAGCTGGAGGGCGACCGCATCGTTGAGATTGCTCCCGCCGGCACTCTGGAGGGCGACGAGGTCATCGACGCCACCGGCAAGTACGTTACCCCCGGCTTTGTGGACATTCACATCCACGGCGCTGCCGGCAGCGACTTCTGCGACGCCACCACCGAGGATGTGGTGAAGATCAGCCGCTACGAGGGCAGCCAGGGCGTTACCACCTTCATGGGCACCACCATGGCCTTTGACGAGGAGATCCTGACCGGCGTATTCGAGGCTGCCAAGCCCCGCTTCCATCAGGACGGTGAAGGCGCCGTGCTGCGCGGCGTGAACATGGAAGGCCCCTTCTTCAACAAGGCCAAGAAGGGTGCCCAGGCCGAGAAGTACATCGTCGACCCCGATTTCGACATGTTCCAGCGCCTGTATGAGAAGTCCGGCAAGAACATCCGCCTGATCGACGTGGCCCCCGAGCTGCCCGGCGCGCTGTACTTCATCCGCAAGGCCAGCAAGCTGTGCACCGTTTCCATCGCCCACACCTGCGCCACCTACGAGGAGGCCAAGGCCGGCTTCGCCAATGGCGCTACCCACACCACCCACCTGTTCAACGCCATGCCCGCCTTCACCCACCGCGCTCCCGGCGTTGTGGGCGCTGCTGCCGATGACGCTGCCCATGTGGAGATCATCAGCGACGGCATCCATCTGCATCCCGCTGTGGTGCGCGCCGTCTTTGCCATGTTCGGCAACGACCGCGTCTGCCTGATCAGCGACAGCATGCGTGCTGCCGGCATGCCCAACGGCGAGTACAGCCTGGGCGGCCAGAAGGTATTCATGACCGACGGCAAGGCCACCCTGGAGGACGGCACCATCGCGGGCAGCGCCACCTGCCTGGCCGAGTGCTTCCGCCGCGCTGTGAAGTTCGGCGTGCCTCTGGAGACCGCTCTGAAGGCTGCCACCATCAACCCCTCCAAGGCGGTTGGCCTGTTCGACGAGATCGGCAGCATCACCACCGGCAAGCGTGCCGACGTGCTGATCCTGAACAAGGAGACCCTGCAGCCCGAGACCATCTTCATCGGCGGCGTAAAGCAGTAATTTCTGCGAACACAAAGGCCCCGTTCCCAAACTGGGAACGGGGCCTTTTTCTGCCTTTTGTGGCAAACAGAAACCGCCCTTTGTGCAAACGCCGGAACCCGGCAGGCGCAGAGGGCGGTTTTGTTCTGTGTTTAAAAGCTGGGCGGGGTGATGGCGAACACCGCGCGGAATTCCTCGTCGGAATCGTTCACCCAGCGGTGGGGCGTGGCCGGGGGAATCTGCACCGAGTCGCCGGCGGCCAGCCGGTACACGCTGTCCCCCAGATGCAGCTCCACCTGCCCGCTGATCACATAGGCCACTTCCTCGCCGGTGTGTTCCCGCTCGATGTCCGAGGAGGCGGTGTGGGGCGGGATCTCCATCAGGCAGAACTCAATGGAGCAGTCCACCGTGGGGGTGAGCAGCTTATACAGCACCTCCTCGCCGGAATGACCGATGATCCGGTTTTCCCCCCGGCGTACGATCAGCCGTTCCGGCTGGGGCTCGTCGTCCTTGAAAAACAGAAAGAGAGGCACATGAAGGGCCTGCGCGATGTTCTTTAAGGTGTTGATGGAAGGGTTCACCGCGTCGTTCTCGATCTGGCTGAGCATCGAGGGGCTCAGCTCCACCTGTGCGGCCAGCTCCCGCAGGCTCAGCCCGCTTTTTTTACGGAACTGCTGCACCTTCCGCCCAATGTTCAGCTCTTTGTCCATCTGGTAGTCCCTCCGTTCGGCTGGTAACAGAACCGATTATACCACAAACCCGCCCGGGGGAAAAGCCGGTCTGGTTTGCAGCCCTGTTTTTGGCGGGCGTAAAAAATGTAAAAATTCCCGGTCAGGACTATTGCCAAGTATACTTGGCGATGCTATACTGAAAATATGCAAAGTAAACTTGGCAATTTTGTTAGGAGGCGCTCAGCATGAACAAGGAAGAGATTTTGGCAAAAAGCAGGGCGGAAAACAAAAATCAGGATATGTACGGTCTGGAGGTTCTGAAGAAGGCGAGCAAAAACGCGGTTGTAGTGCAGATGGCGCTGGCGGCGGTCTTTTTCGTGGCGCAGCTGCTTGCCGGGGAGGGCATCAACTGGGGGCTGTGGGCGATTGTGTACAGCGGAAATATGACGGTCTGCTGGGTGAAATACCGGGAGCTTCATCGCAGCCGGGAGCTGATGCTGGCGGCCGCCTATACACTGCTGGTGGCGGTTATGTCCGGCTATCACATCTATCAACTGCTGGCAGCTTCTGTGCTTGGGTAAGGCGGTGGCACGGATGGAGGATAAGCTGGCACTGAAAAACCGTTTGAAGGAAGCCCGCACCGAATTGAAACTGTCGCAAAGCCAGCTGGCGGAGATGGTGGGCGTGTCCCGAAACACAATCAGCTCCATCGAGACCGGCCAGTTCAATCCCACTGCAAAGCTGGCGCTGGTGCTCTGCATTGCGCTGGATAAAAAGTTCGAGGAGCTGTTCTACTTTTAAAGACAAAACGAAAAAAGGCGCTGCTCGCAAGCAGCGCCTTTTTTCATTGAATTACATCGGTGCCGGAAAAGCCGGATCAGTCCAGCACGGTGGCCAGATACTGCTCCCATACCTCGGCGGGCACCAGACGGCCACCGGTGGCCCAGGCGATCTGCACGCTGTTTGCCAGCACCTCTTCGGTCAGGCCCTGTTCCGCGCAGTAGCGGCGGGAATCCTCCAGTGTGAGCAGCCCACGGGGGCCGGCGAAGGCCGCGCAGCTGGAAGGCTCGATCCGCTTGCCCTCGCTGGAATCCAGCAGCCGCAGATCGTCATAGAGTCTGGCGTCCTCCCCCGTGAAATCGCCACTGACCAGATTGCCCAGAATCCGGGTCACAAAGCCGGAGGGAGCGGCGCAGGCCAGACCGTCGGCGTGGGTGCGGCCGGAAAGGCCGAAGTCGCGCACGTTGGCCTTCTCGTACTGCTTGGTGGCCATGCCCAGCAGCACCGAGGGGCAGAGGGTGGGCTCCACAAGGAAGCAGTGTACATTATTCTTAAACAGCCGCTTCAGCCCGTAGGCGATGCCGCCGGGCGCGCCGCCCACGCCAGTGGGCAGATAGACGATCAGCGGATGGGCCGCGTCCACGGTGATGCCCTGTTCGTCCAGCTGCTGCTTCAGGCGCTTTGCGGCCACCGCATAGCCCAGGAACAGGTTCACCGACTTTTCATCGTCCACAAAATAGCTCATGGGGTCGGCGTCCGAAAGGCGGCGGCCCTCGGCCACTGCCTTGGAATAGTCGCCGGTGTATTCCAGCACCTCCACTCCGTGGCTGCGCAGCAGATCCTTTTTCCACTGCTTGGCATCCGCAGACATATGTACCTTCACCCGGAAGCCCAGCGCCGCGCTCATGATACCGATGCTCATGCCCAGATTGCCGGTGGAGCCCACCTGCACGGTGTACCGGCCAAAGAACTGCTTCATCTCCGGCTCGGCCAGCTTGGCGTAGTCGTCCTCCATGGTCAGCTTTCCGGCGGCGATGGCCAGATCCTCGGCGTGCTTGAGCACCTCGTAGATGCCGCCCCGGGCCTTCACCGAGCCTGCAATGGCCAGATGACTGTCCATCTTCAGCATCAGCCGGCCGGGAATGGTGCAGCCGTATGCCTGCTCCAGCGCCTGCTGCATCCGGGGAATGTCCTCCAGCGGCGATTCGATCAGGCCGCCGGTGGCTTCGGTCTCCGGGAAGCAGCGGCGGATGAAGGAGGCAAACCGGGTCAGCCGGGCCTCGGCGTCGGCAATGTCCTCATCCGACACCACCAGCTGGCACAGCCCGTCGGTGACCTCCACCGGCAGATAGTCCGGGTTGATCCACACGGTTTCCTCCTGCCGGGAAACCCGGCGGATGGTTTCGTTTTCGTCGATATACTTTTGTGCGTTGACCATGTTATTGTCTCCTTTTGCGTTTAATTTGAGTGAACGCTTGTTTATCTGCGTGTTCAATATAACTTAACGAGTGTTAAATGTCAATAGGATTTTGGATAAATCGTTTGGAATGATATAAAAAGGGGAAAAAATATGTGCAGAATCACGGAGGTTGGAAAAACGGGGGAAGGCGGCTGCCGCTTCCGGCGGGAAAATGGGGAAAAAAGGCTTTTCAAGCGCATCCGTTTTCGCTACAATGGGAAAAGTGAGACATTTTCCGGCTCCCGCCATACGGGCGGCCCCAAACAACAGGAGATACTGCCATGAACGATACCATCAAGGTGCTGGCTCTGGATCTGGACGGCACCCTCACCAATACAAAAAAGGAAATCACCCCCCGCACCCGGGCCGCGCTGCGCCGTGCCGCCGAAGCAGGCGTGCGCATCGTGCTGGCCAGCGGCCGCCCCACCGTGGGCGTGCAGTATCTGGCCAAGGAGCTGGAGCTGGACAAGCTGGGCGGCTACATTTTAAGCTATAACGGCGGCTGCATTGTGGACTGCGCCACCGGCGCGGTGGTGGCCCAGGAGGCCTTCCCGCCCGAGCTGGTGAAGCCCGTGTGCGACGAAGCCCGGGCCACCGGTGCGGTGGCCATGAGCTACAACGCCGAAGGCGTGATCACCGAGCACCCCGAGGATGAATATGTGCAGCTGGAGTGCTTCACCTGCCGGGTACCGGCCATTCCGGTGGAGGATCTGGGCAGCTTCATCGACTTCGACGTGAACAAGATTCTGCTGAGCAAAAACCCGGACGAAATCGCCCGGGTGGAAGAACACATGCAGCAGAAATTTGCGGGCAGGCTCTCCATCTATAAGAGCATGCCATATTTTCTGGAGATCATGCCTCTGGGCGTGGAAAAGGCCCAGAGCCTGCGGGCGCTGCTGACCATTCTGGGCCTGACCGAGGAAAATCTGATGGCCTGCGGCGACGGCTGGAACGATATTTCCATGATCCGGCTGGCGGGCGTGGGCATTGCCATGGGCAACGCGGTGCCGCAGGTGAAGCAGGCGGCCACCTGGGTCACGGCGGACAACAACCACGACGGCGTGGGCCTTGCGGTGGAGAAGTTCATTTTTGAAGAGAAAGTGGAGCTGCCCCCGGAGGACGAGTTCCTGTTCTGAGCAAAAAGGAGAAAAAACGTGATTACCTTTGTATGCTACGACAAATGCACCACCTGCCAGAAGGCGAAAAAGTGGCTGGACGAGCAGGGCGTTTCCTACACCGCCCGCCCCATCAAGGAAGAAAACCCCACCGCCGCCGAGCTGGCCGACTGGCAGGCGAAAAGCGGCCTTGCGGTGAAAAAGTTCGTGAACACCAGCGGTCTTTTGTATAAGTCCATGGGCCTGAAGGACAGGCTGCCCGCCATGACCGACGGGGAAATTTTTGATCTGCTGGCCACCGACGGCATGCTGGTCAAGCGGCCCATTCTCGTCACCGACAAGGGCGTGTTCCCCGGCTTCAAGGCCGAGGAGTGGGCAAAGCTGCTGTGATATTTGATAAAGAAACAAAACAAAAACCGCGGAACCCGAAACGCCGGATTCCACGGTTTTTTCTTTTTGTCTGAAAGCATTCACAGCAGCGCCAGCAGACGCTCCACCACAAATACGGTGACGCAGGCGCAGGCCGCCACCGTCACAAGGCCCCGCCCGGCGAAGCCCACCGCCACCGCCACAACCAGCGCGGCAAAGGCGCTGATCGGGCTCTCGGTGGCCGAGAGGATGGCCGGGAAGGTCATGGCGGCAAGGCAGGCGTAGGGCACATAGAACAGGAACGACCGCAGCCGCCGGTTTTGAATCTTCTTTTGCAGCAGCGTCAGCGGCAGCATGCGGATCAGGTAGGTGACCCCCGCCATCACCAAAAGATACCAGAATAAGCTCATGCGGTTTCCTCCTGTTTTTCAGCGGGTTCCTCATCGGCCAGATCCACCGGGAACAGCCATGCCCCCAGCGCGGCCGCCGCCAGCGTGCTCAAGATAATGGCAAAACCGCTGGAGATGAACTTCAGCAGCGGCACCCATGCGATCACGCAGCTCACGATCACCGCCGCCGCCACCACGATGCGCACGCTCTTCAGCTGGCGCATGGGCGGCACCACAATGGCTACGAACATGCTGTACAGCGCCACACCCAGCGCGCTGCGCACCGCCGCGTTGAGTAAGCCGCTGGCCACCGCGCCGCTCAACGTGCCGAACGTCCAGCCCAGAATGGGCAGGGTGGCAAGGCCGTACATGTAGGCCGGGGTCAGCGGGGCTTTGCGCCCCATGGCCACGGCAAAGATCTCGTCGGTGTTGGCAAAGGCGATGGTCATCCGCCGCCGGGTGGTGAACTCTGGCCCCAGCCGCTGGCTGAGCGAAAGGCTCATCAGCGCATAGCGCAGGTTGATCACCAGCTGGGTGAGGGCCAGCTCCACCAGCGAGCCGTGGGCCAGAATCACCGTGAGCCCGGCAAACTGCCCGGCGCTGGTCAGGTTGGTCAGGCTGATCAGCCCGGCCGTCAGCGCCGAAAGCCCGCCCTTCACCGCCAGAATGCCGAAGGTAAAGCTCACCGAAAAATACCCGATGCCAATGGCGAGCCCGTCCGCAAGGCCCGCTTTGTATTCCCCTTTCATGGGGCGCTCCCCCTTTGAAAATGAAGTGCTGTATCACATTATACAAATAAAGCAAAGGGAAGTAAAGCGATTTTTCCAACCGGTGCCCCAGCCTTGCCCCCGGCGGGCAAATGCCCTATAATACAATCAGAAAAGACGAACCCGTTCATGGGGGCGATCTCGCATCATTTCAGGGGCAGGCACGCCGCCTGAGGTGTTTGCCGTAAAATGCGCGGTGTTGCCAAAAAGAAAAAAGAGGGGAATTTTGAAGTATGCAGTATAAAGCGATCGTTCTGGATGTGGACGGCACTCTGGTGGCTCACGGCGAGCCCAGCGCCCGGTCCGCGGTGGCGGCGGCGGTGAAGGCGGCCCAGAAAAAGGGCGTGAAGGTGGTCATCGCCAGCGGGCGCACCAGCTTTGCCATCGAGCCGCAGATTCTGGGCGGCATCAGGCCGGACTACATGATCTGCGCCAACGGCGCCCAGATTCTGGACGGGCAGGGAAGGCTTCTGTACAGTCAGGATCTGACCGCCGAGGAGATGTATGCGCTGGTGGACTTCTTCGAGGATTTCGACTATCCGCTGGCCTTCAATTTTGCGGATAACTACTACGTTTATGTGGAATACAAGGCAATGTGGGAGTTTTATAAAAAGGCCACCGGCCACGGTGAGTATGTGCTGGACGGCGAGGATCAGGACCGGCATCTGGAAAGCATGCCCTTCGGTGCCTTCGCCATCCTGCCGCCGGAGCAGGTGGAAAAATTCCAGGAGAAATACGGCTATCTGGGCCTGAAATTCGTGCCCTACCGCCCCGGCTACTACGATGTGATGCAGGCGGATGTGGACAAGGCCCGGGGCATGCAGCGCCTGATGGAGCTCACCGGCTGGACGGCCGAGGAGCTGGTGTTCATGGGCGACAACGAAAACGACATTGCCATGATGCAGCTGGCGGGCTGCTCGTATTGTATGGCGAACGGCTCGGAAAAAGCCAAGGCCGCCGCGAAGCACATCGCCCCCAGCGTGCAGGAAGAGGGCGTGCGCCAGGTGGTGGAGCAGCTGTTTTTCCAGTAAGGGGGAACTTCCATGAGCTTTGAACCGGTGTATGGCCCCGGCAGCCGGGCGCTGATTCTGGGCAGCTGGCCCAGCCCCAAAAGCTGGGAGCAGGGCTTTTACTACGGCCACCCCCGCAACCGGTTCTGGCCGCTGCTGGCCCGGCTCTGCGGCTGCGAAACGCCCGGCACGGTGGAGGAAAAATCCGCCCTGATTTTAACCCACGGCCTCGCCCTCTGGGACGTGCTGGAAAGCTGCACCATCGAGGGCGCGCAGGATGCCACCATCCGGGATCCGGTGCCGGTGGATTTAAAGCGGGTGCTGGATGCGTCGCCCATCGAGGCGGTGTTCTGCAACGGGGCGGCGGCGTATACGCTGTATGGCCGGTTTTTGCAGCCGGTGAGCGGCATTCCGGCGGTGAAGCTGCCCAGCACCAGCCCGGCCAACGCGGCCTGGAACCCGGATAAGCTGGCCGAAGCCTGGGGAAAGGCGCTGGGGCCGTTTCTGGGGTGAAGATTCCGGCGAAAAATACTTTCTTTTACTAAAGAGGTTTATGGCAACACCGCACAATTCACGCCTGACGGCTCAGGCGGCGTGCTCCACCACCTGGAATTATGCAGTATTGCCTTAACACTCTGTTCATTGATTTTTCAGGGGCCGGTTGGTATCATAAAAGAATAAAGATACAGCACGCTTTTGGCGCGGTGTTGGAGGTAGTAACGTATGAGCAAATGGATCGAGGTGCGCCGCAAGTCGGTGCTGCCCTGGTATTTCGCCGGGCTTGTCTGGCTGGTGGGCGCGCTGGCGCTGCCCATCTATCAGCTGTGGGCGCTGGTGGTGGTTGCGGTGCTGTCCGTTGTGGGCTTTGTCGCCGCCCGGCGGGTCTGCCCGGATGTGGTCAGTCGCAAAGAGGTGCCCTTCATGACCGGCAAGGAGGACGCCGACCAGATGCTGGCCCTCATTGACCAGAAGCGCCGGGAGCTGCACGAGCTGAACGTGCGCATTGAGGATGCGCCCTTGAGCGCCGCCATGGACCGGATGGAAAAAGCCTGCCTCGGCATTCTGGACGAGGTGGAGCAGCACCCGGAAAAGGCCGCGCAGGTGCGGCGCTTTGCCAATTACTATCTGCAGGACGCGGTGAAGATCCTCACCCTTTACGCCGAGCTGGAAGAAAAGGGCGTGCAGGGCGAGAACGCGGCCGGGGTGCGGGCCGAGGTTGCCCAGAACGCCCAGACCATCGCCACCGCCTTTGAAAATCAGCTGGACAGCCTGTTCGCAAGGGATGCGCTGGACATCAGCACCGATCTGGAAGTGCTGAACGGCATGCTGAAGGGCCAGGGCCTTGTGGACTGAACGGCAATTCCACACCATTCACGCCCAGAGGGCTCAGGCGGCGTATCGCCCCAAAATTTTCCGTGGGATTTTCCAAAAATGCTCGTCAAGCCACCAAGGCTTGCCTGCGCTTTTTGGTTCATCCCGCAAAAAATTTTCTGGCGCGCTCCACCACCTGGAATGGTGCGGCATTGCCATAAAAGAAAGGAAGCATAGAGATGGACGACAACAAAATGACCCCTGAACTGAATTTCGACAGCTTCGACGCCACCGCCATGCCCAGCCTCACGCTGGAGGTGGAGCAGCCCAGGGAGGAAGCGAAGCCCGAACCGGCCCCCGCGCCGGATCCGCTGGCCGAGGAAGCCGCAAAGCTGAGCCCCGAAGAGCAGAAGATGGTGGAGGACTTCGCCGCCAGGATCGACGTGGCCAACAGCCAGATGGTGCTGCAATACGGCGCGGCCACCCAGAAAAAGGTGGGCGATTTCAGCGAAGCCGCGCTGGATAAGGTGCGCACCAAGGATCTGGGCGAGGTGGGCGAAGCCCTGGCCAGCCTTGTGGGCGAATTGAAAAACTTCGACGCCGAGGAAGAGGAGTCCAAGGGCTTCTTCGGCTTCTTCAAGAAGGCGGGCAACAACATCGACCAGCTGAAAACCAAGTACGCCAAGGCCGAAACCAACGTGGAGCGCATCGAGGCCATGCTGGAGACCCATCAGGTGCAGCTGCTCAAGGACATCGCCCTCATGGACAAGATGTACCAGATGAACATGCTCTATTTCAAGGAGCTGACCATGTACATTCTGGCCGGCAAGAAAAAGCTGGCCCAGGTGCGGGCAAACGAATTGCAGCAGGCCATGGACAAGGCAAAGGCCAGCGGCCTGCCCGAGGACGCACAGGCCGCCCGCGACCTTTCCGACATGTGCGACCGGTTCGAGAAAAAGCTGTATGACCTGCAGCTCACCCGCACCATCTCCATCCAGATGGGCCCCCAGATCCGGTTGCTCCAGAACAACGACACCATGATGGCGGAGAAGATCCAGACCAGCATCGTGAACACCATCCCCCTGTGGAAGAGCCAGATGGTGCTGGCGCTGGGCCTTGCCCATTCCCGGCAGGCCATCGACGCCCAGCGTGCCGTGAGCGACATGACCAACGAGCTGCTGAAAAAGAACGCCGCCGCCCTCAAGCAGGGCACCATCGACACGGCCAAGGAGTCCGAGCGGGGCATCGTGGACATCGAGACCCTGCAGCAGACCAACAAGAGCCTGATCGAAACGCTGGACGAGCTGGCCAAGATCCAGACCGAAGGCAAACAGAAGCGCGCCGCCGCCGAGCAGGAGCTGGGCCGCATTGAGGGCGAGCTGAAACAAAAGCTGATGGAGTTGCATTAACCGATGAAACAATTGGCAAAGCTGGAACAAAAGCTGCCCGCCGCCCTGAAAAAGGCCGGTGTGCCGCAGATCGCCGCGCTGGTGCTGCTGGCGGTGAGCGTGTTTGGCATCGGCGGGGCGAAGCTGGCCGGGTACTATAACAGCACCATGGCGGGCTTTAACAGCGGCAAATACAGCATCACCGCCGATCTGGATCAGCGGGTGAGCGCCGCCGCCAACGTGGTGACGGTGGCGAAGAAGATCGCCGGGGTGGATAAAGCCCTGCTCACCGCCGCCGAGGATGCGGTGAACGCCCTGAGCGAGCCCCTTGGCCCGGCGGATACCTGCGCGGCCAACGAAACGCTGGACGCGGCGGTGGAGGCGCTGTACGACGCGGCCCTGCCGCTGGCGGATGAGAGCCAGAAGGATCTGCTCAGCGAGCAGCATTCCGAGTTCATGAGCCGGGGCACCATTCTGCGCAACAGCTCTTATAACGAGCAGGCCGAGCAGTTCAACAAGAATCGAAACGCATTCCCCGCCAGCCTGATCGGCGCGCTGTGGGGGGTAGATGAAGCGGAGTATTTTGCATGAAACAGGCAATCAAACGGCGGCTGACCGGCCTTGTGCTGTCGGCCATTGTGCTGGCTGCGCTGGCCCTTCCGGCCTTCGCAGCCGACATTCCCGCCGCACCCAGCGGCCACGCGGTGCTGGATCAGGCGGGGGTACTCAGCGAAGAGACCATCAACACGGTGGACGGCTACAACAACGCCCTTTCCTCCACCGGAGCCCAGATCGGCGTGCTCACGGTGGACTTCACCGGAAATTTGAGCATCGACGATTACGCCCTGCAGGTGTTCAACGAATGGGGCATCGGCGATAAGAAAAAGGAAAACGGCGTGCTGTTTCTGCTGGTGACCGGCGATCAGAACTATTACTGCACGCTGGGCACCGGCCTTGAGGGCGAGATCACCTACAGCCGGCTGAAAAGCCTTTTGAACGACTACGCCGAGCCCGCCTTTGCAAAGGGCGATTACGACGCCTGCGTGACCGAGTTCACCGGCGCTGTTTACAGCGAGCTGTGCAGCCTGTACGGCATCACCCCGGGCGAGGGCCAGCCCCAGCCAAGGCCGGTGGAGCAGAGCAGCAGCTCGGATGGAACGCTGCTGATCCTGCTGGCGGCGGCGGTGCTGATCATTGTGGTGATCAGCATGGGCAGCCGCGGCGGCGGTGGAGGCCCAGGCGGCGGTGGAGGCCGCGGCCGTGACGTGGTGTTCTGGCCCCTGTTTTTGGGCGGCTGGGGCAGGCCACGGCATTATCACCGGCCCCCGCCGGGCGGCTTTGGGCCCGGTGGGTTCGGCCCCGGCGAGTTTGGCGGAGGTTTTGGCGGCGGTGGTTTCGGCGGCTTCGGTGGCGGCGGCTTTGGCGGCTTCGATGGCGGCGGCTCCCGGGGCGGCGGTGCAGGCCGCGGCTGATGGCCGGAGCGGAATGAATCCGCGCAAAATCACATGTCCGGCATTTGCCGAACGGAATTGACTGACAAAAAGTGATACCGTGCGAAAAGGCGCGGTATCACTTTTTTGGTGTTGAGAAGGCGCTGGTCTGCCGGAAAATCGATAAAACCGGCCATGTTGCATTTGATTGCGCGATTGTAACGTGCGTGTGCTTGTGGCGCGGCGCGGATTTCGGTATAATAACACCAGAAAAGAGGGGGATTCCATGAGCAATCTATCCAGCAAAATTCTGAACCTGAGAAAACAAAACGGGCTGTCGCAGGAGGAACTGGCGGAAAGGCTGGGTGTCTCCCGGCAGGCGGTGTCCCGCTGGGAAGCGGGTTCTACCCAGCCGGATGCGTCCAATCTGCTGCAATTAAGCAAGCTTTTCCGGGTGACGGCGGATTATCTTCTGAACGATGATTATGAAAGTGATCACGCTCCCTCTGCCGGAAAAAGCGCCGCGAACAGCGCAAAGGCCAAAACGAAAAAGCTGCTTGCGGCAGCGGCCGCTGCATTCGGCGCGTTCGGGGTGTTTGTTCTCTATCTGCTGTCCCGTTTCATCGAGGTGATGGTGCCTTATATCACTTATCAAAACGGCGAAAAGCTCTATACATGGAGAAGCGATTTAACGGGGCACAGCTACCGATATTTTATCCAGGAATATGACCTTGAGCTGCTGGCAGCTTTGCTGTACGGGCTGCTGCTGGTCGGGGTGGCCTGTATGTTATGGGAAAACCAGCGGGTGAGAAACGGCTTGCTGAAGTGCAGGGAAAAACTGCGTTTTGCGAAGCGGAAATAAATGTTGGAAATCGAAGCAATTTGCTTCAGCGGCAGCCAGAAGAACGGCTGCCGTTTTTTTGTGCGCGGCGCATCTGAAAATTTTGGTTGACAGCTGTCTACCTGTCTGTTATGCTAAAGGTAGACAAGAGACTACCTTTTTGAGGGGAGGAAGAAACATGAACGTGGAACTGTCTGCCGGGGAGTGGAAGCTGATGAATCAGCTGTGGCAAAACGCCCCCCGCACCATCACCCAGCTGGTGGCCGATCTGGCCGACGAGACCGGCTGGTCCAAGCACACCGTGATCACCATGCTCAACCGGCTGGAAGCCAAGGGCGCGGTGCGCCACGAGGAGGGCGGCCGGGCCAAGGAATACTATCCGGCGGTGGAAAAGGCCGGGGTGGCCCTGAGGGAGACCGAGAGCCTGCTGGATCGCATCTACGGCGGCAGCCTGGGCCTGCTGGTCAACGCCTTTGTGGAGCAGAAGGGCATCAGCGAAACCGAGCGCGCCCAGCTGCTGAAGATTCTGGAAGAGGCCCCCGACGAAAAAGGAGAGTGATCGTATGATCGAACTGCTCATCACATCCAGTCTGCTGATTCTGGCGGTGCTGGCGGCGCGGGCGCTGCTGGCCGGGCGGATCAGCCGCCGGATGCAGTACGCCCTGTGGGGCCTTGTGCTGCTGCGGCTGCTGCTGCCGGTGAGCCTGCCCCAGAGCCGGGCCAGCGTGCTGAACGCCCTGCCGGACACGGCGCAGGTCAGCCTGACCCGACCGGAAGAATTTTCCGGCGAAACGCTGCCCGCCCCGGTGGATACCAAGGTTCAAACGGGCACCGCCCCGGAAACCGACCTTGCCCAGCCCGCCACCGGCGGCACGCAGGCGGGAATTTCCGGCAGCGTTGCAGATACTTCCGGCAGCGAACCGCACCCGGAATGGTCTTTGAACCCGGCGGCGCTGCTGCCGCTCGTCTGGGCGGCGGGCGCTGTGCTCACCGGCGGGGCTCTGCTGTGGGCAAACCTGCGCTTTGCGCTGCGGCTGCGGCGGGAGCGGTGCCAGCTGGATCTTGCCCCGGAACAAACCGGCGGCCTGCCGGTGTACCTGTGCCACGATCTGGCCAGCCACTGCCTGCACGGGCTGCTTCATCCCGCCATCTATCTGAACCCGGCGGCGCTGGAAAACCGTGAGCGGCTGGAATTCGTGCTGGCCCACGAGAAAACCCATTACCGCCACAGGGACCACATCTGGGGCGCTTTGCGCTGTGTGATTCTGACGGCCTATTGGTTCGATCCGCTGGTCTGGTGGGCGGCGGCAGCCTCCAAGCGGGACTGCGAGCTTGCCTGTGACGAGGCGGTCACCGCCGCCATGGAAGAAGCCCGGCGGCGGGACTACGGCCGCTGCCTTGTGGAGCTGATCCCGAACCGGGTGCCGGGCACGGCGTTGCTTGCCGCCACCTCCATGAGCGGCAGCGCCGGGGCCATGCAGCGGCGCTTAAAGGCCATTGTGACCGCGAAGAAGCCCCGCCGGGCCGCCATTGCCTTCACGCTGGCGGGGGCGGTGCTGCTCACCGCCTGCACCTTCACCGGGGCCATGGGAAAAACCATCGCCAGCGCGGATGATCTGATCGGCGAGGGCGAAACCGTGCGCCAGCGCCTGATCTGGCAGACCGGGGACGCGAATCGGGAACTGATTCTCGCCCAGGCGGACAGCGCCCCCGACGGTCAGGTTCTGACCGAAACGGAGGGCTGGTTCCGGCTCTATTACTGGGACAGCACCCGGGACAACACCGCCGAGAATACCCTGTGTTACGAGGGCAGGCTGTTGCGGCGGGATCCGCTGAGCGCCACGGCGGTGACCGAAACCGGCAGCAGCCGGTATGAAAACGGCGTGCTGGACGAGGCCACCAGACAGGTGGAGCTGAACCTGCTGTTCCCGGACGGCCGGATGCAGCGGTATACCTGGACCGAATCCGGGCTGGAAGCGGGCGAGCTGGTGGATCTGTATGCGGACACCGCCCAGACCGGGGAATACGATGTTCAGCGGCAGGCCGTGGAGCAGCTGGTGTACAACGTGCGGCTGGATGAAAACGGTCTGACCTTCCTTGTGCCCTCGGCAGAGGGGCTTTCCGGCGCGGACTGGCGCATCTATCTGTGGGAAAACGGCGGCGACGCCCCGGTGGAAACGGGCCTGCCCGAGGTGTTCACCACCCAGAGCTGGCAGGCGGGGGAAAGCTATACCATCCCGCTGGAGCTGCTCACCGGCGCGCCCATGGATCTGGAGGTGCAGCTGGCCGCCACCGCCGGGGCCGACCCGGCGCAGGGCGTTACCTACCGGGTGCAGGATCTGTTTGCGCTGTACACCGGCCTGTACGAAAGCGGCGGCATCGGCTTTTCGCTGGGCGACAGGGTGGGCACACAGGAGACAACGCGCACCGAAACCGAACGCTGGCAGCAGCTGGAGCAGCTGTGGCGCAGCGGCCGCTGGCAGCAGGAGGGCTTTGCCTTCACCATTCCCGAGGGCCTGACCAGCGAACAGGTGGAGCTGCACGTCTACGGCCAGAAGCAGACGGGCGCGACAGCGACCACATCCACCGTAACCGACTCCACCGGAACCTGGGCGCGGGTGTATCTGCTGGATGGAAGCGGAACCACCATTACAGGGGAGGGCGTGTCTGATGCGCTGGTGAACCAGAGCTGGCAGCCCGGCGGCACCCTGACCCTGAGCGCCAACGCCACGGCATCCTACACCCGGCTGGTGCTGCATGTGCGGGAAAAGGCCACCGGGCAGGAAAGCTATCTTCGCCTGCCGGACCCGCCCGCCGACCGGCAGCCCGCCAAAACCGATGGCGAGCCGGTCAATTCCCGGAAATACAGCTATGAAGAGATGGTGGTGGAGCCGCAGGCGTCTGTGGAGTTCACCAAGCGGCTGGACGAGCTGGCCGATGGCATTCAGTACGAGGGCGGCGACGCGCCCCTCACCGTGACCATCCCCGAAACCGCCGAGCCCGGCGAGTGGGAGCTGCGCCTTGTGCGCTACAACGAGAGCCGGGGCAGCTGGAGCAGCCTTTCCGCCGGTCTGCCGGATGCCTTTGTAAGCCAGGGCTGGCAGCCCGGCCAGCAGGAGGCGGTGAACCGCACCGTGATGAGCCAGCAGGGCAGCTACCGGCTGGAGGTACGCAACACCCTGCTGAACGCCTCGGCCCAGATTCTGCTGCCGCCTGCCTCAGCCTCCGCCACCGACGCAGAGGCCGATGCGGCGGATGCGGCCGAGCAGCAGTATGAGAACTGGGTGGCCAGTCAGTCAACGTACCGCCCCACGCCCACCCCCATGCCAATCGACTCGCTGGGCGGCGAGGGCTACCCGGAAGGGCGGGTGCGCTCCCGGGGCACGCTGGAGCTGGACGGCCGCACCCAGGAGCTGGTGGCGTTGCAGATTCAGCCCCCCGAGGGCGTGACCCTGGCCGGGGACGAGCTTTACCTGAACCTCTACTACCGGGACAGCCAGGCCCCCAACCCGGAGTTCAGCCTGGCCTTCACCGGGCCGGTGAGCGTGTACCAGACCTTCACCATTGACTACCGGGATGCAGAGAGCCGGACGCTGACCGGCACCAGCCCGGAGGGCGCGGCGTCCATGGAGCTGAAGATCCGGCTGCACAGCGAGCCAAACCAAAGCTCCGCCTCTGATTGGCGGCACTATCGGGTGGATGAAGCGGGCATCACCGTCAGCTGAGGGAAAGTTCACCGGCCTTGAGCAAAACAAAAGCGAAGCGGGTTTGCGCTTCGCTTTTTTGCTGTATGGGGCCGGGCCGGGTCAGGCTTCCAGCCGTTTGAGCCGGCGGGGGCGGTGCCGGGCCAGAATGTCCACGGCGGCGGCCGGGTCAAAGGGGC
>Peterbilt_p2__coassemble_309_pt1 | contig 40477 bp, 40 predicted proteins | sample Peterbilt_p2__metabat2_low_PE_018 | metagenome-assembled genome bin Peterbilt_p2
GCCTTCCTCCGGCAGCAGGGGGGCGGCGCAGCCCTCCTCTTCGGCGGCGTTGTCCTTCAACAGGTAATCGGTGCTCACCCCGAACAGCTCGCTCATTTTTAAAATCTTGTCCAGATCCGGCATGGACGCCATGGACTCCCACTTGGACACCGACTGCCGGGACACCCCCAGCCGCGCCGCCAGCTCCTCCTGCGACCAGCCCTGCGCCTTGCGCAGCTTCATGATTTTTTCTGCTAAGATCATATTCCCAACTCCTTCTTTTTATCGTCGCTTTTGCTGCTCTCATTGTAGCAGAAGCGCCGGTTACCCGCCATCCAGCCCGCTGGGCAATTTGTCAACCGGCGGTTGCGGATGGGCAAAACCCGATGTGCACCGCCTGTTTTCGGGCAGAAAAAGGCCGCCCGGCCCCGCTGCACAAAGGCAGGGGGCCGGTTTTGGGGCTTATTCCGTGGGCAGGGCTTCCAGCTCCCGCTGGATCAGCTCGTTGGCAAGGGTGAAGGCTTCGATGCGCCTTCTTGCCAGCGTGAGCTGGGATTTGTACCGCGCCGGATTTTCCTTTGCTTCAAGGGTTTTCACGGTCTGGCGCAGCTTGTGCAGGGTGGAGTCGATCTGGCGCTTTGCTTCGGCCAGCTCCTCGCGGGTGTAGTCCATGGGGTGTCCTTTCTTTTTGGGGGATGCGGGTTACATCTGGCCCTTCCAGACCCGGGCCAGAATGTCCTTCAAGACCAGAAGTGCGTCGGTGGTGTTGCAGCCGTATTCCGCCTGCGGCTGGGTGAGCATCTCCCGCAGCTGGGGGGCGTAGTCGTCGATGCGCACCGTTTTGTGGTAGGTGGCCAGCACCGGGTACTTTTTGCTCCACACCCTGTTCCAGTCGATCTTCGCCTGGGCTTCCTCGCTCACGCTGCCGATCATCTCCCGGGCCTGCTGCTCGTCGAAATCGTATTCCGCCAGCTCGTCCAGCGTGATGTGGTACAAAACGGCCAGCCGTTTGGACTGGCGGATGTCCGGCAATGTTTCGCCGGTCTCCCATTTGAAGATGGTCTGGCGGGAAACGCCCAGCTTTTCGGCCACATTCTCCGGGGAAAGGCCGCTCTTTTTGCGGGCGTGATACAAACCGCTTGCCAGGCTCATGGGAAAAAACCTACTGTTTTCTGTTTTGGCTCTCTCAGTATACTGCCCAAAGGGCCAAAAGGCCGCCAACCAAAGCCGACGGTTTCGCCCGGTTTTGTAACATCACTTGACCATGGCGAACTGATAGGCTTCTTCGGCCCAGTCCAGCAGCTCGGCGTCGGTCATGAACACACACCTGCCTTTTTGTTTTTCTTATTATATTATAGCCCCGGCGGGCGGGGCAGGGCAACGGCGGTCAGCCCTGCAGGTCCTTCCGGGTGGCCAGTGCCCGGCGGCGGAAATACAGCTTGAAGAAGCCAAAGGCGCCTACGGCGGCCAGCGCCAGATTCAGCCAGCTGAGCTGTTGCAGATGGCTGTTGGCCAGATTGGCAAAGCCGGGCAGCACGTTAACCGCCATCACTACGCCGCAGAGGGCCATGACCCCGTCCAGATGGCGCAGCACGCCCTCCAGATCCGAGAAAATTTCGAAGGGCTGGCCGTCCGATTTCTTTTTTAAATAGATCCAGTTCAGGCAGCGACCCACCACCTGAATGCCGGTTTCCTCCAGAAAGGCCAGATAGTCCGGGTCGGTTTTGCGCAGCAGCTGCAGCTGGTACTGGTATTCGCCCGGCTCGCCCTGCTCGAATTCATACACGAAGAACCCGGCCCGGCACAGTTGCCAGCCCTGGCGGCTCATGTCGTTCAGCCAGTCGATTTCCCTTTCAAAATTCCAGACAAAAAATGTGCGGTGGATGATCTTTTTCATACCGGATTCCCTCCTGTGACCTGTTCGCCGTTTTTCACCAGCTCCTTCAGCCGGGCCAGCTCGTTTTCCACGGCGGCGCGGCCTGCGGCCGTGATGCGGTATTCCTTCTTCCGGCTGCCCGGGGCGCAGGGCAGCGCCTCAATCCAGCCCTTGTCCTGCAGGGTGTTCAGCGCGCCGTACAAAGTGCCCGCCGCCAGCCGCACCCGCCCGCCGGAACATTCCTCGGCCTTCTGCATGATGCCGTAGCCGTGCAGCGGCTCGTACAGCGAAAGCAGAATATAATAAAAGGCTTCGGTCAGTGCGATGTGTTCGTTCATCTGCGGTCCTCCTTTTTTTGTTTGCTCGGCAAGTGTTATATCGCCTTCCGATATAACTATATCAGGTACCGATATACTTGTCAAGAAGTCGGGGACCGGCAGTAGGGTAGGATAGGGGATGATTGCGACAAAAATCTATGGCAGAGAGGGCGGGAGAAATAAATTAGCACTCTAAGATGTAGAGTGCTAACAATTAACAAAATGTTCATAAATCCACCGATTTTATGTCACAAACCGGCGGTAGAATATAATTGTCAAAAGGGAACGGGACCTGAAGGCAAGAGCCTTTGGAAGCGACCCGGACAATTCCGATTGACAAAGCGGCGCAGCCCCCGCGTACCATGCGCACCGCATTACAACAAAAATCTATGGTAAATGGCGCGGAGCAAAGGAGCATTTTATGTTTGGTATGATTCCGTTTGGCCGTGAAGAAAACAGTCTGTTCAACTATCTGGATAACATGGAGCGCAGCCTCTTTACCGGTTTTGGCGATATGAGCCAGTTCCGCTGCGACATTCAGGATAAGGGCGATTCCTACCTGATGGAAGCGGAGCTGCCCGGCTTCAATAAGGAGGACATCTCCATCGACCTGAATGGCGACAGCCTGATGATCACCGCCCGCCACAACTCCGAGAGCGGCGAGAAGGACGACAAGGGCAACTATGTGCGCCGGGAACGCAAGTTCGGTTCCTTCAGCCGGAGCTTCGACGTGAGCGGCATCGACACCACCGCCATCAAGGCCGCTTACAACAACGGTATTCTGGAGCTGACCCTGCCCAAGAAGGGCGAAGTTACTCCCGCATCCCGCAGCATCCAGATCGAGGGCTAAGCGCAGAGCAGAGCCCCACGGCAAAAGCACAAAAGGCCCCGGCCAGCAAACCCGCTGGCCGGGGCCTTTTTGCGTATCCGGGCAGAATGACACATCCGGCGGGCGGAATTCCCGTCCGGTGTGCTGGAAAAACCTATCGCCCTGCTATGATAGAAACAGAAAAAAGGAGGGCGATGGAATGAGTCTGGCAAAACGAATTGCAGCCTGCCGCAAGCAGGCGGGGCTTTCGCATGGCGGCGGCAGTGGCAGGTGGCGTGCGCATCCGGCGGGAATACCGGCAGCTGTAACGGCGTTACAGCTCCCACACCGCCGGGCAGGTGCTGGACACCGCCGCCGCACCCGCGCCCAGCGCGTCGATCACGTCCTGCTTGTCGGCAATCAGGCCGCTGGCGATGAGCGGCGCATCCAGCTCGTGGCTTAAGCGGGCGATGAGCTTCGGCATCAGGCCGGGCAGAATCTCGATGAGGTCCGCCCACTGGCTGCCGCCGCTTTTGCGCAGGCTCTGCAGGGCCATGTTATCAAGCAGAAAGGTGCGGTACACCCCCGCAAGGCCCAGCGCCTTTGCCCGCCGCACCAGCGCCGCCTTGGTGCTGATCACTCCGTCCGCCCGGGTGGCCCCGGCCAGATATTCCACCGCCGCTTCCCGGGCGGAAAGGCCGTCCAGCAGGTCCACGTCCACAAACACGGTTTTGCCCGCCTGCTTCAGCCGCTGCACGATGGCCGGAATGCTCACCACAGACCCGTATAAAACGAACACCACCGGCTTCGGGTTTTGAAGGCAGCGGGCAAGGCCCTCCTCGTCCTTGATGGCGATGATGATGGGGTTTTCTTCCAGCAGTTCTTGCAGGCGGGCGTCCATGGGGCATCCTCTTTTCCGGTTTGATGATACCTTATTATTATAGCACCCGCAAACCGGGGGCGGCAATGCCGGGGGGCGCTTTGTGCGCATGCCACAAAAAACCGGGGATAATTTTTGCGGGTCTGCCCATTGCGCCCCGGCGGCCCAGCCCTCTATAATAATAGCATGACCAATAAACGCGGCCGACGCGCCGCCAGAAAAATGCCCGGGGCTTTCGGCAGGCTCCGGCCTGTGCAAGAGTGAAGAGCAGCAGAACAAACGCCAAGGCGTGTTTCTGCTGCTCTTTTTTTATTTGGGCGCTGCCACGGCCTTTATGCCTGACGGCTCAGGCGGCGTATCGCACCAAAATTTTCCGTGGAATTTTCCAAAAATGCTAGGCAATCCACCAAGGATTGCCTGCGCTTTCTGGTTCATTCCGCAAAAAATTTTCCGGTGCGCTCCACCATCTGAAAGGCCGCGGCACCGCCCATTGGGCGCTGCCGCCCCAAAATTCAACAATTGCAGCGAGGTGCATAATGACAAAGCAGAAAAAATGGTTCAAACGAATCGGGCTGGCTCTGCTGGCCCTTGTGCTGGCGCTGGCGGGCTATGTGGGCTGGCTGCAAAGCGGCTACTACCGCATTCCGGACGGGGAAACGATGGAAATCACCACCCCCCAGCTGGAGCCGCTGGCCCCCGGGCAGGAATACACCGCCCTCACCTATAACATCGGCTTTGGCGCCTACGGGCCGGATTACAGCTTCTTCATGGACACCGGCACCATGGCGGACGGCACCCCGGTGCAGGGCAAATGGGGCAAGGCCCGCAACCGGGAATCGGTGCTGGCCAACACCCGGGGCGCGCTGGAGACCATCGCCGCCCAGGACGCAGACTTTCTGCTGCTGCAGGAGGTGGATGTGAAGGCGGATCGGAGCCATCAGGTGGATCAGAGCGCCATGCTGAAAGACGGCCTGCCCGGCTATGGGGCGGTGTTCGCCTGCAACTTCCACACCCGGTATCTGCTCTACCCATTCCACGACCCCCACGGCGCGGTGAACGCGGGCCTGCTCACCCTGAGCCGCTACTGCATCGACGAGGCAGTGCGCCGCAGCTACCCGGTGGACGAGAGCTTCTTTGTAAAATTCACCGATCTGGACCGCTGCTTTGCCCAGCTGCGCATTCCGGTGGAGGGCGGCGGCGAGCTGGTGCTCATCAACAGCCACATGTCCGCCTACGACGAGGGCGGCACCGTGCGGGCCCGCCAGCTGGAAATGCTCTGCGGCGTGATGCGCGAGGAATACGAAAAGGGCAATTACGTCATCGTGGGCGGCGACTTCAACCACGCGCTGGGCGAGGGCATGGCCGAAGCCTTTGAAAGCGGCCAGCAGCTGCCGGGCTGGGTGGCCCAGCTTGCCGACGCGGATCTGCCCGAGGGCTTTTCCATTCAGCGGGCGGAAAACCAGTTCCAGACCCCCACCTGCCGTACCGCGGATCTTCCCTGGGAGCCGTGGGTCAACTACACCACCGTGCTGGACGGGTTTATCGTTTCGGATAACGTTTCCGCCACGGCGGAAAACATCGACACCAATTTTGCTTACAGCGACCACAACCCGGTGAAGCTCACCTTCCGGCTGGGTCAGGCTGCGGAATAAAAGGAGGAAACAGATATGGTAGATGTGGCAATCATCGGCTGCGGCGTGACCGGCGCGGCGGTGGCATACCAGCTGGCGAAAAAGCAGGTCAGCGTTTTGATTCTGGAAGCGGAAAACGATGTGTCCATGGGCACCACCAAGGCAAACAGTGCCATTCTGCACGCGGGCTACGACCCGGAGCCCGGCACCAGCATGGCCCGGCTGAACGTGCGGGGCAGCGCACTGGCGAAGGAAATCTGCGCCGCGCTGGATGTGCCCTACAAGCAGACCGGCAGCTTCGTGGTGGCCTTCGGCCCCGAGCAGGAGAAAACGCTGCAGCGGCTCTACGAAAACGGCGCCGCCAACGGGGTGCCGGGGCTGGAAATTTTGAGCGGTGACGAGGCCCGGGCGCTGGAGCCGAACCTCTCGCCGGAGATCACCGCCGCTCTGCACGCGCCCAGCGCCGCCATCGTGAGCCCGTGGGAGTTCGCGCTGGCCATGGCGGAAAACGCGGTGCAAAACGGGGCCGACCTGCACTTGGAAACCCGGGTCACCGGCCTTGCCCCCATCGAGGGCGGCTGGAAGATCGCCACCACAAAGGGCGACTTTGAAGCCCGCTTTGTGGTGAACGCCGCCGGTGTGGACGCGGGCAAAGTGCACGCGATGGCCGCGCCGGAGAATTTTGTGACCAGACCCTGCCGGGGCGAGTATTACCTGCTGGACAAATCCGCCGGCAGCACCGTGGGCCGGGTGATCTTCCAGTGCCCCACCGCCGCGGGCAAGGGCGTGCTGGTGGCCCCCACGGTGCACGGCAATTTGATCGTCGGCCCCAACGCGCAGGATGTGGTGGATTCCGCCGACACCGCCACCACCGCCATGGGCCTTGCTCAGGTGGCGCAAAGCGCCCGCAAAAGCGTGCCCGGCGTGGATCTTTCCGCCTGCATCCGCAACTTTGCGGGCATCCGGGCCAACACCGACCGGCCGGATTTCGTCATCCAGTGGGCGGCCCCCGGTTTCCTCGATCTGGCGGGCATGAAGAGCCCCGGCCTTTCCGCCGCGGCGGCGGTGGGCGAGGAGGCCGCGGCCCTGCTCCAGCGGGCGGGCCTTGTGCTGAAGGAAAAGGAAAACCCGGTGACCACCCGCAAACGGATTCGCTTTAAAGAGCTGCCCGGCGAGGAAAAGGCGGCGCTCATCGCCCGGGAGCCCAGCTATGGCCGGGTGATCTGCCGGTGCGAGAGGGTGACCGAGGGCGAGATCATCACCGCCTGCCATACGGCCATTCCGCCCCGCAGCATCGACGGGGTGAAGCGCCGGGTGGGCGCGGGCATGGGCCGCTGCCAGGGCGGCTTCTGCGGGCCCCGGGTCATGGAGATTTTAAGCCGGGAGCTGGGCAAAAGCCCGCTGGAGATTCCGCAGGAGGGGGCGGCGAGCATTCTGCTCACCGGCCGGACGAAACAGGCAAAGGGGGACAAAACCGTATGACAGAGCGGCAGGAATATGACGTGATTGTGGTGGGCGGCGGCCCGGCGGGCCTTGCAGCCGCCCTGAGCGCAAGGGAAAACGGCGCGGAAAGCGTGCTGATTCTGGAGCGGGACGAGGAGCTGGGCGGCATTCTGAACCAGTGCATCCACAACGGCTTCGGCCTGCACCATTTTAAGGAAGAGCTCACCGGCCCGGAATACGCCGGGCGGTTCATTCAGCAGCTGGAGGGCACCGGCATCGAGGTGATGCTGGGGGCCATGGTGCTGGAGGTGAACGCCGGGGCCCACACCGTGCAGGCCATCAGCAAAACGCTGGGCTACCGGCTGCTGCGGGGCAAGAGCATTCAGCTGGCCATGGGCTGCCGGGAGCGCACAAGGGGCGCCATCGGCATCCCCGGCACCCGCCCGGCGGGCGTGTTCACCGCGGGCGCGGCCCAGCGTTATGTGAACATGGAAGGCTACATGGTGGGCAAGCGGGTGCTGATCTTAGGCAGCGGCGACATCGGCCTGATCATGGCCCGCCGCATGACGCTGGAGGGCGCCAAGGTGCTGGCCTGCGTGGAGGTCATGCCCTATTCCGGCGGGCTGATGCGGAATATTGTTCAGTGCCTGCAGGACTACGACATCCCCCTGTATCTCTCCCACACCATCATCGACATTCAGGGCAGGGACCGGGTGGAGCGGGCCGTGGTGGCCAAGGTGGACGAAAACCGCCGCCCCATCCCCGGCACCGAGATGGTCTTTGACTGCGACACCATTCTGCTCAGCGTGGGCCTGATTCCGGAAAACGAGCTCACCAGCGGCGCGGGCATCACCCTTGACCCCCGCACAAAGGGGCCGGTGGTGTTCGAGAACATGGAGACCAGCGCCCCCGGCGTGTTCGCCTGCGGCAACGTGGTGCATGTGCACGATCTGGTGGACTTTGTCACCGCCGAAAGCCAGCGGGCCGGCGCGGCCGCTGCCCGGTATGCGCTGGGGCAGGCAAGCGACGGCCCGGCGGTGGAAATCACCAACGGCGAGGGCGTGGGCTACACCGTGCCCCAGAAAGTCCGCCCGGCGGCGGTGGACAAAAAGCTGGAGATCTTCTTCCGGGTGCGCCGGGTGTACGGCAATTCGGCGGTGGTGGTCACCAGCGGGGGTGTGCCGCTGGCCCGGTTCAGGCGGGAGCATCTGGCCCCCGGCGAGATGGAACACATCACCCTGCCCGCGGCCCTGCTGGCAAAGGCGGCGGGCGCGCTGGAAGTGGCGGTAGAGGAGGAACAGGCATGAAGGAACTGATCTGCATTGTGTGCCCCAAGGGCTGCCGTCTGCACGTGGACGAGAACGATGGCTACAAAGTGACCGGAAACAGCTGCCCCCGGGGCGAAGAATATGGTAAAATAGAGCTGACGAACCCCACCCGCACCATCACCAGCACGGTGGCCGTGCGGGGTGCGGCCCATCCCCGCTGCCCGGTCAAAACCACAAAGCCCATTCCCAAGGGGCTGATCTTTGAAGCCATGCAGACGCTGGACGGTCTGGAGCTGACCGCGCCGGTGGCTCTGGGTCAGGTGGCGGTGGCCAACGTGTGCGGCACCGGGGCGGACTTTGTGACCACCCGCGCACTGGATGCACAGGGCGCGGCAAAGGAGGAAATGCAATGAGCAGCCGGTACATTCTGGCACTGGATCAGGGAACCACCAGCAGCCGGGCCATTCTGTTCGACGAGGAGCAGAACATTCTGGAAATGACCCAGCGGGAATTTGAGCAGATCTACCCCAAAGAGGGCTGGGTGGAGCACGACGCCATGGAAATCTGGTCCAGCCAGTACAGCGTGATGATGGAGGTGGTGGCCAAAAGCGGGGTGGATCCGGCGGCCATCGCGGGCATCGGCATCACCAACCAGCGGGAGACCACCATCCTGTGGGAAAAGGAAACCGGCCGGCCCATTTATAACGCCATCGTGTGGCAGTGCCGCCGCACCGCCCCCATCATCGACGAGCTGGTGGAAAAGGGCTATGGCGACATGATCCGCAAAAAAACCGGCCTTGTGCCGGACGCCTATTTTTCTGCCAGCAAGATCAAGTGGATTCTGGATCAGGTGCCCGGCAGCCGGGAAAAGGCGGCAAGGGGCGAAATTCTGTTTGGCACGGTGGACACCTGGCTGGTCTGGAAGCTCACCGGCGGGGCGGCCCATGTGACCGACCGCACCAACGCCTCCCGCACCATGCTGTACAACATCGATACCCTCGACTGGGACGACGAGCTTCTGGAGCTTTTGGACATTCCCCGGGCCATGCTGCCCACCGTCTGCTCCTCCAGCGAGGTTTACGGCTATACCACCATCGGGCCGGTGCAGGTGCCGGTGGCGGGCATCGCGGGCGACCAGCAGGCTGCCCTCTTCGGGCAGGGCTGCTTTGAGGCCGGGCAGGCCAAAAACACCTACGGCACCGGCTGCTTCCTTTTGATGAACACCGGCGAGACCCGCCACCAGAGCGAAAACGGCCTGCTCACCACCATCGCGGCCACCGTGAAGGGCCAGCCGGTGCAGTATGCCTTGGAGGGCAGCGTGTTCGTGGGCGGCGCGGTGATCCAGTGGCTGCGGGACGAGATGCGCTTTTTCACCGAAAGCCGGGATGCGGAGTACTACGCCCAGAAGGTGCCGGACACCGGCGGGGTCTATCTGGTGCCCGCCTTCACCGGCCTTGGCGCGCCCCACTGGGACATGTACGCCCGGGGCTGCATTGTGGGCATCACCCGCGGCACCAAGCGGGAGCACATCATCCGGGCGGCGCAGGAGTCCATTGCCTATCAGTCGGCGGATCTGGTGGCCGCCATGGAGAAGGACACCGGCATCCCTTTAAGCGTATTGAAGGTGGACGGCGGCGCCTCACGGGATCGCTTTTTGATGCAGTTCCAGGCGGATATTTTAAACAAGGCGGTGCGACGCCCCATGATCCGCGAGACCACCGCGCTGGGCGCGGCCTATCTGGCCGGGCTGGCGGTGGGCGTCTGGAAGGACACCGACGAGATCAGCCGCCTGTGGAGCTGCGACGTGGACTTTGCCCCCGACATGGCCGAGGACAAGCGCCGCCAGCTGCTGGCAGGCTGGCACAAGGCCGTGGGCCGCAGCCTTGGCTGGGCCCGGCCCCAAACCTGAGAAAGCGTGCATCAATAAAACCGGAAAACCCTTTGCCGGGGCGGAAAACTCTTCCGCCCCGGCATTTTTTGTGCACGAAGCAGCCCCCCAAAAAAGCAAAATTGGCAGGGAGAACAGAATGAGCCTGTTTTCGGGAAAGTATTTTGCTGAATTTGTGCACTGTGCATAAAAATATATCGACTGTGTTTGTGCTAACTGGATAATGCGTTTTGCCGTTTGTGCGTAAAATGTGCAGTTTGTGAAGGGTATGTGAAATGATTGCGAGGGCTGTGGTAGAATCGGGCCAATTGGAAAAGCAACATGCAGCTAGGAGATCGTGTTGCTGAGCAAGGAAGGAGAAATTACACATGAAAAGGAAGGAGAAATTACACATGAAAAAGATTATTGCATTGGTTCTGGCCCTGATGATGGCCTTCTCTCTGGTTGCCTGCGGCGGCAAGGACGAGCCCGCAAGCACCGGTACCAGCACTGCCGCTTCCACCACCGACGAGGGCGCTGCCTCTGATCCGTACGCTGATCCGTACGCTGATCCCTACGCCGATCCCTACCAGCAGGGCTGATTATTAGAACAACAGCGGGGGGCAGGTGCTCCCCGCATTTTGAAAGAAAACAGCAAAACAGGAGGAATTACCCTTGAAAAACGTACAGCGTTTCCTGGCATTGGTCCTCGCAATTGGTATGGCGCTGAGCATGACCGCATGCGGCCAGACTCCCGCCAGCACTCCCGCCTCTTCGTCCGCCTCCGCAGCAGCGGAGCCCAGCGGCTACATGCCGGAGCCCAGTGAGGGCGCCAAGTACACTGTCACCACCACCGAGGACGGCTGGCTGAAGCTGGAAAATGAAGGCGGCGAAGTTCTGGGCCTTTCGCCCAACTCCGGCGTGAAGGTCATTGAAGATGACGGCTACGCCTTCAAAGACCTGAACCAGAACGGCACTCTGGACGCCTACGAAGACTGGCGTCTGACCACCGAAGAGCGTACCGCAAACCTGGTGGGCCAGATGGAAGGCGCCGAGATGGCGGCTGTTCTCTCCCACGGCGGTTGGGGCAACTTCACCACCGATCCTCTGGCTGAGGATGATAAGTCCCGCACCTTCCTGGAGGCCGGTGGCCGTGGCGGTGTTACCCGTAACATCGGCCGTGGCGGCGCAGAGCACGCCCAGTGGACCAACCAGATCCAGGCCGTTGCCGAGAGCTGCTACTACGGCATTCCTGCCATGATCTCCATCGACCCGGCCAACATCTCCGGCTTGGTGGAGACCACCGCTCTGGCTTCCACCATGGACCCTGACCTGGCTGCCAAGATCGGCGTGGAGACCTCCAAGGAATACCGTGCCGCGGGCGTTACCGCCCTGCTGGGACCCCAGATCGACATTGCTTCCGGCGCTGCCATGAAGCGTGCCGGCGGCACCTACGGCGAAGATCCTCAGCTGACTCTGGACATCGCCACTGCGTATGTAAACGCCATGCAGTCCACCTACGATGAGAAGGGCGAAGATCTGGGCTGGGGCGAAGAGTCCGTGTTCTGCTTCACCAAGCACTACGCCGGTGCAGGCGCCACCGAAGGCGGCCGCGACGACCACCACTACACCACTCGTTATGCGGTGTTCCCGGGCAACAACCTGGAAGCACACCTGATTCCTTTCTTTGACGGCATGTTCAAGCTGCCCGGCAAGACCGGTTCCGCCGGTATCATGACCCAGTACTCCGTGAACGTTGACGGCGAGGGCAATCCCTACGGCGGTGAAGAGCTGGCCGGTGCCTACGACGCTTATATGTACGGTATGCTGGACGAGGCCGGCTACGACAGCCTGAAGATCACCGACTGGGGCGTATTCCAGTTTGCCGGTGTATGGGGCGCTGAGGATATGGCTGACGAGGCCGAGCGCATTGCCTTCGGCTGGGAGCGGGGTGTTGAGCTGCTGGGCGGCTACGGCACCATGGAAAATGTGGCCGCTGCCTACGACAAGCTGGTGGAACGCAACGGCGAAGAGACCGCCAAGGAAATCGTAAGCCACGCTGCCACCAATTTCATCGAGGTTATGATGAACCTCAACATGTTTGATCAGCCCTACAACGATTCCGCTTACGCTGGTTCTATCATCACCACCGGCGGCAACAGCGAGCTGGGCCTGGAAGGCCAGCGTGACTCCGTTGTGATGCTGAAGAACGATGGCACCATCAAGGAAGGCGGCTCCGCCACCTCCGATAAGCCCACCGTTTACATCCCCTACGTTTACAACACCGGCTTCAGCGTAAGCTGGATGCAGGGTGTCAACCCGGGTACTCCCAGCTGGACTCCCGGCATGGATCTGGATGTGATGGGCCAGTACTTCAACGTGGTTACCGATAAGCTGGGCGATCCCACCGGCGAAGCCGACAAGGACGGCAACCCCACCTACACCAAGGACGACCTGACCCGTGCCACCGCCGAGGAGATCGCAGCCTGCGATTACATCCTGGTTGGCATGACCAATCCGTACAGCATTTCCTACACCGATCCCTATGTGAATGCCTTTGGTTATCTGGAAGCTTACAAGAACAACGAGCTGTATCCGGACGACATCTACTGGTACCCCGTGTCCATGCAGTACGGTGAGTACACTGCTGACACCGCCCGTGAGACCTCTATTGCTGGTCCCATTGTTGACGGCGAGAAGCAGAACCGCTCTTACAAGGGCAACACCGCTCCCGCTGCTGCCAACTATGGCGATCTGGAAGCTCTGCAGTATGCGGACTCCGTGGCCGGCGATATCCCCGTGATCGTTTCCATGATGATGGAGCGCGGCATGGTTTGGAGCGAGACCGAGCCCATGGCCGACGTCATCCTGGGCTGCTACTCCAAGCAGTGCCCCGAAGTGGTTGCCGAGATTATCCTGGGCGAGACCGAGCCCAACGGCCTGCTGGTGTTCCAGCAGCCTGTTGACATGGCAGCTGTGGAAGCTCAGCTGGAAGACGTGCCCCGTGATATGGAGTGCTACGTTGATGCCAACGGCAATACTTACGACTTCGCATTCGGTCTGAACTGGGCCGGCGTGATCAACGACGAGCGCGTTGAGAAGTACTCCGCCGAGCCTCTGACCAAGGTTCAGAGCATCGATTACGACGCCTACGCCGCATCCTACGGCGCAGAGGGCTAATCTGTAAATCTGCAATCATGGAAAAATGCCGGGCAGCAATGCCCGGCATTTTTCTGCCTGTCTGCACCCCTGCAAACGCAAAATCCCCCGATGGAAGCTCCATCGGGGGATTTGCTGTTATGGGAAAGATAAATCGGCTTACAAGTCATCCACCAGCGCGGTGCTCTTGGCGTAGGCGGTGCTTTTGGCCTCGAAGAAATCGGTCTTGACCATGTTGGCGTTGGAGTACTGGCTCACCCAGCTCATGGAGGCGGGCTCGGTCTGGTTGTCCTCAAACAGGGGCCCGAAGCCCAGATGGGTCCAGCGCAGGTTGCCCAGATACCGGATGTAGTCGGTGACCATCTGCTTGGTCAGGCCGGGGATGGCGTCGCCGATCACATAGTGGCCCCAGGCGATTTCCTGCCGCACGCCCTCTTCCAGCATCTCTTTTAACACCTGCACATTCTCCGGGCAGAACAGCTCCGGCTCCTCCTTCTGCAATTCCAGCAGGATGTTCCGGAACAGCCACAGATGGGTATTCTCGTCCCGGTTGATGTACCGGATTTCCTGCGCGGAGCCGGGCATCTTGCCGTTGCGGGCCAGATTGTAGAAGAACATGAAGCCGCTGTAAAAGTAGATGCCCTCCAGAATGTAGTTGGCCATCATCACTTTCAGCAGGGTGAAGGCGTCCTTTTTCTGCTGGAACTCGTTGTAAAGGTCACCGATGAAGGTATTCCGGCGCAGCAGGTGCTCGTCGGTTTTCCACTGGTAGAGGATGTCGTTGCGCTCCACCGGGCTGCAGATGCTGTCCAGCATGTAGCTGTAGCTCTGGCTGTGCACGCACTCCTGAAACGCCTGAATGGACAGGCACAGGTTTACCTCGTTGGCGGTGACGTATTCCCCGATGTTGGGCAGATTGGCGGTCTGGATGGAATCCAGAAACACCAGAAAGCTGAGGATTTTGTCGTAGGCGGTGCGCTCGGCGGCGGAAAGGTTCGGGTAATCCCTGGTATCCTGCGCCAGATTGATCTCCTCGGGAATCCAGAAATTGTTCATGGCCTGCCGGTACCAGTCGCTCACCCAGGCATAGCGCATGTTGTTGAAGTCGTTCAGGTTGGTGGTGTTGCCCCCGATCATCCGCCGCAGGCGCACGTCGGTGTCGCCGCCCGGGTTGAAGAGGGGCTTTTTGATCAGCTGAGTCATGGTTCACACTCCTTCAAAGCTCAGGAAGAGCAGCTTTCGCACTCTTCCACCTCCAGCGATTTGCTGCGGATGTAGTAGATGGTCTTTACGCCCTGTTCCCACGCCAGCAGATACAGGTTCAGCACCTGCCGCAGGGTGTAGTCGTTGGTGATGTACAGGTTCATGCTCTGGGCCTGATCGATGTGCCGCCCGCGCACGCCCGCCGCCCGCACGCTCCAGCTCTGGTCGATCTGGTGGGCGTTCTTGTAATACCAGTAGGTGCGCATGCCCAGCTCCGGGGCCACCCGGGGCAGCATGCTGCCCTTTTTCTCTTCCAGGAAGAAGCGCTTCATCACCGGGTCCACGCCCGCGGTGGTGCCCGCCAGAATGCTGGTGGAGCTGGTGGGGGCCACCGCCAGCAGGTAGGCGTTGCGCATGCCCTGCTTTGCCACGGTGGCGGCCAGCTGCCGCCATTCGAGGCTGTTGTAGCCCCGCTTTGCAAAATATGCGCCGGTCTGCCAGTCGCTGCCCTCAAAGGCGGCGTAGCTGCCCTTTTCGGCGGCGATGGCGCTGCTGGCGGCGATGGCCGCTTTGTTGATGGTCTCGAACACCTCGTCCACGAAGGTCAGGTGTTCCTCGCTCTCCCACCGGATGCCCGCCTTGGCCAGCATGTGGTGGTAGCCGCTGACGCCCAGACCGATGCTGCGATACTTCCGGTTGGTGAGCTTTGCGTAGGGCAGGGGATAGAAGTTCAGGTCGATCACGTTGTCCAGTGCCCGCACCGCGGTGGCCACCACCTGATTCATGTAGGCCTTGTTGGTCACCGGCAGGTTGCCCAGCGACAGGCTGGCCAGATTGCAGACCACGAACTCGCCGGGGCGGGTGGTGGTGACCACCACCGGGTCGCCCTGCTGGGTGGAAATCTCGGTGCTCACCGTTTCGATGGGGGCCATGTTCTGGGCGATCTCGGTGCACAGGTTGGAGCAGTAGATCATGCCCGCGTGGCCGTTGGGGTTGGCCCGGTTCACCGCGTCCCGGTTGAAGGTGAAGGGGGTGCCGGTCTCCACCGCGCTTTTCAGAATCAGCCGCACCAGCTCCTTCACGGTGACGGTGCGCTTCTGGATGCGGGGGTCGGCCACACAGTCCCGGTAGCGGGTTTCCCATTCCTCGCCCCAGTAATCCTCCAGGCAGTAGCCCTTCACGGTGAGAATCTGGTGGGGGCACATCAAATGCCAGGGGGCGTCCAGATTCTCCTTCGCCAGCTTCCAGAACAGGTCCGGGTAGCACACCGCCGGGAACACGTCGTGGGCCTTCATCCGGTCGTCGCCGTTGTTGGTGCGCAGCTGCAGAAACTCCGGCAGATCCTTGTGCCATGCGTCCAGATACACCGCAACCGCGCCCTGCCGCACGCCCAGCTGGTCCACTGCCACCGCGGTATCGTTCACAAGGCGAATCCAGCGGATCACGCCGCCGGCCGCGCCCTCAAAGCCCCGGATGCTGCCGCCAGCGGCCCGCACCTTGCCGAAGTAAAGGCCCATGCCGCCGCCGAACTTGCTCACCTGCGCAAAATTGTCCACGCTGCGGTAGATGCCCTCCAGACTGTCCGGCACCGTGTCGATGAAGCAGCTGGACAGCTGGTGATAGGGCTTGCGTGCGTTGGAGAGGGTGGGGGTGGCCATGGTCACCTCCATCCGGCTGAGCATGTCGTAGAACTTTTTCACCCAGCCCGGCCGGTCGGTTTTTTCCTCCATGGCCAGATGCAGCGCAATGCCCAGAAACATCTCCTGCGGGGTTTCCAGCGGAACATGCTGCCGGGTGTGAATCACATACCGCTTGAGCAGAAGGTCCAGCCCGGAATAGGTGAACAGCTTGTCCCGCTCGGGGCAGAGGAAGGCTTCCGCCTCGCCGATCTCGGCCCGGGAATAGTGCTCCAGAATGTAGCTGCCATAAAGACCTTCGTCGGTCAGGTAGCGCAGCTTGTCGTACAGGGTGTGGATGCCCCGGCGGGAAAGCTCGGTTTCCAGCCGCAGCGTGAAGGAGAGGTTTAAAAGCCGGGCCGCGATGAACTCCCACCTGGGTGCGTCCGGGCACGTCAGCTCCACCGCCGCCTTGGTCAGGGCGGCCAGCAGCTCGGCGGCGTCCATCTCCGGCTTTGCAAAGCCCGCAAACCGGGCCGCCAGCGCGGTGAGGGGGTAGGAGAGCTGGTCGAAATCCTTCTGGATGCCCACAAGGCAATCCTCCAGACCGGGGGCGTTCACCTGCGCCGCAATGCTCTGGCGGGCGGCGCGCAGCTCCGCGTGGCGGGAGCGGTAAAGAATGTAGCTTTTGGCCGCCTCAAAGTGGCCCTGCTCCATCAGCGCCCGCTCCACCTCGTCCTGAATCTGCTCCACCGTGACCAGCTCGCCGCTCAGGCGACGGGTCACCGCATCCAGCAGGCCGGCCAGCTGCTCCACGCTGGGGGCCTGCCCCACGCTGGCAAAGGATTTTTCCATGGCGGCAAGAATCTTGCCCCCGTCGAAGGCCTCGGCCTGGCCGCTGCGCTTTTGAATCTGCATGGTGTGTCCTCCCGTGAATGTCTATTTTGCAACGTTTCCTATTATACACCATATCTTGCATCTGCTTCAATGCGCAAAACCCATATCTGGTGTGTGAATTATACCGAAATAGTGTACAAAACAGAGAAAATAAACCGGCACCAAAAACGCCGCCCGGGGGTGACAGGCTCCCCATATTCTGTTAGAATAAAGAAAACGAAACAAGGGGAGGGGAACGCCCATGAAACCCAGTGTGGGAATCTGGCCCTGTTTGAACCGGGATGCCATCAAGGCCATCGCCATGGCCACAATGCTGTTGAACCACATCGCCAATGCCCTGCTTTCGCCGCAAAGCCCATGGTTTGAGCCGCTGGTGAACATCGGCTACTTCACCGCGGTGACCATGTGTTATTTTCTGGTGGAGGGCTACGGGTACACCCACGACCGCAAGGCCTACGCGCTGCGGCTGCTGGTGTTTGCCCTCATCTCCCAGATTCCCTACCAGCTGGCGCTGGGGTTTTTCCAGCTGAACATGCTGTTCACCCTGCTGGTCTGCTTTGGCATCGTGCATGTGTGGGTGAGCTGGGGTGCGGACAAGGGGCCCCAGAAGGTGCTGGTGGTGCTGGGCCTGTTCTTTGCCAGCCTGTTCATGGACTGGGCAATCCTGGCCCCTGTGTTCACTCTGATGTTTGCGTCCTGGCGGTACGGCGATGCCCCGGCCTGCGGCACCCGGTCGGTGCTGGCGAGGCTCTTTGTGGGGGACGCGCTGATCTTTTTCTTTTTGAACCTGCCGGCGGAATGGACAGCGCAGGCGATGCTGCAGGCTGCGGCAAGCTCACTGGGCATCCTTGCGGCGGGCGCGGTGATCCTGCTGTTTTATAACGGAAAGCGGGCCGAGCACGGCCGCACGTTCTGGAAGTGGTTTTTCTATCTGTTCTACCCGGCCCATCTGGCGGTGCTGGCGGCGGTGAAACTGCTTGTCTTACAATAATAAAAAAGGCTCTGCCCGTGGGTTTTCCACAGGCAGAGCCTTTTTGTGTTGAAAATAAAACGGAGAAAATCAGCCGTTCGCGCCCAGAGTCTTTACATCGTCGTTGTCCGCAAAGGCCACGGCGGCAAAGCCCTGATTTTCCAGCGCGCCGAACTGCTTGCCCAATTTTTTGGCCTGAGGCAGCACGGTCACGGTGTAGCTCTCCCGCAGGGTGGCCGCCTTGGCCAGCACCTGAGCGAAGTCCGCGTCGGGCAGGTAGAGCAGGGCCATCTTGGGCTTCTGGGCCGGAATGGCGAAGCCCTGCTCGGCCAGAATGCCGCAGATGCGCTCGAAGCCGATGGAGAAGCCCACGGCGGGCACCTGCTGGCCGATGAACTTGCCGATCATGTTGTCGTAGCGGCCGCCGCCTGCCACCGCGCCGCTGAAGGCCGCGCAGGTGACCTCGAACACCATGCCGGTGTAGTAGCCCTGACCGCGCACAAGGCTGGGGCAGTAGGCAATTTTATACTTGCCGCCGGCCAGCGTTTCCACGGTGGCGATTGCCTTTTTCAGGTTTTCGGCAAGGGTCTTGTCCTCGCACAGAGCGCCGATGGCCTCCAGACTGAACTCGCCCTTTGCCAGAAAATCGCTCAGGGCGGCAACGGTCTCGGCGGGGCATTCCTTCTCGGTCAGCTCTTTCGCCACGCCCTCAGCGCCGATCTTGTCCAGCTTGTCGAAGGTGATGCACACGCTGTCCAGACTTTCGGGGGCAAAGCCCATGCTGGTCAGCATGCCGCGCAGCAGGCGCCGGTCGTTGATGTTCACGGTGAAGTCGTCAAAGCCGATGTTCAGCAGCGCCCGGGCGGTTACGTCGATCAGCTCGATCTCCGCGTTGCAGGAGCCGTCGCCCAGAATGTCGATGTCGCACTGGACGAACTCCCGCATCCGGCCCTTCTGGGGCCGCTCGGCACGGAACACCCGGTCGGTCTGGATGACCTTGAAGGGGCTGGGCAGCTTGTCCTTATTGGCGGCGTAGTAGCGGGAGAGGGGCAGGGTCAGGTCGTACCGCAGGCCCATGTCGGAAAGATCCTTTTCGTTGCCGGAAGCGATGGCACAAGCCAGCTTGTCGCCCCGCTTGAGCACCTTGAAGATCAGGTTCAGGTTGTCGCCGCCGTCGCTCTTGTCCAGATTCTCCATATCCTCCAGCATGGGGGTGGAGATGCGCTCGAAGCCGCTGGCGCGGTAGGTTTCCAGAATGCGGCCCTGCACATAGTCGCGCAGTGCCTGTTCGGCGGGCAGATAGTCCTTCATGCCCTTCAGCGGATTGGTTTTCATTGATGTTCCTCCCACAGTATCAAAGCGTTTGTATTTTAACAGAATAAAGCACTTTTATCATCTAATCATAGCCCGGCGAGCCGGTATTTGTCAACAAAAAGGGGGCATACTAAGCCAAAAAATCATGGGAGGAAACAAAAGCAATGGGCCAGTTTGTAAAGCAGCACCCCTTTGTGATTCTGGCGGCGGGGGCGGCCATCCAGCTGCTGGCGGGCATCCCCACCGCCTGGGGTGTGTTTCAGGAGCCGGTGCGGGCGGAATATGGTCTGGATGAGGAGTCGGCCAGCTTTGTGCTCAGCTGGCTGGTGGCGGCCTTCGGCGCGGGCGGGGTGGCCGGCGGCTTTTTGCAGGACAGGCTCGGCCCCCGCTTCGCCGCCCTTCTTGGCAGCGCCGGGCTCTGCGCCGGGTTTGTGGCGGCGGGCTTTGTGCCGGGGCAAACGCCCTGGCTCTTTTATCTTGCCTTCAGCGCCCCGGTGGGGGCGGGCTGCGCTTTTTTATATCCGGCGGTGATGGGCTGCGCCCAGAAATGGTACGCGGACAGAAAGGGCCTTGCCACCGGGGTGATCGGCGTGGCGGTGGGGCTGTCCGGCGCGGCGCTCACGCTTCTGGTGAAGTGGTTCACCGGGCTGTGGGGCATCCGGGGCTGCTTTTTTGCGCTGGGGGCGCTGCTGGGCTTTGTGTGCGGCGGGGCCAGCCTTGTGTTGCAGAACCCGGAAAAAGCGCCCGCCGCCCAAAATCAGCAGGGCATGACCCCTGGGCAGATGCTGCGCACCGCCGCCTACTGGTGGATCGCCGCCTCGGTGGCGCTGGCCACCCCGGCGGTGCTGCTGTTCAGCCCCCGCATTCTGGAGCTTGCCCGCCAGAGCGGCCTGCCGGAAACCGCCGCCGGCTGGATGGTGGCAGTGGGCGCGGCGGGCTCCGCCGCCGGGCGGCTGACGCTGGCGGCAGCAGGGGATAAGCTGGGTCGACGGGCGGTGCTCATCGCCGCCTTCGGGGCGCTGGCCGGGCTATCCGTCGGGTTTGCCTTTGCAAAAAGTTGGCTCTTTCTCGCCGCCTACGCCGGGCTGTGCTTTTTCTATGCCGGGCAGGCGGCGGTGCTGCCCAGCCTGTGCACCGAGCGGTTCGGCCTTGCCCACACCGGGGTCAACTACGGCCTGCTGGCGCTGGGCATGGCGGCGGGCAGTCTGGGCTTTCCCTTCGCGGCAAAGGCTTTTGGGCTGGAAGCCGGGCGGCACTGGCTGGCAGTGGGCGCGGCGCTGGCCGGGGCCTTCTGTTTGTGGAAGCTGGGCCCGGTGCAAAAGAAGAAAACCTCCGGTTGACAGCGCCCCGAAAACGGAAAGAAAAGGACCCGCCCCGGCGGATGTAAACGGGGCGGGTCCGGCTTTAATCTGGTGTGTCGGTTTTTAAACCGTGCTCGACTATTTGCTGGAGCACTTCCAGCAGAGCAGGAAGCGCTTCAGCGCAGATGGGATGCTCCGGCGTGGAAAAACAGGCCAGGAGTGTTGCCTGCCAGGCGGGAGCGACCGGATATGCCGCAAGCCCCGCTCCGGCCGCAATGCGTGCGCGGGGGAGAAAGGCGAAGGCGTGCCCGGCGGCAACCATTTCCGACGCGGTGGTCTGGTCCGGTGCGGTGCACACCATGTGCGGTGTGATTCCGGCACCGGTCAGGTTTTGCTCCGCCTGGGCATCCCAGGCAGACGGCGCTTCGAACCGAAGATAGCACAGGTCCGTTAGAGCAGCGTGCGCTTCTTCTTCGACCGCCGCGGCAGGAACCGCCAGAGCAATCTCGTCCTGCCAGAGGGTTCGAGTGCTGCACGGAAGCTGGGGCGGCGGGCCGCACACAAGCAGCAGGGCGAGGTCCTGCTCGCCCTGTTCCAGCGCGGTCAGGGCCTGCCCGGCGGGCAGCCGGGTGCACTCGATACGGACCTGCAGCCGTTCCAGGTGAGGCTGCACCTTCTGCCGGAACCAGGCTTCCTCCGCTGTATCCATACAGAGGCGAAGGCGGGGCCGCGTCTGCACCCGCAGGGCCTCGATCTGCTGGCGGGCCTGGGCTTCGGCGTGCAGGATGGCCCGGGCCTTGTTGATGAAAATGACCCCCTCCTCAGTGGGCCAGAGGGCGCGGCCCTCCTTGCGGAAAAGCTTGGCCCCCAGTTCTCGCTCCACGTTGGCCAGATGATGGGACAACGACGGCTGGGACAGATAAAACCGTTCCGCAGCGCGGGTCAGGCTGTGTTCCTCCGAGATGGCGATGAGATATTCCAATACCTGTGTATTCATACTTACGGCTCCTTTTCCGGGGACATTGCTTCGAATTCCGCCGCAATACGGTCAAACTCCTCCGATGGCAGAGTCTCGTTCAAAAGCCGCAGCTGTTTGCGGTCGTACAGCCGTTCCTTCAGATAAATCAGATACCGCTCGGCTTCGCTGAGCTGCCGGTCGGCACGCCAGGCCACGGAAAAGGTGAGATAACCGGGCTGCTTCAGGCGGAAGTATACCATTTTATCCGAGGGTAGCGCGTAATAGGCGGGAATCAGCCCGGCACCGGATCCGGCCCGGATCATATCCGTCACCATGATCACGTTGCTGGATTCGAATACGCTGACCGGCTCAAAGCCGCTTTGTGCAAACAGATGGCGGCTGACCTGACCCACCGTGCTGGAGGGCGACATCATTACAAAGGGAGTGTCGCGGAATTCCTCCAAAGCAAGCCGGGGCGCCTGGGTCACATCCCGACTGGCAAAGAAGGCAAGCCGGTGGAAGGCGGGAAGAGCAAGCACGATTTCTTCCCGGTGCAGCGGAAGGAAGTGCAGCTCGCTGCCTGGCTCAAACTGCCCCATGGTGGCAAAGCTCAGGTCTGTTTTGCCTTCCTGCAGCAGGGTGAGCACCCCCTGCGCGTAGCTTTCCACCGGCTGCAGGCCAATGTCCGGGAAGCGGCGAGCAAACTGAGGATAGGCTGCCGCCAGGGCCTGCGCGCCCCGGTGAGGCGAGATGCCTACCCGAATCACCTGCTTTTTTTGGCGGCCCCGGGCACCGATCAGCGCCTGGGCATCCGCCTGCAGCGCCAGCACCTGACGGGCCATTTCCAGATAGATGCGTCCGGCCTCGGTGGGCTCCATCCGGCCGCGGACGCGCCGGAAAAGCGTGATCTGCAGCTCGCGCTCCAGCTCCTGCAGATAATTGCTGATAGCGGGCTGCGAAACACCGGACCGCCGGGCGGCCGCCGAGAGACTGCCGGTTTCGGCGATGGATACAAAATAGGGCAGCTGTTTGAGATTCATGGCGGATTTCCTCCCTCGCGCGTGCCCGGGTAAACCCGCACCCCTGCGGACATGCAAAACACCCGGAAAACCCATAGATAAAAGTTATGCGAGCTTGCCGGCAGGCGGCCGCTGCGTTGTGTTCCTGCTTGTATTGTAAGACGGCAGCGGTCGGTTGTCAAACAACAAAGCAGGTCACAAAGGCGGGTAAGCGGATTTTACTGTATTTCTTCTCGTTCTCTGCCTGTTTTTGGCAAAAATGCTTGGGTAAAACTGCCCGGAATTTGAGCGTGTGTTTGGCGAACCTGCAACAAGAAAACGGAAAAACAGGCGCTGTATAACCATTTGTTCCGGTTTTCATAAAGGTTTGTTATGGTTGAAGCTGAATTAAACCATAAATTTTTTCTATGCAATCGCCAGATTTTTTCAGATTGTTCCCACACTGTGCGAACGGTATAATGAAGGCAGAAAAGGCGAATGCAAGTTTTTTCGCTTGCCTTTCCGGACTTGTTCCGGGAAAGGCTGTGCGGATTCCGGAAGGGCCCCCGGGACACGAGGTTTGCAGCAACAGCCGTTTTGTTTCGCCCGTTTTCGTTGAAGGAGGCTTATTTGTGGAAAATATCAATCTAATCATCACACTAGCCGTGATGGTCTTTATGATGGTTTCGTTCGTCATTCAAAAATGGTCCTTTGGCCTGACCGCAATGACCTGTATTATTGCTCTTGCGCTGACCGGTGTAATTGATGTGAAAACCGCGTTTTCCGGTTTTTCCAATACTACCACAATCCTGATTGCCACCATGATGGTTATTGCGGGTGCCATTGGCAAAACCAGCCTGATCCAGCGCATCCGCAGCGTCATGGCCAAGGCCAAGGGCAAGAGCGGCGTGCTGCTCATCCTGCTCATCTGTGCCTTCACCACCCTGCTCACCCAGCTGATGGGTATGACTGCGGTTATGGCCATCATGCTGATGTTCGTGCAGACGCTGGACGATGACGACGCCAGCGGTATCTCCCAGTCCCGCATGCTGTTTTTGTGCGCCACTATGATCTGCACCTGGTTCGGCCGCTTCCCGGTGGGCATGGGCGCGGCTCTGCCCCTGACCACCAATGCCTACTACGAAGGTATGGTGGGCGGCGATACCAGCCAGCTTCTCGGCATCTTCGATTTCTTGAAGGTGGGCCTGCTGCCTTCCATCATCGGCACCGTTTACTGCCTGTTCGCCTGGCGGCTGATTCCCAAGCAGAATCTGAAGACTGATGCGGTGGATCTGGGGGGTGCCGCCAATCAAGGCGGTGCCTCTACCATGTCCCGGACCCATGAAATCATCGTTTATCTGGGCTTCCTGGCAACCATCGTGGCGTTCTTTTTCTCCAACCAGCTGGGCAGCTATATTTATCTGATTCCTGCCATCATCATTCTGGTGTTCATCTTCACAGGTGTGATGACCAGCCGTGAAGCCATTGCCGGTCTTACCGGCGATATGATCTGGATGGTCGCCGGTATTCTGGTGTTCTCCGCCGCGCTGAACCAGTCCGGCGCCGGGGAATACATCGGCAATCTGGTGCTGAAGCTGCTGGGCGAAAACCCCAGCGGACTGCTGGTGACCATTGTGTTCACCGTGGTGGCCACTGTAATGACCAACTTTATGTCCAACAACGGCACTGTTGCGATTCTGACCCCCATTGCCGCCTCCACCGCCATCGCGGGCGGCATGGACCCCCGCGCCGTGGTGAGCCTGGTTTCCATGGCCTCCTGCCTGGCCATCGCCTTCCCCACCGGCTGCTCTGCCGGCACCCTCGCCTATGCCGTGGGCGGCTTCAACCCCATCAAGATGCTGCGTTTCACGCTGCCCTATACGTTGATCATGATGATCTCGCTGATCATCAGTGCGAATCTGTTCTTCCCTGTTTACGGTTGATTTTTTGGAGGTGTTCCATATTATGTCATTGACTCAGGCTGAAAAAGACCAGTACCGTCAGATCCTGGAGGCCACCAGCGGCCACCGGAACGCCGAGCGGGTGATCCCGCCGGAATACACCGCCTTTCTGGACCAGGTGGAGCAGAAGGAAATGACCCTGCCGTTGGAGGCTCCGGCTGCCCCGGTGCGGCTGGTGATCTCCACCGCGAAGGACAAGCAGCCCGGCTGCCCCGTCCACGTGAACATGCACGGCGGTGGATTTGTTTACCCGCAGGACCACGACGACGATCTGTACTGTGCCCATCTGGCTGCCGGAATTCGCGGCATCGTGGTGGATATTGACTATGCCACCTCTTGGGACCATCCCTTTCCCTGTGCCTTTGAGCAGAGCTACGCGGTGGTGAAATGGGTGTTCCAGCAGTGCGAGAGCTGGGGCGGTGACCCCAAGCGGATCTCCATCGGCGGCCACAGTGCCGGGGGCTGCCTGTCGGCTGCCATTTCGATGCGCGCTGCCGCCACCAAGGATTTCGACCTCTGCCTGCAGGTTCTGGATTATTCTGCGCTGGACAACTACCAGTCGGTGCTGCCGGACGGCAACGAGCGTTCCCGCGCCTTTTCCAAGCTGTATGCGGACGGCGATGACCGGGTGCTGCAGCTTCCCTTCTGCAGCCCGGCCTTTGCCACCGACGAGATGCTGCGCGGCTTGCCTCGCACCCTGGTAATCAACGGAGGCCGCTGCCCCTTCAAAAAGGACAACGAGCAGTATGCCCTGCGCATGGCCGCCATGGGAACTGAGGTGACCATTCGCTGCTTTATGGAAAGCCCCCACGGCTTTACTGTACGCATGGCAGGGGAGTGGCAGCAGGCTCAGGAGCTGATAATCCGAACCATCAACGAGGCCGGGTTATGAGCCTGTGCCCAGAGAAAGGAGCGTTTTTACATGGCTTTGAGTGAACAGCGCCGCAGGGAGCTGCTGGAAGTGCTGGAACGTACCTCGCTGCGCCCCAAGAATGCGCCCGCGCCGGAATATCCTCAGGAATACAAGGACTATCTGACCCTGACGGAGCAGGAGACCGTGACCCGCACAGTGGATGGTCACGATTACCACCTTTATATCCACCGGGCGAAGAACCGCACCCCGGGCTGCCCGGTGCATGTGAACATCCACGGCGGCGGCTTTGTTGGGCCGCACGCGGACTGTGATTCCATGTACAGTGCCTATCTGGCCGACCGTACCGGCGGTATCGTGGTGGATCTGGATTACACCACCTCGCTGTATGCCCAGTGGCCGGTGGCCTTTGACCAGTGCTACGACGCGGTACAGTATGCCTTTGCCCATTGCGCCGAGTGGGGCGCGGACCCGAACCGGGTCTCCGTGGGCGGCTACAGTGCCGGTGGCGTGCTGGCGGCGGGCGTTGCCCTGAAGGCAGCGGATACCGGCGATTTTCGGCTCTGCCTGCAGGTGCTGGGCTACCCTCCGCTGGACAATGTGATCGACCCCATTTACAAGCGGGGCGGCCTGCAGCGGGTGCTGCCCGCCGAACGGGAGCGGGCCTTCAGTGAGCTGTATTTCGGCGATGATACCGCGGCCATGGCCAGTGCCTACGGCTCACCCAATTACGCCACCGATGAACAGCTGCGCCGCTTGCCCCGTACTCTGGTGATCTCGGCGGGCGGGTGCAACTTCCGCTACGAGGATGAGGAGTATGCCATGCGCATCGCTTCCGTGGGAGTGGAGGTTACCGTAAAGCGCTTTGTGCAGGAGCAGCACGGCTTCATTCCCCACCTGATCGAGGGCTGGCGGGAGGCGGCGGACCTGATTGTGCGCAGCATTTGCAGCGCACGGGTCTGACCCGAGATCATTGCTTTTTCGATATCCACGTCCAAGTTCATTTTTATTTCTCACAGCAGAAGGGGCGCCGTGTATACGGCGCCCCTTCTGCTGTGTTCCAGGCCCGGCGAAAAAGAAGAAAACCGCCGGTTGACAGCGCCCCGCCCGGGATGCTATGGTGAAGGTAACCGGGCGGGCCCGGCGCGAGGGCCCGCCGCATTATAATTGTAAAGGAGCGATTCCCCATGGCAAAACTGGATGGTAAGGTAGCACTGATTACCGGCGCAGCGGCCGGTCTGGGCGAGGGCATTTCCATTGCCTACGCAAAATACGGCGCAAAGCTGATCATGGTCGACCTGGATCCCCGCGTGGAAGAGACCGCCGAGAAGCTGCGCAAGGAATACGGCAGCGAGATCATCACCGTGGTGGCCAACGTGGCCGACCGTGCCCAGATGGACGCAGCCGCCAGGAAGGGCGTGGACACCTTCGGCGAAATCAACGTGGCCTGCTGCAACGCCGGCGTGTGCCGTCTGGCTCCCTTTGAGGAGATGGACGACGCCACCCGCGACTTCCACATCGATGTGAACATCAAGGGCGTGTGGAACACCTGCAAGGCCGTGATCCCCTACATGCTGAAGCAGGGCGGCGGCAACATCGTAATCGCCTCCTCCGTCACCGGCGACATCGTGGCCGACGCGGGCGAAGCCGCCTACGCCATGACCAAGGCCGCTCTGGTTGGCCTGACCAAGTGCCTGGCTGTGGAATACGCCGGCCGGAACATCCGTGTGAACTGCTCTCAGCTGGGCTATGCCCGCACTCCCATGGTGGAGAAGATGGCTGTGGAGTCCAACCCCGAAGATCCCGAGAGCGCCATCAACGACATCGCCGTGGGCGTGCCCATGAAGCGTCTGGCAAAGCCCATCGAGGTTGGCGAGCTGTTTGCCTTCCTGGGCAGCGACGAGTCCAGCTATCTGACCGGCAGCCAGATCGTGATCGACGGCGGCAGCACCCTGCCCGAGACCATGAGCATCGGCACCAACTGATTGCCTTCCGCCTGAATATCAGGCAGAACGATTCCTTCAAAACAAACAGCAGAGGCCCCGGCTTTTTTGCCGGGGCCTCTGCTGTTTTTCGCGGGGCAAAGCGGAAAAGGGCCGCGCCCCTTATAAACAGGTGCGCGGCCCTGACGTTTGATTCGTGATGCTTAGCCCCTGGTGTCGCCGAACAGGTTGAAGCGGTAGAGCTTTGCCTCGTCCTCGGGCTCGGAGCACTCGAACTTGGCCTCGGCAATCTGGCCGCCCTGGATCAGAGCGGTGAAGCCGATGATCTGGCACAGCTTGCTCTTCAGGTTCAGCCGGTCGCCTTCGGGGGTGATCATGTAAACGTCGCCCTTGCAGGAAGCCAGCATCTCGCTGAAATCACGAACGTTGAAATTATGAAGACTGATGCGATCCATAAAACGGATTCCTCACTTTCCCTTGTGCGGGCACCGGCGCATTCGGGCAACCGGCCCACCTTTTCTGGCGTTTGCAAATACTTTCTCCCACGCACGGAGGGCCTTGCCTGCCGTGCACCTATAATATAGCACTGCCTTTGTGCAGATGCAACAAGTAAAACACGAATTCTTTGTACGAAATGACGATTTAATTCGCACAAAAATCCAGTGCCGCCCCAAAACAGGCAGGCCGGTGCAATTTTTTGGCCGAACAAAATGGAAAAACGCCTTGCAAAACCCGGCCCCCCTATTTATAATGAAAAGGTAGATGTTGTGAAATCCGCAACAAGCTTACAAAGAGAGCAAAGGAGAGTACTATTATGACCTATTCTCATGAAGTAGAGCGTATGTGTCCTCTGACCAAAGGCCCCCATCACGGCCCCGCCCCCATTCCGGAGGAGGGCGCCTGGGTTAAGGCCTATGAGATCAAGGATATTTCCGGCCTGACCCACGGTGTGGGCTGGTGCGCCCCCCAGCAGGGCACCTGCAAGCTGACTCTGAACGTTAAGAACGGCGTGATCGAGGAAGCTCTGGTCGAGACCATCGGCTGCTCCGGCATGACCCACTCTGCCGCCATGGCCGGCGAGATCCTGCCCGGCAAGACCATTCTGGAAGCCCTGAACACCGACCTGGTGTGCGACGCCATCAACGTGGCCATGCGCGAGCTGTTCCTGCAGATCGTTTACGGCCGCAGCCAGACTGCCTTCAGCGAGGGCGGCCTGCCCATCGGCGCCGGCCTGGAGGACCTGGGCAAGGGTCTGCGCAGCATGACCGGCACCATCTTCTCCACCAAGGCCAAGGGCGTTCGTTACCTGGAGCTGACCGAGGGCTACATCCTGAAGACCGCTCTGGATGAGAACAACGAGGTCATCGGTTATCAGTTCGTTCGTCTGGGCAAGATGCTGGAAGCCATCCGCCACGGCGAGGATCCCAAGACCGCGTTCGAGAAGAACGTTGGCACCTACGGCCGGTTCGATGGCGCTGCCAAGTACATCGACCCCCGCGAAGAGTAAGAGAGGAGGAGAAATACTATGGCTACTTTTGAATCTATGGATCGCCGCATGCCCAAGATCGAGGCATGCCTGAAGGCCAACGGCCTGGAATCCCTGGACGCCTGCCGTGAGATGCTCCTCGAGAAGGGCATCGACTGCGACGCTATTGTGAAGGGCGTGCAGCCCATCTGCTTTGAGAACGCCGTTTGGGCTTACACCCTGGGCACCGCCATCGCTGTGAAGCGTGGCCTGAAGAACGCCGCCGAGTGCGCCGCCGCCATTGGCGAGGGCCTGGAGGCTTTCACCATTCCCGGTTCCGTTGCCGAGCAGCGCAAGGTTGGTCTGGGTCACGGTAACCTGGGCGCCATGCTGCTGAGCGACGACACCAAGTGCTTCGCCTTCCTGGCCGGCCACGAGAGCTTCGCTGCCGCCGAGGGTGCCATCGGTATCGCCCGCACCGCCAACAAGGCCCGCAAGACCCCCCTGCGCGTTATCCTGAACGGCCTGGGCAAGGATGCTGCTTACATCATCAGCCGCATCAACGGCTTCACCTACGTGGAGACCGATTACGATTTCAAGACCGGCGAGCTGAAGGTTGTTCGCGAGAAGGCTTTCTCCGACGGCGAGCGCGCTGCTGTTAAGTGCTACGGCGCCAACGACGTTCTGGAAGGCGTTGCCATCATGAAGGCTGAGGAGGTTGAGGTTTCCATCACCGGTAACTCCACCAACCCCACCCGCTTCCAGCACCTGGTTGCCGGCACCTACAAGAAGTGGGCCATCGAGAACGGCAAGAAGTACTTCTCCGTTGCTTCCGGCGGCGGCACCGGCCGTACCCTGCATCCCGATAACGTGGCTGCTGGCCCCGCTTCCTACGGCCTGACCGACAGCATGGGCCGTATGCACGGCGACGCTCAGTTCGCCGGCTCCTCCAGCGTGCCCGCTCACGTTGAGATGATGGGCCTGATCGGTATGGGCAACAACCCCATGGTTGGCGCCACCGTGGCCTGCGCTGTTGCTGCTTCTCAGGTTTAATCGACCCGTTAAGCACACTGTGTTTTGAGCATGAGCACCGTCCCCTTTTGGGGGCGGTGCTTTTTTGTTTGCCCGCGCACTGGCTTTTCTCCTTTGGGCAACACCACACAATTCACGCCTTACGGCTCAGGCGGCGTATCACGCCAAAATTTTCCGTGCTATTTTCCAAAAATGCTCGCGGGTCTGCCAAGGATTGGCTGTGCTTTTTGGTTCATATCACGAAAAAATTTTCCGGCGCGCTCCACCACCTGGAAATTGTTCGGCATTACCCTTGATTTTATGCTACAATAATAAAAGTAATGCAGTCCAAAAAAGAGGAGGCGGCGGGTTATGTATGATATGGCGGAATCACAGATGACCCTTTATGATTATGTGCAGCCCTTTGGGGGAACACTGGATGAGAATAACCGCTGGGTGAAGCTGGCGAAGGAGATCGACTGGCAGGAGATGGAGCGCCACTATGCGGGCAACTTCGGCCGGGCGGGCAATCAGGCGCTGCCCCTGCGCATGGCCTTCGGCAGTTTGGTCATCCGGCAGGCGCTGGAGCTTTCCGACCGGCAGACCGTGCAGATGATAAGGGAAAACCCCTACCTGCAATACTTCATCGGCATGACCAGCTTTAGCCACACCGCGCCCTTTGTGGCTCATAGCATGGTGGGCTTTCGCCAGCGCATCCCGCAGGAGCAGGTGGACAGGGCGGTGAAGCTGTTCAGGCGCATTTCCCGCCAGTGCGAGCGGGAATAGTGAACGGCGCTCCGGCATAGAATAAAGACAGCGGCGTGATTTGAACTGGATGTGTGACTAAGTCGCTTTTCAAATACACGTCCGCGTGATACGTTAGAGAAAATAACGGAAGCTAGCGCCTTTGGGCGCTGTAATAAAAAATATTCTTTCTTTATTGGAGGGAGTTTGCCATGAATCTGAAGGGTTCCAGGACCGAAGCCAACCTGATGGCCGCCTTCGCCGGTGAGAGCCAGGCCCGCAACAAGTACACCTACTACGCATCCAAGGCCAAGAAGGAAGGCTACAACGAGATTGCCGCCGTGTTCGAGGAGACCGCCAACAACGAGAAGGAGCACGCCAAGATCTGGTTCAAGCTGCTGCACGACGGCGAGGTTCCCGGCACTCTGGCCAACCTGGCCGACGCTGCCGCCGGTGAGAACTACGAGTGGACCGACATGTACGCCGGCTTCGCTGCCACTGCCAAGGAAGAGGGCTTCGCCCGCATCGCCGCCCTGTTCACCATGGTGGGCGACATCGAGAAGGAGCACGAGACCCGCTACCGCGAGGTTGCCAAGCTGCTGGAAGAGGGCAAGCTGTTTGCCCGCGAGACCGAGCAGGTCTGGATCTGCACCAACTGCGGCCACATCCACATCGGCACCCACGCCCCCGCCAAGTGCCCGGTCTGCGACCATCCTCAGGGCTACTTCGTGCTGCGCGCGGAAAATCACTGATTTGTTTTGAACCTTTGGCCCCCGGCGTTTCGCCGGGGGCCTTTTTGTTTTGCGAAAACTCCCCATCTGCTCTTGACAGAAGAACGGTCCGTCCTGTATACTTCTTTATAGTATTACGTTATCATGATAAAGTGAAACGCGAAACAGGGAGGGGAGCCGGGATGCAAAACGACCAGCTGCTGAAAAACGAGGAACGGGCGGTGATCGCCCTGCGGGCTCTGTACCAGAGCTATGGGTATCTGCCCTACAAAATGAGCCGGTTCGAGGAATACGAGCTGTATGCCCGCAACAAGGACTTCCTGCTCAGCGACCGGGTCATCACCTTCACCGACACCAACGGCCGCCTGATGGCCCTGAAGCCGGACGTGACCCTTTCCATCCTGCAAAAGGGTGAGGAAAACCCAGGCTGCAAGCGCAAGGTGTGCTACAACGAAAACGTGTACCGGGTGTCCCGCCGGTCCGGCCAGTTCAAGGAGATCATGCAGACCGGTCTGGAGTGCATCGGCGACGTGGACGGCTACGATGTGTTCGAGGCGGTGGAGCTGGCGGCGAAGAGTCTGGCGCTCATCGGCCCGGAGTATGTGCTGGAGATCAGCCATCTGGGCGTTGTCTCCGCTTTGCTGGACGCCGCGGGCGGCGACGGGGAATTCCGGCGCAGCGCGCTGGAGGCCCTCTCCCAGAAAAACGCCCACGATCTGGCCCGCCTGTGTGCGGAAAACGGTGTCCCGGCGGATTGCGCCCAGCGGTTGGCGGGTTTGGTCACCATCTACGGCAGCCGGGGCCCGGCGCTGCAAAAGCTGCGGGAACTTTGCGGCGGGCTTGCCGCGGAGGCCGTGGCCGAGCTGGAGCAGCTGAGTGCTTTGCTGGACGCGGCGGGCCTGGGCGAGGAAGTGGTGCTGGATTTCTCGGTGGTCAACCACATGGACTACTACAACGGCATCGTGTTCCGGGGCTTTTTGCAGGGCCTGAGCCAGAGCGTGCTGGCAGGCGGCCGGTACGACCGGCTGATGCGCCGGATGGGCCGCAGTCAGGGCGCGGTGGGCTTTGCGTTGTATCTGGACCGGCTGGATCAGCTGCGCAGCCCCCGCCCGGAATGGGATGTGCAGGTGCTGCTGCTCTATGAAAACGAGACCCCCGCGGCGGCGGTGGCGGCGGCGGTGCAAAAATTGCGCGCCGAGGGCAAGAGCGTGAGCGCCCAGAAGGCCGCGCCGCCCAAGCTGCGGTATCAGGAATGTATCCGGCTCAACAAGGAGGGAAAACCATGCTGAACATCGCGCTGCCCAAGGGCCGCCTGGGCGAAAAGGTTTACGCCATGTTCGAGGCGGCGGGCTACGAGTGCCCGGCCATCCGGGAAAACAGCCGCAAGCTGATTTTTGAAAACGCCGAAAAGGGCATCCGGTATTTCTGGGTCAAGCCCTCGGATGTGAGCATCTATGTGGAGCGGGGCGCCGCCGATGTGGGCGTGGCCGGAAAAGACATTTTACTGGAATACCACCCGGACGTGTACGAGCTGCTGGATCTGAACGTGGGCCGCTGCAAGATGGCGGTGGCCGCCCCCCGCGCCTTCCGGGACGACGGAGAGCGCACCCTGCGGGTGGCCACCAAGTTTGCGTCCATCGCGGCGGACTACTACGCGGGCATGGGCCGGGATGTGGATTTCATCAAGCTGAACGGCTCCATCGAGCTGGCCCCCATTCTGGGCCTGTCCGACGTGATCGTGGACATTGTGGAAACCGGCACCACTCTGCGGGAAAACGATCTGGAGGTGGTGGCGGACATCCTGCCCATCAGCGCCCGGCTCATCGCCAACAAGGCCAGCTTTAAATTCAAAAACCGCCAGCTGGAAGAGATGCTGGCCAGAATGAAGGAACAGGTGAAGTGACATGATTCCCATTTATGAATACGGCCAGGTACCGAACAGCGAAATTTTTGCCCGGGACAACATCGCCTCCAATGTGGAGGGCGCGGTGACCGAGATTCTGGCCCAGGTGGCCGCCCGGGGCGACGAGGCCCTGCGGGAATACACCCTGCGCTTTGACAAGGCCGACCTTACCAATCTGGAAGTGACCGAAGCGGAGATCGACGAGGCCTTCGCGGCGGTGGAGCCGGAATTTGTGGCGATTTTGGAACAGGCGGCGGCGAACATCCGTGCCTTCCACGAAAAGCAGCGCCGCAACAGCTTTGTGGTGGCCGATCAGCCCGGTGTGGTGCTGGGCCAGAAGATCGTGCCCATCCAGAAGGTGGGCCTGTATGTGCCCGGCGGCACCGCGGCCTACCCCTCCACCGTATTGATGGACAGCATCCCCGCCAAAATTGCGGGCTGCCCCCAGCTGGTGATGGTCACCCCGCCCGGCGCAAACGGCAAGGTGAACCCGGTGATTCTGGCGGCGGCCAAGATCGCGGGCGTGGATCGCATCTTCAAGGTGGGCGGCGCGCAGGCGGTGGCGGGCCTTGCCTACGGCACCGAGACCCTGCCCAAGGTGGATAAGATCGTGGGCCCCGGCAACGCCTATGTGGCGGAAGCCAAAAAGCAGGTGTTCGGCCGGGTGGCCATCGACATGATTGCCGGCCCCAGCGAGATTCTGGTGGTGGCGGACGGTACCTGCAACCCGAAGATCGTGGCGGCGGACATGCTCAGTCAGGCCGAGCACGATAAAATGGCCAGCGCGGTGCTGGTCACCGACAGCGGCGAGCTGGCCAAAGCGGTGCAGGCGGAGCTGGAGCGACAGATTCCGCTGCTGCCCCGCAGCGAGATCGCCCGGGCATCCATCGACAACAATGGCAAAATTATTGTGGCGGAAAATCTGGATCTGGCCATCGACATTGCCAACGAAATCGCCCCCGAGCATCTGGAATTGTGCGTGGACGCGCCCTTTGATTATCTGGACCGGGTGCGCTGCGCCGGTTCCATCTTCCTGGGCAAGAACTGCCCGGAAGCACTGGGCGATTATTTCGCCGGCCCTAACCACACCCTGCCCACCAGCGGCACCGCGAAATTCTCGTCGGCGCTGTCGGTGGACGATTTCGTGGTGAAGAGCCAGTTTACTTACTATACCGCCGACGCGCTGGCCAAGGTGGGCGAAAAGGTTGCCTGCTTTGCCCGCAGGGAAGGGCTGGACGCCCACGCCAACAGCGTCACCGTGCGGCTGGAGGAGAAAAAACAATGAGCCGGTTTTTTTCAAGTCGATACGCGGCGCTCATCCCCTATACCCCGGGGGAGCAGCCGCAGGATCAGGACTATCTGAAGCTGAACACCAACGAATCCCCGTTCCCGCCCTCGCCGGGGGTGGCGGCGGCGGTGGCAGAGCAGTGCGGCAAATTACAGCTTTATTCCGACCCCCAGTGTGCCGGGCTGCGCCGGGCGCTGGCCGACCGCTACGGGGTCAGCCGCCCTGCTAATGTGATGGTGGGCAACGGCTCGGATGAGGTGCTGGATCTGGCTTTCTGCGCCTTTGCGGGGGAGGAGCGGCCCCTGTATTTTGCGGACGTGACCTACGGCTTTTATCCGGTGTTCGCGGCCAAGAACCGCCTGCCCTATGAGGTGATTCCTCTGAAGGAGGATTTCTCCATCGACCCGGCGGACTACTTCGGCAAAAACGGGGTGGCGGTGATCGCCAACCCCAACGCCCCCACAGGTCTGGCACTGGGGCTGGATGACTTTGAAGCGATTCTGAAGGCCAATCCGGACGGGGTACTGATCGTGGACGAAGCCTATGTGGACTTCGGGGCCGAAAGCGCCGCCGCCCTGCTGAGCCGGTACGATAATCTGCTGGTGGTGCGCACCTTCTCCAAATCCCGCTCCATGGCGGGGGCCCGGCTGGGCTTTGCGCTGGGCAGCGAAGCGCTGATTGCGGATCTGGAGACCCTGCGCTATTCCACCAACCCCTACAACGTGAACCGGATGACGCTGGCGGCAGGTGAAGCCGCGCTGGCGCAGGACGACTATTATATGGAAAACTGCCGCCGCATTGCCGCCATTCGGGACAAGGTGGCCGGCCAGCTGGAGGCCATGGGCTGGAAGGTGCTGCCCTCAAAGGCAAACTTCCTGTTCGCGGCGGCCCCCGGCATGGGCGGCGGGGCCATGTATCAGGCTCTGCGGCAAAGGGGCGTGCTGGTGCGCTATTTTGACGCACCCCGCACCCGGGGTTACATCCGGGTGAGCATTGGCGACGAAGCCCAGATGGAACGATTCATGCAAACCATCAAGGAGATCATGAAGGAGGCAGCCCAGTGAGAACGGCAGAGATCAAACGCACCACCGCTGAAACCGACATTTCCCTGCGCCTTGTGCTGGAGGGCACCGGCAAGGGTAATTGCGCCACCGGCTGCGGCTTTCTGGATCACATGCTGGTGCTGTTCGCCCGGCACGGCCGGTTCGATCTGGAGCTGACCTGCACCGGCGACACGGATGTGGACTACCACCACACGGTGGAGGACGTGGGCATCTGCCTGGGCGACGCCTTCCGGCAGGCTCTGGGCGACAAGAGGGGCGTGCGCCGGTACGGCCAGTCGCTGCTGCCCATGGACGAAACCCTGATTCTGGCGGCGGCGGATCTGTCCGGCCGGGGCGGCTACTATGGCCAGGTGGAGATTCCCACCCAGAAGGTGGGCGACTTCGACACCGAGCTGTTCGAGGAATTCTGGATTGCCTTCGCCCGGCAGGCGCAGCTGACCCTGCATCTGCAGAAGATGGCCGGGGCCAACTCCCACCACATCATGGAGGGGGCCTTCAAGGCCGCGGCCCGCTGTCTGCGCACGGCAGTGGCCATCGACCCGGAATTTGCCGGGGAAATTCCATCCACAAAAGGGGTGCTGTGATGATCGGCGTAATCGATTACGGGGTGGGCAACCTGTTCAGCCTCTGCTGCTCCCTGCGTTATGTGGGGGCCGAGGTGGAAGTGAGCGCCGACCCCGCCGTTCTGGAACAGGCGGATAAACTGGTATTGCCCGGCGTGGGCGCCTTCGGCGACGCGGCCCAAAAGCTGCGGGACACCGGGCTGGATCAGCTGGTGATCAAGCAGGCGAAAAAGGGCGTGCCGGTGCTGGGCATCTGCCTTGGCATGCAGCTGCTTTTTGAGGAAAGTCTGGAATACGGCCACCACAAGGGGCTGGGCCTGCTGGCCGGGCGGGTGGTGCCTATGGAGGGGGCCCTCCCGGCGGAGCTGAAGATCCCCCACATCGGCTGGAACGCTTTGCAGCCGGTGGCCGAAAGCCCGCTGCTTCGGGACGTGAAGCCCGGCGACTGTGTGTATTTTGTTCATTCCTATTACGCCACCGGCTGTGCCGACAGTCTGGTGGCCACGGCGGAGTACGGTATCCCCATCACCGCCATGGTGCAGAAGGGGAACGTGATGGGCTGCCAGTTCCACCCGGAAAAGAGCGGCCCGGTGGGCCTTGCCATTCTGCGGGCCTTTTGTGAAGAGGAGGGAAAAGCATGATCCTGTTTCCGGCCATCGACCTGTACGAAGGGCAGGCGGTTCGGCTCTATCAGGGCGATTACCGGCAGATGACCGTGTACAGCCCGGACCCGGTGGCTCTGGCCAGAAAATTTGCCGAAACCGGCGCCACCCACATCCATCTGGTGGATCTGGAGGGCGCGCGGGACGGCACCACCCCCAATCTGCAGCTGATTCGCCGCATCGCCGCCGAGACCGGCCTGTTTGTAGAGGTGGGCGGCGGCATCCGGAATATGGACATTGCCCGCGCCTATCTGGAAAACGGGGTGAGCCGGGTGATTCTGGGCACCGCCGCCGTCACCGACCCGGACTTTCTGCAGAATGCCCTCGCCACCTGGGGCGAGCGGGTGGCCGTTGGGGCCGACCTGCGGGGCGGTCAGGTGGCTATCCGGGGCTGGCAGCAGACCAGCGACGAGGGGGCCGAGGCCTTCTTTGACCGGATGCAGGGCCTTGGGGTTTCCACCATGATCTGCACCGACATCTCCCGGGACGGAGCCATGCGGGGGGCGAATCTGGAGCTGTACCGCAGTCTGGCCAAACGGCAGGGGCTGCAGATCGTGGCCTCCGGCGGCGTGAGCAGTCTCGATGACATCAAGGCCCTGCGGGAGATGAATCTCTACGGGGCCATTCTGGGCAAGGCCTACTACACCGGCGCAGTGGATCTGGCCGAAGCACTGGAGGCGGCGAAATGATCACAAAACGAATCATCCCCTGTCTGGACGTGCGGGACGGCCGGGTGGTCAAGGGCGTAAACTTTAAAGGGCTGTCGGATGTGTCCGACCCGGTGGAGCTGGCCCGGTACTATTCCGAAAGCGGAGCCGACGAGCTGGTGTTCTACGACATCACCGCCTCCGCCGAGGGGCGCAAGCTCTTCACCGACATTCTCTGCCGGGTGGCCCAGACCATTTTCATCCCCCTCACCGTGGGCGGCGGCGTGAACACGCTGGAGGATTTTGACCGGGTGCTCAAATGCGGCGCCGACAAGGTGAGCGTGAACTCCGGCGCCATCCGGGATCCGGAGCTGATCCGCCGCGCCGCGAAGCGGTACGGCAACCAGTGCGTGGTGCTCTCGGCGGACATCAAGCGGGTGAACGGCCGGTTTCAGGTGTTCGCCAAGGGCGGCCGGGAGGATACCGGCATCGAGGCCATCGGCTGGCTGCGCCGGGGCGTGGAGCTGGGCGCGGGCGAGGTGGTGGTGAATTCCATCGACACCGACGGCGTGAAGCAGGGTTTTGATCTGGAGCTGCTGGACGCGGTCTGCCGGGCGGTATCGGTTCCGGTGATCGCCTCCGGCGGCGCGGGCAGCCAGCAGGATTTTGTGGATCTGTTTAAAAAGGTGCCCAGTGTGGACGCGGGCCTTGCGGCCTCGGTGTTCCATTTCGGCGAGATTGCCATTCCGGATCTGAAGCAGACCCTGTGGGAAAACGACATCATAGTGAGGCGATAAGATATGCTGACCATTCAAGACCTGAAATTTGACGAAAAGGGCCTGATCCCGGCGGTGGTGGTGGACGCCAAAAGCCGCAAGGTGCTCACCGTGGCCTACATGAACGCGGAGAGCCTGGCCATCAGTATGGAAAAAAAGCTCACCTGTTTCTGGAGCCGTTCCCGGCAGGAGCTGTGGCTCAAGGGCGAGACCAGCGGCAACTACCAGCACATTGTAAGCATCACCGCCGACTGCGACCGGGACGCGCTGCTGGTGCTGGTGGAAAAGGACGGCCCGGCCTGCCATCTGGGGAACGACTCCTGCTTTGAGGACGTATTGTTCCAGAGCGACGAGCGGGGCGACTTCACGCTGGAGGGCCTGTACGACCTTTTATGTCAGCGCAACGCCGACCGGCCCGAGGGCTCCTATACCACTTACCTGTTCGAGAAGGGTCTGGACAAGATCCTGAAAAAGGTGGGCGAGGAATGCACCGAGGTCATCATCGCGGGCAAGGCAGAGGATAAAAAGGAAACCATCTATGAGCTGGCGGATCTGGCCTACCACGCCATGGTGCTCATGGTGCAGATGGGCATCACCGTGGAGGACGTGCGGGACGAGCTGGCCAGCCGTCACATCATCGACCACAAGGTCAAGCAGGAAAAGATGACCTCATGAGACCCTACAATCTGCACACCCACACAACCTTCTGCGACGGCGACAACACCCCCGAACAGTTGGCCGCGGCGGCGCTGGCGGCAGGCTGCGGAACCCTGGGCTTTTCCGGCCACAGCCACACCGGCTTCGACGAGCGGTACTGCATGAGCCCTTCGGGCACCCGGGAATATATCCGGCAGGTGCGGCAGCTGCAGGCGGAATATGCGCCCCGGCTGCGGATTCTTTTGGGCATCGAGCAGGACTATTACTCGGAACAGCCAGCCGAAGGGTACGATTTTGTCATCGGCTCGGTGCATTATCTGTACCGGCACGGGGAGTATCTGCCGGTGGATGAGGACCCCCAGTGGCAGCAGGGCATTGTGGCCGACCACTACGGCGGGGATTACTATGCCTTCGCGGAGGATTACTTCGCCACGCTGGCGGATGTGCACCGGCGCACCGGGTGCGATATCGTGGGGCACTTTGACCTGATTGCCAAGTTCAACGAAGGCGGCGTGCTGTTTGACGAAGCCCACCCCCGCTACCGGGCAGCGGCACTGGCCGCGCTGGACCGGCTGGCAGGGGAGGGTGTGGCCTTCGAGGTGAACACCGGCGCGGTGGCCAAGGGCTGGCGCACCCAGCCCTACCCGGCCAACTGGCTGCTGGAGGAGCTGCAGGCCCGGGGCGCCCGGCTGATCTTTTCCAGTGACTGCCACAAGGCCGACCAGCTGCTGGCCGGCTGGCAGGAATGGGGCAGCCTGTGCGGGCCTTCCCTGTAATACACAAACAACACCGCCCGGCGGGGGAAAAGCGTTCCCCATCGGGCGGCTTTGTTTTGCCCCGGCGGGGCCGGTCTGCTATAATACGTTTGTATATTATTATAAGGGGGAACGAATATGGCCTGTCTGCCCTGTCTGGTGCTGGATCATGACGATACCGTGGTAGCCAGCACACCTGCCATCCACTACCCGGCCTTTCTGGATGCCATGAAGATCCTGCGCCCGGAAGTGAACTGGAGCCTGCAGGAGTATGTGCTGTATAACTTCGAGCCGGGCTTTGAAGCCCTCTGCCGGGATATGCTGCACCTGACCGATGAGGAGATGGAGCTGGAGGGGCAGATCTGGAGAAAGTGGACCAGCACCCATGTGCCGCCCATGTTTCCGGGCATGGCCGACCTGCTGCGCCGGTACCGGGATGCGGGGGGAATCCTCTGCGTGGCCAGCCATTCCAGCGAGGAGATGATCCGGCGGGATTACCGCATTCACTGCGGCTTCGAGCCGGAGCGGGTGTTCGGCTGGGAGCTGCCGCCCCAAAAGCGCAAGCCCGCCCCCTATGCGCTGGAAGAGATCATGCGCCACTATGGCCTTGCACCGAACCAGCTTTTAATGGTGGACGATTTAAAGCCCGGCTGGCAGATGGCGCAACGCTGCGGCGTGCCCTTTGCCTTTGCAGGCTGGGGCTGCGAGGTACAGCCGGTGCGCGCCTTCATGAAAAAACATTCCACCCACCCGCTGGACACGGTGGAGCAGCTGGCCCCGCTGCTGGGCCTGTAAGGGCCTTTTTTCTATACAGAAAGGACAAACCGGGCAGCATATTAGCAAAGTGATACTTTTTCGAAAAAAATTGAAAAAAGGTGTTGACTTCTGCTTAGAGGGTGTGGTATTATAACTGAGCCGTCAACGACGGCAAGCCGCTCGAAAGAGCTTGAA
>Peterbilt_p2__coassemble_342_pt1 | contig 37364 bp, 43 predicted proteins | sample Peterbilt_p2__metabat2_low_PE_018 | metagenome-assembled genome bin Peterbilt_p2
GCGCCCCGGTGCCCGCCGCCCCCGCCGCTGCAAAGGCGGACAGCGCCGAGGCCCGCCATGCCGCTGCAAAGGCGGCCCGTGCCGCCCGCCGCGCCGCCGAACAGCAGGCGGTGGAGCAGTATGCCAGTCGGGCCCAGCGCCGGGCGGGCAGAATCATCCAGCTGGGTCAGGGCGAGCAGGAGGAGGGCCAGCAGTTTGATTTCGCGGCAGTGGACGCCGCCCCGGCACAGCCTGTGCCGGAGCAGAAAAACGAACCCGATCGTCCGCTTACCCATGAGGAGCTGGCCTGGCGCAACGGCCCGGCCCCCGCGCCGGAGCAGGCGCAGCAGGAAAACGGGAAACAGGAGCGAAAGCCGATTTACCAGCAGCCGAAGCCGGAGGAAAACTCGGTCCGGCAGGCAGTTGCCGCAACGCGGCCCAAAAATGGATGGCGGATTGCCACGCTGCTTCTGACAGTCGGCCTTCTGGCTCAGCTTGTACGGGGCAGCTTTATCTGGGCCACCCTGCTGCTGATCGCCCTTTGCTGGTGCAGTATGCAGGGGCTGGACATCGACTGGAACCAGCCCCGGCCCAGCCGGCGGATCATGGGCCTGTGGGGCGTGGGTCTGGTACTCATCCCGGTGCTCTGGTTCTTTGTGATGGCTGTTACCTGGGGGCTGCACGGTGCGCAGGATGCTGCACTGGATTATGCAGCGGGTGCTGTTTTCTTGAGCATTCTGGCGGCGCCATTCGGAATTTGCTCCACACTGGTGGTACGGCAGCGTGCCCGCAATCGCTAAAAACACATGACTGCCCCTCTTCGGCTCATATAAATAAGCGAAGGGGGGCGATTTTTTTGCAAAAACAAACACCACAGGCCGCTCAAAACCGGGGAATGAGACTTCGCACCCGGCTGGCGGCCGGTTTTTTTGTGGCTGTGTGCTTTTCCACGCTGGTGGGGCGGCTCTGGTATCTGCAAATCCATGAATACGATTTTTATGCCCAGCGGGCGGCGGGCCAGCAGCTGCGGGATAGTGTGGTGCCCGCGCCACGGGGGGATATTCTGGACGCAAACGGCACCCCGCTTGCGGTGTCTGCCAGCTGCTGGACCATCCGGGCAGTGCCCCGGGAGATGGCGGATGAGGATGTGGCCGAGGCATCCGCCGCACTGGCCCGGATTCTGGAGCTGAACGAAGCGGATGTGCTGGAAAAACTGGGCCAGCGCAAAAGCAACGACGCGCTGCTCAAGCGCCGGGTGGATCAGGCCACCGCCGACGCGGTGCGTGAAGCCTGCCTGGAAAACGACTGGCAGGGTATCCTCATTTTGCAGGATACCAGGCGGTGGTACCCGGAGGGGGATTTCGCCGCCAGCCTGCTGGGCTTCACCAACGTGGACAATCAGGGCGTGGCCGGGCTGGAGCTGGAATACAACAGCCTGCTCACCGGGCAGGACGGCCGGGTGCTCAGTGCCAAGAACGCCTGGGGCTACGACATGCCCACCGATTATGATACCTACATTCAGCCGGTGCAGGGCAACAGCCTGCAGCTCACGGTGGATGTGAATGTCCAGCATTATCTGGAAAACTATCTCTCCACGGCAGTGAAGGAGCACAGCGTCACCGCCCGCGGAGTGGGCATCGTGATGGAGGTGGATACCGGCCGCATTCTGGCCATTGCCACCAAGCCGGACTACGACCCCAACGAACCCCGGGTGATTCAGAATGAAACCGTGCGCGCCCAGGTGGATGCCCTCACCGGCGAGGAGCGAATCCAGGCCCTCACCCTGGCCCAGCAGACCCAGTGGCGAAACAAGGCGGTGAGTGACCTTTACGAGCCCGGTTCGGTGTTCAAGCTCATCACCTGTGCCGCTGCGCTGGACGCAGGAGTGGCCACCACCAGCGACAGCTTTTTCTGCGGCGAGTCATACGGGGTGGCAGGGGTGCATTTTCACTGTGCCAACCACAAGCAGCATGGGGTGCAGAATCTGGCTCAGGCACTGCAGAACAGCTGCAACCAGAGCTTCATTCAGATTGGCCAGCGGTTGGGCAAGGAGGCCTTCTGCGATTATTTTGCCGCCTTTGGTTTGCGGGAGGCCACCGGCATTGATCTGCCTGCCGAACCGAAGAAAAGCGAGTTTTACACCGCCGACCGGATGGGTCCGGTGGAATTGGCAAGCTGCTCCTTTGGCCAGTCCAGCAAAATTACACCCATTCAGGTGATTACTGCAGTGAGTGCCATTGTAAACGGCGGCAAACTGATGCAGCCCTATGTGGTGGAACAGGTGGTGAACGCCCAGGGAGATGTGATGCAGAAGAATGAACCCACGGTGAAGCGGCAGGTTATCAGCGAGGAGGCAAGCGCTACCATGCGTCAGCTGATGCAGAGTGTGGTGCTGGAAGGCGGCGGCAGAAACGCCTACGTGGCGGGCTATGCGGTGGGGGGAAAGTCCGGAACCAGCCAGAAGCTGGACTCAGAGGATGAGGATGCCCGGGTGGCCAGCTTTGTGGGGGTGGCGCCCATCGATGATCCCCGGATTGCAGTGCTTATTGTGCTGGATGAACCTCACAGCTATACCACCAGCGGCGGCGCGCTGGCAGCACCGGTGGTGGCCGGTATCATTGAGAATACGCTGGAATATTATGATACGCCCCGGCGCTACACCGAAGCCGAGCAGGAGCAGATGCAGGCTGTTGTGCCGGATCAGACCGGGAAAAATACGGAACTGGCCGTCCAGCAGCTGCAGGAAAGCGGTTTTGCGGCCAAAACGCGGGGCAGCGGCGACGACGTGGTGACCCAGTACCCGGCAGGAGGGCAGACGTTGCCCCGGGGCAGCACAGTGCTGCTTTATACCGAGGAGGGGCTGGAACTGCTTGCCACTCAGGTCCCCGCTGTGGATGGCCAGAGCCTGACACATGTGCAGGCAGAAATGCAGGCAGCCGGGCTGAATCTGCTGGCCGTGGGGGCGGTGCAGAGTGAAAATGCGGTGGCGGTAAACCAGAGTATGGCGGCAGGGGAGAGCGCCGCCATGGGCACAGCGGTAACAGTGGTATTCCATGATCCCACCATCCCGCCGGATGGCGATGATGTGAAGCCGGAATAGCGGGCCGTGCGCTGGCCCATACTGCCACAAAACGAGCCGAAAAGGAGGAGAATGCCCCATGGAAAAGATTCGCCAGTCCGGAGACCGCAGTGTCGCCTCCGGGTCAGACAAACACTTTTTTCGGGAGCTTTGGGGCCATCAGCTCCCGCCCATGGATCTGCCCTTTCTGGTGCTGGTTCTCACACTGGTGAGCTTCGGGCTTGTGATGCTTTACAGCGCCAGTTATGCGGTGGCCCTCTATCGCCGGGGCGATGCCTTTGCCTATATCCGGCCGCAGCTGTTGTTCGCGGCGGTGGGGCTGATTGCTCTGTATCTGGCCAGCCGGGTGGATTATCACATCTACCATAAACTGGCCTGGCCGATGTTGGGGTTGTCTCTGGTGTTGCTGGCGGTGGTGCTGTTCATGCCGGAATACAACGGCTGCAAACGGTGGATTGTTCTGCCCGGTCTGGGAACCTTGCAGCCCAGCGAGATTGCAAAATTCTCCGTGATTCTTACCTTCAGTCATATTATTTCTCTGAATCACCAGAAGATGAAGCGTTTTTCGGTGGGGGTACTGCCCTTTGCGGCCATTCTGGGGGTGCTGGCAGTGCTTATGCTGCTGGAGCCTCACCTCTCGGGCACGCTGCTGCTGTTCGGCATCGGGGCGGTGCTCATGTTTGTAGGCGGCACCGGTATGCGCTGGTTTGCAATGGCTGGTGGTCTGGGCGCGGCAGCCATTGCCGGTGCGGTGATCCTGCTGCCGGATCTGGTGCCTTATGCGGCGGATCGGCTGTCCAGCTGGATCGATCCCTTTTCCGACCCGCTGGGCGATGGTCATCAGACCATCCAGAGCCTGTATGCCATCGGCAGCGGGGGAGCAACCGGTCTGGGGCTGGGCAACAGCCGCCAGAAATACCTGTATGTGCCTGAACCTCAGAACGATTTCATCTTTTCCATCCTTTGCGAGGAGCTGGGGTTTCTCGGCGCCTGTCTGGTGATTTTGCTGTTTGTGATGCTTCTGCTGCGGGGAGCGGTGATCGCTCTGCGTGCGCCGGATAAATTCGGCGCACTGCTTACTGTGGGCTTTGTGGTGCAGGTGGTTATGCAGGCTGTGCTGAACATGGCGGTGGTCACCAACACCATTCCCAACACCGGCATCAGTCTGCCTTTTTTCTCCTCCGGTGGTACCAGTCTGATGATGCTGCTGGGCGAGATGGGCATTGTGCTTTCGGTGAGCCGGCAGGGCCTTCAGGAAAAATATTAGGCCGCGATTTTCGACTTCCTCAAAAAGTTCCCCGTTTTTTTCACACCAAAATGCCCCGGCACATACATTGGGCTAAACAATTGGAAAATTCATGAAAAAGGGGCGATTGATGTGGGGGAGTATCTGAAGATCACGGGCGGGCGACCGCTGTTCGGGCAGGCGATGGTGCCTGCGGCAAAAAACAGTGTGCTGCCGCTGATCGCGGCCAGCATGCTGTGCCGGGGAGAAACGGTCATCCGGCAGGCGCCTGCGCTGGCGGATGTGGAACAGAGCCTTGCCATTTACACTGCGCTGGGCGGGCAGGCACAGCGTCAGGGGCCGGCGGTGCGCCTGAGGGCCGCCGACGCTCAGGGCCGTGGTATCCTGCCGGACGGCCCGGCCCGCTCCATGCGCAGCTCGGTGTTTTACCTGGCCCCGGCGCTGCACCGCTTCGGGCGGGTGCAGATGCCCATGCCCGGCGGCTGTAAGCTGGGGCCCCGGCCCATCGACATCCATCTGGAGGGATTGGGCCGCATGGGGGCCCAGACCCAGTGGGAGGACGGCCAGCTGGTACTCACCGCGCCCCGTGGCCTGCATGGGGTGGATTACGCCCTGCGGCTGCCCAGTGTGGGTGCCACTGAAACCCTTCTCATGGCAGCGGTGCTGGCCAAAGGGGAAACAGTGCTGCGGGGTGCGGCCCGGGAGCCGGAGATCGTGGACCTGGCAGAATACCTGTGTGCCTGCGGAGCCTCCATTCAGGGAGCGGGCGGCCCGGTAATCCGGGTGCAGGGCCGCACGGAACTGCAAGGCACCGCCTACACCCCGATTCCGGACCGGATCTATGCCGCCACACTGGCGGCGGCAGTGGCCAGCGCGGGCGGGCAGGTGCGCATTCAGGGCTGCCCGGCGGAGTTTCTGGAGCCGGTGCTGGCGGTACTGGAGCTGGCGGGCTGCGGGGTGCAGCGGCAGGATCGGGCCTTTCTGGTGGAACGCAGTCGTACACTGAAGGGAGTGGGCCGGGTATATACCGGGGTATATCCGGCCTTTTGCACCGATGCCGCGCCGGTGGTGGCCGCTGCTCTGCTGTGTGCGGTGGGCCGCAGCGCGGTGGAGGATACGGTGTTTGAAGATCGTTTTTCCTGTGCGGCCGGATTTGCGGCCATGGGGGCGCAGGCCTGCCGGGCAGGCCGGGCAGTGGAGATCACCGGTGTGCGTCGGCTGAGCGGGGCAAGGGTGCAGGGCAGTGACCTGCGGGGCACTGCCGCACTGGTGGTAGCGGCGCTTGCAGCGGCCGGAGAAAGCCAGGTGTTCGGCCTGGAACATCTGCGCCGGGGCTATCTGGGCCTGCCCGCCACCCTGCAAAGCCTGGGGGCGCGGGTACAGCTGGCAGTGCAGGAGGAGCAGGAGTGACAGCATCCCCCCAGATATGAGGAAAAAACTGTGAAATGGCGGCATTCTTGCACTTGAATTTGTGCGCATTATCTGGTACTCTATTAATAGCTGTATTGATAATTATAGTGGCCTTTGTATGCCCGGTCGTTTTACGCTGGGGCACGGCCTGATCAAATAGACGGAATAACACTTTAGGGGGAAGTTTCAATGGCATTCGTTCTCGATGAAGAGATGCAGAATATCACAAATATCAAGGTAATCGGTGTTGGCGGTGGCGGCGGTAACGCTGTGAACCGCATGGTGGAGGCCGGCCTTCAGGGCGTGGAATTCATCGCCATGAACACCGACCAGCAGGCTCTGCTCAAGAGCCACGCCACCCAGAAGGTGCAGCTGGGCGCCAAGCTGACCAAGGGCCGCGGCGCGGGTGCTGATCCGGAGATTGGCCAGCGTGCCGCCGAGGAAAGCAAGGACGAGATCGCCAGCGCGCTGAAGGGCGCTCAGATGGCCTTCATCACCGCCGGTATGGGCGGCGGCACCGGCACCGGTGCGGCTCCTGTGGTGGCCGAGGTGGCCCACGAGCTGGGCATCCTGACCGTTGGCATCGTAACCAAGCCCTTCGCTTTCGAGGGCCGCCGCAAGATGAGCCTGGCCGAGCAGGGCATCACCGCGCTGCTCATGCATGTGGACAGCCTGATCGTGATTCCCAACGAGCGCCTGAAGCTGATCAGCCAGGAGAAGATCACTCTGATGAACGCCTTTGAGGCGGCCGACAACGTGCTGCGTCAGGGCGTGGAAAGCATCTCCAGCCTGATCAACATTCCCGCCTTCATCAACCTGGACTTCGCCGACGTGCGCAGCATCATGAAGGATGCCGGCTATGCTCACATGGGTGTGGGCAGTGCCAAGGGTGCGGGCAAGGCGGAAAACGCAGCAAAGGCAGCCATTTCCAGCCCGCTGCTGGAGACCAGCATCTCCGGCGCCCGGGGCGTCATCATCAACATCACCTCTTCTCCGGACATCGGCCTGGAGGAGGTGGAGCAGGCTTCCAGCCTGATCACCCAGTCCGCGCATCCGGATGCAAACATCATCTGGGGTACCGCGTTTGACGAGAGCATGTCCGACGAGATGCGGGTAACCGTGGTTGCCACCGGATTTGAGAACGTGGGCAGCAATGTGCCCGTACCCGAGCGGCCGGCGGCTTCCAGCTCCACCGGTATGCCCTCCGCGGTGTTCAGCAGCGATTCCAGCGCTGCCAGTGTGAGCAGCTCCACCGCTTCCAGCGGTATGGGTGCTTCCTCCAGCACTGAGGACGACGATGACCGGGATTATTTTGAGCAGATCATGGGCCTTTTGAACAAGCGCAAATAAACAACGAAGTTTCGGGCCCCGCGGCATCTTTGTGCCGCGGGGCCAACGTTTCTTGTGGAAAAAACAACGAGGAGGGGCTGCCCTATGGCAGAGCAGCAAAAGCCGGGCGAATTCAAAACAGCGGTGGTGGGAGGCTTTAAAAAGGCCGATGTACTGGCCTATATCGAACAACTCACTGCCCGGAATCAGGCGGAAAAGCAGGCGCAGCAGCAGGCGGCGGACAAGCTGCGTGAGGAAGTGGAGCAGCTGAAAAAGGACAAGCAGCTTCTGGTGGACAAGACCCGTGAAGTGTGCGACAAGCTGGCCGCTCAGGAAAAGCTTGCTGCCCAGGAAACCGAGCGGGCCAGCGGGTTGGCAAGCCAGCTGCTCAGCGCTCGGGAAAATGCGGATACTTACCAGAAACGCCTGTGTGCCAAGGAGCAGGAAACGGTGATTCTGCGGGCCGATCTGCAGAATCTGCAGCAGCTGCTGGCCAGCCGTCAGCAGGAGGTGGAGCAGGCCCGTCAGGCTGTGGAAGAGGAAAAGCAGGCATGTGCCCGTCAGCTGGATCAGCAGCAGGAAAGCTTCCGCCAGAAGAGCCGGGAACAGGCTGCCCAGCTGATGAAAAATGTGGAGGAGCGCGGCCGCAGTCTGGATCTGCGTTTCCAGGAGCTGGAGGAAAGGAAACTGGCCCAGCGCCAGCAGCTTGCCGCCGAGCGGCAACGCCAGCGGGATTATGACCGCGCTGAGCAGGCACGTCTGGCGGAAAGCAGCCGCCATGTGGCCGAGAGCATCCGGGAGCTGCGCCAGCAGCTGGCCCAGGTGGATGCCCAGATTAACCAGGCAGCCCAACAGCTGCAGCAGGCAACCGGCAGCATCTACGATGCACTGGGGGAGACCCAGCAGAGTCTGGATCGGCTGGAGAGTCAGGCAGCCCGTTATCCCCAGCCTGCCGCGGCGCCTAAACTCCGTCATTCTGTGGCCCCCAAGGCTCACAAGAGCTCGGAGCAGCCGCCCAAGACCCCGAAAGCGCCCTCCCGCAGCCAGAATCTGCTGGAGCTTCTGGACCGGCTGCTGCAAAAATAAGGAAAACACAGCAAAAAGAAAAGCATGGAGCGGATTTACCGTTCCATGCTTTTTTCGGTTTGGGAAGAAGCGGCGGGCCGGTCAGTGGCGGCCGGTGCCTTTTTCCATCAGATAAGTGGCAGTCAGGTCCGCCATGTGGAGCTTCACCGCCAGAGGGTAAGCGTCGTACGCCTGGCTGATCGCCCAGCTGCCGCCCCGTGCGGCATCGTCAAAGCCGCCCATGTGCCAGCGGATAGCCACCGCCTCGGCGGGCTTGAGCCGTACAAAACGTTCGATCAGAAACACGCTCTTCTCACCGTGGCCGTAGGGAAACTGATCCTCCACATTGAAGGTGGGCACCTTTTCCCACTGACCGGTGGCTTCGTTCTTCACGTTGCGGGTACCCGCCTTGTAGTAGTTGGCCTTGCACAGATCGTGGAGCAGGGTGCACAGGGTCACGCTCTCCAGATTGTCCACGCCTTCCTCATAGAAGCGATCCATGAAGGCCTGATATACGTTCAGGCTGTGCATCACCAGACCCTGCTCGCAGGCCCCGTGGAACCGGGTGGATGCGGGTGCGCGGAAAAAGTCCGTGCCGGCCAGCCATTCCAGCAGCTTGTCCACGCCGTGGCGCTGCACCTGGCTGGAAAGCAGGCTGCAAAAATCCTCCTGGTAGCCCATTACAGCTCCAGTTCTTCCAGAATGCCCTTCAGAATGGCCATCTCGTCGTGGCTCAGGCTGATGCCCTTACCCATCTTGGTGCCGTCGGGGGACCAGTCGCGGATGTCGTACTTGGGCTCACGGTCGTTCCAGCTTACCATATTCAGCTGACGCTCCCAGCCGTTGGCGCTCTGGGACAGCACAGCGATGCGTTCGGTAATCTCATATTTGAATTCTGCCATGGGAAAATATCCTTCCTTTATCCATGAATTAGGAGGGGAACATACCCCCTCCCGGGGTATTATCAGACCTTATTGTACTGGATGAAGGGAAAGAATGCAAGTCCTAACTGGAAGAATCAGGAATTTGACCGAAGTATTCAGCCCTGTGGGAATTGCTCCTTGCTTTTCAGTTTGCTGCGCACGGTGGTGTCGTTTTCCACCCAGCCTTTGGGGCCTGGCACAGCCTGCTGGCTGGTATAGGCCAGATCCGGTTGCAAGCTGCCTTTCTCCCGGGCCTTTGCGGCCCGGGCAGCGGGCTCGATACAGTTGGAAACAATATCAGCATTTTTACGTGTCATTGTGATCACCTCCCTGCTGTTAGTCTGCCCCGGAAAGAGAGAGGCTATGTGATTGGAATCAAAAAGACGGATATGCTATAATGGCATCAGAAAAGCAGGGGGAGTGGCAACATGGAAGAACGGCCAAATCGGAAACTTTCAAAGCAGGAACAGGCCCGATATGAAGGGTATCAGCAACTGTGCCGCAGCATGGAGAAACAGGGATATCAGAGAGTGGATCTGACTGTGGATGTGGTGCGGGCCAATGTGCTTGCAGTGGTGATTATGCTGCCTTTTCTTGCGGTGGCAGCGGTTCTCTTCTTTGCAAAGAATCCACAGGGCAGTATTTATTTCTCGATGACAGAGATGCTCCTCTTTCTGGTGGCGGCCTTTGTTCTGGTGGTACTGCATGAGGTGATTCATGGCGTTACCTGGGCGTTGCTGGCGCCCCGGGGGTTTGGAGCCATCGCCTTCGGCGTGATCTGGCAGATGCTCACTCCCTATTGTACTTGTAAGGACGGCCTGAAACGATGGCAGTATCTGCTGGGCGGATTGATGCCCACCCTGATTCTGGGTTTCGGGCTGGTGGGGCTTTCCACCCTGATGGGCAGTCTGGGGCTGTTTTTGCTGGCAGAGCTGATGATTCTGGGTGGTGGCGGGGATTTTCTGATTGCCTTGAAACTACTGCGTTACCACCCACACAAAGCGGATGTCGTGTATTACGACCATCCTCTGGAATGCGGGCTGGTGGCGTTTGAATTGGCAGGCAGCGAGACAGCTGCCGGGTAGGCAAGGAGAGCCAGATTATGGATGTGGAGCAATACTGGAGCGCTGCGCTGGCGCATGTGCTCCAGGAAGCGTTCGGTCATATACTGTACACTCTCGGCCAACAGATCGCCGATTGTTTCGTAATGCAGATAAAAGGTGGACCGGTTTACCCCGGCCTGCTGGCAGATTTCTTTAACGGTGATGTAAGGCAGGTCCTTCTTTTCCAGCAGAGCCAGAAGGGCTTCGTCCATTCGGGCTGCAGTGCTGAAATATTTGCTTTCCGCTTTGTTCAAGAAATTGCATCTCCTTTGCCAGCGGGCGAGGCCCGGCTGTTTTTGTTTATGCTTCGCTTATCTCTTTTGCCAATTCCATAATTTCGAAGGCATATTTCTGCTTGCCTTTGGCCAGCAGACGTCTGTAAAGTGGGGAGTTAAGGCCCATTCCGACCAGCCCGGCAAGGCCGATCAGCACGCCCAGCACAAACATGGCGGTGCTGCCGCTGCCGATGATCCGCATGGAAAGGCACATGCCCACGCCGGTGATCAAAGCGGTACAGATGCCAAGGGAATAGGTGAAAACGGTTGCGGGCAGTTTGGCCCGGGCGTCCAGTTTGCGCAGCGCAATCACCTTGGAGTGATTCTTCGGTGCGTATTCGTTTGCCAGTTGTTCTGCGTAAATTTTGTCGGTATTCATAGCACATTGGCCTCCTTTGTTTATTGTACCAGTCCGGCGGAAAGAGCGGAACAACACGAACCGGTTGCCGTGTTGGGCAGTGTTCGGCAGAAAGCGCAAATCCGATCAAGCAAAATCCGTCGTTGCCGGGTATAATGGGAGCAGAAATGCAGGAGGAAAACAATATGAGCGAACAATGGCAGAAAAAGATCCAGTACATCGTGGACCGGATCGACGCCTGCATCCGGGACAAAAACGACGAAGCACTGACACTGAATCTGTTGGCGCAGGAGCTTGGGTATTCGGAATTTCATTTTTCCCGAAAATTCCGGGAAATCTCCGGTATGCAGTTCCGGGAGTATCTTCGCTGCCGAAGGCTGGCGTTCTCGCTCAGGCAGCTGCGAGACACCGAGGAAAGCGTGCTGCAGATCGCGCTGGATCATGGCTTTTCCTCCCATGAGGCCTTTACCCGCGCGTTCCGGGAGGCCTATGGACTCACCCCCCAGCGAGTACCGGAAGCATCCGGTGCCGGTGGCGCTGCGAACGATCCTTCGACCTTTTGATTGCTATCTTCTGGAGAATGGAGAAACCGACATGCCCAACAAACAAAGCAAGGTGAAAACCTATTTCGTCACCATCCCCGCCCACAAATTTCTGCACATCAAAAACTATGAGAGCATCGGTTATTGGGATTTCTGGCAAAAGCAGAGCCTTATCCCCGGGCAGGACTGCGAGACGATCTGCGGCCTGTTGGACAGCGTTCCAGATAAACTGGATGATTTGGGCGGCAGTGAAGCAAACAGCAGCAGCGGGCAGATCATGGCGTTTATCAACGACCCAGCCGGCAGAATCTGTAGCTGGGGAATTCCGCTGGCCGAGTGTTACGGAGTGCGGCTGCCGCTGGATTATGATGGACCGGTGCCGCCGCAAATGCTTTTGATGGAGGTGCCGGAAGGGGATTATCTGGTGTTTGAACACGGTCCCTTCAATTTTGAAACCGAGAACAGTGCGGTGGAAGAGACAATGGAGCAGGCGATGCGGGAATTTGACTATTCTGCGTCGGGTTACCGGCTGGACCTTACACCGGGCAGAGTATTCTACTTTTACCACGATTGCAGCCGCTTCTGGAAATACATCCGCCCAGTGTGGAAGGTGTGAGCGTGCAGTGAAAAAGGTTTGCTTTCCATTTAGATGATATCATACAACAAGGTGCCCGAGTAAAATATTGCGGGGAACTTTTCGAATTACGTTTCCTGTGAGCAGTGTTTTGTGATATGCTAGGGGAAAGGAGGGAGCACAATTGCGGATGTTCAGCTTGTTCAAGAAAAAGGAAATGGGTCACAGCCAAAAGGTAGAGGCGACTTACCTGCGCTACAATATAGATGAAAGAAAGGGATTTTTCCCGGGCGGGCTGTGTCAGGCAGATATCATTATCTGCTCGCTGGCAAAAGTATATGGGGTTGCGCTGGATGCGTTCGATGAAAATGGATATTATGATATACTGACCAGCTATACGGAAGCTGTTCTCCGTAAGTCAATTCCCGGAAGTGACGATGAGGTGATCGTATGCGGCTTTAAGGTGCGGCATGGCAATTTGGCACGTACGATTGAAATGGCGCGCAGAGCATTTACTTATACGCTACTTAACCGGATGGATCGCTCTTTTGCCATCGAGAGCGAAGAGGATATGCTGTTTTTGTGCAAAGCGGCCCGATCAGCAAATGAAGAGGCGTCAAAAAAGAATGAGAGCATATTTGCAGTCGATTACTGTTTTGAAGGGCCTTTGGAGCTTGCTATATACGGCAAACTGTATGGTGCAGATGATGTGTTTACATGCTGGAATCCCGGCAACCAGTACCGTGAGCAATATATGAAAGGGTTCCAGCTCGTGGAAGCGGGGAAATACGAAGAGGCAATCGAAGCATACAGGGCCAGCTTGGAGTTTAATCCCATCGGAATCAGCGCGAGATTTGAAATTTGCGAATGCTTTATCCGACTGAAAGACTTTTATTCCGCAAAGGAAACACTATATGACATGATGCCGTATTTGCTGGAACCGAAGCATCTTGCAAAATTTTATCGAAGAATTGGTTACATTGAGGTAGAACAGGGAAACGATCTGTGTGCTGCCAGCTGCTTTACCTACAGCAAGAATTTTGAACAAAACCCCGGAACGGATCAGGAGCTGCAATACATTTTTGAAAGAACAGGGGTGCGGATGAGTCAGATTATCGGCGATCCGACGGTTTATTTGGAACGGTATCATATTCCGGTCCTGAAAGAACGGAAACTGAGTGAACTCTGAGCACAGAAATCAAAAAAAACCGCTGACAAAAGTCAGCGGTTTTTTTGATGGTCGGAGTGACGGGACTTGAACCCACGGCTTCCTGGTCCCGAACCAGGCGCGCTACCAGCTGCGCTACACCCCGATGCAAAAAATAGCAGCAGCGTGCGGGCTGCTGCTATTTCTGGTTGGAGAAGAAGGATTCGAACCCTCACAAACAGAGTCAGAGTCTGTCGTGCTACCCTTACACAATTCTCCAATATTTCTGCTCTCTTAGGCCGTGCCCTGAGTGCTTTATTATTATACCGTTGGCTTTTGTAAATGTCAACCCTTTTTCTGAAAAAATGAAAAAGAAAATCGGTGCGGGCCCAAACGTTTGTGTTTGGCCCGCACCGGGAATTTTTTGGATGAGATCATGCAGGATCAACCGGGATTCTTATCCAGATAATCCGCCGCGCTCAGCCCGGCGATCAGGCCTTCGCCCACCGCCTTGGCTACCTGTAGAGGGGCACCGGTCACATCGCCGGCTGCAAACACGCCGGGCAGGTTGGTGGCCATGGTGCGATCCACCGGAACCGAGCCATTTTCAATGGCAAGGCCGGGCAGCAGGGTGTCCGGCGCGATGGCGCTGCGCAGGATGAACACGCCATCGAAGGCTTCCTGTTTGGGGCCGATCTGAGCCCACTGTACCACGTCTTCGCCGCCTACGGCCTTCAGATTTCCGGGAATAAAGCGCACGCTCTCCCGCAGCTCCGGCGGCTGCTTGGCGGCAACGAAGCTCACCTGACAGCCGATGGAATCCAGAAAGTTCGCCTCGTGGGCTGCCTCCGGGGAAAGCCCCCAGACCAGCAGCTTTTTGCCCCGGTAGAGCATGCCGTCACAGGTGGCGCAATAGGAAACGCCACGGCCCAGAAATTCCGCCTCGCCTGGCACCGGCTTGGCTCGTGCAATGCCGCAGGCCAGAACGATGGTGCGGCTCTCCAGAATCTCGCCGTTGAAGTTGATCATGAAGCCATTGCCCATGGGTAGAATATTGGCCACCCGGCCGGGCAGCGCCTGAATGCCCATGGCTGCTGCATGGGCGGAGAACTGGCGCAGCATTTCCTCGCCGGTTACGCCGGGCATGCCCAGATAATTGTCCACCTGTTCAGCTTTGGCCAGAAAGCCGGGGGCAGCGCCCAGAACCTGAACAGTCTTGCCCCGCTGGTGCAGATTGATGGCCGCCGAAAGCCCGGCGGGCCCGCCGCCAATCACGGCACAGTCAAATCGATCCATGAAGATCCTCCCTTGTGTGTAAACCGCCGTATCCGATCAGGCCGGAAATGGCCCGGCGGCGGGAAAGCGGTAATGTTTTTCTTTATTATACCCGATTTCACACAAAGGGAAAAGGAATCTGGTCACAGACTCAGCTCAGGGTGGGTGCGCATATTTTTGGCGGGTGGCTGCTCCGCCCCGCAAATGTCGTTCCGCCTTGTTCCGTTCCAGCACCGTCTGCGCCCGGCGAAACAACTCCGGATCCAGATGGCGCAAACGGGAGGTTACGTCCTTGTGAACGGTACTTTTTGAGATGCCGAAGCGGTTGGCTGCGGCACGCACAGTGGCGCCGGTGCAGGCAATGTATTCGCCCAGCAGCACGGCTCGCTCCTCCGGGTTGCCTTTCATAACTGCGCATTCCCCCACACATGAGTTTTATTTCATGTGTATGCGCGCTGCAAACCGGCTATGCGGGCGAAAAAATCCCCCGAGGGGGGTTCTCCTTCGGGGGATTTGAAAGCTATTTATTCCGGCTTGATTGGGCGCAGCATGCGGGTGGCATTCAGCACGGCCAGCACCATCACACCCACGTCCGCGAACACTGCCCACCACATGTTGGCGATGCCCACTGCGCCCAGAATCAGGCACAGGAACTTCACCGCCAGCGCGAACACAATGTTCTGGTATACAATGCGCCGACACTTACGGGCAATGCGCAGGGCCAGCGGCAGCTTGGCGGGATCATCGTCCATCAGCACCACGTCCGCCGCTTCGATGGCTGCATCAGAACCCAGGCTGCCCATGGCGATGCCCACATCCGCCCGACGCAGCACCGGGGCGTCGTTAATGCCGTCGCCCACGAAGGCCAGCGTGGTATTGGGAGCCTTGGTGTTCAGCAGCTGCTCCAGCTTTTCCACCTTGTCACCGGGCAGCAGCTGGGCATGGTAATCGTCCAGTCCAAGGCGCCGGGCTACCTGATGGGCGGCTGCCTTGGCGTCGCCGGTGAGCATCACGGTGCGGATGCCCTGTCGCTTCAGGCTCTGGATGGCCTGAGCAGAGGTAGGTTTTTCCACGTCGCTGATCTGCAAAAAGCCTGCATAAGCTCCGTCGATGGCAAGATACACCACCGTTGCGCCCTCGGCGGGCTGGTTGCTTTGGGGGATCTGCACGCCCAGCTGTTCCATCAGACGGGCGTTTCCGGCGGCCACCGAAACATCGTCCACCTGGGCGGTCAGGCCGTGACCGGCTTCCTCGTGTACCTGTCGGGTACGGCTGGAATCCACCGGCTTGCCCCAGGCGGCACGCAGACTCTGAGCAATGGGATGGTTGGACCAGCTTTCGGCAAGAGCAGCGGTTTCCAGCAGCGCTTCTTCCGTGAAACCCTCGGCAGGGAATACGCCGGTCACCTGGAACACGCCCTGGGTCAGGGTGCCGGTTTTGTCGAACACGATGGTTTTTACCTGCGCCAGAGCCTCCAGATAGTTGCCGCCCTTGATCAGAATACCGCTGCGGGAAGCACCGCCAATACCGCCGAAAAAGGTGAGCGGGATGCTGATGACCAGTGCGCAGGGGCAGCTGATGACCAGGAAAGTGAGCGCACGGCTTACCCAGACGCCCCACTGACCGGTGAACAGGCTGGGCAGAATGGCCAGCGCCGCCGCGCCGATGCAGACGGCGGGGGTGTAGTAGCGGGCAAATTTGGTGATGAAGTTTTCCGCCTTGGCTTTTTTCAGGCTGGAGTTTTCCACCAGCTCCAGAATGCGGGCCACGGTGGACTGACCGAAGGGCTTGGATACCTTTACCCGCAACACTTCATCCTGATTCACGCAGCCGGAGATCACGTCGTCGCCGGGGCTCACCCGGCGGGGGCGGCTTTCGCCGGTGAGGGCGCTGGTATTGATGGTGCCGCTGCCCTCCAGCACAACGCCGTCCAGAGGAATTTTCTCACCGGGTCGGATCAGGATCACGTCGCCTACGGCCACGGTATCCGGGTCCACCTGCTGCACGCCTTCATTAGTTTCCAAATTGGCGTAATCGGGGCGGATGTCCATAAGAGCAGCGATGTTTTTCCGGCTCTTGCCCACCGCGTAGCTCTGGAACAGCTCGCCGATCTGGTAGAACAGCATAACGGCGGCGGCTTCCTGGTATTCCTGCAAGACCAGCGCACCCACGGTGGCGATGGCCATGAGAAAGTTCTCGTCAAAGATCTCGCCCTGCACCACGCCCAGGAACGCTTTGCGCAGCACGTCGTAGCCGATGATCAGATAGGGAATGAGATACAGCGCCAGCTGTGCGTACCAGGGCGGGGGCACAAAGGCGCAGAGCACCCAAACCACCGCCAGCGTCGCAACGGAAATCAGGATGCGGCGCAGCATGCGGGTCTGTTTTCTTGTCATAGATAACACCTCAAACCGGGCCAATAGCCCGTTTCTTTTGGGGCTTAGGGCGATACCGCACAATTCACACCTAATGGTTCAGACGGAGTATCACGCCAAAATTTTCCGGCGCGCTCCACCACCTGGAATTGTGTGGTATTGCCTTGGCCCCGGGTCAGAAGTCGATGGCGAAATCCGGGTCGATGCGGCGGCCAACCCTGGCCACTTCCTTCAGAATGCGGGCAAATTCTGCCTCTTCCGCGTCGATGACCAGTTTCTGGGCCATAAAGCTGATGGCGGCGCTGTTCACGCCGGGAATCTGAGCCACGGCGGCTTCCACCTTGGCGGCACAGTTGGCACAATCCACTTCGATGCTGAATTTCTTTTGCATGATTCAAAACTCCTTTATGGTATATATTTTTATAATAAAGAAAGGAGGGGCTTATTCCTCCACATGCTCGGCGCCCATGGAGAGCATGGACCGCACATGGTCGTCGTCCAGCGAATAATAAACGGTCTTTCCTTCCCGGCGGAATTTGACCAGTTTGGACTGCTTCAAAATCCGCAGCTGATGGCTCACTGCCGACTGGGAAAGCCCCAGCACCTGGGCAATGTCACCCACACACAGCTCGCTTTCAAACAGGGCGAACAGCACCTTGATGCGGGTGGAATCTCCAAAAACCTTGAACAGCTCGGCCAGATCGTAAAGAAATTCATCGTCCGGCAGGTTGGAGCGCACGGTTTCCACCGCGTCCGGGTGAAGGGCCGGTGTTTCTGCGGCAGGGTTTGCCCTGTGCTCCGCCGGATGCTCATGGGGAGTCATATAAAATCACCTCATATATGAATAAGTGTTCATGCGTTGGTTTTATTATAGCGTGCAGATTGGATATTGTCAATACTGCCTGTGTAAAATTCGCACCATAAAACGTAAGAAAGCCGCCCGAATGATCGGGCGGCCCTTTTGCTTATTTCAGAAAAAGGTGTATATCGTGTCCAGCAGCATCCGGATGGCAAGACTGCCGCTTACCGTGAAAAGTACGCGGTCTGGCATTTGGGCGCTCAGGCGGCGGAACAGAGGCTGGAGCAGATACAGAAAAAGCATGCCGCCAAGTCCGAACCGAATGCTGGGATTCAGGGCGATACGGCCCTGAAAGTTAAAGGAGTAGCTGGTGCAGTCCCACAGCCAGCCGCCGGTGATGGCCTGCATGATGTAGCTGGCAATCAGCTCCAGTACGGTGGTCAGTACCACCACGCCGACGAACACCAGAGCAGGGGTCAGATTCACGCGGCCCAGACGAACCGGCCGCCGCTGCAGCGGCCCCAGACAGAAGATGAGCAACAAAGCGCCGGTGCCGTACACCACGCACCAGGGCCCCAGCAAAACACCCCGGTTAGAGAAGCCCCAGCGGTAAACCACCACTTCCGGAAAGACTTCATACAGCCATCCTAGTATAGAATAAAGAACAAAATACAAATAGTATTCTGCAAACCAGCGTTTTCGCTTCTCCATACCTTGCTCCTCCTGCCTGAATTCATATTCGCTGACCGGAAAAATCATACCATAAAGGGGGAGATTGGAAGATACAGGGAAAAAGAAAGCTGCCCGGAATATGGGCAGCTGAGAAAATCAGGAAAAGAGACCGGGGATGGAACGATTCTGAATACGACTGCGAAGCTCCAGAATCTTTTCTTCAATGGCCCGGATGGTTGCTTCAAACACTTCGTCCGGCTGGCCGGTGGGATCTTCGAGCCCCCAGTCCTCCCGGTGGCGGCAGGGCAGAGTGGGGCAGCTCACATTGCAGCCCATGGTCACCACGATGTCAACCGGGGGCAGCTCGGCCAGCAGCTTGCTGCGCTGGGTCTCTTCCATGTCAATGCCATGGAGCTGCTTCATCAGGCACACGGCATCCTGATTGATGTGGGGCTTGGTTTCGGTGCCGGCGGAATAGCTCTCGAAGGTGTCGGCGGCAAGGGCTTTGCCCAGAGCTTCGGCAATCTGGCTGCGGCAGGAGTTGTGCACGCAGACGAAGGCCACGCGAATCGTCTGCTTCATGGCTTATTCCATCCCTTTCCGGATCAGGTCCTTGACCTCATCCTTGCCGGGGACCCGGCCGTAGCACACCACTTTGCTGTTGACCACCAGAGCGGGGGTGGTCATTACGCCGTAAGCGGCGATCTGGGAAAAATCGGTGATGTGATCCACCTCAGGGGTAAGGCCCAGCTCGATCATGGCAGCCTTGGCGGCTTCTTCCAGCTGGTTGCATTTGGCGCAGCCGCCGCCAAGCACCTTGACCATACGGCCGGTATCACCGCTCTCTGCGGGAGTGGAGCAGCCGCCGGAGCAGCTGCAAGCCGGCTTCGGCGCTTCGGATTTTTTGTTAAAAAACAAACCCATTGTAATATCCTCATTGAATTAAACGAAAAGGAATTGAATTGCGTTGAAAAAGTAGCCCACCAGAATGATTCCGGCGGTGCAAATGGCAACGAACAGAGCCAACAGGCGGGGCTTCACTGCCTTGCGCAGCATGATCATGGAAGGCAGCGAAAGGGTAGTTACCGCCATCATGAAGCTGAGAATGGTGCCCAACTGTGCCCCTTTGAACAGAAGCGCTTCCGCCACCGGAATGGTACCGAAAATATCCGCATACATGGGCACGCCCACCAGAACGGCAAGGATCACACCGAAGGGATTGCTACCGCCCAGAACGGTTTCTACCCAGGATTCCGGAATCCAGTTGTGGATGATTGCACCGATGCCCACACCCACCAGAATGTAGGGGAATACCTTTTTAAAGGTTCCGGTCATCTGTTCTCTGGCATAGGTCAGTCGGTCTTTGCGGGTCAGGGTGGGGGACTGGATGTCCACGCTGCCTGCTTTGAGGATGAATTCCTCCACATGGCGTTCCATGTGCAGTGCCTCGATCAGGCTGCCGCCCGCCACTGCAATGACCAGCCCAACGACCACATAGGTCACGGCGACCTTCGCACCGAAAATGCTGGCAAGCAAAATCAGGCTGCCCAGGTCAACCATGGGGGAGGAGATCAGAAAGGAGAAGGTGACGCCCAGCGGCAGGCCAGCGCTGGTGAAACCCATGAACAGGGGAATGGAGGAACAGGAGCAGAAGGGGGTAACAGTGCCCAGAAGAGCGGCGATACAGTTGGCCCCAAGGCCGTGGAAGCGGCCGATGATCTTTTTGCTGCGCTCCGGGGGAAAATAGCTTTGGATGTAGGAAATGAGGAAGATCAGGGCGCACAGCAGGATGGTGATCTTGATCACGTCGTACAAAAAGAATTGCAGGCTGCCGCCCAGCCGGGAGGAGATGTCCAGACCGAGGGCACTGAGCAGGGAGCCAATGGCGCTGTTCAGCCATTTCATGCCCAGAATCTGATCCTGAAGAAATGTCCATATCATTGACAGCAGCCCTCCATGGTTTCGGAATTTCGGCCCAGTTCAGCCAGAAAGGCCTGAAGTGCCTCAAAGGTTTCGCGGTTCAGCGAGTAATGGGACCATTTGCTTTCCTTGCGTGCGGTGACCAGCCCACATTCACAGAGGATCTTCATGTGATGGGAAAGGGTGGGCTGGGTAAACTGGAACTGTTCCAGCAGCTTACAGCCGCATTTCTCACCATCGGAAAGCATTTGAACGATCTGAAGCCGGTTGGTATCGCCAAGGGCTTTGCAAAGCAGGGCAACATCGGCAGCAACCATAAAAATCACCTCACATAGAAATCTGTCTATATGAGAGTATACTGGATACATAGATAAATGTAAATATGAGAATGACGAAAAACGCCGGAAAACGAAAAAGGCCCGGCGGGCAGGAAAAGAACCTGCCCGCCGGGGGGGGGGAGGGAATGCGGAACGGTTTGCGTATCGCATTCCGGTACTCGGTCGAGTCCGATAAATCAATCTTCGTCGAGTTTGAGAACGGCGGTGAAGGCTTCGCTGGGCAACTCCACGCTGCCAAGCTGACGCATCTTCTTTTTACCTTCCTTCTGCTTCTCCAGCAGCTTTTTCTTACGGGTAATATCGCCGCCGTAGCACTTGGCCAGCACGTCCTTGCGCATGGCTTTCACAGTCTCGCGTGCAATGACTTTTCCGCCAATGGCTGCCTGAATGGGAATCTCGAACATCTGGCGGGGAATGTTTTCTTTGAGCCGCTCAGCCAGACGACGGCCCTTGGCATAGGCCTTGTCCGCATGTACGATCATGGACAGGGCGTCCACCATGTCACCGTTGAGCAGCATGTCCAGCTTCACCAGCTTGGACTCCTTAAAGCCCTTCATCTCGTAATCGTAGCTGGCATAACCGCGGCTGCGGCTCTTGATGGCGTCGAAGAAATCGTACACAATCTCGCCCAGAGGCAGCTCGTAGTGCAGATCCACGCGGGTGGCATCCAGATACTTCATGTCAATCATGGTACCGCGCCGATCCTGACACAGATCCATCAGGCTGCCCACATACTCGCTGGGGGTATAGATGTGTGCGTCCACAACCGGCTCCTCCTGCTTGGCAATCCGGCCCGGATCGGGGTAATCGGAGGGGTTTTCAATCACCTTCACCTCGCCGTCGGTCATGGTGATGCGGTATTCTACGCTGGGCGCGGTGGTAATCAGATCCAGATCGAACTCCCGTTCCAGACGCTGGGTGATAATATCCAGATGCAGAAGACCCAGGAAACCGCACCGGAAACCAAAGCCCAGCGCCACACTGGTCTCGGGCTCAAAGCTCAGGGAAGCATCGTTCAACTGCAGCTTTTCCAGCGCGTCCTTCAGATCAGGATACTGGGAGCCATCCACCGGATAGATGCCGCAGAATACCATGGGGGTGACCTTGCGGTAGCCGGGCAGGGGTTCGGGCGTCGGGTTGGATACCAGGGTCACGGTATCGCCCACACGGGTATCCTGCACGGTTTTGATGCTGGCAGTCAGATAACCTACCTCGCCTGCCTGCAGCTTGTCGCAGGGGATCAGGCTGGTGGCACCCATCCGGCCCACCTCCACCAGAGTGAACTCCGCACCGGTGGCCATCATACGCACGGTGTCGCCCGCCTTCACGGTACCGTCGAACACACGGATGTATACGATAACACCCTTGTAGCTGTCGTAAACGCTGTCGAAGATCAGGGCTTTCAGCGGGGCATTCTCGTCACCCTTGGGGGCGGGAATGTCCTGAATCACCTGCTCCAGCGTATCCTCAATGCCGATACCCATCTTGGCCGATACACGGGGCGCATCCAGGCAGGGCAGGCCAATCACATCCTCCACTTCCTGAGCCACCCGATCCGGTTCGGCGCTGGGCAGGTCGATCTTGTTCAGAATCGGCACCAGCTCCAGATCGTGCTCCAGCGCCATGTAGGTGTTGGCCAGCGTCTGGGCCTCCACGCCTTGGCTGGAGTCCACCACCAGAATTGCGCCCTCACAGGCGGCCAGGCTGCGGCTTACCTCATAGCCGAAGTCCACATGACCCGGGGTGTCGATCAGGTTGAATTCATAATCCTTGCCGTCGCGGGCCTTGTAATTCAGGGTTACAGCGCGGGCCTTAATGGTAATACCGCGCTCCCGCTCCAGATCCATGTTGTCCAGCAGCTGATCTTCCATCTGGCGCTCGTCCACGCTGTGGGTCTTTTCCAGAATGCGGTCGGCCAGGGTGCTCTTGCCATGATCGATGTGGGCAATGATGCAGAAATTACGGATATTATCTCTTGCCAAAAATATTTCCTCCTATAAATTTAAACTTTATATGTTATGCGCTCTGGATTTCGCTGTGAGGCGCAGCCAGAAGGGAAACTCCAAACAGCAAAAGGCAGCAGGAATAACAAAACGGATAGCGCGCATTCGCTTCCCAAAGGGTAAGAAACGAAAGGTTCCCCAAAAGGCAGATCGCGCAGAGAAACAGTCCGGATTCCCCCGGCTGGCGGCGATTTCGAATCCCGCGTATCGCGGCAATGAATGCTCCGGCCCACAGCATTCAGTAGAATGCCTGGCCAAAATCGGCGGTCACATCGGAATGGATACCGTCCACGCTGGCAAAGTAGTCGTTGTACAAAGCGGGTACGGTACCCTGGGCCAGCTCGGTGGCCGTACGAAGCACTGCTTCGGTATCAAACGGAGAGGTGGTCAGATCCTGTAAGAGCAGAAATCCGCTGCCCAGCTGCAATGCAAACAGAAGCACCAGCCCGCCGCCAAACAACGCTCGCCATCGGCCGGGGGCGAGCCTGTCTACCAGTGGCAAAAAGCGCCGCAGCACCAAAACGCCCGCTGCCAGCAAAGCGCAGAAGAGCATCCGCCGTGGCCCGAGGCTCCAGTGGCCACGCAGTGCGATCACAAGGAAAATACACCCGAACGAACCGAGAAGCAGCAACCAGACAGCCCGTCGAAGCCAGACCTGCAGGCCGTCCTTCTTCAGGGCGCTCACCGGTTACCCTCCACGATACGATACCCCATGCCCTTCAAAAGGTGAAGAGCGTTCTCATGGTCGGCGGGATCCCCAGCGGCACACAGGTCTGCCCGTACGGACACATCCGCATTCAGAAAAGCCGAGTGCAGCACAATGGCGTTGCTCACCACGCAGATGTTGGTGACCACGCCGCAAACCTCAATCTCCTCCGGCTCGCCGCCGCACAGCGCCCGTACCGCAGCAGGCAGGCCCTCGGCGCCGAAGGTGGGCTTGTCCAGAAATGCCACGTTTGCCAGCGGGGTGTGTTCGTATTCCGCCAGCTGGCCGTAAAGATGCCAGCCCTCGCTGTTTTTCAGGCAATGGGGAAGGGGAAGAAAACGACCCTCCCGACTGGTCAGATAGTCCGCTCCGTGCGTATCGCGGGTGAACAGCACCTTCCAGCCCTCGTCCAGAGCCTGTTTTACCCGGATTGCCAGAGGAGTCTCCAGCGCGCGGGCGGCTTCAAAGCCCAGTGCGCCGGAAACAAAATCCACCTGATAGTCTACAACACACAAAAGTCTGCTCATAACAGACACGTCCTTTCGTTTTCAGGCAATGCCGTATAATATCCGACGTGTTGCCTTCACATCTGTTTCAGATAATCCGCAACGGCCACACAGCGGCCCTCACGCAGATACACACGGGGAACACGCAGCGCCAGACCACACATGATCTCATAGGGAATGCTGCCGACCTTATTGGCCACGTCGTTCAGGCTGTCCGCACCCGGGCCGCCAAATACAACGGCCTCGTCGCCTTCCTTCACATCATCCAGACCGGTCACATCCACCATCATCTGATCCATGCACACCCGGCCCAGTACCGGTGCGGAATGCCCGCCAATGGAGCAGACTCCCTTGCCGGAAAGCAGGCGGGGGTAGCCGTCCGCGTAGCCAACGCACAGGGTTGCCACCTTGCGGGGAGAATCGGCGGTGAATTGCAGCCCGTAGCTGAGAGCCTGACCGGGCAGCAATTCCTTTACCTGGCTGACTACGGTTTTTAAGGTCAGCACCGGGCGCAGCCCGTCCAGATGAACCTCGTCGCTGGGATCGCAGCCGTAAAGCACAATGCCGGGCCGTACCATGTCCATGCCCCATTCCGGGTGCTCCACCAGAGCGGCGGAGTTGCAGCAATGTACAGTGCGCAGCTGGTGGCCACGGGTCTCCACTTCGGTTTTTACCTGTACAAACAGATCGTGCTGACGGCCGGTGTATTCCACATCCTCCACGGCATGACTGTCGGCTACCGCGAAATGCTGGAACATACCGGTAATTTCCAGCCCATCCAGAGCGAAGCAGGTTTCCAGCTGTTCCAGGCAGGCGGGGATGTCGTCCTCACAGCGGGCGATGAAGCCCAGACGCCCCATTCCAGTATCAATTTTCAAATGGCAGCGCACCCGGCAGTTTGCCTCCAGCGCTGCATCGCTCAAAGCCCGGGCATACTCCGGGCTGAATACTGCCTGAGTCAGCCGGTGACAGGCCAGAGTGGCCGCACAGGCCGGGTCGGTGTGACCCAGGATCAAAATCTCGCCGGTCACGCCGCCGCTGCGCAGATGCAGTGCCTCCGCCAGGCAGCTTACCGCGAACCACTTCGCGCCCGCGTCCGCAAGGGTACGGCATACGATGCCATCGCCATGGCCGTAAGCTCCGGCTTTGACCACGGCGCACACGGCGGCAGATCCGGCGTGCTGTTGAAGCAGCCGGAAATTATGGGCCAGTGCGTCCAGATCCACCTCGGCCCAGCAATGTTTTTCAAAATTCAAACCAAAACACCTCGATGTTATCGTGTTGAAAAAGGGATGCTGTCAGCCCTTCGCCACGGGGGCCCAACCGTCCAGGTCCGCGCCCTGCATGGCTCCCAGCATTTTCTGGCGGAAGGCCCTGTCCTTACGACACATATCAGCCACATATTCCTTCATCTCCTGGCGGCGGGTGGCGCCGTCTGCCGGGCAGGCGCTCTTTACCACCGGCAGGCTCTCGTGCTTCACTGCGCGGCGAACGTCGCTTTCGGTGGCAAGAATCATGGGCCGAATCATGGTCAGATCCTTGCGGGAAAGATAAGTCACCGGGGAGAAGCAGCCCAGACGCCCCTCGCCCCAGAGGTTCATGTAAAAGGTCTCGATGGCATCGTCCAGATGATGGCCCAGCGCAACCTTGTTGCAGCCCAGCTCCTTGGCGGTGTCGTGCAGAAGGCCACGGCGCATTTTGGCACAGAGGGCACAGGGATTGGGTTCCTTGCGCACGTCAAACACCACCGCTCCAATGTTGGACCGGCGAATTTCAAAGGGCACCTCCAGCTTTGCGAAAAGTTCCTCCAAAGGGGCGTAATCGGTGGCCTTGCCGCCAAACTGGGGGTCCAGGCTTACCGCAACCACCTCGAAGGGGATGTTCAGATAGCGGCGCAGATGGGCGAGACCTACGGTCAGCGCCACGCTGTCCTTTCCACCGGAAACGCCCACACAGATCCGGTCGCCGGGTTCGATCATTTTATATTCTTGAATGGCTTTGCGCATCAGGCCTTCCAGCCGCTGCATGGCAGTACCACCTTTCGCTTTATATATAGTATTAAAGTAATACCGCATAATTCCAGGTAGTGGAGTGCACCAGAAAATTTTTTGTGAGATAAACCAAAAAGCGCAGCCAAGACTTGGTGGCTTGGCGAGCATTTTGGAAAAATATCACGGAAAATTTTGGCGTGATACGCTGCCTGAGGCGTCAGCCGTGAATTGTGCGGTGTTATCTTGTAAAAGGCGGGCTATGCCGCCCACTTTAGGGCGACAGAAAGCTTACCTTATATTATATCATGCCTTGCCGGATTTCGGGCAAGAGATTCCGCTTTTTTGGCGGATAAAAAGCATCCACGCAGCGCAAAAGCAGCCGAATCACAGCGGGCTGCGGCCATTATACCACGCGGCGGGCAGCTTGCACAAACTTTTGTAAAACTTTTTGGAAAAATCGAAATTGAGAAAACAAGAGAAAACAAGAGCAAGAGAGAGAATAAAGGAGTTTGGCCAGATTAAATTAAAAATATCGATAAAAGTGCTTGACGCGGCGGGCAAAGTAGGCTATAATCACTCTTGCGTCAAAGTGCGCTTTCAATGGAATGTTTCCCGCGCCCACCGGCGCGACTGTTCAAAACAAATTCAGGAGGAAAATCGACATGAGCACTACTCTCGCTAAACCCGCCCAGATCGAGCGCAAGTGGTATGTGATCGACGCCGCGGGCAAGCCCCTCGGCCGCGTTGCTGCCCAGGCTGCTGTTCTGCTGCGTGGCAAGAACAAGGTTACCTTTACCCCCAACGTGGACTGTGGTGATCACGTGATCGTGATCAACTGCGATCAGGCTGTTCTGACCGGCAAGAAGCTGGAGAAGAAGTACTACCGTACTCACTCCGGCTGGATCGGCGGCCTGAAGGAGATCCAGTACAAGACCCTGATGGCGGAGAATTCCGACAAGGCTATGTACGTTGCCATTAAGGGCATGATCCCCTCCAACACCCTGGGTGCCAAGGCCATGACCCGTCTGCGCTGCTACAAGGGCGCTCAGCACGAGCAGGCTGCCCAGAAGCCCGAAGTTTACGAGTTTTAATAGGAGGCAATAGAGTATGTACGAGACTAAACCTTACTTCTACGGCACCGGTCGTCGTAAGAATTCCGTTGCCCGTGTTCGCGTTTACAACGGTACCGGCAAGATCACCATCAACGGCCGCGATATCGATGATTACTTCGGCCTGGAGACCCTGAAGCTGATCGTTCGTCAGCCTCTGGCTGTGGCCGAGGTTGAGGGCAAGTTCGACCTGGTTGTCCGCGTTGGCGGCGGCGGTGTTTCCGGTCAGGCTGGCGCTATCCGTCACGGCCTGGCTCGCGCCCTGCTGCAGTACGACGAGAACCTGCGCCCCGCTCTGAAGAAGGCTGGCTTCCTGACCCGCGATCCTCGCATGAAGGAACGTAAGAAATACGGTCTGAAGGCTGCCCGTCGCGCTCCCCAGTTCTCCAAGCGCTAATCGTTATCAGAAACCTTCAAAAGCCCTGGAAATCCTCGGATTTCCGGGGCTTTTTCTTTCGTGTTTACATTTTAAAAATAGGGGAGAAAGCTGTTGGCAATCTGTTCTCCGTGGGATGAAAAACGATCAAAGCCTCCAAAATAAGGGGGGCAGTGGTTACCAAAAAGGATAGCGGAACAAGAAGAGGTGATGTGGGTTTGCCGCCGCAAAAGCGAATTTTTCAACAGGATATTCTGGAGGCTGCCGCCGCTCTGGTGGCCGGACAGGGGCCGCAGACGCTTTCGGTGCGCAGTCTGGCCCGGGCCATGGGCTGCTCCACCCAGCCCATCTATTCCGCCTTCGAGAGTATGGATGCTCTGCACACGGCTCTTATCGACTATGTGCGGGAGCATTATCTGCGGGCACAGGCCAGCAGTTACAAGCAGGTGGCAGTTTCCTTTTTGAACTTCGCCCGCAGCCAGAAAAAATCTGTTTCGGCTGGTCTATCTGCGCCAGCGTCCGGCAGGGGAGACGCGGTTCGAGGACCCCAACGCGCCGGAGACCATTCATCAGGTGGAAACAAGTCTGGAGCTGAACCGGGAAAAGGCTGCCGATCTTTACCGCCGTATGGTCTATTACTGCTACTCCATGGCGGTCATGATGGCCAACGATAAAAAATACGACTGCGTGATGCCCTTCGGCATCCAGGTCTTCATCGACAAAATGGAGGAGTACTGCCCGGGCAGCCGCAAGTCCATGACCGAGTTCTTCGAGCTGTGCAACGAGGTACGGGACGCATTGGAAATGCCTGAAAAAGCCAAGGATATCCTGAACGCTCCCAACAAGTGCCGTGCGTGCGGCTGCGGCTTCTGCCCCAGCAAGTGGCTGGCCGGTGAATACCATGTGGCCGAAGGCCGGGATGGCCGCCGGGAAGCGAACCGGAAATTCGGCTTCATCCACCCCTGCGTGCCCTATCCGCTGAGCGATATGGAAATCGACGTGCCGGTAGCCTACTGAGAAACAAAAGAGGAGGAATCATCCCATGGATCAGCGTTATGAACCTCTGTTCACCCCTCCCTGGAAAATCGGCAAGGTGGAGATGAAAAAACGCATCGTGATGTGCCCCATGGGCGGCACTTCGCTGTTCGGCTGGATGGAACCCAACCACTTCGACAAGGTGGCGGCAGAGTTCTTTCTGAACATCGCCCACAACAATGTGGGCCTGATCATCCCCGGTATCGCTCCTTTGCGTGATCACATCGGCGGCCGGTGGCTTTATCAAAACCCAGGCATGTTTAAAGAGCTGAAAGCCTACATGGAGCAGATCGACGCCACCGGCGTGACCGTGAAGGGGAAAAACGGCGCAAGCCAGACCCTTGCGGCGGACGATGTGATTCTGGTTGTGGGCTACACCCCGGCCCCGGCCTTTGCCAAGGGGTGTCATGTACATGTGATCGGCGACGCCTGCAAGGTGGGAAATCTGCGCACCGTAATCTGGCACGGCCTGGAAGGTGGCCGAACGGCTGTAATCAAACCGCACTGAGTTAAAATGAAAAAACGATCCCCTCGGGAATCCGGCAGAAAAGCCGGCTCCGGAGGGGATCGTTTTTTGTTTATTCTTATTTCAGAAGCGAGCGCAGCGGGCAACCTTCGTCCAGCAGGGGAAATTCCGTGCACAGGGCTTCCAGGCAGTGGGCGTCGCTGCCGGTGAGGAAGGGCAGCGACGGGGGGACAAGCCCGGCGGCGGTCAGTGCTGCGGCCCGGTTCGGGTCGGCCAGCTCTGCCAGCAAAAATTCCGGCTCTTCGGGCCAGAGACCCAGCACGCTGAGCAGGGAATAGCTGTCCCGGTCGATGTGGGCGGGCACCGGAATGCCGCCCAGCTCCCGGCAGAGGCGGGCGGTCTCTTCCAGTGTCAGCCCGGCGGCTGCGGTGAGCAGCTTTTTGGGCTGGTCGATGATTTCGTCGTCCTCGTTCATCACCCATTGCGGGCCCCAGATGTCCGGGTCCCAATCGAATTCCGGCAGGCTTTCATAAAGGGCGTTGCCCATGGCCAGCGCTGCCTGGACTGTGGGAAAATAGCACAGCAGGTGAATCTCCTCAGCGGTGTTGGCCTCCAGCGCGGGCAGCAGCTTCACCCCGTAAGCCTTGCAGCATTTTTCGGCGGCGGGCAGGTTCCGGGCGCTGTTGTGGTCCGCAATGGCGATTACATCGGTCCCGTTCAGAGCGCACAGCCCCGCAATGGTGGCAGGGGTCATCTCCCGGTTCGCACAGGGGGAAAGGCAGGAGTGGATGTGCAGGTCATACCGCATGCCCGGATCCCTCCCTTCTTTTTTGTAACTGCTTATAGCTGGCCCAGCCTGCGGGCCAGCACCAGAGCGGCCTCGTAGGCGGGCAGATCCGTGGTGAACAGGGCCACCCCCTGCTGGGCGGCTCGCTCCAGCGCGTCCGGCATCCAGGCGACCTCCTGGCACAGCACTACGGCTGCCGCATCGGCAAGACTTGCCACCGCCACTGTGTTGATGTTGCCCATTACAGTGAACCAGACCTTACCCTCGGTGCAGCGGCTCATGGCCCAGCTGAGCAGGTCACAGCAGAAGCCGCCGGTCACCTCATGCTCGGGCACCGGCCCGGCGGGCATAAAGCCCAGGTCTTCCAGTTCAAGATTGGTCATCGTTTCGGCTCCTTTCCTGTAAAAGCTCTTCCAGCCGGCGGCGCATCAGCACGGTGCAGTCCTCCGGCTTTGCCCGACCGCGCACCACGTCCTCGGCCAGCGCCTCACAGCTGGGGGCGCCGCAGCCGCCGCAGTCCAGCCCCGGCAGCCGGGCCAGAATCTCCCGCAGGCGGCTGTATTTTTCCATCTGCTCTGCCCGGGTGCCCTCCAGCTCCATCACCGGAGCATAGACCGGCGGAGCGTCCCAGCGCATGAAATTCGGCACCTGACGGCTGCTCAGGCGGGAGCGGGCCTCCGGCAGGCCCCGGCGCAGCTGTTTCATTTTTGCCTTGGCGATGAAGGGGTTCTCTACCTGTAGTACGCCGCCCACGCAGCCGCCCGCGCAGGCGTTCAGCTCCACAAAGCGCAGGCCGGGCAGCTTTTCGTCCTCCAGATCCTCCAGCACCCGGATCACGTTTTCGATGCCGTCTGCAGCCAGATAGTCGTCCACCCCGCGCAGGCTGATGCTTTCGCCGGTGCTCTCGCCCCAACGCACGCCTGTGCGGCCAATCTGGCTTTTGCCCTCGCCGGGGGTCTGCTTCATGGCCCACAGCATGCGTGGGTAAATTTCCTTGATGCTCACCGCCGCATCCAGCGCGCTGTGCTCCACCCCCAAGGGGCTGCGCACATAGCTGATCTTGGCCGGGCAGGGGGAGAGAAAGATGCAGCCGATTTTCTCCGGCGCAAGGCCGGTGCGGCGGGCAGCGTCCCGCTTGGCAATGCGGGCGGCCACCTCCACCGGCGGGGCCAGCGGCAGCAGGTGGGGCAACAGATCAGGGTAGCGTACCCGGATCAGCCGCACCACGGCCGGGCAGGCACTGCTGATTAGCGGAAGGGGATGGCCCCCGGCGGTGATCAGGCGGCGGGTGGCGTCGCTCACCAGTTCGGCGGCCCGCCCCACCTCAAACACCTCGTCAAAGCCCAGAGCGAGCAGCCCGTCCACCACCAGATCTGGCCCGGGCAGCCGATTGAACTGACCCAGAAAGCTGGGCGGCGGCAGGGCGATGGTGTAGTCGAATCGCTCCGTTACCGAAAGGGGGTCTGCGGCGGCCGTTTTGGCGTGATGGGGGCAGATGCGGATGCACTCGGCGCAGTCGATGCAGCGGGCCGGGTCGATGATAGCCTTGCCGCCCCGCACCCGGATGGCCTGGGTGGGGCAGCGCTTGATGCAGTTGATGCACCCCTTGCACAGCGCCCGGTTCAGGGTCACGGAATGGATGAATTCCTGTTTCATACCGGCCACCTTTCCTCACAGAAGCACATTCATCTGGATGGTGGTGCCTTGCCCGGGCTGGGATTCGATGAAAAACTCGTCGCTGTACCGCTTCATGTTGGGCAGCCCCATGCCCGCCCCGAAGCCCAGGCTGCGCACCTGCTCCGAGGCGGTGCTGTAGCCCTCCTGCATGGCAAGGCCAATGTCCGGGATGCCGGGCCCCTCATCCTCCAGCCGCATACGGATGGCCTCGGGGGTCAGCTCCACAAAAATCTGCCCGCCGCCCGCGTGGATGACCAGATTGATCTCGCCCTCATACAGGGCGATGGATGCCTTGCGAATGGCTTCGGGCGGGAAGCCCATTCGCTTCAATGTGTGCTTCAGGTCCGCAGAGGCTTCTCCGGCACGGGTGAAATCGTCGCCGGGCACGGTGTATTCCAGCCGGATGGGTTCAGTCATGGCCGCCACCTCCCCGCAGGCCCGCCTGGTACAAAATACCGCAGGCGGAAAACATGGTGCGCCGGGTGGCCAGCACCGCAATGCCACGCTGCCCGGCCAGTTCCAGCACCTCCGGCGAGGGGCGCTTGCCCCGCACGAACACGATGCACACCATGTCCATCATGTCGGCGGTGCGCACCACCTGGGGATTGTTCAGCCCGGTGAGCAGCACGGCCTGATTTTTCACGAAGGCCAGCACATCGCTCATCATGTCGCTGCCGAAGGCGTTGTGAACCTGCGTGTCCAGCCGGGCATCCGGTGTGAGCAGCTCCGCGGGAAGAAGCTGCATAATGTCCTGAATGGTCATGGTGGTTTCGCCCCTTTGCTTTGTGTTTTCTTCTTTCAGTATACGGCAAAGCAGGGGCAGTGGGCAATGGGCAGAGAAAAATCTGCTTGTGGCAGGTTGCATAAAAATTATCCAATTGTTTTTCTTAATGCGAGATTAAAACTATGCAAAATTTATAGGAAAACGGGCGGTTTTATGATACAATAATACCATTAAGCCAAAAGCAAAGGTGGCCTGGGGATGAGCCGGCCACCCATAAAAAACAGAAAACGGAGGGATACCCAACATGAGGCGTTTTTCCACCCTGCCCTTTGCAGGGACCCCCGAGCAGGAGCGTCAGCTCACCGAATGGCTGGACCAGCACAGGGATATGCCTGGTGTGACCATGCCTGCTCTGCAGAAAGCCCAGGAAATCTATGGTTACCTGCCCATTGAGGTGCAGCGTATGGTAGCGGATGCGCTGGGCATCCCGTTGGCCGAGGTTTATGGCGTGGCAACCTTCTACTCCCAGTTCCGGCTGGTGCCCCAGGGGCGCTATCGGGTCAGTGTCTGCCTGGGAACCGCATGTTATGTGAAGGGCAGCGGAAAACTGTATGAAAAATTGCAGGAAAAGCTGGGCATCGGCGACGGTGAGTGTACCCCGGATGGCAAGTTCAGTCTGGACAGCTGCCGCTGCGTGGGCGCCTGTGGTCTGGCCCCGGTGATGATGGTGAACGACGATGTATACGGCCGGCTTACCGGTGAGGATGCCGAGCTGGATGCCATTCTGGCGAAATACGAGTAAGCGGCCATGCAGGAACTGAGCATGCATGTGATGGACATCGCCCAGAACGCGGTAGCCGCAGGGGCAGCGAATACCCACATCATTCTGCGGATGGATACCGCTACCGACCGGCTGGAGCTGACCATGGAGGACGACGGCCGGGGCATGACCGATGAGCAGGCCCGGGCGGCGCTGGATCCCTTTTATACCAGCCGCACCACCCGGAAGGTGGGCCTTGGGCTGCCGCTGCTGCGGCTGACCGCTCAGCTTACCGGAGGCGACGTGGCCATCGAGAGTTCGCCGGGAAAGGGGACCCGGGTCACGGCCTGGTTCGGCCTTTCCCACATCGACCGCCCGCCTCTGGGCGATATGGCGGGCACCATCTCCGCCCTGATGCAGGCGAATCCCGAGCGGGATTTTTGCTATGAGCTGCATGTGAACGACCAAAGCTTCGCGGTAAACAGCCGTGAGATCAAACAGATTCTGGGCGATGTGCCTCTGGCACAGCCCGAAGTGGCGCTGTTCCTCCGGGAATACATTGAGGAAAACAGTGCTCCCCTGCTGGAAAAGGAGTGAAACGAAGCCATGAAAAGTTTAAAAGAGCTGGAGGCCATCCGGGACCGGATGCGCCAGACCGTGAATACCCGTGAGAGCGATAACAATACCATTCGTGTGGTGGTGGGAATGGCCACCTGCGGTATCTCCGCCGGTGCAAGGCCGGTGCTGAACGCCATTGTGGAGGAACTGGCCCGGGAGAATGTGGCCGGCGTGCAGGTCACCCAGACCGGCTGCATCGGCATCTGCCAGTATGAGCCGGTGGTGGAGGTGTATGAGCCGGGCAAGGAGAAGGTGACCTATGTGAAGATGACCCCGGAAAAGGCCATCCGCATGGTGCATCACCATCTGATGAAGGGCGAGCCGGTGGAGGAATATACCATCGGTTCGCTGACCAAGTGAAAGGGGGCGCGGCACAGTGTACAGAAATCATGTGATGATCTGCGGCGGCACCGGATGCACCTCGTCCGGCAGCGACCGAATCGCCGCAGCCTTTGAGCGGGAGCTGGAACGCCATGGGCTGGACAGCGAGGTTAAGGTGGTACGCACCGGCTGCTTTGGTTTGTGCGCATTGGGCCCCATCGTGGTGATCTACCCGGAGGGCAGCTTTTACAGCCGGGTGAAGGAAGAGCATGTGGAGTGGATCGTGACCGAGCACCTGCTCAAGGGCCGCCCGGTGCGCAGTCTGCTGTTTGACGAAACGGTGGACGGCGAGCGGATCAAAAGCCTGGATCAGACCGGATTTTACAAAAAACAGAAACGGGTGGCGCTGCGCAACTGCGGCGTAATCAACCCGGAAAACATTGAGGAATACATCGCCTTCGACGGCTATGCCGGGCTGGGCAAGGCACTCACCGAAATGACGCCGGACGACGTGATTCAGACCGTGCTGGACTCCGGCCTGCGGGGCCGGGGCGGCGGTGGTTTCCCCACCGGGCGCAAATGGCAGCTGGCCTGCGCCGACCGGGGCAAGGTGAAGAAGTTTGTGTGCTGCAACGCGGACGAGGGCGACCCGGGCGCGTTCATGGACCGCAGCGTGCTGGAGGGCGACCCCCATGCGGTGATCGAGGCCATGGCCATCGCAGGCTATGCCATCGGGGCCGACAAGGGCTATGTGTATGTGCGGGCGGAGTATCCCATCGCGGTGAAACGGCTGCAGATTGCCATCAATCAGGCCCGGGACTACGGCCTGCTGGGCGAGGACATCTTCGGCAGCGGCTTTAACTTTGACATCGAGATCAAGCTGGGCGCGGGCGCCTTCGTCTGCGGCGAGGAAACAGCGTTGATGACCAGCATTGAGGGCAACCGGGGCGAGCCCAGACCCCGTCCGCCCTTCCCGGCCAAAAAGGGCCTGTTCGGCCGGCCTACTATTTTGAATAACGTGGAGACCTACGCCAACATTCCCCAGATTATTCTGAACGGCGCGGAGTGGTTCCGCAGCATGGGCACTGAAAACAGCCCGGGTACCAAGGTGTTTGCGCTGGGCGGCAAAATCCACAATACGGGTCTGGTGGAGGTTCCCATGGGCACCACCCTGCGGGAGATCGTGGAGGAGATTGGCGGCGGTATCCCGGACGGCAAAAAGTTCAAGGCGGCCCAGACCGGCGGCCCCTCCGGCGGCTGCATCCCCGCCGAGCTGATCGACACCCCCATCGATTACGACTCTCTGAACAAGATCGGCAGCATGATGGGCTCCGGCGGTCTGATCGTCATGGATGAGGACACCTGCATGGTGGACATCGCCAAGTTCTTTCTGGAGTTTACCGTGGACGAAAGCTGCGGCAAGTGTACCCCCTGCCGGGTGGGCACCAAGCGGCTGCTGGAGCTGATGGAGAAGATCACCAGCGGCAACGGAACCATGCGGGATCTGGAGCGCATTGAAGAGCTGGCCGAGTTCGTGAAGAACAACAGCCTGTGCGGTCTGGGCCAGACTGCGCCCAACCCGGTATTGTCCACCCTGAAGTATTTCCGGGAGGAATATCTGGCGCATATTCAGGACAAACGCTGCCCGGCGGGCGTGTGTAAGGCGCTGATGGTATATAAGATCGACCCGGACAAGTGCCGCGGCTGCACCCTGTGCGCCCGCAACTGCCCGGCGGATGCGATCATGGGCAGTGTGCGCAACCCCCACAGCATCGATACCAACAAGTGCGTGAAGTGCGGCGCCTGCATGGACACCTGCCGCTTTGGCGCCATCAGCAAAGGCTAAGGAGGGCACACGGCAATGAATATGGTAAATTTGAAGATCAACAACGTGCCCTGTCAGGCCCCGGAGGGCTCCACCATTCTGGAGGCGGCCCACGCGGTGGGCATCACCATTCCCACCCTGTGCTATTTAAAGGAGATCAAGCGGGTGAACGGAGCCTGCCGGGTCTGCGTGGTGGAGGTGAAGGGCGCAAAGAACCTGCTGCCTGCCTGCGTCTACCCGGTGAGCGAAGGCATGGAGGTATTCACCAACACCAAGCGGGTGCAGAACGCCCGCAAGATGAATCTGGAGCTGATCCTCTCCATCCACAATCAGGACTGCATGAGCTGCGTGCGAAACGGCGACTGTGAGCTGCTGCGCCTGTGCAAGCAGTACGGCGTGGACAAATCCAACGCCTTTGAAGGCGTTCTGCCTGAACGGCAGGATGACGACAGCGCACCCCATCTGGTGAAGGACAGCTCCAAGTGCATCATCTGCCGCCGCTGCATTTCCACCTGCGCCGAGAATCAGGGCGTGGGCGTGATCAATGTGGTGGAGCGCGGCTTCAATACCCACATCGCCTGTGCCTTCGAGGGCAAGCTGGCGGATTCCACCTGCATCGGCTGCGGCCAGTGCATTGTGGTCTGTCCCACCGCCGCTCTGGTGGAGCGGGACGACACCGAAAAGGTATGGGCTGCGCTGGACGATCCCACCCGCCATGTGGTGGTGCAGACCGCGCCCAGCGTGCGTGCGGCTCTGGGTGAGGAATTCGGCCTTCCCATCGGCACCAATGTGCAGGGTAAGATGGTGGCGGCTCTGCGCCGCCTGGGCTTCGACGGCGTGTTCGACACCGATTTTGCCGCCGACATGACCATCATGGAGGAGGCCCACGAGTTTCTGGAGCGGGTGAAGAACGGGGGCAAGCTGCCGCTGATCACCAGCTGCAGCCCCGGCTGGGTCAAATACTGCGAGACCTTCCACCCGGACTTCATTCCCAATCTGTCCAGCTGCAAGAGCCCGCAGCAGATGTTCGGCGCTCTGAGCAAGACATATTATGCCGAGAAGATGGGACTGGACCCCAGAAATGTATACTGCGTGTCGGTGATGCCCTGCACCGCCAAGAAATTCGAGATCGGACGCCCGGATCAGAGCGCCGCGGGCGACGGTATCCCGGATGTGGATGTGGCCATCACCACCCGTGAGCTGGCCCGCATGATCCATCGCAGCGGCCTGCGCTTTAACGACCTGCCGGATGAGGACTTTGACCCGGCCATGGGCCAGGCCACCGGTGCGGGCCATATCTTCGGCGCCACCGGCGGCGTGATGGAGGCGGCCCTGCGCACCGCGGTGGAGACCCTCACCGGCGAAAAGGTGGAGCTGGTGGAATTCACCCAGGTGCGCGGCACCGACGCCATCAAGGTGGCGGAGTATCAGGTGGCCGGGCTCACCCTGCGGGTGTGCGTGGTCAGCGGCACCGCCAACGCGGGCAAGGTGCTGGACATGGTGCGCAGCGGGGAAAGGCAGTACGATATGATCGAGGTCATGGCCTGCCCCGGCGGCTGTGTGAACGGCGGCGGCCAGCCCATCCAGCCCGCCCCGGTGCGCAACTTCACCGACATCCGCGCTCTGCGCGCCAAGGCCCTGTATGATCAGGATGAGACCAGTGTGCTGCGCCGCAGCCACGAGAACCCGCTGGTTCAGCAGGTCTACGCGGAATTTCTGGGCGAGCCAGGCAGCGAAAAGGCTCATCACATTCTGCACACCAGCTATGCGCCGCGCCCCCGTTTGTTCTGAATCTTTTTGCCCCTGCAGCTCTGCTGCGGGGGCTTTTTGTATAAAGAAAACCACGCGATAGTCGCGTGGTTCCAAAGAAGGCTTATGCCGATGATGTAGAAAGAAAAACTCCTTTTGTTGTAAAATAGGTTTGCGGTCTGGCAACTGCAAGAAACAACAAAAGGAGGACGTTCAAATGAACGACACGAACAGTTTATCACACACCAAAGTACAGTTTACAAGGGACTACACAGGGTAGGTATCTGACGGGAGGGGTGCCG
>Peterbilt_p2__coassemble_347_pt1 | contig 36910 bp, 30 predicted proteins | sample Peterbilt_p2__metabat2_low_PE_018 | metagenome-assembled genome bin Peterbilt_p2
TTGCGCATATAGATGATGGCGAGGCCCGCGCCCATCAGAATGCCGCTGAACACCGCCGCCAGAAGCCGGTTGCTGTCATAAACAGGAAAATGAGGCAGGATTCCGTCGATAATGATGGTACTGATGATCATGGTACGCAGGCTTTTCAAAAAGAAACGCCTGCCCAGAATCCGGAAGGTACACAGGATGATGGGGATATTCAGTACCAGGGTCATGGTACCAATGGGCAGCCCGGTAAGAAAGTTGATGATCAGCGCCAGACCCGAAAGCCCGCCGGGAGCGAACCCGCCCTTCGCCGCAAAAGTATACACACCCACGCCGAACAGAATACTGCCCACCGTTTCAAAAAGCACATCCATCAAGAATTCCTTGCGTTTTTCCGTCACACTGAGTTCCTCCTTTAAACCGGTACAGAGAGATGTTTCGATCCGCTCCGAACACCGGATAAAACAAAAACGGCTTTTTTCACAACACGCTTTGCTCAAACGCTTTGCTCAAAAAGCCGTTATCTTTTCCTATCTTTATTATAGCCGAAACCGGGCCAAAAGGCAAAAATTCTTTTGTAAAAAGATGGGAAACAGGCAAAAAAGCGCCCCCGCACTGTGCGCACAGTGCGGGGGCGCGGGGTTCAGCAGATCATGCCGTGACCCTTGCGGGGAGAATTACTCCTCGGTGGAGTACAGCTTAACCAGCTTCTGCAGGTAAGCGTAGCGCTCCTTAGCCTTCTTGTCGGCCAGATCGAACAGTTCTTCAGCACGCTCGGGGAAGGCCAGCTTCAGGCGGCTGTAACGGGTCTCGTTGGAGATGAACTCCTTGTAATCCGCGGTAGCGGGCTTGGAGTCCAGAGTGAAGGGGTTCTTGCCTTCGGCCTTCTTGCGAGGATCGAAGCGGAACATGTTCCAGTAGCCAGCAGCCACAGCCTTCTTCATCTCGGCCTGGCAGTTGGTCATACCGCCCTTAACACCGTGCATCTCGCAGGGAGCGTAGCCGATCACCAGAGAAGGACCATGGTAGCTCTCGGCCTCGGTCAGAGCCTTGATGGTCTGGTTCATGTCGGCGCCCATAGCGATCTGAGCAACGTAAACGTAGCCGTAGCTCATGGCGATCTCGCTCAGGCTCTTCTTGCCGATGACCTTACCGGCGGCTGCGAACTGAGCAACCTGACCGATCTGGCTGGCCTTGGAAGCCTGTCCACCGGTGTTGGAGTAAACCTCGGTGTCGAATACCATCACGTTGACATCCTCACCGGAAGCCAGAACGTGGTCCAGACCGCCGAAGCCGATGTCGTAAGCCCAGCCGTCACCACCGAAGATCCACACGCTCTTCTTGGAGAGGTAGTTCTTCTTGGGCAGGATAGCCTGGCTGTACTGGCAGTCGGGCTCAGCCTCCAGCAGAGCAACCAGCTTCTTGGTGGCTTCCGCGTTGGCCTTGCCGTCCTCGTAGGTGGCGAAGTACTCGTCGATGGCAGCCTTCTTGTCGGCGTTGGTGGTAGCCTCAGCCAGCTCATGCAGCTTGGCAGCCAGAGACTCGCGGATCGCCTTCTGGCCCAGGTACATGCCCAGACCGTGCTCGGCGTTGTCCTCGAACAGGCTGTTGGCCCAGGCGGGACCGAAGCCGGACTCCTTGTTGGTGGTGTACGGAGAGGTAGCAGCGGGGCCGCCCCAGATGGAGGAACAACCGGTAGCGTTGGAGATGTACATACGCTCGCCGAACAGCTGAGTGATCAGGCGGCCGTAAGCAGTCTCGGCACAGCCGGCGCAGCTGCCGGAGAACTCCAGCAGGGGCTGGTTGAACTGGCTGCCCTTCACGGTGGTCTCGGCCATCATGCCGTCCTTCTTGCGGATGTTCTCAACACAGTAGTTGAACACATCCTGCTGAGCGGCCTGGCTCTCCTGAGGCACCATGGCCAGAGCCTTGGTGGGAGCGGGGCAGACGTTTACACAAACGCCGCAGCCCATGCAGTCCAGAGGAGAAACGGTCATGGCGAACTTGTAGTTCTCGCAGCCCTTGCCGGTCATCTTCTTGCTCTTCAGAGACTCGGGAGCGTTAGCAACTTCCTCGTCGGTCAGAGCGAAGGGACGGATGGTGGCATGGGGGCAAACGTAAGCACACTGGTTGCACTGGATGCAGTTGTCGGGATTCCACTCGGGAACCATCACGGCAACACCGCGCTTCTCGTAAGCGGCAGCGCCCTGAGCGAACTGGCCGTCCACGTAATCCACGAAGGCGGAAACAGGCAGGCTGTCGCCGTCCATCTTGGCAACGGGCTCCATGATGTTCTTAACCATCTTCACGGTGTCGGCGTTGCCGGACAGAGCCGCGTCGTTGGCCTCGTCCACAGCGTTGGCCCAATCAGCGGGAACCTCAACCTTGTGGTAAGCGTCGAAGCCGGCGTCGATGGCCTTCCAGTTCATCTCAACGATGGCCTGACCCTTCTTGGCGAAGGTCTTCTCAGCGGCCTGCTTCATGTACTTGATGGCATCCTCGCGGGGCAGAACACCGGCCAGAGCGAAGAAGGCAGACTGCAGGATGGTGTTGGTGCGCTTGCCCAGACCGATCTCAACAGCCTTGTCGATGGCGTTGATGGTGTACAGCTGGATGTTGTTGTTGGCAATGTAGCGCTTGGACTCAGCGGGCATATGATGAGCCAGCTCTTCGTCGCTCCACTGGCAGTTGATCATGAATACGCCGCCGGGCTTTACGTCCTGAACCATCTTGTAGCCCTTCACAACGTAGCTGGGGTTGTGGCAGGCCACGAAGTCAGCCTTGTTGATGTAGTAGGGGCTCTTGATGGGCTTGTCGCCGAAGCGCAGGTGGCTGATGGTCACGCCGCCGGTCTTCTTGGAGTCGTACTGGAAGTAAGCCTGGATGTACTTGTCGGTGTGGTCACCGATGATCTTGGTGCTGTTCTTGTTAGCGCCAACGGTGCCGTCGCCGCCCAGACCCCAGAACTTGCACTCCTTGGTGCCTTCTGCAGCGGTGTTGGGAGCGGGCTTCTCTTCCAGGCTCAGGTTGGTCACGTCGTCCACGATGCCCAGAGTGAAACGGGCCTTGGGAGCGTCCTTAGCCAGCTCGTCGTATACGGCGAACACGCTGGAAGGAGGAGTATCCTTGGAACCCAGACCGTAACGGCCGCCCACAACGGTAGCGGTGTTGCCGGCCTCACGCAGAGCAGCAACAACGTCCAGGTACAGGGGCTCGCCCAGGCTGCCGGGCTCCTTGGTGCGATCCAGCACAGCGATCTTCTTCGCGGTAGCGGGGATGGCAGCCAGCAGCTTCTCGGCAACGAAGGGACGGTACAGGCGAACCTTTACCAGGCCAACCTTCTCGCCCTTGGCGGTCAGGTAATCGATAACTTCCTCGGCAACGTCGCAGATGGAGCCCATGGCTACGATCACGCGCTCAGCGTCGGGAGCACCGTAGTAGTTGAACAGCTGGTAATCGGTGCCCAGCTTCTCGTTGACCTTGGCCATGTACTTCTCAACCACAGCGGGCAGAGCGTCGTAGTACTTGTTGCAGGCCTCACGATGCTGGAAGAAGATGTCGCCGTTCTCGTGAGAACCGCGCATGGAGGGATGCTCGGGGTTCAGAGCGTGAGCGCGGAACTCGTTGAGGGCGTCCCAGTTAACCATCTCAGCCAGATCGGCGTAGTCCCACTTCTCGATCTTCTGGATCTCGTGAGAAGTACGGAAACCGTCGAAGAAGTTGATGAAGGGAACGCGGCCCTCGATGGCAGCCAGATGGGCTACAGCGGCCAGGTCCATAACTTCCTGAGGATTGGTCTCGGCCAGCATGGCGAAACCGGTCTGACGGCAGGCGTAAACGTCGCTGTGATCACCAAAGATGTTCAGAGCGTGGCTGGCCACACAACGGGCAGACACATGGAACACGCTGGGCAGCAGCTCGCCGGCGATCTTGTACATGTTGGGGATCATCAGCAGCAGGCCCTGAGAAGCGGTGAAGGTGGTGGTCATGGCGCCGGCAGCCAGGCTACCGTGCACAGCGCCGGCGGCACCGGCCTCGGACTGCATCTCCATTACCTTAACCTGGGTACCGAAGATGTTCTTGCGGCCGGCAGCGGACCACTGGTCCACATAGTCGGCCATGGGGCTAGACGGGGTGATGGGGTAGATAGCAGCAACTTCGCTGAACGCATACGCTACATGAGCGGCAGCGGTGTTGCCATCCATAGACTGTTTTGCTCTAGGCATTTTTCTTCCTCCATAACAATTCAGTATTTAACGTCCTGGCCCCGGGGATCGGGGGAATGGGCGCTATTACTTAACTATATTCTAGCAAATCAAAATGGCAAAGTAAACTGTTTTCGGGCAGCTTTTTCGGTCAGATTCGGTTTTTATCCTTGCATTTTCAGCCCCCTGCACAGGGCGTTGCGCCCATTTTTTTACAAAAGCTTTATCCGGCGCCGTCCGGTGCGCGTTGACAAGGGGTTTTGATTGCTTTAATATGGTAATTAACCGGTCTGCACACCTTTGTGCCGGCCGGAAAAACCGGGCTGCGACCCCTTCGGAGCCGCCCCGAAAAAAGGAGTTTTGAACGATGGACACCCCGGGTATTTTTCCCGGCTTTTCCAGCCTTGCCGCCCTTGCAGTCTGCTGTGTGGTGGGGCTTCTGCTTCTGGCCGCCGGCCTGCTGGGCGGCTGGGCTGCCGCCAAAAAGGAGATGCGGCTGCCCGGATGGCTTTCCCGCCTGCTTGCTCCCGCCGGGCTGGGCAATGACGAGACGGTAACCGAAGAGGACCTGTTCGAACTGGTGGACGACGCGGACGAACAGGATCTGATCGACACCGCCCAGAAAACCATGATCACCAACATCTTCGACCTTTCAGATGTGAGCGCCGGTGATGTGATGACCCACCGCACCGAGGTAAACGCGGTGAACGAGCACGCCTCCTGCCGGGAGGCGGTGGAGCTGGCCCTTTCCACCGGAAACAGCCGGCTGCCGGTGTACCGCAAAAGCCTGGACAATGTGACCGGCATTCTGTATGTGAAGGATCTGCTGCGGCTGTTCGACGATCCCGGCGTGCTGGAGCGTCAGGTGAGTGAATTTACCCGCAAGGCCATGTATGTGCCGGAGAGCCGCCCCGCCGGTGAGCTGATGATGGACTTCAAAAAACAGCACACCATGATCGCCATTGTGGTGGACGAGTACGGCGGCACCGCCGGCCTTGTGACCATGGAGGACATTCTGGAGGAGATCGTGGGCGACATCCAGGACGAGTACGACACCGAAGAAGCCGAACTGACCCCCTGCGAGGGTGGTTTTCTGGCCGAAGGTTCGCTGGATCTGGAGGACGTGTTCGAGGCCTTCGGCATGGAGTGCCCCGAGCGCACCGACGAGGAGGAATTCGACACGGTGGGCGGCCTGATCGCCGACCGGCTGGGCCGCATTCCGGAAAACGGTGAACCGGCCACCGTCCAGTGGGGCGGGCTGAGCTTCACCTGCCTGGAGGTACGCGACCGCCGCATCCAGCGGGTGCGCTGCACCCGGCTGGAAGAGCCCGACGCACAAAGCGAGGAAAAGGAGCGTTGAATCGTGGCACATTTTGAAAAGACCCTGAGCAGCGAGACCCGGTTTGAGGGCCGGGTATTCACCGTGACCGTGGACAAGGTTGAGCTGGAAAACGGCCGCACCTCCACCCGCGAGGTGGTGCATCACCACGGCGGCGCCTGCATCGCCGCTCTGACCGATGAGAACGAGGTCTATCTGGTCCGGCAGTTCCGCTACGCCTTCGGGCAGGAGCTGTGGGAGCTGCCCGCCGGCAAGCTGGAAAAAGGGGAGGACCCCTTTGCCGCCGCCAGGCGGGAGCTGGGCGAGGAATGCGGCCTGACCGCCGAGCACTTTGTGGATCTGGGCCCGGTGTATCCCACCGTGGGCTATTGCAGCGAGATCATCTACTGCTGGGCTGCCACCGGCCTTGCTCCCTGCGACATGCATCTGGACGAGGACGAGTTCCTCACCCCGGAAAAGGTTCCCTTCGACAAGGCGGTGGAAATGGTGCTCTCCGGCGAGATCCGGGACGGCAAAACCGTGGCTGCTCTGCTGAAGATCAAAGCCCTGCGGGATGCAGGCAAGCTGTGAGTTTCCCTAATATCTGCACAAAAAAGCCGACCTTTCGGAACATCCGAAAGGTCGGCTTTTTTCAGTAGATCGGGGCATGCTTCACAAACCCCAGCACATAAACCACATTGCAGCCCAGCAGCAGCACGGCAGCCGCTGCCCGCTGCCATCGTTTTGGAACAACCAGCGGCATTGCCATGGGCAGGCAGAACAGAGCCGCCGCATAGCGCGGGGCGCTGAGCAGCCAGGTGGCACCCGCGGTGAAGGCCGTGTATGCCAGCCCGTATGCCAGGTGTTCCGGCGCCAGCCTGCGGGCGGCTGCCGCCAGAAGTAGAAGCTGGAGCATGATGCAGATCACGCCCGTGATGCTGATGAACACCGCACTGTCCCGGTTACTAGCCCACCAGCTCACCGCATAATCTAGCAGATACCGCACTGTATTGAAAAACAGCCCCATCTTCTGGTACCAGTGCTCCCACTGATACACCGAGAACTGATTCCATTTTCCGTAAACGACCCAGTTGATCACAATATAGATACCCAGACCGGCAGCCGGACCGGCGGCCGCCCATACAACGCCCAGAGAGGGCCGCTTTTTCTCCCGGCGCACAAACTGGATGGCCCAGATCACTGCCGCGCCTGCAAGCAATGCACCCGGGCTGCGGCACAAAGCGGCCAGCAGGCCCAGAACACCGCACAGCACCCACCGCTCCTTCACCAGGCAAATCATGTAGCTGACACTGAGTGCCAGAAACAGGCTCTCGGTCATGGGGGGGAAGAAGAAGTGCGATGCCGGGCTGATCAGCAAAAACAGCACGGTCCATACCGCATTGTCCCTGCCGTAATACCGACGAACCAGCGCATACACAGCCATGCCCGCCCAGCAGAACAGCGGAAGCTGCACCAGCATGCCCAGCAGATGCCAGTTGAATACCCCCAGCGGATTCAGAATACGCAGCAACAGTGGGAACAGCGGGAAAAACACGATCATCAGATACTGCTCCGGGAAGGCTTCTCCCGTGCCATACCCATACTGGGCCAGCGCCATATAATGCCGTGCATCGATGTTGTAATAAAAGAACTTTTCCAGCGCCTGCAGCGCCTGCAGCACCGGCTGCCCAGGCGACTGCCGCAGTGCGAATACCAGAAAAATCAGCTGATAGATCACTCCGCCCGCCAGACAGACCAGCGCCACTTTTTGCAGCTCAGCACGGGGCGGCCAGGGATTTTGATCCAGCCGGGCCGCCGGCTGAAACGTGCGGAACACACAAACGCCTGCTCCCCACAAAAATATCCCAGCCGCCAGAACGGCCAAAACCGTTTTCACGATTTCCACCATACAGATTCCCCCATCTGCCTGGGCCTTTTTTCATTGAAAACGGCCCGGCATATTATATCGCCGCAAATTATATACAAATAGTACTTTAAATGCTATTTAATACAAAAACATCTCGATTTTTACCGCAAAATATCTGGTTTGATTATACTCTGTGCCCGCAGTCAGGTCAAAAAATTTAGCTTTGGCTATACAGAAGCAGCCCCCGGTCCGGGAAATCCCGAGCCGGGGGCTGCTGTTATTTCTTCATCCGTTGCTCTGACCGGATGCCAGTTCCAGTGAAATGACCATCTCACTGCTTTTGTCCAGCGTCATGGTCAGGGTGCCGGAATTCTTCTCCGCCTTACCGGAAAGGTAAAACCATACCTGCTGGTCGCCCTCGCCGTTTCGGCCGTAGTGCAGCGCATTGTCGCCGGAATAGCCCTTCACCGCATACATCACATCCTCCGGCGTTTCGCCCACGCCCCAGCCTGACCGGATCAGATCGTTCGCCCGCTCATACTCGCTTATCCCGGCGGACTGCTGACGCAGGGTCCAAGGGTCCAGCTGAGTGACCCCGCCGTTTTGATACAGCATCAGATTCGCCCGGTAGGCAAGGCGCTGGTGCTGGCACAGGCACAGCGCCAGGAACAGCCCTGCCGCCGCAAAGGTGCCCAGACGAATCCAGTCCAGCCGGCGGAATACCGCCAGCAGCGCCAGCACGCTGACCACCGCCAACACCAGCATGAACCAGCTGGACAGGATGCGCTTTTCGGTAAACCCGAAACGGGTCACATACAGCCCCATCTTGGAAGCTCCCACCAGCACAAACAGCAGGTTCGCCGCCATCAGGGCGGCGGTCAGGCCCCGCAGCAGGGGATTGCTCTCCGGCCTGCCCTTACACAGGGCAGTAACGGCCAGCAGCAGCCCGAAGTTGAGCACAGCCACCGCGCACAGCTCAAAGAAGCCCCGCCGGGCGTATTCCGCAGCAGTGAACCCTTCGGGCAGGTGACCAAAGAAGGCCCCGAACAGATAGCCCGCCTGCACCGCGAAAAAGAGCAGATACAGCACGCAGAAGGCCACCAGCCCCAAGGTCATGGCGCTTTGGGGCAGACATCGCTGTTTTTCCAGCGCCGCCAGCCAGCGGCTCTGCCTGTCCGGTTCCGGCTTCTGACGCAAGACACTGCCCAGCGCGCCGTACAGATACGCGCCCACCGGCAGCGAGGCCGCAAACATCAGCAGTCGGCCCGCCACCCATTCCGGCACTGTGAGCAGCTGCGCGAAGTTTTCCAGCAGAGAGGCAAAGCCCGCATCCGCCCCGGCCAGCAGCATGAGTGCCAGCAGAAACAGGGGAACCAGCAGGCAGAGCGCAAGCCCCGCGCCCAATAAATCCCGCTTTTTGTGCTGCCGCGCCGCCCGCAGCTTTTCCCAGACACGCCGGCAGCCGTACCACATTACCCGAATGCGCAAAAAGAACCAGAAGAAGGGGCGTCCCAGCAGACAGAGAACCGCGTCCAGCGGGGCAAAGCAGCCGGTGCGTCCGCCGCCAATGAGCAGGCCCGCCCGGCAGACCAGCCAGTACATGGCCCCCAGATGAAGCGCCAGAACCTGCCAGCCGTAGTAGCCATATTCATAATCATGCCAATATCCCGCGCCATAAAGCAGAGGGCGCAGAATCAGAAGGTTCGCCAGCAGCAGGGCGGCAAAGCCCAGCCACCACCAGCTCTCCGCCGAGGCCTTACGGCCCGCCCGGCGCAGAAAGAATTCCGCGCCGCCGAAAAACAGCACACAGAACACCCCCAGCGTGGCCGGGTTCATTCCGCCCACGTGCCAGTTGGAAAAGGGCATCAGCGGCGCTCCCTGCACAAGGCCGCAGAAATAAAACCAACCCAAAAGATAGCTGTAAACCGCCGCGCCCAGCTGCAGCCGGCTTGCCCGGAAGGGCTGGGCCGGTTTTGCTGTGTAGGCGGGCTGCACGCCCACGGGGCGGTCGGTGGTCTGGCCGTTCGCCGTGCCGGGTTCCGGCATCACTGCGCCCTCCGGACGGATCCGTTCTTCCATGGATCATCCCTCCTGTTTCGTTTCTTGTTTTCGCCGGGCTCAGAGCTCCGGCCGTTTGGGGGCATTGGATACCCCGGGGCGGGTTTCCAGAATTGCTGCCGTGACGCCGTTCACCAGCAGCACCGCCAGCAGCAGCGCCCCTGAAACCATCTGCCCAGCGGGCTGGGTATCCAGCAGGGCGCTGAAATCCTGAATCTCCACCAGATATCGGGTATAGGCAATCCAGCCGTAAAGGCTGATCGCGCAGGCGGCCAGGCTGACCGCGATGCACCAGTGCCAGCGCCTGCCTTTGCGGGCCAGCAGTACCCCGCCCAGCGGCGGAAGCACCAGTGCTGCCAATCCCAGGAAAATACTCATCAGATTCCACCATTCCGGATGCTGCATAAAGCTCCTCCTTTGCTCGGTGATCGTGTTTGTTACTGCGTGCCGTCCTCCGGCACATATTCCAGCAGATCCGCCGGCTGGCAGTCCAGCGCCTTGCACAGCGCCTCCAGCGTGGAGAACCGCACCGCCTTGGCCTTGTTGTTTTTCAGGATGGACAGGTTGGCCGGGGTGATGCCCACCCGCTCGGCCAGCTCGCCCGCGCTGATCTTGCGCCTGGCCATCATCACATCCAGATTGATCACAATCGGCATTGCTTTCTTCGCCTCCTCACACCGTCAGGTCCAGTTCGTCCTTCATTTCGCAGGCCTGCCGGAACACGTTCTGCACAATGCGCAGAATCAACGCCATAAAGGCTGCTGCCACCATCACCAGCAGATAGGGCAGATAATAGAGGGCACTGGCAAGGCAGATGGCGGCCACCACCCAGCAGCAGCGGCTGAGCACGGCAAGACAGGTGACATTCTGCTCCACAAACACCTGCCCCTTGTCCAGATTGGCCAGCAGCCGGTACAGCCGGTACAGAGCAAAATAGGCCGGGATGCTGGCCGCGTAAAGGGTGAGCAGGAACAGCGCCTGCCAGGGCAGATCAGCCGTCAGCCGGTAGCGGGTCCAGCTCAAGAACCATTCCACCAGCCAGTAGGCCGCCACATCCACGCCCACCAGCACACCCAGAAAGACCTTCACCAGCAGCTGGGAGATGGCCAGACTGCCCACGGCGTCGTTTTGCTGTTTCATATCCCGTTTCCTCCATTTCGCCCGGCGAACAGCCGGGGCTGTTTTGTTGCTACCACTCTATCACAGGTTTTATTGATTTTCAAGTCTTTTTTATCGTTTTTCGATATTTTTTAATTGTTTTTCAAGGGAACAGTTTTCCATGTGGAACATGTTCTTTTCTTATTCCGGCATTTTCTGCAAAAAACACCCGTCTGCTTTTGAACAGCAAACGGGTGTTTTATCAAATTTTATTCAAGCAAAAGGGAAGGGCTTATTCTTCCTCGTCGTCCGCTTCGGCAGGTTCCTCCGCCTGAGCGGCTTCCTCAGCGGCCAGCGCGGCCAGCTCCTCCTCGCTCAGGGCTTCCTCCGGCTCGTTCTCCGGCTTTTCCACCTCGGCGTCGTCGGAATGCTCGGTGCGGGCCACGGTGACCACCCGGTCGCCCTCGCCCAGACGCATCACGCGCACACCGCTGCCGTAGCGGCTCTGGATGTTGATGTCCGCCGCGTGCATGCGGATGATGATGCCCTCCTGGCTGATGAGGATGATATCGTCCTCTTCCTCCAGCACCTTGATGCCGGCAACCTCGCCCTTGCCGTAGTTGCGGATGCCCTTGCCGCCGCGGCTCTGCAGGCGGTAGTCATCGATGCGGCTGCGGCGGCCCTTGCCGTTCTCGGTCACGGTGAACACAGTGGCGCCGGGATGGACCACGCCAACGCCCACCACATAGTCGCCCTCGGCCAGCCGGATGGCGCGCACGCCATGGCCCAGTCGGCCCATGCTGCGGGCGTCCTGCTCGTTGAAGCGGATGGCCAGGCCGTCGTGGGTGGCCACGATCAGCTCGTCCTCACCGGTGGTGATCTGGGTCCAGGCCAGGCTGTCGCCCTCGTACATGCTCACCGCCAGCAGGCCGCTCTTGCGGATGTTGGCGTAGGCCTCGATGGGGGTACGCTTGATGACGCCCTGACGGGTGACCATGACCAGATAGCCCTCGGCATTTTCGGCGGGCATGCGAAGCATGCTGGTGACCTTCTCGCCGTTCTGCAGCGGCAGCAGGTTCACGATGTTGGTGCCGCGGGAGGTGCGGCTGCCCTCGTAGATCTGGTAGCCCTTCAGCCGGTAAACGCGGCCCTGATCGGTGACGAAGAGCACGAAGTCGTGGGTGGAACCGATGAACAGCTCCTCCACAAAGTCCTCGTCCTTGTGGGACAGGCCGGAAATACCGCGGCCGCCGCGCTTCTGCACCTGATAGGTGTCCTGAGGCTGGCGCTTGATGTAGCCCTCGTGGGTGAGGGTAAATACGCACTGCTCCACCGGGATCAGATCCTCGATGTCCACCTCGCCGGACACATGGGCAATCTCGGTGCGGCGGTCGTCGCCATACTTCTCCTTGAGGACGGTCAGCTCCTCCTTGACAATGGCATAGACCTTTTCGTCGCTGGCCAGAATGGCGCGCCACTCGGTGATGTGGCCCTGCAGCTCGGCCAGCTCGCTCTCGATTTTCAGAATTTCCAGACCGGCCAGCTGGCCCAGACGGAAGGCGCAGATGGCGGCAGCCTGCACTTCATCAAAGCCGAACTGCTCCATGATGGCGGCGCGGGCCTCGGCCTGGCCGCCCTTGCAGGCGCGGATGGTGGCGATGATCTCGTCCACAATGTCGGTGGCACGCTTCAGACCTTCCAGAATGTGGGCGCGCTCCTCGGCCTTCTTCAGATCAAAGGCGGTACGCCGGCGCACGACCTGCGCCTGGAACGCCACATAGCGCTCCAGCATGGTTTTCAGTGTCATGGTCTTGGGCACGCCGCCGTCCAGCGCCAGCAGATGCACGCCCACGGTGTCTTGCAGCTGGGTATAGCGGTACAGCTGGTTCAGCACCACCTGAGGGTTCGCGTCCTTTTTCAGCTCGATGACGATCCGCATGCCGTGGCGGTTGGACTCGTCGTTCAGGTCGCTGATGCCCTCGATGCGCTTTTCCTTCACCAGATCCGCGATGTTCTCGATCAGGCGGGCCTTGTTGACCATGTAGGGGATCTCGGTAACGATGATCTGGAACCGGCCGTTCTTCTTCTCCTCGATCTCGGCGCGGCCGCGCAGGGTGATCTTGCCGCGGCCGGTGGCGTAGGCGGCACGGATGCCGCTGCGGCCCATGATGATGCCGCCGGTGGGGAAGTCGGGGCCCTTGATGTGCTCCATCAGGCCGGCCAGGTCGATGTCCGGATCGTCGATCAGGGCCACCGCGCCCTCGATCACCTCGGTCAGGTTATGAGGCGGGATGTTGGTGGCCATGCCCACGGCGATGCCGGTGGAACCGTTCACCAGCAGGTTGGGGAACCGGCTGGGCAGCACGGTAGGCTCCTTCTTGGTCTCGTCGAAGTTCAAACCGAAGTCCACAGTGTCCTTCTCGATGTCGGTGAGCAGATCCACCGCCATCTTGCTCATGCGGGCCTCGGTGTAACGGTAGGCAGCCGGGGGGTCGCCGTCCACGCTACCGAAGTTACCCTGGCCATCCACCAGCGGATAGCGCATGGAGAAATCCTGCGCCAGACGGACCATGGCGTCATAAACCGACGCGTCACCATGGGGGTGATAGGAGCCCAGCACGGCACCCACGGTATCCGCACTCTTGCGGTAGGGATGGCTGGGGTCGTTGCCGCGCTCGTACATGGTGTAAAGGATGCGGCGGTGCACCGGCTTCAGGCCGTCGCGCACATCCGGCAGAGCACGGGATACGATAACGGACATGGAATAGTCCAGAAAGGCCCGTTCGATCTCGTCTTTTACGTCCCGGACGATGAGATGCGTGCCCGGGGTTACGCTGTTTTCGATCATAGTTTCCGTTTCCTTTCCATTACACATCCAGATTGGCGTATTCCGCGTTCTTTTCGATGAACTGGCGGCGCGGCTCCACCTTGTCGCCCATCAGGATTGTAAAGGCCTCGTCGGCCTTTTCCGCGTCCTCAATGGAGATCTGCACGATGACCCGGTTGTCCGGATTCATGGTGGTTTCCCACAGCTGCTCGGGGTTCATCTCACCAAGGCCCTTATAGCGGTTGATTTTCACGCCCTGGCCCATCTCGGCGCTCATCTGGGTCATTTCCGGCTCGTTGTAGGCATAGCGCACGTCCTTGCCCTTGGCCAGCTTGAACAGGGGAGGCTGTGCGATGTACACATAGCCGCCCTCAATCAGCGGGCGCATGAACCGGAAGAAGAAGGTGAGCATCAGGGTGCAGATATGGCTGCCGTCCACGTCCGCATCGGCCATAATAAAGACCTTGTGGTAGCGCAGCTTCTCGATATCGAATTCCTCGCCGATGCCGCAGCCCAGCGCAGTGACCACGGGCATGAGCTTTTCGTTGCCGTAGACCTTGTCCAGGCGGGCCTTTTCCACGTTCAGCATCTTGCCCCACAGCGGCAGGATGGCCTGAATGTTGGAGTCACGGCCCATCTTGGCGCTGCCGCCGGCGGAATCACCCTCGACGATGAAGATTTCGGTCTTGGAGGGGTCCTTTTCCCGGCAGTCGGCCAGCTTGCCGGGCATACGGCTGGTTTCCAGCGCACTCTTGCGGCGAACCAGATCCCGGGCTTTTCGGGCAGCTTCCCGGGCGCGGGCGGCCTGAGTGGCCTTCTCGTAGATGGCCTTGGCCACGCCGGGGTTCTCTTCCAGGAATTCCTTCAGCTTGTCGTAGACCATGCCGGAAACCAGGCTGCGCACTTCGGTGTTGCCCAGCTTTGCCTTGGTCTGGCCCTCGAACTGGGCCTCGGTGAGCTTGACGCTGATCACGCAGGTCAGGCCCTCGCGCACGTCGTTGCCGGTCAGGTTGTCATCCTTGTCCTTCAGATAGCCCTTTTCACGGCCGAAGTCATTGATCACGCGGGTGAGGGCATTTTTAAAGCCTTCCTCATGGGTACCGCCGTCCGGAGTGTTCACGTTGTTGGCAAAGGACAGAATCAGCTCGTTAAAGCTGTCGTTGTACTGCATGGCCACCTCGGCGATAATGTCGTCCTTCTGGCCCTTCAGGTGGATGACCTGGGGATGCAGCACGGTATTGTCCCGCTTCTTCTGCAGATATTCCACGAAGCTGGCAATACCGCCCTCGTAGTGCATGCTTTCGCGCACCACCTCGTCGCCCCGTTCGTCGGTGAAGGTGATGCGGACGCCCGCGTTCAGGAAGGCCTCCTCCCGCAGGCGGATCAGCAGAGTCTCGTAATCATAGACGGTGGTTTCGGTGAACATGACCGGATCCGCCTTGAAGCGCACGGTGGTGCCGGTGGAGGCGGCGGGGCCCAGCTTTTTCAGGGGTGCATCCGGCACGCCCCGCTGGAACCGCTGGTAGTATTCATAGCCATCCTTGCGGACGATGACCTCCAGCCACTCACTCAGGGCGTTTACCACGCTGGAGCCCACGCCGTGCAGGCCGCCGGCCACCTTGTAGCCGGAATTTGCGCCGCCGAACTTGCCGCCGGCGTGCAGCACGGTGAGAACAACGGTCACGGCGGGGATGCCCAGCTTGGGCTGGATATCCACAGGAATACCGCGGCCGTTATCGGTGACTTCGATCACGTCGCCCTTCTTGATGGTGACCTCGATGTGGTCGCAGAAGCCCGCCAGCGCCTCGTCGATGGCGTTGTCCACGATCTCGTAGACCAGATGGTGCAGGCCCTTGGGGCCGGTGGAGCCGATGTACATGCCCGGCCGTTTGCGCACCGCTTCCAGCCCTTCCAGCACCTGGATCTGGCTGCCGTCGTACTGGTCGGCGCCCTCCTGCGGCTGCTTGTTCAATTCTTCTGCCATTGTTTTGCCTCCTGTTGTTTCTGGGCGGGTTTCAGTCGCCCGGTGCGCGCCGTGCGCGCTCGTTCCTTTTGCTTGAAAAATGCCCCGTCACACACTGCCCAGCTGATCCAGCCGGCCGCAGCGTTTTTCCAGTGTTTTGGACGAAATGGGGCTGATAAATACCGTTTCGTCCGGGAAGTCCGTGACCACAAAGCTCTTGGGAAGCTCGTCGCTCAGGGTAACCACCGCGCCCTCGGTTTCCGCGTGCCGCAAAAATGCCCGCGTATGCTTGGAGATCGAGGTGGTTTCAATATCGAAAATCCCGATGATATCCCTTGTATGGACCACATAGTCCTGCCCTAAATGCAAATACATTTTTTACCTACCCGACCGGTGGTTTGTACCGATTCGTTTATCCTTTCGCACCCGATTTTCCTCAGCAAAGACCGCTCACTGTCCTGTTGCCTCTTTTTTCTGTGTGGAGTCGTGTTCTTTCGAATCCGTTTCTGTCAGTCTCAGCAAAACCGCGCGGGCCATTTGCAGGCTTTTTTCTGTTTGTCTTGAAACCCGCCGGGCGGGGGAGAGCAGCCGTTTTTGCCCGGCCGGATGCAAAAAGGGCTTTTTTATAGCTTTTCCAGCACGCCGCCCTCCATCCGGAACAATTCGCCCTCGGTTTTGTGGAACAGGCTGGAATCGCAGGCCGTCACGATGGTCTGCTTCTGGCGCATCCGGGTGAGCAGGTATTCCTGCCGGGTGGCGTCCAGCTCGCTGAGCACGTCGTCCAGCAGCATCACCGGGTGCTCCCCGGTGATCTCCTGCGCGCAGCTGGCCTCTGCCAGCTTCAAACTCAACACCGCACTCCGCTGCTGGCCCTGGCTGGCAAACAGCTTTGCCGGCTGACCGTCCATCAGCACCGAGAAATCCTCCCGGTGCGGGCCTGCCGTGGAAAAGCCCGCCTTCAGATCAGCTTTCCGGCTTTCCCGCAGGGTTTCCAAAAGGCCTTTTTCATCGAAGCTGGGCTGATACACCAGCTCCAGCTCCTCGCTGCCCTGGGAAATATCCCGGTAATTGGCGGTAACCAGCGGCCGCAGCCGCTTCATATACTCCATTCGGCGCAGCGTAAGCTCCTGCCCGTAGCGGGCCAGCTCCTCGTCGAACACGTCCAGCATCTGGGCGGCGCCCGGTGTGCGGTCATAATGCTTGAGCAGGGCATTTTTCTGGGTCAGCAGACGGGCATACCGCCGCCATGCTGCCAGATATCCCGGATACAACTGGCACAGCGCCGCATCCAGAAAGCGCCGCCGTCCCTCCGGGCTGCCCTTCACCAGGCTCAGATTGCCCGGCTCGAACACCACCGCTGTAAAGCTGCCCGCCAGTGACGAGGCGCGGCCCAGATCCACCCCGTTGCGTTTGGCCGTCCGGCCCGGGCGGGGAGTATCCCGCCCGCCGATGGTCAGATAAATCTGGTTTTCCTGCCCGTCACTGGTCTCGGTTTGGGCCTGCAGCACCGAAAACGGCTGATCCCGGGCAATCAGCTCCGCGTCCTTTGCACCCCGGAAGCTCTTGCCGCCGGTGAGCAGCCACACTGCCTCCAGCAGATTGGTCTTGCCCTGACCGTTTTTGCCGCAAATCACCGTAAGCTCCGGGCAGGGAGTGAAATCCGCCTGCCGGATATTCCGGTAATTCTGCAGCGAAAGCTCCTTCAGCCGCATGGGCTTACTGTCCGTCGGCCACGGTTACAGTGCGGCCTTCCAGCGTTACGGTATCGCCCGGGCGCAGCTTTTTGCCCCGCATTTCACATACCTCGCCGTTCACCAGCACCTGGCCGGCCTGGATCAGCACCTTGGCCTCACCGCCGGTTTCCACCATACCTGCCAGCTTGAGCAGCGCGTCCAGTTTGATAAATTCCGTATGAATCAGAATTCGTTCCATCGTATCAGTTCCTTTGTATTTTGGGTTGAATGTGTGAGTTTTTTGCCTCATTGCCTGTTTTCAGGCTTCAGCGCCCTGCAAACAGGTCTAAAAAAGCTTTTTGACCTGTTCAAGGGAAAAATCCTTATCGAAGCGAAAACCGCTTGAATACGCACAGAAGCGGAGGATGCGTTGGGGACCCGGTTTTGCCGGAAGTCCTCAAACGCTCTGCCGGCTTGCCGACGTATGCTGTTTCGGGACCGTTTATTTATACACCCGGATATACACAGCCTCATCCGACAGGCAACAATTGTCCAGATCAGTCGTTCTTAAAGCGTACCGGCAATACCAGATAGATGAAGTCTTCGCCTTCCTCAGGCAGAATTTTTACCGGACTCAGCGGGCCGCTCAGCTCCAGTACCACTTTTTCGCAGCGGGCGTTGCGCAGGGCATCCAGCAGATAGCGGTTGTTGAAGCCGATCTCCACCGGATCGCCTTCCACCTGGGCGGAAAATTCGTCCACAACCTTGCCCAGATTGGTCTGGCAGCGCACGGTCACCTTGCCGGAAGCATCGAAGAGGATGCGCAGCGGGTTTTTCAGCCGCTCGGTGATGATCAGGCTGGCGCGCTCGATGGTATCGATGAAATCTCTGGTCTCCAGAACCACCCGGGTCTTGCAGCCGTTCGGGATCACATTGGCATAATTGAGGAATTCGCCCTCGATCAGGCGGGAGAGAATGGTATAGTTCCCGGAATTGAAGACCACAAAACGACGGTTGGCGGAGATGTGTACGTCGTCCTCGTCATCACCCAGCAACTTGTTCACCTCGGTGAGCGTTTTGGCGGGAATAATGATGCGGATGTGCTTTTCCGCCTGAACCGGACGCTCCACAATAGCCAGCCGGTAACCATCCAGCGCAACGACGGTCAGCTTGTCTTCTTCAATGGCGAACAGCTCGCCGGTATGAGCAGGTTTTTTGTCGTCCTGGCTTACGGCGTAAAGAGTTTTTTCGATCATGCCCCGCAGCATACCGGCCTTGATGGTCAGCGTATGGTCTGCACCGGGGGTGGGAAGATCTGGATAATCGGATGCGCTCATGGCAAGAATATCGAATTCTGCCACACCGCCCTTAATGGTGGCATTGCCGGATTCATTGGTATAGATGTTTATCTCACCGCTGGGCAGGCGGCGAACCATGTCTCCCAGCAGCTTTGCAGACAGAACGATTTCACCGGCCTGGCGAACGTTGGCCTCGATGGTGGTGGTGATGCCCATTTCCAGATCATAGCCGGTAAGGGTGAGCTGAAAACCTTCCGCTTTCAGAAGGATGCCTTCCAGAGCGGGAATTGAGGATCGAAGTGTGACGGCTTTCGACACACCATCAATGGCACTGGACAGAAGGGCTTTGTCGCAAACAATGTTCATGCAGATGCTCCTTTCTTGCGATGGAAAAGTGATTTCGGTCTTCAAATAGCATAGTTTCAGGTAGACGTAGTAATAGGGGGTGTGAAAACTGTGGAAAAACGGCGCGAAGCCTTTTGAAGACCGGGTTTGTGGGCTGTGGAAAGGTGAGCCCGCTTTGTTTAAAAATTGTGGATAAGCGAAAAATAAAAAGTTTTACACAGGCCCTGTGAAAAAGCCTTTGTTGAATGTTGAAAACAAACAGAAAAACTTTTTGCCTGCACAGGGCACTGTTTTGAGGAAATATTGCAGTTTGTATAATTTAGAAAGTCACGAAACGTGTCGCGACAGGTGTGGGAAAAACCGCGCAGAGAGCCAGTTTTTGAAAAAGGCGCAGGGCGCGGTGAAGCGTTATAAAGAGATGAAAAAAGAAAGATAAGCGACGGCCAAAAACAGGTACAGCCGGCAGGTGCGCCATGCTGTACCCGATGTGCGAAAGGGGCGACCCGCTCGTATGGCCTTTAGGAGCGGACGTTTTTGATGATGTCCTCCACCGTTTCCTTCAGGTGGCGATCGTTGTTCAGATTGTTCTCCATGGATTTCAGGGAGTACACGATGGTGGAGTGGTCCCGGCCGCCGAATTCCTTGCCGATGTCCTCCATGCTCATGCCGGTGATTTCGCGCACCACATAGATGGCGGTCTGGCGGGCGGAGGAGATGTTGGCGGTGCGGCGCATGCCACGGATCTCCGCGGGGGTCACGTTATAGGTGCGGCCAACCTCACCGATGATCTTCTCGATGGTCACCGGCACCGGCTGGGTTTCATTCAGAATATCCTTGATGGCGTTCTGGGCCACGCCGATCACAGGCTGGATGCCCTCCAGCATGTAGTAGGCGTTCAGTTTTTTCACCGCGCCTTCCAGCTGACGGATGTTGTTTTTCAGATGGTTTGCGATGAATTCGGCCACGTCGTCCGGCATGTCCAGATTGAACAGCTCGGCCTTGCGGCGGATGATGGCTACTCGGGTCTCGAAGTCCGGCGGCTGAATGTCCGCGGTGAGGCCCCACTCGAAACGGGTGCGCAGCCGCTCCTCCAGGCTCTTGATCTCCTTGGCGGGGCGATCGCTGGCCAGCACAATCTGCTTGCCGGCGTTGTGCAGCGTATTAAAGGTGTGGAAGAACTCCTCCTGGGTACTTTCCTTACCGGCAATGAACTGGATATCGTCCACCAGAAGCACGTCTGCCGCCCGGTATTTCTGGCGGAAGCTCTCGGTGTTGCCCTCCCGGATGGCGGTGATGATCTCGTTGGTGAACTTTTCGCAGTCCACATATACAATATTAAAGTCCGGGTGGTTTTTCTTGATCTCCACCTGGATGGCGTTGAGCAGGTGCGTTTTACCGAGGCCGGACTGACCGTAGATGAACAGGGGATTGTAGGCCCCGGAGGGATTGGAGGCCACGGCCTGAGCAGCCGCATAGGCGAACTGGTTGGAGGGGCCCTTGATGAAGTTTTCGAAGGTGAAGTCGTATTTGCCGCTGGGTGCGCTCACCGGAGCAGGTTTTTCCGGTTCTGGGGCAGGCTTTTCCGGGGCGGCTGCGGGCACGACGAGCTCCACCTCCACGTCGAAGCCCAGCACGGCGGCCAGAGCTTCCTTCAGCAGAGGCGTATAGCGATCCCGCACGATGGTGCAGATAAAATCATTGCGCACAGCCAGCACAACCTTGCCGCTGCCCTCGAAGCTCACCGCCTCCAGCCCGTCGATGTACAGGTTGTAGGTGGCGTCCACCAGGCGCTCCTTGCAGTAGGCCTTCGCTGCGCTTAAAACGTCGTTAAAGGAATCCATAGGCAAAAACGCTCCATTGTTGAAAATTAGTATCTGATTGATTATATCATAAAAAAACGACCTTTACAATGTTATTTATTATACTATAGCTATAATACGGGCTGGAAGGGGGCTAAAAACGATTTTCAGCCAGCGGGTAAAGGGGGCACAAAGGCCCGCCGGTGCGGCATTTACAGGGCAAAACAGGGCAAACAGGGCCAAAACAGCCTGTAAAGGAAAAAACTTTGCGGAAAGTGTTGACAAAGGCGGAAATCATCCGCTATACTTTTATGATGCAAGGTCATCTGTGTATCTACACAGAGAAAATCAATAAAATCTGCCCCATTGCGGGGCCTTTTGGAGGATATCGTCATGAAAAGAACTTTTCAGCCCAAGAAGCGTCAGCGCAGTGGTGTGCACGGCTTTCTGAAGAGAATGGCCAGCAAGAACGGCCGCAAGGTGATCGCTGCCCGTCGTGCCAAGGGTCGAGCCAAGCTGTCTGCCTGAGTGTTAAAACAAAGCCCCGCTTTCTTTAAGCGGGCAAGCTTGCAAGGCCACTGAGTTGTTAGTGGCCTTGTTTTTCCATACGGGGGAAGATCCATGCGCTATCGGCCGATCACCCGCAACAAGGAGTTTGCCCGGGCCTATGCCCGGGGAAAGGCCTTTGTGCATCCTAAACTGGTGTTGTATGTGATGAAAAACCGCCTGGGACACACCCGGGTTGGCATTACTGCAACCAAAAAAATCGGCAACGCCGTGCACCGGAACCGGGCACGGCGGGTTATCCGTGCCGCCTTGTACCAGACGCTGCCCTATGATGTGGGCGGGCTTGACCTGGTGTTTGTGGCCCGGGGCCAGACCACCCGCTGCAAAAGCGGCGAGGTGCAGAAGGCTGCCGAACAGCTGCTGAAAAACGCGGGCCTGGTCAGATGATCGCCCGCGTTTTAGTGCTACCCATAAAGTGGTATAAGAAATACATCTCGCCCCATCTGGGCACCAATTGCCGCTTTCTTCCCACCTGCAGCGAATATGCCATGGAGGCGCTGCTCACCCACGGCGCGGTGAAGGGAAGCATTCTGGCGGTATGGCGCATTCTGCGCTGCAATCCTCTGTGCAAAGGCGGTTATGATCCGGTTCCCCCGAAGGGCCGATGGAAAAACGATGACCGCCGCCTGTTCCGCGGCCATTGACTGCGGGCTGCACACCTTTCTTCTATTTAGCCCCTTGTGACGCGCCTCGTTTTGCGCCGGGGACGTGTCCTACGAAAAAATCTACAAAAGCCCTGGCGCGCAAACGGGGCGGATAGGAAACAAGAATTATGGGAATTTTAGGCATTCTCGGCACGCCCCTTGGTTATGTGCTGCAGTGGATCTACCAGTTTGTGGGCAACTACGGCTGGTCCATCATCCTGTTCACGGTGATCGTGCGCCTGCTGTCCTTCCCGCTGCAGATCAAGCAGCAGAAGAGCACCGCCCGGATGGCTGCGTACCAGCCGATGATTCAGGAGATCCAGAAAAAGTACGCCAAGGACAAGGAAAAGCAGAACGAAGAGCTGATGCGCATGCAGCAGGAGTACGGCTATAATCCTGCCGCTGGCTGTGCGCCCATGCTGATTAACTTCTTGGTGATCTTCGGCATCATCGAGGTGGTGTACCGCCCGCTGAAGTACATCATGCACCTGTCTGCCGAGGCTCTGAACGCCGCGGCCAGCCAGCTGGGCATGGCGGCCAACAACTACATGGCCCAGAGCGAGATCATCAAGCAGGTTCAGCTGGATCCCAATGTGTTCGGCAACATCTTTACCGCCGAGCAGATTGAAGCCATGCAGAACTTCAATGTGAACTTCTTTGGCATCAACCTGATGGACAAGCCCGGCTTTGCGCTGAACGCCCTGCTGATCTTCCCCATCCTGAGCATCATCACCATGGCCATGCTGAACGTGATCACCATGAAGATGAGCGGCCAGCAGATGCAGGGCAGCATGAAGTGGATGCCCTGGATCACAAGCCTGATGTTTGTCTGGTTCGCCTTCCAGGTGCCTGTGGGTTTCTCTCTGTATTACACTGTGTCTAACCTGTTTATGTTTATCCAGAGTGTAATTCTGCGCAAGATGTATGACCCCGAGAAACTGAAGGTGGAAATTGCGGCGGAGATCGAGGCCAAGAAGCTGGAGCGCAAGGCGAAAAAGCAGGTGACCATTGTGGAGAACGGCAAGGAAACCACCCGTTCGGTCAATGAAGCGGAACTGAACCGGCTGCGTCTGGAAATGGCCCGCAAGCTGGATGAGGAAAAATACAAGGACGAGCGGACCGTGCCCCTGAGCCAGCTGAACAAGGAGGAATGAGTCATGCGTGAAGTGATCGTTACCGGGAAAACCGTGGAGGAGGCCACCGAGGCCGCCTGCGCCCAGCTGGGACTTCCCCGGGAGGAAGTGAGCATCGAGATTCTGGAGATGCCGGTGCACCGGTTGTTCAAAAAGATTCCTGCCAAGGTGCGTGCCACCGTGCAGGAGCCGGAGGTGGAAACCCCGGCTGAACCTGAGGTGAAACCCGAGCAGGCAGCTGAGCCCAAGGAAGAGCAGGCTGCCCCCGAAAAGGCCACCGAAAAAGAGGAAAGGACTGCCCAGCCCCAGCCGGCGGAAACTGTCGAGCAGGTGGAGATTGACAGCAACGAAAAGCTGGCGGCCGCCGTTGCCTACCTGAAGGAGATCTTTACCCTGATGGGCGCCGGCGACGTGGAGATCCATGTGGAGAAGCAGGGCGAGGCCCACATCGTGAAGGTGGAAGGTGAGGACGTTGGCGTTCTGATCGGCCATCGGGGCGAGACCATGGAGAGCCTTTCCTATCTGGCGGGCCTTGCGGCAAACCGCCTGGGCGGCGACTACCTGAAGCTGGGCCTGGATGTGGCCGGCTACCGGGGCAAACGGGAAAAGGATCTGGAAGCTCTGGCCCGCCGTATGGGCGCCAAGGTGGCCAAGACCGGCCGCAGCTACGCCATGGATCCCATGAACCCCTACGAGCGGCGCATCATTCACAGCACCATTAGCACCATGGAGGGCCTGCGCAGCGAGTCCAGGGGTGAGGGTGCAGATCGCCGCGTGGTGATCTACTCCACCGACCCCAACGCCCAGAACCGTAGCCGTGGCCGCGGTCAGCGTGGTGGCCGCGGTCAGCGCGGCGGCCGTGACCGCAAGGGCGGCCCCAATGGCGAGCGGCGCAGCAGTGTGCCCGGCCGGGAGTTTGTCAATGCGCAGCGCAGCGAGGGTGCGGCCCCTGTGGCGCCCAAGCGCACGCAGCTGATTGACGATGCCGAAGGCTTTGCCCTGTATGGAAAGATTGAGCTGTAAGCGTGGCGAAAGCTGATTGATACATAAAACCCGCGGCGCGCGGCCCTGTTCGGGAAGCTGCGCCGCGGGTTTCTTATGCCTGAATAAAATACTAAATGTAATAATTGATGGAATATTACAAATTCTGCGATGGCATAGCCGCCGGTTGCACTTTTAAACTGCGCATGCTAGGATAGAAGCACAAGACTGTTCCCGACAGGAAAGGAAGGATAAAATGCGTTTGGAACGAATGACCGGTTGGCAGGATGCCCGATTTAAAGCGCTGTGGGAGCTGTATGAAGCCAGCTTCCCGGCATACGAAAACCGCACCCTGCCGGACCAGAAGCGGGCCATGGAGGACGTGCGCTATCATGTGGACCTGATCTATGAAGAGGATCAGTGGCAGGGATTTGTGATGTACTGGCAGGCGGACGGCTACCTGTATGTGGAGCATTTCGCTGTGTTCCCCTGCGGGCGGGGCAAAGGCTATGGCTCCAGGGTACTGACCGCCCTGAAGGAAAAGGGCCAGCCGGTGCTGCTGGAAATTGACCCGCCGGAGGACGAGATTTCGATTCGCCGCAAGGGCTTTTACGAGCGGAACGGCTTCTGTGCAAACCCCTACGATTACCAGCATATTCCTTACAAAAAGGACGATGTGCCCCACCCGCTGGTGGTGATGACCTGGCCGGAGCCGATCAGCGAAGAAGTTTATCAGGGCTTCCGCCGTTTTATGCGGGATGTGGTGATGGAATACAGCGAAGCAAAAATGAATAACAATTGGGAGAGTATTTTGAAATTCAACTGATTGGATAATAAGCAAAGGCCGCCCGATGACCGGAAGAAGTCGGGCGGCCTTTGCTCTGCGCCCGGCTTGCCTTGCCCTGACCGGGGCCCTTGTGCTACAATAAAATGAACTATGCTGTTTTGAGAATGGGGGAGTGAAGATGGAAACCACCATCGTGGCGCTGGCAACGCCGCCCGGCGCGGGCGGAATTGCAGTGGTGCGCCTGTCCGGCCCGGAAAGCTACCGGGTAACCGGGCAGGTATTCCGGCCGATGAATCCGGAGAAAAAGGTGAGCGAAGCGAAGGGATATACCGCGCTGTTCGGGAATTTTATCGCCAGGGGTGAAACACTGGACGAGGGTGTGGCCCTCTTCTTCCGGGCTCCCCGCAGCTACACCGGCGAGGATGTGGTGGAGCTGAGCTGCCACGGCGGTATGGTCATCGCCCAGGAACTGATCACCGCCTGCATTGCAGCGGGTGCGGAACCGGCCGGGCCCGGTGAATACACCAAGCGGGCTTTTTTGAACGGCCGGATGAGCCTGACCCAGGCGGAAGCAGTGATGGATCTGATCGGCGCAGCAGGCCGCCAAGGTGCGGCGCTGGCCGAGAGTGCACTGAGCGGCGCACTGGCCCGGCAGATCGAGGAATATAAAAATCAGCTGGTGGCGCTGGCCGGGCATCTGGCCGCCTGGGTGGATTTTCCCGAGGAAGATGTGCCCGAGCTGGAAGAGGATGCGCTGCGCGGCACACTGGAGCAGGTGTGCACCGGCGTGCGTGGGCTGATCGGCAGCTACGGCGGCGGTGCGGTGCTGCGGCAGGGTGTGGACGCGGCCATTGTGGGCAGCCCCAACGTGGGCAAAAGCACCCTGATGAATCTGCTGGCCGGATTCGACCGGGCCATCGTGACCCCCATTGCCGGAACCACCCGGGACGTGGTGGAGCAGGCGGTGATGCTGGGCGGCGTGCGGGTGAACCTGTTTGATACCGCAGGCCTGCGGGAGACCGGCGATGTGGTGGAGGCCGAGGGCATCCGCCGCAGCCGCCGCAAGCTGGAAGAGGCCGGGCTGGTGCTGGCCGTATTCGACGGCTCCACCCCCGCCACCGAAGAGGATAAGGAGCTGGCGCAGCTGTGCGCCGGGCGGCCGGCCATTGCGCTGGTGAACAAGAATGATCTGGAGCAGCAGTTTGATGAGGGCGTTCTGGAGGGCAGATTCTTCCGAGTGCTGCGCATTGCGGCGGGCCAGGGCGGCGGAATGCCGGAGCTGGAACAGGCAGTACGGGAGCTGCTGGGTGTGGCCAATCTGGATCCCGGTGCCCCCTGTCTGGTAAGTCAGCGGCAGCTGGCGGCGGCGGTATCGGCCCGAGATGCCCTGCAGGAGGGCATGCAGGCGCTGGATGGCGGCTTTGGACTGGACGCGGTGAGCGTTTGCGTGGACGATGCGCTGGCGGCGCTCTGCCGACTGACCGGCGAGGATGCCAGCGAGAGCGTGATCGAGGAAGTGTTCTCCAAGTTCTGTGTGGGTAAGTAAAGGAAGGAAACAACAAAGCATGAACCATTTGGGAGATTATCAGGTGATTGTGGTGGGTGCTGGTCACGCGGGCATTGAAGCGGCCCATGCGGCGGCAACTCTGGGCGCAAAGACCGCCCTGTTCACCCTCAGCCTGGACGGCATCGGCAATATGCCCTGTAACCCCAGCATCGGCGGAACCGCCAAGGGCCATCTGGTGCGGGAGGTGGATGCACTGGGCGGCGTGATGGGTCTGGCGGCGGACGCCACCACCCTGCAAAGCCGGATGCTCAACCGGGGCAAGGGCCCGGCGGTGCATTCTCTGCGGGCCCAGATTGATCGGCGGGCTTACCATGACTTCACCAAGCATTTTCTGGAAAAGACCGATAACTTGGACATTAAACAGGGCGAGATCGTGGATCTTGCGCTGGAGGATGGCCGGGTGACCGGCGTATACACCCGACTGAACGGCTTTTACGGGGCCCAGGCGGTGGTGCTGTGTACCGGCACCAATCTGGGCGGACGAATTTTTGTGGGCGACGCCAGCGTGGAGAGCGGCCCGGACGGTCAGCAGGCGGCAAAACTGCTGAGTGAACGACTGCGTCAGGCGGGGCTGCCTCTGCGTCGGTTCAAAACCGGTACCCCGGCCCGGGTACACCGGCGGAGCATTGATTTTTTGGTGCTGGAACCTCAGCCCGGCGAGGAGCCGCCGGAGCCCTTCAGCTTTTTGACCCCGGAGGGTGGGATCAAAAATCAGGTGGACTGCCACATCGCGTACACCAATCCGGAGACTCACCGGATCATTCTGGACAACCTGCATCGTTCGCCCCTGTATGGAGGCATGATCGAAGGCGTTGGCCCCCGGTACTGCCCCAGCATCGAGGATAAGGTAGTGCGTTTTTCCGATAAGGAACGCCATCAGATTTTCGTGGAGCCCTGCGGGCTGGATACCGAGGAAATGTATCTGCAGGGAATGAGCAGCAGTCTGCCGGAGGATGTGCAGAATGCCATGTACCGGACCATTAGAGGTTTCGAGAACATCGAGATCCTGCGGCCGGCCTATGCCATTGAATATGACTGCATCGACCCCACCGCCCTGCAGCTGACACTGGAGACCCGTGCGGTGAAGGGACTGTATGGTGCGGGCCAGTTCAACGGTACCTCCGGCTATGAGGAAGCGGCGGCCCAGGGACTGCTGGCCGGTATGAACGCCGGTCTGGCAGTGCTGGGCAAAGAGCAGGTGATCCTGCCCCGGCATTCCTCCTATCTGGGTACGCTGGTGGATGATCTGGTGACCAAGGGCGTCATGGACCCCTACCGGATGATGACCAGCCGCAGTGAATACCGGCTGACTCTCCGGCAGGATAACGCCGACGAGCGGCTCACCCCCATTGGCCGCAAGGCCGGTCTGGTGGACGATGGCCGCTGGCAGGCCTTTGAACAGGCCATGGAGATCAAGGCCCGGGAAACCAGACGATTGGAGCAGACCAGCGTAAAGGCGGCAGAGCTGAACCGGATACTGGAAGAAAAGGGAATTGCACCGGTGGAAAAGGGAGGCCCAGCGGCAGAGCTGCTGCGCCGGCCCGAGCTGGATTATTCCATTCTTGCCCAGGTCATTGGCTGGGGCGAGGGTGTGGACCGGCGAATGGCGGCCCGCATTACCACCGAGGTCAAATATGCCGGATACATTGCCCGGCAGCAGCGGGCCATCAAGGATGTGAAGCGGTTGGAGAATACCACCATCCCGGAGGATTTTGACTATGCGCCGCTGAACGGTCTGCGGCTGGAAGCCCGGGAGAAGCTGGCACGCATCCGGCCGGTGAGCCTGGCCCAGGCGGGCCGAATTCCCGGTGTGAGCCCGGCGGATATGGCGGTGCTCAGTGTGGCGGTGGAAGCTGCCAATCGGGCCCGGAAAACAGGCGGCGACGAAGCCGCGAACAAGGAGGCGACGGAATGATCGATACACAGCGTTTGCAGGAAAAATGTGCCCGGCAGGGCATCGAGCTGACCGGCATCCAGCTGGATCAGCTGAATCACTATGCCCGGCTGCTGGTGGAGTACAACCAGAAGGTGAACCTGACTGCCATCACAGATCCGGAAGGCATTGAGGATAAGCATTTTCTGGACAGCATGCTCTTTGCCAGCCAGCCGGAAGTGGCAGGGAAGATGATCGACGTGGGCTGTGGCGCGGGCTTTCCGGGCCTTGTGACCAAAATCTACAAGCCCGAGCTGGAGCTTACCCTGATGGAGCCCACCGGCAAGCGGGTGGAGTTTTTGAAATATGTTTGTGCTGAGCTGGGCCTGACCGGCGTGGAATTTGCCAAGGAGCGGGCGGAGGAAGCGGCCCGAAAGCAGTGGAGGGAGACTGCCGATGTGGTGAGTGCCCGTGCGGTGGCAGCTTTGCAGATTCTGGCGGAGTATTGTTTGCCCCTGACCCGGGTAGGAGGCGTATTCATCGCCATGAAGGGAGCAGGTGCCGAGCAGGAGCTGGCAAGCGCCAAGGGAGCCATTGCCAAACTGGGTGGCAGCTACCGGGAGACCCGCTCCTTCCAGCTGCCCGGCGGCGATGCCCGCAGTCTGGTGGTGTGTGAAAAAATATCGCAAACTCCGACCGCTTACCCCAGAAACGGCGGAAAAATTGCAAAATCCCCGTTGAAATAAGAAGAAAAAGAGAAGAATCCAGAGAATTTTGAAAATGGAAATTTCTGGATTACGCAGCGCGCCTGTGGTATACTTTTGCTGGAAGCAGAGGGAGCCGCACGGCGCGCTTCTTTGTTTCCCAAAAAGGATGGGATCATTTCTGCGGCCCGGCCTGGATACATAAAAGAAAACAGGGCAAAAAGCCGCCACGCAAGCGGCGGCGATGTTTTTCAGGCTGTTGGGCGGGGTGCTGCCCCAGGGCTCCTGCCTGCTGGGGGCCGCAGAATTTTCCGCAACAAAAAGGAGGTAAACCGGAATGCTGCCCCGAAAAGCAAAGGTGAAGGGAAAGGTGCTTGCCATTCCCACAGAGCTGATCGACCCGTCGCCCTTTCAGGCACGCAGGCATTTTGACGAAAAGGAGATCGCTCAGCTGGCGGTAAGCATTCTGGAAAACGGCCTGTTGCAGCCGGTTTCCGTTCGCCGCTATGGAGATCGATACCAGCTGGTGGCAGGGGAACGTCGGCTTCGCGCCTGCAAGCTGGCGCAGCTGAAGGAAATTCCGGCGATTCTTTGTGAGTATCAGGATCAGGCCACTGCTGCACTGGGACTTTTGGAAAATCTGCAAAGGCAGGATCTGGACGCCTTTGAACAGGCCCGGGGTATTCAGGATGTGATCGCATTGTGGGGCTGCACCCAGGAGGAAGCTGCAAACCGGCTGGGGATGGCGCAGCCCACTTTGAACAATAAGCTCCGGTTGCTTCAGCTCAGCGATGAACAGCAGGCCTTCTGCCGGAACAATCATCTGACCGAGCGGCATGCCAGGGCGGTGTTGCGGCTGGAGGAGGCGCAGCGTCTTCCGGCGCTGGAAGCATTTGCAAAGCAGGGAATGAATGCCCGCCAGGCGGATGAATATGTACAGCGCCTTGTGCAGCGCACACCCAGAAAGAAATCCATTCCCATGGTGCGGGATGTGCGTATCTTTGTGAACACCATCAACAAGGCGGTGCGCCTGATGGTGGACGCGGGCGTGAATGCCTCCACCCGACGGGTGGAAGGGGATGGCTTTGTGGAATACACGGTGCGCATCCCCACAGAGCAGGAAAGACCGGTGAGCCGGACCGGCTGAATGTTCCACGTGGAACATTTAAAATAGATGCCAGTTCTCCACTCCGTTTTTTGCGGAGATTGGGTTCAGCGATATGGGGAAACGTGAAAAGGGGAGTCAGGGGGAATGTTCCACGTGGAACATTCCCCCTGATGTTTTTGAGAATGAAAAGGCAAAAATGTTCCATGTGGAACATTTTTGCCTTTTCAAAAGTACAGAAAAGAGAGAAATCTGAGGAAAATCCAGTGAGATGGGTGTAATCACGCCGAAATCTATGCTATAATAACACCGATGCCTGCCGCGGAAGGGGTTTCGCGGATGCAGATCTGATGAATTGGAGGCACAAGCGGTGGGAAAAGTAATCGCAGTTGCAAACCAGAAAGGCGGCGTGGGGAAAAGCACCACCGCTGTGAATCTGGCGTCCTGTGTGGCGGCAGAGGGAAAACGGGTATTGATTGTGGATCTGGACCCTCAGGGCAACACCACCAGCGGCTACGGAATTTCCAAACGGAATGTGGAAACCAGCGTGTACGATTTGATCATCGGCGAGGCACAGGCGCAGCAGGCCATTGTGCCCACGGAGTTTATGGTAGATGTGATCCCGTCCAACATTCAGCTTTCCGGCGCGGTGATCGAGCTGGTGAATCTGGAACGGCGGGAAAGTCGGCTGCGTCAGGCGTTGGCTTCCGTGGCCGGAAATTACGACTATATCTTTATTGACTGCCCGCCCAGTCTGGACCTGCTCACTTTGAACGGTCTGTGTGCCAGTGACTCGGTGCTCATTCCCATCCAGTGTGAATACTACGCACTGGAGGGCCTTTCCGAGCTGATGAGCACCCTGAAAACCGTGCGCAAGATGTACAACCGGTATCTGGAAATTGAAGGCGTGGTGTTCACCATGTATGCGGGCCGGCTGAATCTGACCCTGCAGGTGGTGGATCAGGTGAAAAAATTCTTCGGTGACAAGGTCTATAAGACCACTGTGCCCCGAAATGTGCGCCTTTCCGAGGCTCCCAGCTATGGGCAGCCCATCAATTACTATGACCCGGCCAGCAAGGGCTGCGAGGCCTATCAGGCCATGGCCAAAGAATTGCTGAGCAATAACCGATAAAAGGAGGGCAGCAGATGGCACAAAAAAAAGGCGGCCTTGGCCGTGGGCTGGAAAGTCTGTTTGAGGAAACAGCCCGGGACGTGGGCCGGGAGGTGAGTACCCTCCCGCTGCGGGACATTGAGCCCGATAAGGATCAGCCCCGTAAGGACTTTTCCGAGGAACCCCTGTCGGAGTTGGCGGCCAGTATTACCGAGCATGGTGTGCTGCAGCCGATCACGGTGCGTCCCTGCAACAGCGGCGGCTACAAGATCATTGCCGGTGAGCGGCGCTGGCGTGCTGCCCGTCTGGCGGGACTTTCCGAGATTCCGGTCATTATTAAGGATGTGACCGAGAGCGAGGCCATGGAAATGGCACTCATTGAAAACCTTCAGCGGGAGGATCTGGATCCGGTGGAGGAAGCATTTGGCTACAAACAGCTGATGGAACGCTGTGGGCTGACCCAGGAGCAGGCCGCAAAACGGTTGGGCAAGAGCAGAAGCTCAGTGGCCAACAGCCTGCGACTGCTGAATCTGCCCCAGCGGGCACTGGAATGGCTGCAAACCGGTCATCTGACCACCGGCCACGCCAAGGTAATTCTGGGTCTGGAAAATGAAGAACTGCAGGAGCAGGCGGCCCAGATGGTGGTGGAAAACGAGCTGAACGTGCGCCAGACCGAGGCGCTGTGCAAAAAGCTTTCCCGGCCGGAAAAGCTGCAGGCCAGCCAGCCGGTGCGGCCTGCTTTGCCGGACGAGGTGGAGCTTGCCCTGCGCGAGGTGCTGGGCAACGAAGTCAAGGTGGCCTACAAAAACGGTCGGGGCAGCCTGACGGTTCATTTTTATTCGGACGAGCAACTCACCGCCTTTGCTAATCTGCTGGGCGGTTATCAAAAGGAAACAATCTGAAAAAGGGGATAGAAACTTATGCTGGACTTGCGTTTTGTACGGGAGAACCCGGAGCTGGTCAAGGAAAACATCAAAAAGAAATTCCAGGATTCCAAGCTGCCTCTGGTGGATGAGGTTATCGCTCTGGATACCGAGAACCGCAACACCGTTACCGAGGCGAACAATCTGCGCAGCGAGCGCAACAAGCTCTCCAAGCAGATCGGCGCTCTGATGGGCCAGAAGAAGTTTGAGGAGGCCGAGGCCGTGAAGGCTCAGGTGGCCGCTCAGGCAGACCGTCTGAAGGAGATGGAGGCCAAGGAGACCGAGTTGGAGGAGAAGATCCGCAACATCATGCTGGTCATCCCCAACATGATCGATCCCAGTGTGCCCATCGGCCCGGACGACAGCCACAACGTGGAAGTGGAGCGCTTCGGTGAGCCTGTGGTACCGGATTTTGAAATTCCCTACCACACCGAGATCATGGAGAGCTTCGATGGCATCGATCTGGACAGCGCCCGCCGCGTGGCCGGCAACGGTTTCTACTACCTGCTGGGCGACATTGCCCGTCTGCATGAGGCGGTGCTGGCTTATGCCCGCGACTTTATGATCAACAAGGGCTTCACCTATGTGATTCCTCCCTTTATGATGCACGGCAGCGTGGTGCAGGGTGTTATGAGCTTCCCTGAGATGGATGCCATGATGTATAAGATCGAGGGTGAAGACCTGTATCTGATCGGCACCAGCGAGCACACGATGATTGGCCGCTTTGTGGATCAGCTGATCCCTGAGGCCAAGCTGCCCCAGACCCTGACCAGCTACAGCCCCTGCTTCCGCAAGGAGAAGGGCGCCCACGGTCTGGAGGAGCGCGGTGTCTACCGTATCCATCAGTTCGAAAAGCAGGAGATGATCGTGGTCTGCAAGCCGGAAGACAGCATGGAGTGGTATGACAAGATGTGGCACAACAGCGTGGAGCTGTTCCGCAGCCTGGATATCCCCGTGCGTCAGCTGGAGTGCTGCTCCGGCGACCTGGCTGACCTGAAGGTCAAGAGCTGCGACATCGAGGCCTGGAGCCCCCGTCAGAAGAAGTACTTCGAGGTATGCAGCTGCTCCAACCTGGGCGACGCTCAGAGCCGCCGCCTGAAGATCCGTGTGAAGGGCGAGGATGGCCGCAACTATCTGCCCCACACCCTGAACAACACCTGTGTGGCTCCTCCGCGTATGCTGATCGCCTTCCTGGAGAACAACCTGCAGGCAGACGGCACCGTGAAGATCCCCGAGGTGCTTCGTCCCTATATGGGCGGCAAGGAACTGCTGGTTCCCAAGCGCGGCAAGTAAATAACAATCAGGCAGCCTCCGGACAGTGGTTCGGAGGCTGCTTTTTTGTGATGGTAAAAAATGGAAGAGATTTTTTGAAAAAAAGATGAAAAAACTGTTGACAAGTCATTGTCTGTTTAATATAATATAAAAGCGCCCTACATACGGCGCAATTTTATATGGCGGTATAGCTCAGTTGGCTAGAGCATTCGGTTCATACCCGAAGTGTCACCGGTTCGAATCCAGTTACCGCTACCAACAAATGCAAGGTTTAGCTAGAATACTTGGGGGTTACCCGCAATAGTGGGTGATGAAGTATGCTTGCTGTTTTAGCTAAACTTTGTATTTTTATAAGGCCCATTGGTCAAGCGGTCAAGACATCGCCCTTTCACGGCGGTAACCCGGGTTCGATTCCCGGATGGGTCACCAGAAGCCCGGATCTGTTTTTCAGCAGATCCGGGTTTTTTTCTTACTATAACAGGTTAAGAAAAATGGATGTTCCACGCAAGAAAACAAGGAGAATAATTATATGGAAAAACAACAAAAGCAGTCGCCTGCCATGATGCTTCTGCGGCTGCTGCAGGGAGCACTCATCGGATTGGGCGCGGTGCTGCCGGGAATTTCCGGTGGGGTGCTCTGTGTGATTTTTAGAATCTACCGGCCGGTGATGGAATTGCTGTCTGACCCGAAGAAACATTATAAAACCCACCTGCCCAGGCTTGCCCCGGTCTTTCTGGGCATGGGAATCGGTTTTCTGGGCGTAGCCAATCTGCTGGCCTTTTTTCTGGAGCGGTATCCCAATCAGTCGGTCTGTCTGTTCGTAGGCCTGATCGGCGGAATGCTTCCTTCGCTGCTGAAACAGGCAGGAGAAAAGGGACGGAGTAAAGGATCCTGGATCTCGCTGCTTGTGGCGTTTACGGTGGTATTAGGGCTGCTGGTTGGGTTGGAGCTGTTCTCCGTGCAGGTAACGCCTTCGGTGCTCTGGTATCTGTTCTGTGGCTTTTGCCTGGCCCTCAGCATGATTGCACCGGGCATGAGTTTTTCCACTCTGCTGATGCCGCTGGGGCTCTATACGCCCTTTGTGGAAGGGCTGGGCCGGCTGCGGCCTTCGGTTCTGGTGCCGGGGGTGCTTGGCGCAGTGGTTACCATTGTGCTGCTAGCAAAGGCGGTGGATCGGCTGTTTGAACGGCACTACTCCATTGCATTTCATGCCATTGTGGGTGTGGTATCAGCAGCTACGCTGGTCATTATTCCGTTCCGGGATATGGCATCCTCGTTCGCGGCGCTGCTCAGTGATCTCATCTGCCTGGCTGTGGGTATTGTGCTGGCGCTTGCATTGGATCAGTTCAATGCCCGTTTTCCCAAAGAGTGAGAAAAAGGACACAAAAACATATAAAAGAAATACTTTTTTACAGAAACACGGAAAAACCTGTTGACAAGGCAGGAAAAAGCATGTAAATAGAAAGAACGATCCAAACAGGTGCCCCGGCTGACAGGATTCAGCCGGGGCCAAACAGTATCGAGACAGAGGAGAATGGAATCAACATGACGGCAGCAGAAAAACGACCAGCGATCCCGATCAGCCCCGCAGCGGCGCTGGTGGCCATTGGTGTGGTATACGGCGATATTGGAACCTCGCCCATGTATGTGATGAAATCCATTGTAGCAGGCAACGGAGGGCTTCAGAATGCAGACCCGCAGCTGATTCTGGGGTCACTGTCGCTGGTGATCTGGACGCTGACCCTTCTGACCACCGTCAAATATGTGCTGGTGGCCATGCAGGCGGATAACCATGGGGAAGGTGGTATCTTTTCGCTGTACAGCATTGTGCGCCGCAGCCGAAAGCATCTGGTGGTGCTGGCGATGGTGGGCGGGGCCGCGCTGCTGGCGGACGGCGTGCTTACGCCTGCAGTAACCGTAACAACCGCTGTGGAGGGCCTGCGCAGTATTCCGGCACTGGAAATTCTGTTGGGACCGGGGCAGGGAAGGATCATACAGATCACACTGGTGATTCTGGCAGTGCTGTTCCTGATTCAGAGGGCAGGAACCAGTTCCATCGGCAAGGCGTTCGGCCCAATTATGACCATCTGGTTTCTGTTCCTCGGGGGAATGGGCCTTTACCACATGGCAGGAGATTGGACGGTGCTGCAGGCGCTGAATCCGCTGCTGGCGTTGCGGGTATTGGTGAGCCCTTATAACAAAATGGGATTTTTCATCCTGGGCAGCGTATTTCTGGCAACCACCGGTGCAGAAGCTTTGTATTCGGATATGGGTCATGTGGGCAAGGGCAATATCTATATCAGCTGGCCCTTTGTAAAGATCTGCCTGATTCTGAACTATCTGGGGCAGGGAGCCTGGCTCATTGCTCATCGGCAGGACAAGGAGCTGGGCAGGATACAGGATATGAATCCGTTCTTTGAAATGGTGCCGCCTCAGCTGCGGCTGCTGGCGGTGCTGCTGGGTACACTGGCAGCCATTATCGCTTCCCAGGCGTTGATCACCGGAGCATTCACCATGGTGTCCGAAGCCTGTAAGCTGGATCTGATGCCCCACATGCAGATCATCTATCCGTCTCGTACCATGGGGCAGCTGTACATCCCGCTGGTGAATACCTGCCTGTGGGTAGGCTGTTCGCTGTTGGTGCTGTACTTCCGATCCAGCCATCGAATGGAGGCGGCCTATGGTCTGGCCATTACGGTGACCATGCTCATGACCACCATGCTGCTGTTTGTGTTTCTGCATGACAAAAAGCACCGTGGGCCTGTTGCGTGGGGATTTCTGCTCCTGTTTGGCGGGCTGGAGCTGATGTTTCTGCTGTCCAGCCTGACCAAGTTTGTGGAAGGCGGTTATGTGGCCGTGGCACTGGCAGCGGTGCTGCTCTTCATCATGTACATCTGGCATCGGGGCACACAGGTGGAGGATACCCAGGCCATCTATCTGAACGTGGATACCTACAAAGAGGTGTTGGGTCAGCTGCGTGATGACGAAAGCATTCCATGGTTTACGGATAATCTGATTTATCTGACCAAGAGCCATTATCACAATTTCGTGGAGCGGGATATTCTGTATTCCATTCTGGAAAAAGGGCCCAAGCGGGCGAAGGCCTACTGGTTTGTGAGCATTCATGTGGAGGATGTGCCTTATAAACGGGAATATGAGGTGGAGAACTTCGGAACCGATTACATCTTCCGGGTTCGGCTCAATCTGGGGTTTAAGGAAAACCAGCGGATCAATGTGTATCTGCGCCAGATTGTGCAGGAGCTGATGGAGGATGGAGAACTTCCCCTGCAAAAACAGCGTTACGCGGTGGAAGAATCGGGTGATGTGGGCGGATTCAAGTTCTGTATCATCCGCAAGCGTGTTGTGCCTGAAAGTGATCTCCCGGCTTCCGATCAGGGGATTCTGACTGTGAAATATGCGATTCGCCATGTGGCCGGATCTCCGGCCCGCTGGTACGGACTGGAGAACTCGGTGCTGGCGGTGGAGTATCTGCCTCTGTTTGTGAGAATGAAGGAGACAGCTCCCATTTGCAGAAAAGCAGGTTGGGGCAGGAAAGAAGAATCCGTCCTGCCGGGGCAGATGTAAAGAAGAAGGGACGGGGGAAGCGCCCCGTCCCTTCCTTTATATATAGGGGAGCAGAGAGGCTGTTTGAGGGAAAGAAAAATGTGAAATAAATTTCGAAAAAGTGTTGACATATGTTTCCTTGTATGGTATTATAATCAAGCTGTCACGAGAGACAGCAAGCCGCTCGGAAGAGCTTGAAAAAATATTTCAAAAAAGTGCTTGACAAAAAGAACTTTGCGAGAT
>Peterbilt_p2__coassemble_355_pt1 | contig 36197 bp, 29 predicted proteins | sample Peterbilt_p2__metabat2_low_PE_018 | metagenome-assembled genome bin Peterbilt_p2
GAAAGCCGGACTGGCTGCCCGGCTTTCCTGTCCAAATTTATTGTAATAGGTGGGAGCTGCCGGGTATTTAAGGACAAAGGCTATTCCGGTAAGAATACGGACAGGCCGGAGTTTCAAAAGCTGCTGGGCGAGATCCGCAAGGGAAAGGTTCGGCGGGTCATCGTGTACAAGCTGGACCGTATAAGCCGCTCTATTCTGGACTTTGCAACGATGATGGAGCTGTTTCAAGAGTACGATGTGGAGTTTGTATCCTCCACGGAAAAGTTTGATACTTCGACCCCGATGGGCCGGGCCATGCTGAATATCTGCATTGTATTCGCCCAGCTTGAACGTGAGACAATTCAGAAGCGTGTCACAGACGCCTACTATTCCCGGTGCCTGAAAGGCTTTCACATGAGCGGACAGGCACCATACGGTTATCAGTTAGAGCCTACTGTGGTAGAGGGTATCCGCACAAAGAAAATGGTTGCCGACCCCGTAGCCGCCGACCATGTTCGGCTGATGTTTGAAATGTACGCTGAACCGGAAACCTCCTTCGGAGATATTACCCGATACTTCGAGGAACATGACATAAAAATTTATGGAAAATCCATGTTCCGTACATTTCTTTCCCAGCTTTTAAGAAACCCCGTTTACGCACAGGCCGATTTGGAGCTGTACGAATTTTTCAAGAGCCAGGGCGCAGCGATTGTCAATGACGCTTCCGACTTTGTCGGAACAAACGGCTGCTATCTCTACCAGGGGCGGGATGTGAAGGAGGGCAAGGACAGGTGCTTAAAAGACCAGATACTTGTTATCGCTCCCCACGAAGCACTCATTTCCTCTGACACATGGCTGAAATGCCGGAAAAAACTTATGGCAAATACCACCTTCCAGCAGGGACGGAAACCGAAAAATACTTGGCTGGCCGGAAAAATCAAATGCGGGCATTGTGGGTATGCTCTGAAAGCCACCCATGTACCAAACAGCACCGGATATTTCCGCTGTACCAAACGGACGGAAAACAAAGGCTGTCCGGGCTGCGGGAAAATCCGCAAAGAAGAATTTGAGCAATTCATTTTCTCGGCCATGCAGGAAAAGTTCAAAGACTTTCAGATACTCCACGGCAGAGAGGAAAAAGTCAATCCGAAACTGACTGCCTATCAAGTGGAGCTGGCACAGGTGGAGGCAGAAATTGAAAAGCTGCTGGATACGCTGACCGGAGCCAATGCGACCTTGCTTGCCTACGCCAACAAAAAAATTGAAGAACTGGACACCCGACGCCAGACTATTTCAAAGGCAATCGCCGAATTGAGCGTTGAAACCATATCTCCCCAGCAGATAAAGAAGTTATCCTATTATCTCGATAACTGGGACAGCATAGATTTTGACGACAAAAGAAAAGCCGCCGATGGTTTGATCTCTACGATCAAGGCCACCAGCGACCGTGTTCAGATAGAGTGGAAAATCTGACATTTCCGCTCTATCACCCCTCATTTCTATTTTATCTTGTTTGTACCCCTTGTACACCGATGTTTCTCTTTGTCTAGGGCTAAAGCCGTTTTTATTCCACCAGCTTAGCTGGTTGGTTGTCGCTCGCTCAAGCTACCCAAAAGGATTTGCGGGCGGTTCCCAACCTCGGAACTGCCCGCAAACTCGCATTACAGCAACAAAAAAGCCACCAGCTTTTCAGCTGATGGCTTTGGTCCGAGTGGCGAGAGTCGAACTCACGGCCTCTTGAACCCCATTCAAGCGCGCTACCAAACTGCGCTACACCCGGACGTCTGGCCCGGTGTTTTCACCGGCGACGTTGTTTATTATAGCGCATCACTCGACAGATGTCAACTCTTTTTTCAAAGATTTTTTAAAAATTTAACGCGTTCGATTTTTCTCTTTTCTCCCCTGTTATGGGCCTGAATCCGAGTGCTGCTTTGCCTTAGCATTCAAAAAGAGGCAGCCTTGCGGCTGCCTCTTTTTGTGTTTATGCGATCGATTAGTTGCCGTAGTAAGCCTTCAGGTACAGCTCCTTGATCTCGCTGACCAGGGGGTACACCGGGTTGGCGGTGGTGCACTGATCCTCGAAAGCCTTGTAGGACAGCTCGTCCACCTTGGCCAGGAACTCTTCCTCAGAGATGCCGCAATCGCGGAGGGTCATGGGACGATCGGTCTCCTTCATCAGCTTGCGAACGGCCTCGATCAGGCTGTTCACAGCGGTCTGGGTCTCGGTGCCCACGTTGCACAGGCCGCAGCGCCAAGCCAGCTTAGCGTAACGCTCGTCAGCAATGTACTCCTTGTACTTGGGGAACGCAGCAAACTTGGTGGGACGGGTCGCATTGTAAGCGATCACGTAGGGCAGCAGGATGGCGTTGGCACGACCATGGGGGATGTGGAACTCACCGCCCAGCTTATGAGCCATGGAGTGGTTCAGGCCCAGGAAGGCGTTGGTGAAGGCCATACCGGCGATGCAGGAAGCGTTGTGCATCTTCTCGCGGGCCAGGTTGTCACCATTGTAGGAAGCCTTCAGGTAGTGGAATACCATCTCGGTGGCCTGCAGAGCCAGACCATCGGTGTAGTCGCTGGCCATGACGGAAACGTAAGCCTCGATGGCGTGGGTCAGAACGTCCAGACCAGTGTCGGCAACGATGCTCTTGGGCATGCTGCGGGTGAACTGAGGATCGATGATGGCCACATCGGGAGTCAGAGCGTAGTCGGCCAGAGGATACTTGATGTTGCCATTCTTCTTGTCGGTGATAACGGAGAAACTGGTAACCTCAGAACCGGTACCGGAAGTGGTGGGGATAGCGACCAGCTTGGTCTTGGCGCCCAGCTTGGGGAACTTGAAGGCGCGCTTACGGATATCCAGGAAGCGCTGACGCAGACCGTCGAAGCTGGTTTCGGGATGCTCGTAGAACAGCCACATACCCTTGGCAGCGTCGATGGCGCTACCACCGCCGATGGCAATGATCACGTCGGGATTGAAGGCACGCATGGCTTCCACGCCGCGCATGATGCACTCTACGCTGGGATCGCTCTCAACGTCGGAGTAGATCTCGCTGTGGCAGTACTGCTCACGCTTACGCAGGTAATGCAGGATCTTGTTCACGTTGCCCAGCTGAACCATTACGGGGTCAGTTACGATGAAGGCGCGGTTGATACCCTCCATCTTCTCCAGGTACTGGATGGAATCTTCCTCGAAATAGATCTTCGGGGGAACCTTGAACCACTGCATATTAACTCTCCGTTTCGCAATGCGCTTTTTGTTGACCAGGTTGACGGTAGTAACGTTCTGGCTCACGGAGTTCTTACCGTAGCTGCCGCAGCCCAGGGTCAGAGAAGGAGTATTGGTGTTGTAGATATCACCGATAGCACCCTGAGAAGAGGGGCTGTTCACGATGATACGACCAACGCGCATTGCAATGCCGTACTCGTCGGCAACCTTCATGTCGCCGGTGTGGATAACGGCGGAGTGGCCCAGACCGCCCAGCTCCAGCATCTTATTGGCGTAGGCGAAGCCCTGCTCGTTGTCCTTGGCTACGAAGTAGGCCAGAACGGGGCTCAGCTTCTCCTTGCTCAGGGGGTACTGCTCGGAGGGTTCGGGCAGAGGAGCGATCAGGATCTTGGTCTTCTCGGGAACCTTCAGACCAGCCTGCTCAGCGATCCAGTTAGCGGACTTACCAACAACGGGAGCGAACACGCCCTTGTTGGGGTCGGGGAACATGTACTTGGTCAGCTTCTCAACTTCTTCGGGATTCAGGAAGTAGCAGTTGTTCTTCTTCATGTAATCCTCGAAGTCCTTGGTCAGCTCCTTGGCAACGATGACAGCCTGCTCGGAAGCGCAGATCATGCCGTTGTCGAAGGTCTTGGACATCATCAGGTCGGTGCAAGCGCGATGCAGGTCCGCAGTCTTCTCGATGAAGCAGGGCACGTTGCCGGCGCCAACGCCCAGAGCGGGCTTGCCGCAGGAGTAAGCAGCCTGTACCATGCCGGGGCCACCAGTGGCCAGGATGGTAGCAACGCCGGGATGATTCATCAGAGCACCGGTAGCCTCGATGCTGGGCTTGTCGATCCACTGGATGCAGTTCTCGGGGGCACCGGCCTTAACGGCAGCTTCGTAAACGATGCGAGCGGCCTCAGCGCTGCACTTCTGAGCGGAGGGATGGAAGCCGAAGATGATGGGGTTGCGGGTCTTAACCGCGATCAGACATTTGAACAGGGTAGTGGAGGTGGGGTTGGTGGTGGGAGTAACACCGCAGATTACGCCTACGGGCTCCGCAACTTCCACATAGCCTTCCATGTCGTTCTCTTCCAGGATGCCAGCGGTCTTTTCTTTCTTGATGTTGTGCCAGATGTACTCGGTGGCAAACATGTTCTTGATAACTTTATCTTCATACACGCCGCGGCCGGTCTCTTCCACAGCCATGCGTGCCAGTTCCTGGTGCTTGTCCAGGCCGGCCAGAGCCATCTCGTGAACGATGTGGTCGACGGTCTCCTGATCGTAGGTCAAAAACTCCTGAAGAGCCTTCTGGGCCTTTTCGACCAGACCGTCGATCATTACCTGAACTTCGGACTTGCCGTTCTCTACGGTTTCAACCTTAGCTTTCTTCTGTTCTGCCATTGGTTCTGCCATCCTTTCAAACGATTGATTCAAAACAACCGGGGCGGCATTTTTCCTGCCCTGCCCCACTGACAACATGATACCATATTGTTAATTGAATAACAATGCACCAGTTTCCCAAACATTGTTATAACGATAACAATGTTTTTGTCGAACTCTACAACACCTCGCTTCCTGCATTTCAGAATCAATTCCTGCAGCCCGGGCTGCGATTGCTTTCTGGCCTCCTTTCTTTTTTTCATAGCTCCTAGGCAGAAAACACACTTCATGCTATAATGATACAACAAACAGCAACCTTTGAGGAGGCGATTTTATGTATTGGTCCCGTAAACTTTTAAAAAGCAACGCGCGCAATGTGCTGCGCGGCAGCTATTGGCGGGTATTTGTAGCCTGTCTGGTATGTGGCCTGCTGGGTGCAGGCTCCAGTGGTGCGGTGAATATCAATCTGCCGACCCAGCTTCTGGAGTTGGACAATATTGGTTATGATCCCTACTGGTCACTTATCTTCTCTGTCTTATGGGTCATTGTTATCGTAGTCGGCCTGCTGGGCCTGGCCTGGGGAATCTTCGTGGGCGGCCCCATGCGGGTGGCACAGTGCCGCTATATGATGGAAAACCGCTGCGGCACTCCCCCGTTCAGCAGCCTGTTCTCGGTGTTCAGCAACAAGGACGCCTACCTGAATGTGGTCAAGGTCATGTTCCTGCGGAATCTGTTCATCTTTCTGTGGAGTCTGCTTTGCCTGATTCCCGGCATTTATAAGGAATATCAATATTATTACATTCCCTATCTGCTGGCAGAAAACCCCTACATGAGTTTTGACCGCGCCAAGGAGCTGAGCATTGCCATGACCGACGGCGAGAAAATGGACATCTTTGTTCTGGATCTTTCCTTCATCGGATGGTACCTGCTGGGCGCGATCATCCTGATTGGTGGATTTTTTGTAAATCCCTATGCGCAGGCCACCTATGCGGAACTGTATGCCGCAGCCCGCAGCAAGGCCATGGACACCGGCATCACCGGCCCGGAGGAGCTAAGCGGATTCGCACAGTACTAATCATCAATCATTGAAAGAAGGGCTTTGCCTGCGGTTATGACCAACCGGGGCAAAGCCCTTCTTTTTGGATGATTCACCAATTTTTCGCCCTTGTTTTTTCCAAAAGCAACCTTGCATCAAGGCTCTGTTTTTGATAGGATAAGTTGACTATATACGGCACGGTTCGGAACGTCCGTATAAAAATGAGGAGGCTTTTATTTTTATGAGTAAGGAAGAAAAAAACACATCACCATCCAGCGACTTTTCTCAGGGCATCTACGATGCAACTTCGCTGGGCAAGCCCCGTATGCTGGTTCTTGGCCTGCAGCACATGTTTGCCATGTTCGGCGCAACTGTGCTTGTACCCCTGATCACCGGCCTGAGCGTTTCCACCACGCTGCTGTGTGCCGGTCTGGGCACGCTGCTGTTCCATCTGATCACCGGCGGTAAGGTTCCCGCTTTTCTGGGTTCCTCGTTTGCCTATCTGGGCGGTTTTGCCATTGTCGCACCCATGCTGATGGATGAAAGCGGCCAGCAGACCGTTCCCAACACCGAAATGCTGCCCTACGCCTGTGCGGGTGTGGCGCTGAGCGGTCTGGTGTATGTGATGTTCAGCCTGCTGATTTCCATATTCGGCATCCGCCGCATCATGAAACTGTTCCCTCCTGTGGTGACCGGCCCCATCATTATTGCCATCGGTCTGATTCTGGCTCCTTCCGCCATCACCAACTGCCAGAGCAACTGGCTGCTGGCCTTTGTGGCTCTGGGCACCGTAATCGTGTGCAACATCTGGGGCAAGGGCATGATCAAAATCCTTCCCATCCTGCTGGGCGTTCTCGTTTCCTATGTGGTGGCGCTGGTCACCGGTGCGGTGGACTTCTCCAGCGTAATGCAGGCAGACTGGTTCGGCATCCCCCTGAATCCCAAGTCCATGGGCCTGTTTGCTATTGACGGAAGCCCCGAATTCATCAGCGCAGTGCTGACCATCGTGCCCATTGCTCTGGCTACCATGATGGAGCATGTGGGCGACGTGGCTTCCATCAGCGCCACCGTGGGCAAAAACTTCATCCGTGACCCCGGCCTGAACCGCACCCTGCTGGGCGATGGCCTTGCCACCAGCATGGCCGGCCTGCTCGGCGGCCCCTCCAACACCACCTACGGCGAAAACACCGGCGTTCTGGCTCTGACCAAAATTTACGATCCCCGGGTGATCCGCATTGCGGCCGTATTCGCCATGATCCTGAGCTTCAGCCCCAAGTTCGACGCCATCATCAACTCCATCCCCGCCGGCATCATCGGCGGCATCAGCTTTGTGCTGTATGGCATGATCTCCGCAATCGGCGTGCGCAACGTGGTGGAAAATCAGGTCGACTTCACCAACTCCCGCAACCTGATCATCGCCGCGGTCATTCTGGTCTGCGCTCTGGGCTTCAACTCGGTGGGCGGTCTGAGCTTCACCGTCGCCAATGTGACCATCAACCTGTCCGGTCTGGCCATCGCCGCCATTGTCGGCATTCTGCTCAACGCGGTGCTGCCCGGCAACACCTATGAGTTTGACGACAGCACCAGCACCGGCGAAGGCGCCAGCCTGCGTGTCTGATTGTCTGCCAGCCGCAGCAGGCGGCGGAGCCAGGCAATTGAAAAAGTGAATCGCATAAAAGGAAATCCGGAACCGTATTCGATGCGGCTCCGGATTTTTTTATATTATTATATGTATTCTACACATCAGCGAACCAGAAGCCAGATTGCAATTGCAACCTGCGCAAGTAAAATAGCTGGAACGCCCAGATAAAATTTCGGCTTGCGGGTCTTGTGGTGGAAACGATACATCGCCGCCCAGAACGCGGCGCTTCCGCCCAGCACACAAAGCAGCAGCAGGGTGTTTTCCGGAACTCTGCGCCCGCCCTTTTTCGCCTGACGTTTATCCCAAGCGCATACGGCCACGGAAATCAGGCTGATCAGCACCCAGTATATCAGTAATCCAATCAGTATCTGCTTCAAATAATGTTCTCCTTTGTCTATCAATCGACCAGACGGCAATACCCTTTCCATTTGCAGTATTGCTCACCGTCTTCAAGAACCAGCTCGGAAAAGCACAGGGTGACCCGGCCAAGCCGGGGATGGTTCCAGGGGAAACACACCTGCACCACCGTACCGTCGGTTCGCATTTGTTCCAGCGCCCGATCCACCGTTTTTCTTTCCTCCTCGGGAATCCGGTCATACCAGTAGCTGTAGCGCTGAACCGGCGTATCGGACTGCTCGAATTCCAGCACTTTTTCCATGGTGTCGTTCACGATCATCCGGGAAGCCCTTCCCTGATCCCGCCGGATGCTCCAGAAGCCCATCTGAAGGCTTTGCAGCAGATCCTCGTTGCTATGCTGCAAAAGCACCTGATAGCGGTGCTCGTTCCGATCCTGCCGAATTCGGGCCAGCAAAAAGCTGGCAAGCACCCGAACATGGGTATTATCGTGGATGCAGGTGCGGAGATTGTCCACGCCGATGAAGCCGATGGTTGTTCCGTTTTCCCGCAGGGGGGCCACAATCAGCCGCTGGATATTCTGGCGTTCCAGAACCGCCCATTCGTGCGGCGAAGCCTGCTGGAGCGGGGCCAGATTCAGAATGATCACCGACTACTCCTTCTTGAAGATCTCCATCCAGCGGCTTACGGCCTGAGGCGCCACCCGCTGCAGGGCATCTCTTTGGGGAACGACGCCCTGCGCGCACCATTCGAAGGTGTTGTTCCAGTGGCCGTCGTGCTCCGGCGCCGGTTCAAACAGATAAGCGCGATCCGCCTGATAAAAATCGCCCACCGACGCCAGCACCTGATTCACAGCCTTTTCAAAGTCTGCATGGCGGGACAGCGTATCCAGATAATCCGCGATTTTCTCGGCAAAGAACAGCCGTTCCCGCGCATTCTGGCTCACATATTCCTGCTTTGTCACGGGCGGCACCGCTGGACAGGCGGCCCAGCGCATAGGCAATCTTGCCTTTTTCATTTGGGAACGCCTTTCCCCGGCTGTTGAGCCAGACACTCTATCCGCAACAGTTCTTGACCCGGTAATTAAAGGAATAGCTTTTGATCCTTCCGTTTAAAAGATCCTCCACCACCCGTTTCAGGCGGGAAACATCCCGGTCATCCACATGTTCGCACCACTGCTCCAATGTGCACACCAGTTTTTCCAGTTGAAAAATATGGGTTGCTTTCAGCGCATTGCGGGTGAAATGAACCAGCCCCGTGGAAAAATCATAGAAAGAATAGTAGTCCCCCGTGCTCTGGCTGATCTGCTCCCTCCATCCGGTCGGATCGCTTTGTACCTGAAACTGCCCTAATTCCATTATTCAACCGCCTCGTCCTTCACACACAACGCCGCACATGATTGTTCTGCAGGATTGTGCACGTTTTTATCTTTAACGCAGCAAACGCCCTAATGATACAAATATAGCATACAAACATACAGATATCCAGTTTTTTTAACCTATTGAATGGTTTGAAGAAGTGCGTCCAGCACGGTGTAAACCTGATTCCGCTAGGTAACGCTCAGGCCGTCCAGTTTTTCCGCCAGAAGGGATTCCTTAACGGTATAGTCTGCGGTAAGCACATCCGTCAGCAGCAGATCCGCCGATACCTCCAGTGCATTGGCAATTAAAATAAATGACCCAAGCGAGGGGAATTTTTCTCCCCGCTCCAGAGCGCCCACATAATTCACGCTCAACCCGGCTTTTCGGCCAGATCCTCCAGCCGGAGACTGCGCGCATGCCGAAACTTCCGTATATTCTTCCCAATTGACGTAAGTTCCATGATCGCTGTTCCAACAGTATTAGTATAGGGGAAGGCCACAAAGCTATACACAATCACACAGGAAGAATACAACTCCAGAAGCGTTGCTCCTGCCCTGTTTGCTTTACAATTTTTGTTCAGATGCAGGTAAAACAGGGCCAGGTTTCTCCCCCCTTGGGGCAAAGCCGACTTCTCTGTGCAGGCACTGGCCGGCACACGCGAAAAAAGGCGGCTGCCCCTTGCTCCAAAGTGCTTGAACGCGCATAATGATATTATACGCAGCTGCGAAGTATTTCCCGGGCAATTGTTTTTTGCAGCACCGCCATATCCTTCGCCGTGACAAACTATATAACTTCTGTTCAGGAGGTGTTTTCATGACCTATATGACCGTACAGCAGGCCGCCGAAGCCTGGGGCGTTACCGTGCGGCAGGTGCAAACCTACTGCACCAGAGGCCGGGCCCCCGGCGGGACATTGCCACCGCGGAACACCTTTATTTCAGCGGGCAGACCGAAAAAGCAGCCCGGCAGGCGGGGCTCTACCTGACCTGCCCGGATCGGGACGCCCGGCTTTCCGCCTGCCTGATTTATACCTACGCCAACCTGACGCTGGGCCAGATTCAGCAGGCGCGGGTGGCGTTGGGCGAACTGCAAACCACTCTTGCCCGGGCCGGAAAGCAGAAGCAGGCTGCCGCCGCAGCCTTTGCGGCCGCTTCAGCGGCGGTGCTGCTCCATCTGCCCATGCCGGAGGAAATGCCGCCCGTCGGCGATTTTTTGCCCCTGCTGCCGCCAGGGCTGCGTACCTTTGCCCTGTATGTGCAGGCCCACTACCTGTATCCGAAAGAGGAGTATGCCCTGAGCGCGGGCATGGTTGAGGGGGGCACTGGCCATGGGCGCGAAGTTCTACCCCATTCCGGCGATTTATCTGCATCTGGTGGCGGTTATGGACTACATGAGCCTGAAACAGACCCGGCAGGTGCAGGATCATCTGCTGGCCGCCTGGGCCGCAGCGGCATTATCACAAGCACAAGCGGACTGTGCGAGCACCATACCGAACACACCGCTGATTGTGGCTACACCGAGGGAACAGCGGAAATCCCCTGTTCCCATGAACACAACGAGAGTTGCGGCGGGCTGATTGACCCGGATACCTGCAATCACACTCACAAGGTGAATGACGGCGAAGCCGACAGAGAGGGCGGCCTGGGCCGCGACGAAGCCTGCGGCTATGCCCCCGCCACAGAGGGAACGCCTTGCACCTATGTTTGCGAGATTTGCAATGCACAGGACAGCGGGAACCCCGTAACTCCGTCCGACGCACAGCCGGAAGAATGTACCTGTGAAACCCTCTGCACCGAGGAAGAAATCAATGAGGATTGCCCGGTTTGCTCTGCGGAGGGTGCCGAGCTGGATAAGGTTTGCGTCGGTGCAGCTCCTATGCTGCCCGTCACGGTGCTGTCGGCAGGAGAGCGCGACAGTCACAGCAACAACTGGATGGAGTTTACGGCCGGCACCACCACCCTATCCGGCGGCAGCTACTACCTGTCCGGCGATGTAGAATACTCTGGCACCGAGATCACTGTCAACGGTGAGGTGATCCTCTGCCTCAACGGCCATAAATTGAACCTGAACAAGCAGCATATTTCCGTGGGCAGCGGCGCAAGCCCTCCCCTGTGCGACTGCTCCACCGGCGGTTCTGGCAGCAACGGCGGCGGGGTGTGTCTATACGGCACCTTTTATCTGTCGGGTGATTCCATCATTCAAAGCAATACGAAGGCTGGTGCCACTGACAACCTGTATTTAGGATGGAATACCATCAAAATCACGGGACCTCCGGGCGAAAACGCGCGCATTGGCGTGACCGCAGAAGGTGTCCCCCGCAGTTTCATCAGTGGGTGGAGCGACAATAGGGCGGGCGAAAACCCGGCGGACTACTTCTCCTCCGACGGTGACGCCTTGGGCATTGGTCTGAACGCCGACGGGAATGTGGTGCTGGCCGCCTGTGCACCACCATAACCCTGGACCCGAACGGCGGTACCCTCCCGGAGTATTCTCTCGTGGCGGGGGCAGCCCTGCCCATTCCCACCAAAACCGGCTATACCTTCGACGGATGGTATGAGAGCTCGAACTTCACCGGCAATCCTGTGGCGGATGTTCCCACTGACAGCACCGGGGAACTGACCTTCTATGCCAAGTGGACGGCCAATACCTACACCGTAATCTTTGATGCCGACGGCGGTAGCGTAGACCCAACCAGCGCCGTGACTGTGGCCGGAAAACTGACAAGTCTGCCTGTTCCGACCTATGATGGCTATAACTTCCTCGGCTGGTACACGCAGAAAGACGGCGGAGAAATAATTACTACCGACACGGTCTTTGCCATGGACAGTACCATTTATGCCCATTGGTCGAACATTCCTGTTACCAGTTTGGAGCTGAACAAATACAGTCTGACCTTACAGGAAAAAGGCAGCGATACCCTGACCGTTACCGTAGAGCCTGCCGATGCCGCCAATCAAGATGTGACCTGGGAAAGCAGCAACACCAGCATTGCCACGGTGAGCGCAGATGGAACAGTGACTGCCATAAGCGCAGGCACCGCCACGTTTACCGCCACCGCTCAGGACGGAAGTGGAGTCAGCGCCTCTTGCACCTTGACAGTGACGCATGGCAAGATGGTACATATTCCAAAGAAAGATGCCACCTGCACCGAGTATGGAAACGAAGAATACTGGACTTGCGACACCTGCGGTAAATACTTCAGCGACGCCAACGGTGATACCGAAATCGAAAAGGATTCCTGGATTATTAGCGCAATCAATCGTGATTGGAACGATGCGGTTCACACATGGAGCGATGACGGAAGCACCTGTACTGCTACCCGTACCTGCAAAAACGACAGCACTCATGCCGAAACAGCCACTGCAACGGTAACAGGTGCACATACCAAAGCACCGACCTGCACCCAGATGGGCAAAACCACCTATACGGCTACCTTTGAGGCCGATTGGGCAGCGACACAGACAAAGGTGCTTGCTGACATTCCGGCCACCGGCCACAACTATGACAACGGCAAATGTACTGTCTGCGGCGCGATTGCTTCTGATTTCAAGGCCGTTATCACAGCCGGGGCAAACGGCAGCTGGCAGAAAGGCACAAAGGATGGTCTTTCCTTCACCTCCAATGCAGCCTATAAACACTTCCGAAAGATTCAGGTGGACGGCAAAAACCTGGATGCTGTCAACTACACCGTAAAGGAAGGCAGCACCATTGTCACCCTGAAAACCGAACATCTGGAAACCCTGTCTGTGGGCAAGCACACACTGGCTATCGTTTCCGATACCGGCACAGCGGCTGCGGAATTCACCATTCAGACGGCTCCTGCCACCGATAACGCCCGCTACTATACCTGCCAGAGCTGCGGCCACCACGACTGAACCGCCACCGATGCAGGTTACCGCTGCGACTGCTGCGGAAGGGTTGTCGCCGAGCAGATTTCCGGCTACCCGAACGTGAAGGGGGTCTACACTACCCCCATCGCCAGCCCCGCTCCTTCCACCGCACCGGGCTCCCCCGCCACCAGCGACGAGAGCAATCTGGTTCTGTGGGTGGTTGTGCTGGCTGCCGGTTCGGCTGCACTGGTCGGGAGCTTCCTGATTCAGCGCAAAAAAAGAACAATAACACCGAAGAGCGCCGCCACGCACCCAGACTGCGGCGGCTAATCCCTTCTGAATGAACCCGATTTCCCCTGATCGCCCCTTTTTCAAGCCCTGTTCAGCCCTTTGCTGAGCAGGGCTTTTTCTTCGTGTTACTCCTGGGTCGATGAGGCTCATACCCGCATTGACAAAAAGAGCACCGGAACAGCCTGTGGCCCGCTGCTCCGGTGCTCTTTGTTCTTTTTCATTCGGTTTCCCTTTCGGGCAAACGCACAGATTAACCCGGCCTGTAACCCGTCACCGTTCGTTTTCCCGCATATACTCTTCGGTAGTCATTATCCGGGTGTGCAGCGGCGCCAGATAAGACAGCACTGCCTGCGCCTGCGCCCGGGATTCGGTGCTTAACCCGGCCACCGCGTCAGTCAGATAAACAATCCGATGCCCCAGATCGATTCCCGCCAGAGCTGTGGCCAGCACACAGCATTCTGCCACCACACCGGTTACCACTACCTGCCGGGCACGCTGAGCCGCCTGCTTTACCTCCGGGATGGCAAAAGACGAATAAACCGATTTATCAAGCAAGGGATAGCGCTCCAGATACGGGGCAAACTCCGGCATCATCGCATTGGCGAAAGGGTCCGCATTGATAGCGGCGTTAACCTGATTGTATTCCGCCCACACCCCCACCGGATTTTCCGGCGGAAGGAATCGGGTAAACATCACCTGGCCGCACACCTGTGCATCCAGCAGCCGCCGAATGGCATCTGTTGCCTGCTCTACCCCGCAGCAGGCCCAGGGCTGACCATCGGTGTATACATTCTGCATATCGATTACAAGCAATAGATCTTCGTTTGGCTGATGACACGTCATATCAAAACCTCCTTGACAAAATAGTTCATCAAATTTAGTATAAACCGTAAAAAAATCTCTTTCAAGGTTTGACTTTCATTGACGAAAGTGCTACCTTTATTAAGATAAAGCAACATGTTGAATAATGGGAGTTTTTACCCCACGCAATGAAAGGAAGTGTTGCAATATGAGTGTAACCATGCCGCACATCCAGCTTCCCGACAATCTGGGAATTCCAAACGTCATCCTGCCCGGTGACCTGGATCGTGTGGATCGGGTAGCTGCCTGCCTGGAGCAGCCCGAAGCACTGGCCTTCAACCGGGAATACAAAAGTGTGCGGGGGCTGTATCACGGTGTTCCTGTGCTGGTGATGTCCACCGGGATGGGCGGCCCTTCCACCGCCATCGCCGTGGAGGAGCTGGCACGCATCGGTGTGCAGCGAATGCTCCGCATCGGCAGCTGCGGAGCATTGACGAATCAATTAAATCTTGGGGATCTTATTCTTGTGCAGGCTGCCGTTCGGGACGACGGCACCTCGGCGGGCTATGCCCCGCTTTCCTACCCCGCGGTGGCAGATCTCGAAGTTCTGACCGCCTGCCAGCGTGCGGCCACGGCACTGAACGCTTCCCACATGGTCGGTCTGGCCCGCAGCCATGACTGCCTGTACGGAGACAACAATCCCTCGCTTTACGAGGAATGGTCTCGCCGTGGAGTCATTGCCTCGGATATGGAGACGGCATCCCTGTTTGTGGTGGGCAGGCTGCGCGGCGTACAGTGCGGCTCCATTCTGAATGTGGTGGCCGGTTTTCACAAGGACGTAGCCGAGAGCGTGGGCCTTTACCAGAGCGGCGCAGAGGCCACCGCCGCCGGTGAACATCGCGAAATTCTGACTGCGCTGGAAGCACTGGTTTTGCTGAACCGGTAACGCATGCCGGATTCCCCGGCACAACAATAAAGGAGACATCAATTATGAATCTTTTCAAAACCAAATTCAATGCGGCAACCATCGTTCTGATCCCTGCATGTATCGGCATCAATTACCTGGGCAAAATGTTTGCCAGCCTGCTCAAACTTCCTCTGTGGCTGGACTCCATCGGCACCTGCATCGGTGGCTGCCTGGGCGGCCCGGTCATCGGCGCCATCTGTGGTGCGGCCAATAACCTGATCTACGGCTTCACTGCCGGCGACAACATCACCCTGATCTACGCACTGACCAGTCTGGGCATCGGTGTGGCAGCCGGCATCATGGCCCGGCTGGGCTTCATGAAATCCTTCCCCAAGGCTCTGCTCACCGCCGTAGTGGCCGGCCTTGTGGCGGTGCTCATTTCCACCCCGCTGAACGTAATCTTCTGGGGCGGCACCACCGGCAACGTCTGGGGCGATATGGCCTTTGCTGCTACGCAGGCCGCCGGCATGCCGGTTCTGCTTGGTTCGCTGCTGGACGAGATCGTTGTGGATGTGCCGGACAAGATCATTACCCTGATCGTTGTATTCTTTGTTCTGAAGGGCCTGCCCAAAAAGCTGACCGCCCTGTACGACGCCAATGCAAAAGTGGAGCGCCTGGACTAAACCATGAAAAGTATCAGTCTTTATGTGGATAATGGCAGCTGGTTGTGCCGGGTTCACCCGTTCACCAAGCTGGCCTACATCGTCACCGCCATCAGTGTACCTTTAATCGGCGGTACATTATGGCTGTTCGCAGCCTTTATCGCCCTCAGTCTGGCTGTGCTGGCCAGCGGACATCTGCTGCGGCGGGTAACACCGCTGGTGGCGTTTTCCTTCACCATTCTTATCACCATTTTCCTGATTCACGGCCTGTTCAACCAGAACAATCAGACGCCCCTGTTCCAGATTGGGCCTTTGCGTTTTTATCAGGAAGGATTGCTTTACGCTCTTCGCATCGGCTGCAATGTATTAAATATGCTGTTCTCGTTTGCGATACTGGTACTGTCCACCAAGCCTTCTGAGCTGGTGGAGGAACTGGAAAAGCGAGGCTTTTCCCGCCGGATTGGCTACATCATCATTTCGGTATTCCAGATTGTGCCCCAGATGATGGGCACCATGAGCACCATCACTGACGCTCAGCGCAGCCGCGGTATGGAGACTGAGGGCAACCTGCTCACCCGTGCCAAAGCATTTCTGCCGCTGATTTCGCCGGTGGTCATGAGCGCCCTGATCAACACCCGTGAGCGGGCTGTGGCGCTGGAGGTACGCGGCTTTGCGGCCAAACAGAAAAAGACTTATCTGGCTGATCGTACCCCTCACCGTGGCGACAAGCCGATTACAATCACTTTGCTGGCCCTGATTGTGCTGGCGGCAGGATGGAGGATCGCCCAATGCCTGTGATTGCTGTGGAAAATCTTAAATACCGCTATCCCCATGCTGACGCGCTGGCACTGGACGGTCTGACCTTCACGGTGGAAAAAGGCGAATTCATTGGTATTGTGGGAGCGAATGGTGCCGGAAAAAGCACGTTGAGCCAGGCGCTGATCGGTCTGGTTCCCCAGTTCTATAACGGCGCTTACGGTGGTCGGGTGCTGATCGACGGCCTGCCCGCCGAAAGCACCCCAATTTCCGAGCTTTGCTGTAAGGTGGGTCTGGTGTTCCAAAACCCCTTCAACCAGCTGTCTGGCGCCAAGGACAACGTCTATGAGGAAGTGGCCTTCGGCATGCAGAACCTGGGCGTCCCCCGGGCCGAAATGCACCGCCGCACCGAAAATGCCCTGAAGCTGCTGGACATCTGGCAGTTCCGGGATCGCAATCCCTTTGACTTGTCGGGAGGTCAGATGCAGCGTGTGGCAATCGCCAGCATTCTGGTGATGGAGCCGGACATTATCGTGCTGGACGAACCCACTTCCCAGTTGGATCCTCAGGGCAGCGAAGAGGTATTCCGCACTGTGGACAAGCTGGCTCACAGTGGCATTACAATCCTGATGATCGAGCAGAAGATTGAAAAAATCGCCGCCTACTGCGACCGTATTCTGCTGCTGCATCAGGGCCATCAGATTGCCTTCGACACCCCGCAAAAGGTATTTTCCCGTCCAGATCTGGAGCAGCTGGGCGTGCAGGCACCGGTCTTTACCCGGATCTGCCGGGCATTGGGCACCACCCTTCCGGATGGCAGCTACCCGGTAACGGTGGAGGAGGCCGCCAACCAGCTGCGTCGCACCAGTGTGCTTCCACCGGTCTCTGCTCAGCAGGAGGAACGCCCGGAGCTGTTCGAAATCCGCAATCTGGAATTTTCCTATCGCCCCGGCACGCCAGTGCTGCACGGCATCAATCTGCGGCTGGATGCTCGCCCCACCGCCATCATCGGCCAGAACGGAGCCGGCAAAACCACACTGGTCAAGCTGTTGAAGGGACTGCTGCGGCCCACCGGACCCAGCATCTGGTTCCGGTGTGAGGATATTTCCCATAAAACGGTAGCCGCACTGGCTGCTCAGGTGGGCTATGTATTCCAGAACCCGGATGACCAGATTTTCCGGTACAACGTACTGGATGAGGTGATGTTCGGGCCGCTGAACATCGGCATGAGTGAAGAACAGGCCCGGGAAAAATCCCGTGCGGCGCTGGCGCTGACCGGCCTTTCCGATCAGGAAAACAGCAATCCCTATGACTTGGAACTGAACGAGCGCAAAATGGTAGCCATCGCCTCTGTGCTGGCCATGGATCCGGATGTGCTGATTCTGGACGAGCCTACCATTGCACAGGATATGATGGGACGCCGGCGCATTGCAGATATCGTTCGCACCTTGTCTGCCCAGGGCAAGCTGGTTCTCGCCATCCTGCACGACATGGACTTCGTGGCAGAGTGCTTTGACCGGGTGGTGGTTATGGCACAAGGTCAGGTGGTCGCTGACGGTTCGCCTCGGCAAGTGTTTGCCGACAGTGCCGCTCTTCAAGCCGCCCGCCTGGATCCTCCCCATGTCACACAGCTCTGCACCCGATTGGGTTATGACGGAGTTTTCCTGACCGTAGAGGAGTTTCTGGATGCCTGCGGCTGTCAGGCCTGACCCCCATTGAAACAAATCTTTTCCAAACAAAACATCCCGCGGAGGGACGATTGGCTGAAAGATCATTGTTCTTAAAGCAAAAGAGCTTGTTGTCTATGCAGACAACAAGCTCTTTTTTCTTCATCACCATCAAGCAGCCGCCCTTTTCCCCTGTTCCGTGTGCTGTCCACGCCTGTTTTCCATCATCCAACAGAATGCGGTTTCGCTATCACTTCACAACGTTTGTGTCTTCCGTCATCTAAATCCCCCACAATCCCACATACTGCCAGCCGCTCTGCTGTTTCATGCATTCCATAGCGCAAAAAAGACCTGTGATCCTAAAATCACAGGTCTTTCTGGTGGAGATAAGCGGGATCGAACCGCTGACCTCTTGAATGCCATTCAAGCGCTCTCCCAGCTGAGCTATACCCCCAGATTATGTGTGCCGACTCTCGACTGCTTGATTATTATATCAGCTGTATTTCGAAATGTCAACAGGAAAACGAAAAAATTTTTCATCCGTTTTTTCACCGGTTCTTTTCCTGCTTTAACAGGGGTATTCCAGCTCGAAGAAAGCCCGGTCAGTTTCCAGTTCCCACAGAATCCAACCATCCTTCCGCAGTTGATAGCAAACCGGGCAACAAAGATTTTCGTGGATCGTTCGCGTCATTGCTCCACAAAACGGTGCATTCAGCGGCTGCCCCGCCTGACCAAGCCGTTCTGCCGTGAGAACAAGGCTTCCCTGCCGAATCTCCACCCGGCCACCCCGGGCACTGACCAGCCTTGCCCCCAGATAGCTTGCAAAGCGGTATTCCCTGCCCCGGATTTTCAGCAGTGCAATTACCCCGGGAAAGGCAATCGGCCCCACAGGATTTGCAGAGAGGCCGCACTTTTCTCCGTTGACCCGTGCACCGCCGGAATCAGCGCAATACTGCACTCGCTTGACTGAACCTTAAAATACCACCCGCAAAATGACGGTTTCATTTGCATGCTCCTTTTCTTTCACCAGCAACCATCAGATTTCCTGCGGAAGCACCGGGTCTGATAAATCCACCTTATTCTCAGCATTCCCCATAAACAGCCCTGTCATCAGTGTTTTCAAAACATTTCTGAAAAAGTTTTCCGATTGCCCCTTTTATGGGACACAGCTTTTATTATAATGATAGTAATCCGCTGGTAAATTGAACCTGTAAAGTAACTACTCAGGAGCAGAAAACAAGCAAAACGGTATTTGTTTTTCTCATGCTCCATACGGAAAACCAAATCAGATCAATCGAAAAAAGGAGGAAAAAATATGCCTTATATGGACAAACGGCAACAGAATGTATCTGTTTTTGAAGATACCCGCACCTGGTACACACAGGACGCAATGCTGAAAGACGCCGTTCGCAAATCGAGGCACGGTACCAAATTCTATGCCCCCGGCGCAGTTTCTCCTGCACCGGAACTGCTTGCGCGTTTTTCCAAGGATATGCACATCCTTGTTTCGACGGAACGGACGCTTCAGGCGGCCGGGAAATATGCCGGCCAGAAGGTCGCCGTACTGAACTTTGCATCGGCCACCAACCCGGGCGGAGGTGTTCTTCGCGGCAGCTCCGCCCAGGAAGAAGCACTGTGCCGGTGCAGCACTCTGTACCCCTGCCTGCTGGGAAATGACCTCTGGCAAAGCTACTACCAGATGCACCGGGCGCAGCACGATGTGACCTACACGGATGCATGCATCTACACACCGGATGTACTGGTAATCAAAACCGATACAAATTCCCCCGAACGACTGCCCAAGGATAAAATCTATCCTGTGGACGTGATCACCTGTGCAGCGCCCAACCTGCGCCTGCAGCCCAGCAATTACATGAACCCTGGGCACGGCACACCGGTTCGGCTGACCCGCGAGCAGATTCGTACACTGCACTTACAGCGCGCTCGCAAAATCCTGTCGGTGGCTGCCATTCATGGTGCCGAGGTACTGATTCTGGGCGCTTTTGGCTGTGGTGCATTCTGCAATCCACCCGAAGTGGTCGCGGGCGCCTTCCGTGACGTCCTGCCCGACTTTGCACACGCCTTCCGAACTGTGGAGTTTGCAGTCTATTGCACACCCCGGGATGATTCCAACTACCGCACCTTCCAGCAGATTCTGACAAGATAATCCTTTCCTCAGTTTAACAGGCCATCTCTTACAGGTGGCTTTTCCATAGTTTCTCTTCAGCCAATCGAAAAGGGAGCAGCCCGCGCAAGCGGACGGCTCCCCTTTTCTCTCTTTTATGCTTTGGGGCGATCCTCCCGAAGCTGCTCCAGCACGCTCCATCCAATGGGTAAAGTGAGGGCAAAGCTCAGAATATCTGCAGCCATCTGAGCAAATTGCACCCCGGCCAGCCCAAACAACCAGGGCAATAACAAAATCATGGGCACAAACATGATTCCCTGCCGGGCTGATGCCACCACACTTGCCTTTGCAGCCATTCCAATGGTTTGCAGCAACATGCTGCACAAAATGATCCAGACGCTGAGCACCAGCACAAGGCACTGGGCCCGGAGCGCCAGCGCACCAATGCGGGCCACCTGTTCATCATTGCGGAACAGCAACATCAGCGGGTGTGCAAACAGAATGCCCAGCACCGAAAAAACCGCCAGTGTTCCACTGCCCAGCTTCAGGCAGAAGAAAAACGCCTCCCGCACCCGTTTGTAGCAGCCTGCACCATAATTCGTCCCGCAAATCGGCTGAAAGCCCTGCCCGAAACCGATCAGCGCCGAGTTGGCAAAGGCGGTAATTCGCCCCACCACGCCCATGGCGGCAATGGCCTGATCCGCCATAGTTCCGCCATAGTAACCGGCAGCCAGATTCAAAAGAACCGTCGCCAGACTGCCCAGCCCCTGCCGGAACATGGAAGGGATTCCTCCCTTCAAAATCCCTTCCAGATAACGGCGCTTTAAGCTCATCTGGTGCCAGTGTACCTGAACCACTGCCCGTTTCCGGTGCAGCCCCCACAGCAGTACAAAGCTCATGATCTGGCTGATCACCGTGGCGAGCGCCGCCCCTTCCACACCCATGGAGAGGCCAAAGATGAGAAGAGGATCCAGCAGCACATTGGCCACCGCACCTGTCACGATACCGATCATGGCCACCGAGGCGTTCCCCTGAAACCGCAGATGGTTATTGAGCACAAACGAGCACATGATGAACGGTGTGCCCATGAAAATGACACGCAGATATCGCACCGTATAGGGCAGGATGGTGGGCGTGGAGCCCAGCAATCTGCTGAGCGGCGTTACAAACAGAATCCCAAGAATTCCAAGCACCACGCCTGACGCAAAAGCGGTAAAGAAGCTGGTGGCAGCCATGCGTCGGGCATCCTCATAATTGCGGGCACCCAGCTGTCGGGAAATGTAGTTGCCGGACCCATGCCCAAACAGAAAGCTGATTGCCTGAATCATGGCCATGGCGGAAAAGGCAACACCCACCGCAGCGGTGGACTGGTTGTCCAACCTGCCCACAAACGCCGTGTCAGCCATATTGTAGAAAGCGGTGACCATCATGCTCACCATCGTTGGGATCGACAGCTCCCTTACAAGTTTCGGAATCGGTTCCGTAGTCAGATACCGCACCTTTTGTTCCGGATCCATCCGGGTAATTTTCATTTTCCTCTCCCCTTCTTTCCGCGAAACATCCTGCTTCAACGTGATTGTCCTTGCCTGACATTCTCTATTATCATATCACAAACACCACAAATTTTTACCACAACGGAATGTCGCACAAATGCATGTATGATACCGCATCATAGCCGATTTATCAGGAACTGATACGCAAACCGATCCACATCCAGCCCCAGCGACGGGCCATGTCCTCCCAGAGAATAGGACACAAAGGTTGCATCTGCTCCCGCATCGATCAGCGCCTGATACAGCCGCAGGCTTTGAGACAGGGGCACCACCCGGTCATTCCCGCCATGAAGCAGGCAAACCGGCGGATTGTTCGCGTTTGCAAAATGAATGGGGCTGCACCGGCGCGTTAGTTCGATGTAATGCCAGTCCGGGTCGGAGGGATCGTTCCGCTCCATCACCTCTTCCAGCGATTGCAGGGAACGCCCTTTTCCGGTGTATCCCACAATCAGCGCCGGAATAAAGCGATCGCGGTCGTCGCCAACATTTTCAATCTCCGTACCGGAAAGATCTCTGTCCGGGCCGTTCAATGCGGCAACCGCATCCCGCAGAGACTGTTCCAGATCGGCCGGAGGATAGAACAGGCAGGCAGCCTTTACGCTGCTGGACTGTTCCAGATTTCCTCCCACTTCCCCTTCCAGCCCCGGGTGATCCGAGCTGAGTGCGACCATTGCTGCCAGATGCGCCCCCGCCGAAATAATAAACGATGCAGGGGCCCGTTTTTTGCTGCTCCGGGGACTGGTAAACATCCAGTTTCAGATCATACGGCCTGCCATCGTCCAGTGTGACCTGTGCATAAACCACATCTGCAAAACGGGGTGGCTGCTCCGGCGGGCACAGCGGTTTTACTTTTGGTGGAAGATACATGAGGTTACGCCTCCTTTGAAAAAAGAGGAGGCGCCGCAAAACGCGGCGCCTCCTAAACGGTTATTTCTGCATGATATGGATGGCAAATCCGCCGAATTCTCCGTCGAGATACACGTTTTTGATCTTTCCCTCTTCGGTGTAGGCGGCAGTGTCCATATTGAAGGAGAAGCCTTTCTCCTTCAGTTCCTGAACCGCCAGTTCCAGATCAGGGGTCCGCATGGCGATGTGCCCGTTGGTACCCAGGAAAGGTGTCTTCATGCACTCGAAATACGCGCCGCCGAACTCTGATTTCTGCCCGTGGCGGGGTTCCAGATTGAACATCGTACTCAGCAGAGCAGCCAGATCGGCAGCTTCCTTTTCGTTCGGAGTATTGATGCCGATATGCTCCAGTTCAAATTTGCAGCTCATGGATTTTCCTCCTTAATTCCCGATCATACAGGGAACAGCAGCAGCGAACCGGCGGCAAGCGCCAGCAGCCGGATGAAATACTGCGGAATGGTGAAACGCCAGAACTCGGTGATCTTGTAGTTGCCGGTGCCCATGATCATGGCAGGCATGCCATCGATGGGCAGGAAATGTCCGCACCAGCCGGAGATAACGATCGCACAGGCAGCGGCGGTGGGATCCAGACCCAGATTTACGCAGGTGGCGATGGCCATGGGAGCAAACACATACACAGTACCAATGGTGGAACCGGTCAGAGTTGCCAGCACACTGGTGAGGATGCAGAATACGAAAATCAGGATGAAGGGGTTGATGTTGTCGCCCAGCATATTGGCAACGGTCTCGCCCACCAGAGCGGTCAGACCGGTGCTGCCCAGGGCATCCGCAATACCGATTACGCCTGCAGACATCAGAATGATGGGAGCGCTGATGGCATCGCGAATTTCCTTGAAGTCCATGATGCCGAATACCAGCAGACCAGCCACAGCAATGCCGGTGATGGCATAGCCGGCGTCACCGATCACACTCTGCAGCAGCATACCGATTACGGCGACGGCGAAGATCACGTAAGTAGCGGTTTCCTTCCACTTGGGCATGGCCACGAAGTTCTCAGTCTGGGTCTTTACTTCCTCGCTGGCCTCAGCAATGGGATGGTCGGGCATGAATTTGTAGGTGATCAGGCACCAGGCCAGGAAGCCCAGGGACAGGATGAAGTTCACCACAGAGAACTTGAACACATTTACGTTGGCCATAACACCGGCGCTTTCCAGAACGGCGATCACGATGCCGTACTGCAGGGCGGTGTTGAAGGGCAGCAGCGGATGGTTCGCGGCAAAGCCGGCAGGCATAAGCACCTTGGAGGGAGGCAGCTTTTTGTTGTAAGGCAGGGTGGACAGCAGGCCGATCACCAGCACATAGTATGCGGTGGAACCGGTACCGAACATGCTGCAGCCCAGCATAACGATCAGGATAATCAGAGTGTATGCCAGGAATCCGCCTTTGTTCGCCATGTTGAACATGGCCTTGCGGAAGCTGATGATGAAGCTGGTCTTTTGCAGGGCGGCAATGATCGCCATGAAGGAGGCCAGCATAACAATGGTAGAATTGGAGAAGCCGCCAAAAGCGGTCTTGATGTCCACAACGCCGAATACTACCATCAAAAGACATGCCAGAAGCGGGGGTGCGCCAAAGGGAAGCTTATCCGTCATGATCAGAACGATCATAAACGCTGTGATCAGCAGTGCAATGATCATTGGAACAGTCATTTGCGTATTCTCCTCTCATTTTATAACCGAACTCTCAAGTTACTGTTGCATACCGCCGGGCAGCAGCCTAATCATGTCCGCAAACCGCTGCCCGCGGAAAGACATTCAACACATGCCGTTGTCGGCATTCTCCTTCAGAACCTTCTGCAGCGCCTCTACGCCCTCATCACACAGGTAGTTGAAGGGACGGCGGCAATCACCCACGGGATAACCCAGCATGGCAACCGCTTTCTTCACCACAGTGTTGGGGTTGCCATACTTGAATACTGCACGGAAGGATGCGATGGAATCCTGCGCCTTCTGGGCTTCGTCCAGCTTACCGGCCTTGAACAGCTCATAGATGGAAGCCAGCACATGGGGATATACGTTAGCGCAGCCCGCAATGCCGCCGGCGCCGCCTGCCTTCAGGCAGGGCAGGATCAGGGAATCGTTGCCGGACAGAATCCGGAAGTCCTTGTCCAGATCGCGGGTCAGGTTGATGTAGGCCTGCAGGTTATCCCAGTCGCCGCTGGAGTCCTTGGCACCCATGATCACGTCCACATCCTTGGCCAGCTTTGCCACGGTTTCGGGCAGCAGCTTGTTGCCAGTACGGGCAGGAATGTTGTACAGCACGATGGGAATGTCCACATGCTTTGCAACCTCCACATAGTGGTCATACAGCTCCTTCTGGGATGCCACCGCAAAGCTGGGGGTGATGATGGACAGCACGTCCGCGCCCAGTTCCTGTGCCTTCTTGCTCATGCGGATGGTGTCGGCGGTGGAGATGCAGCCGGTACCTGCATAAACCGGAACGCGGCCCTTGACCTGGTCGATGGTAGCTTCCAGAACCTCGATCTTTTCCTTCTCACTCAGGATGTAACCTTCCCCGTTGGTGCCGAAGGGAAACAGACCATGCACGCCGCCTTCCAGCAGGCGTTCGATCTGATTGCGCAGCTCGTCCAGATTCACCGATTCATCGGGATTCATGGGCGTGAGAATCGGAGGGATGATACCCTTCAGTTCAACCTGTTTCATTTCAACAATCTCCTTTAATGTAATCTATTGATGAAGCGGCGATTGGCACCCGCCTCATAAAAACATTGAATGTGTCCCCTCGGTTTATCTGCTCTGGGCCATGCGGATCGCATAATCGATGGCATTTACCAGGCTCAGCTCGTTGCTGGTGCCCTTACCGGCCAGAGCAAACCCGGTGCCGTGATCCACGCTGGTGCGAATGATGGGCAGACCCAGAGTAACGTTCACGCCCTCCACAGCCTTCCAGCTCTGCTTCTCCCGGTCGTACACAAAGCCCACGGTTTTCAGAGGGATGTGGCCCTGATCGTGGTACATGCAGACCACAATGTCGTACCAGCCGCCCAGTGCCTCGGAGAAAACGCTGTCTGGCGGGCAGGGGCCGATGGCGTTGATGCCCTGTGCCTTCGCCTCCTGAATGGCGGGGATGATCTCGTCGATCTCCTCGGTGCCGAACAGGCCGTTCTCGCCACAGTGGGGATTCAGGCCAGCCACAGCCACCCGGGGATTTTCGATGCCCATGTCCACACAGGCCTTATGAGCAATCTGGATGACCTCCAGCACGCGGGCTTTCTTTACCCGGTCGCAGGCCTCCCGCAGGGAGCAGTGAGTGGACACATGCACCACACGCAGATCATGATGGGCCAGCATCATGGTGTACTTTTTGGTGTTGGTGTAGGTGGCGTAGATCTCGGTATGGCCATCGAAATGGGTATAACCGTCGGAGTTTGCACCATTCGCGGCTTCCAGTGCCTTGTTCATGGCCTCCTTGTTCAGGGCGTTGGTACAGGTAGCATCCACCTGACCGTCCATGGCCAGCTGAATCACCTTGCGCACGCACTGGAAAGCGGCATTTCCGCCCTCCACACTCACCTGACCGATGGGGAAAGCCGCCACATCGGGGATCAACTCCAGATGCAGCACATCGATGGTGCCCGGCACGAACAGTGCGTCACTCACCTGCTCACAGCGGTGAATGCAGATATCTGTGCGGCCCACAAAACCGGCGGCCTGCTCCAGAATTTTGGCGTCACCCACCACCAGAGGACGGCAGCGGTCATACAAATCGCTGTGGGCCAGCGCCTTCACGGTGATCTCCGGGCCGTTACCGGCAGGATCACCCATGGTAATGCCAACAATGGGTTTATTCATCTTCATTTCCTCCCATTCTCACAGGATCTGCTCGTAGATGGCACGGGCATCCGCCGGGGTGACCGGCCGCATGTTATTGACCAGCAGCCGCTGCACCTGCATACCGGATTCTACCAGACCTTCCAGGTCGCTTTCCGGCACGCCGAAGCTCTTCAGGCTGGTGGGGATGTCCAGATGACGGACAATGGCGTCCAGCCGATTGATGATCCAGGCGGACTTCTCCTCCACCGTGGTCAGGGCGCTGCCGTCGTGGCAGCAGCGGTCATAAACCTGCGCAAAACGTTCCCGGCAGAAGGGCTCGTTGAATTTCATCACCGGCACCAGCAGAATGGCATTGGACACGCCGTGAGCGATGTGGTATTTGCCGCCCAGAGGATAGCTGAGGGCATGCACCGCGGTGGTGCCAGAGGCGGTGATGGCCAGGCCGCCGTAGTATGCGGCAATCTGCATCCGATTCTTTTCCTCCATGGCCTCGGGGTCATCGCAGGCCTTCTCGATGTTGTTCAGGATCAGATCCAGGCCCTCCATGGCGTACAGGTCGCTGAAGGGATTTGCCTTGTTGCTGGTGAAGCACTCGATGCAGTGTGCCAGCGCATCCACACCGGTGGCCGCCGCGATGCTGCGGGGCAGGTTCTTGATCATGCGGGCATCCAGAATCACATAGTCGGCAATCATATTGTCGTTTACGATGCCCACCTTCAGTTCCTTCTCGGGAACCGCCACAATGGCGTTGGGGGTAACCTCGGCACCGGTGCCCGCGGTGGTGGGAATCAGAACAATGGGCACGCACTTGCGGGCGCGGCCGGGCTCGTCCAGCAGCTCCTTCACGCCGTATTCATCCGTTACCAGCACGCTGGCCAGCTTGGCTGCATCCAATACGCTGCCGCCGCCGCAGGCCACAATGAAATCGGCCCCGCTCTTCTTGAACTCATCCACCATCTTCTGCACAGCCATGTAGCTGGGCTCGGCGGGCAGATCGTCCAGCACATCATAGGGCAGGCCGGCCGCTTTTACCGCTTCCTCCGGCAGACTGAACAGCCCGCAGGCCTCGATGCCCTTGTCGGTAAACATTGCCACCCGGCTGGCGCCGCTGGCCTTCAGAATATCGGTGATCTTATCAATGGCGTTTTCCCCGCCGTAAACGGCATGGGGCATTTTCAGGTTATAGCTGGTAAGCATGGTATCGTCTCTTCCTTCCAATTGATTTACTTGCTCTGGGCGGCGGTGGGGTTGTACAGACCAACGCGCTCACGCTTTTTGCCCATCACATCCTCCTCCGTGAAGTGCAGATATTTCACGCCCAGACGGGTGTGGGCGGCATACGCCAGATGAATGGTGCCGTCCTCGCTCTGCATCAGAGAGGGATATTCGTACTGCTGATTGTTGGTGCGGTTCTCCTCACCCATGAAGCCTTCGCCACGCTCCATCCAGCGGATCATGGGGAAGGTCTTGCCGCCGTCCTCGGACAGGGCCACCGCCACCGGGCAGCGCAGGCCGGGCCATGCAGCCTTGCCGGGCTGGGGATTGGGAGTGCAGGTGGGGTTGCAGGCAATGGCAACGCGGCCGCTCTTCAAACGGATGGCGCTGATGCTGGAATTGTTGTTGGGAATGGGGGTGGGCACCGGCTCGGTCCAGCTGTCGCCCCAGTCGTAGGAATCGCTGCGGTAGATGAAATCCGCCTCGCGGCTGCGCATGAAGGCGGCCAGATGCCCGTCGTCCAGCTCCACCACAGTGGGATGCACACGACCGCGGCTGTTGGGCATGTCCACCTGACGCCAGGTCTTGCCCTCATCGTCCGAGATCTGGAACACGCTGGGATCACCGGACAGGCCCTCTTCGGAATCGGTGCACAGCCAGTTGCCGAAGATCCAGCGGCCATTGCTCAGGATCTGAATGGCCTGACGGCAGAAGCTGCCTTCCCGGGCGAACAGCGTTTCGTACTCGCCCCAGGTTTTGCCGCCGTCGGTGCTCTTCTGGCAGCGAATCTGGGAAGTAAACTGCATGTTGTCCTTGCCGGGCTGGCGGTCCATCTGAGCGGTGTAGATGGCCCAAACCGCCTGATCGGGGCCGTAGAACAGCGAGGGATTCTGTTCGCTGCGCTCCGGGTCGCCGGATACTTCCACCGGCGCTTCCCACTGGCCTGCACCCTTGGGCAGGCGGGAGCAGATGATGTGGATATCCGCGCTGCCCTCGTAGCTGCCGGCAAACCAGGCACACAGCAGGTCGCCATTGGGCAGCTCCAGCAGAGCGGGCGCATGGGCGGTGGGATATCCCCCGGTGGGCAGCAGCGCTGCATCCACGCCCATGGTGCTGTCGTGCCAGATCGTTCCATCCCAGTTCAGGGTAGACAGTACAGGATAGTTCATCGTTTTTTCTCCTCCATATTTGCGGTTTGGTTCTGCAGCATGGCTGCAAGTTCGATTAAAAGATTTTGTGTGCCGAAGCCACCGGATTTGGAAATCACATAGCGGCGATGGCCATCCAGTTCAAAGCGGGAAAGTACCACGCCGGATTCCAGCTCACAGACAGGTTCCATTTCATATACGCCAATGGCGTTCATACATTGCAGCAGCGTGTCGCCGCCGGTGATCAGCAAAGTCCCCATCTGCTCGCACTGATTCAGGCTCTTCAGAATCCTGCCCAGCGAGCTGGCGATGTGAACCCGTACCTCCTGAATGCCCAGACCGCGAACCGCCGCATATTCCGCGGCACACCCGCTGTCGGCTTCGTCGTTGCTGTCCACAATGATGTGGCTGCTGGTCTGCAGGGTAGCTTTCCAGCGTTCCAGCAGCTGCCTGCCCTCATTCCCGATCCAGTAATCCGGGTTCAGTTTTTGCTCTGGTCGCATTCGAAGCCGTACAAATCCGGCTTTCTCTGCTTCATCCAGCTGTCGGATCGTGATGGGGTTCACGCTTCCGCAGAGTACCAGCAAGCGTTCGTCCAGCTGCGGAGCCTTTGCGGCTTCTTCCTGTGCAAGGCCCAGCAATCCGGGAAGAACTTCCGCAAATCCGGCACAGCCCGCCATCATTCGCAGCTGGCCGTTTTCCTTCAGCCGTTTTCCCGTTTCCAGCAGTTCTCCGGTCGTCTGCCCGTCAAAAACCCAGATTGCCTGCTGCCCGGGCAAGGAGCTTTTCTCCCCCAGCGGCTCCAGAGAAATAGCCGGCGCATCGGTTTGCAGCCCAATCAGCTCACAGACATTGGATCGGGTGACCGGCTCAAACGGGTCGCTGCCAAAAACGCTTTGCGCAACGGGGGTTCCCTGAATGTAATGGACTCCGCCCACCGTACACCGCTGCATCTGCGGCAGTGACGGAAAAAAGGCCACCGGCTGGTTTGCGGTGTTCATCACCGCACTTAATTCCGCCCCGATATTTCCCCGCAGGGCCGAGTCGGTTTTTTTGTATATGTAAGGGATATGCAGATCCAGCGCCTGCCGAACCAGCCTTGCGACGATTGCACCTGCCTGATCTGCGGTCAAATGGCGGGTCTCGGTATCCACAACCAGAACCTCTGAATCTTTTGTTGCAATGCCCAGATCCGTGTGGGAGTCCGTGATCACCTTGGTGCGCGATCCATGTGCCGCCAGTTTAACGCCGCTGTCCAGCGCTCCTGTAAAATCATCCGCAAGTATTAACAGTTTAACCACCGCACGCCCTCCTTCTGTGTCTTAACCGTGTTTTCATTTTAAGCGATTTCACACCCTTTTCCATCCCGAAAATCCGCTTTTTTCGTTTCAAAACGAAACGAATTGATTTTTTCTAAATCATCGTTCTATTTTTTGTCTTATTTTGAAACACCTGTTTTCGGCAGTTTTCTTCAAATTGTTTCACATTGCATCTTGTCACCTGCATTTTGTTTGCTTTTTTGTTCAAAACAGAAAACACATACAAAAGATGCAGCTTTTCTGTATTTCCCATCCAATCCTCTCGTGCTTCGTTTCCGTTTTCGCCTGAATTCTGGAAACTCTCGACTTTTCCGTTTTATTTTGATACAATACTTTTCAAATAACTGCGATTTCATCCCTAACCACCTGCAAGGAGGCTTATATGTCGAATCATAATGAAACACTTCATATTCTAGGCATTGCTCCTTATGACAGCATGCGCGATGTAATGCTGCGCACCGCCGAAGGTTTTCCGGGCCTTCAGCTGGACGTTTACATCGGCGATTTGGAGCAGGGCGTGAACATTGTAAAAAATGTAGCCACTCAGGGATACGACGCCATTATCTCCCGCGGCGGCACTGCCACCATGATCCGGCAGGTAACGGATCTGCCCGTGATTGAGATCCAGCTTTCCGTTTACGATGTTCTGCGTACAATCAAGCTGGCGGAAAACTATTCCAGTCTGTATGCCATTGTGGGCTTCCCCACGATCACCGAGTCCGCCCATACCCTTTGCGACCTGCTGCGATACGATGTGGATATTCTCACCATCCACAGCACGCAGGATGCGCAGTCCACGCTGGAACGCCTGCGGCAAGGCGGGTATCGCATGGTAATCAGCGACGTGGTCACCCACACCGTTGCCCAGCAGATGGGGTTTGACGCCTTTTTGATTACCTCCGGGCCCGAAAGCCTGTACACCGCATTGACACAGGCGGAAAGTCAGGCCCGGATCTATCGCCGGCTGCGCCACGAAAACCAGCTGCTCCGTCAGGTGAATCTGCTGGAGAATGTCTGGACGATCGTACTCCGGAAGGACGGAAGCCTTTATTATTCTGCTCCGCATGAACCTTCTGCCGAGCTTTGCCAGATTCTCACAGCCCATCGCCATGAGGTTCCCCGAACCGGCTGCTGCTTTTTCTACCACAACGCAGACCGCATGTTCTATAAAATTGCAGCTCAGCGAATCACTCTGGATTGGGAAGAGTATCTGCTGTTTCGATGCTCGCCTTCCCAGATCCCGCTGAAACCCGGGCGAATCGGCATCCAGATTCTGAACCAGCCGGAATGCTCCCAACTTTTTATCAACAGCTTTTACAACATAAATGGCATGATGGGTGATCTGGAGCCCAAGCTGAATTCAATTGCCACCACAAGGCAGCCTGTCATCATCATTGGGGAAACCGGCACCGGCAAAGAACAGATTGCCCGCGCGCTTTATCTGCGCGGATCACAGCAAAACCGGCCGTTTCTGGTTGTTGACTGTGCGCTGGCGAATGAAAAGAGCTGGGATTTTCTGTTGAACCATCCCAGCTCTCCTCTGAACGATATTGGCGGAACCGTGTATTTTCAGCATCTTGATTCGTTGCCCGATGAATGGGTACAACCACTGCTGTCGCAAATTCTGGAATCGGATATGCCCCGGCGCAAACGTCTCATCTTCTCCTGCAATTGCCCCGAGGGGGCACCTCTTACGGAAACCGGCCAGCTTTTTGCTTCCAGAACCGGATGCCTTTCCCTGCATCTTCCCTCTCTGCGAAACCGTTCCGATGAAATCCCCTCACTGGCCAGCCTGTATCTCGTGAAAATCAATCAGGAGCTGAACAAGCAGATTACCGGTTTTGCGCCGCATGCCATGGAACTGCTGGTACATTACTCCTGGCCGCGAAATTACGCCCAGTTCAAGCAGGCCCTGTTTGAACTGGCCACCCTCACAACCTCTTCCTATATTCGAAGCAGCACGGTGGTGGAATTTCTGGCAACGGAACGCTCGCTTAACAGCGTGCTGACCAGTGAGAAGAAGGCCGACTGCCGCACATTGGATCAAATCACTCTGGACGCTGTGCGTCAGGCGGTCGCCGCAAACAACGGCAACCACTCCGCGGCAGCCCGCCAGTTGGGCATCAGCCGCACCACGCTCTGGCGATTCATGAACCGGCTGCCTGACGAATGATTTCGTCCCGGCACCCCTTCCGTTTCCGGTTTTGAAGCGGCTCTTTATCTGCGCACCCGCTCTTTGAATTATTGCTAAAACAAAAATGCCACTGTCTCAAAACACGCTATGAGACAGTGGCATTTTTACTTTTGCATGCATCACATACGGTATTTATGCCGGCAACGGACTACGGTGCCAGCCATCCTGTTCCTTGATCCAGAGGTTCGTTCCTTCCCAGGCAACGCCCTGCTTTTCGCAGGGGATCACTTCTTTTCCGCTGTAATTCAACAGTCCCCACTGGCCATCCCGGCAAACAGCTGCATAGCCGTTCTGCAGGCAGGCCGCATAGCGGGGGCCGGTATCTTCCATAAAGGAATCCGATTCCCATGTGGGGGAATATTGTGCTTTCGCCACAATCTCCCCCTTTCGGTTCACATAGGCCCACTTCTCTTCAATCTGGACGGGCGCCAGTTCCTCATCCAAAAACCAGAGTGCCTGTTTTGCCCCGGGAATCAGCAGACCGCTGCCATCCTTGCATAAATACCAGTAGAGTGCGCCATTTTCGTCCTCGACCGGCTCTGAGGGATAGGCAGGATTGCCCTCCTCACCTTCCTCATGAGCCGAGAACACCGGCAAAATCAGGCCGTATTTGTCCCACAATTCTTCCTCCATGGGAAACACATCGCCGGGGGTTCCCATCCGATACCAGCGAAGGGCAGACGCATCCAGCGCATACGGGTCACGTCCTTCGGAATCCAGATTATAAAAAAACATGTCTCCCCCGCCGCCATGCCCCGGGCAGATGGAGCCGTCGCCGGACGCAGTCAGTTGTTCGGACAGCGCCTCAATTTCTTCCCAGCTCAGCGGATTCCCGCCACTTCCGCAGATCCAGTGCTGCTCCATTCCGCATCCGGAAACCGGCGCTGCCGACACACAGGGAAGCAGTTCTGTTCCGTCTGCACGCATCAGGCCCCACAGTCCATCTTTCGACATGGTGAAGTAGCCCTCACAGGGAACCGCAGGCGACGCGCTGTAAACGGCTATGGTTCGAATTTCGTCATAGTCCAGAACCACATCCTCTGCGGGTGCAGGCTCCGATTCCGGCAATGAAGAGGATGCAGATTCCGCTTCCTGCTCCGATGTCGGCTGCGACGCTTCTGGCGTCTGTGCGCACCCGGTAAACTGCACGATGGCCAGCATTGCTGCCAGCAACAGGATTTTTTGAACGGTTTTCATGGGTTTGTTCCTCCTTTTCGGGGCAAAGCTAATGTGAAAAGCAAGAATGATATCTTCAATTTCTGTGGCAGTAAAAAAGCTTATGCTAAATCGATAATCGGGTGAAAGAAAAACACCACCTTCATAACCTGGCTGTGTATGTACGGGGATATTCCCATATTTTCAGCGCCTGGAATACCATTCAGATGACCGGACGCTGCATGTACTGCAATCACTGCCAGCCCTGCCCACATCGACATTGTGGCGCTGACCAAATTCCTCGATCTGGCCACCCAGCAGGACACTGTGCCGGAAACGGTGGCGCAGCATTACCATTCGCTCTCTGCAACTGCGGACGACCGCCTGATGTGCGGTCGATGTGAGCCCAACTGCCCCTTTGGCGTGAAGATTCGCGACAACATGAAGCGGGCCCGGCAGGTATTCAGAACGGCTATTCCTGCCTCAAACCGGAAATAAAGGCATATTTTCTCTTGACTTTACACAGAACGGCCCCCGAAGGAGTTCCCTTCGGGGGCCGTTCTGCTCTATGGATTCCGTGCTGTGAGAAGAGAAATGGGGGAAGATAAATTTAGTTTTCCTTCACGGAAGGCAGGATGGTCTCCACCTCGGCGTGGGGACGGGGGATCACATGAACGGATACCAGCTCGCCCACGCGCTGAGCAGCGGCGGCACCGGCGTCGGTGGCAGCCTTCACGGCGCCCACGTCGCCGCGAACCATCACGGTAACCAGACCGCCGCCGATGAATTCCTTGCCGATCAGGGTAACGTTGGCAGCCTTTACCATGGCGTCGGCCGCTTCGATGGAACCTACCAGACCCTTAGTCTCGATCATACCCAGAGCATCGTACTTCATAATAATTTCCTCCTGAAAATTTTATAATGTTTGATTCAGCAAATGTTGTTTATACGATCCGAACAGACGACGCGGAGCCAAGGCCCAGAGCATTCGCCTCTTCGGTATCCACATGACATTCCAGCGCGGATTCGCCGGTCACACGGATTACAGTGTTTTTCAGCACGCCGCCCCGCAGGCCGTCCACCTGCAGGTCCACCCACTGGCCATCGTGTACGCCGAATTTCTCGGCTTCCTTCGGGTGCATGTGGATGTGGCGCTGGGCGATCATCACGCCCTTTTCGGTCTGCACCGAGCCCTTCGGGCCCACCAGTGTGACGCCCGGGGTGCCGTCCAGATCACCGGACAGGCGAATGGGGGCTTTCACGCCCAGCTTGAAGCAGTCGGCCGCCAGAATTTCCACCTGGGTCTGGCTGCGTACCGGGCCAAGGATGCGCACCTTTTCGATCACACCCTTGGGGCCGCAGACGGTGACCGTCTCCTTGCAGGCGTACTGGCCGGGCTGGGAAAGATCCTTCATCTTCTCCAGCGTGTGGCCGGGGCCGAACAGCCGGTCCAGATCACCTTGAGAAAGGTGCACATGCCGGTTGGAAACGCCCACCGGAATCTGCTTCTCTTCCCCGCCGGGAGCTGCCTGCTGCTTCACTGCTTCCATCAGCAGCGCCAGCAGTTCATCGCATTGACTCATTGGTTCGCCGCTCCTTTCCAAATCAGTGATTCATGGAAGCGATCAGGTTCCGGACCAGCTCCGCCAGATGGGCGTCATCGGTGAATCCCTGAGAAGCGTTTTTCAGCTGCTCCGGGGTGTCGATGCTGGATTCCTGCACCGCTGCGCCGCAGCTGGGGCAGCCCTGCCGCCGCTCAAAGGAGGCCACGATGTCCGCAGGGCTGAAGTCCAGCGGGCGCTGGCTGCAGCATTCCGTAGCGGGAGCTGCGGTGCGGCCCAGATCGGGGTGGCAGAAGGACTTGTCGTCCTGCAGCAGGGTGGCGCAGTTCTTCAGACCGTAGGCCACCTTCTTCACGTTGATCAGATTCAGGGGACTCACGTTCTCGGACACCGAGCTGCCGCCGCAGGTGCCGCAGCCCAGAGTGAAGGCCACGTTCAGGCCGGTGCTGATGCCGGTGCCGCCCATGCTGCCGCCGGTGTTCACCAGAATACGAGAGGCGGGCTTCACCGCGAACTTGCGGACGATGTCCTCGTTCTGGGTGTGCAGGCTCATGGTGTGGCCGATGCCGTTCTGCAGCAGCTGCATGCTCAGCTCGCAGGCCTGCTTCCAATCCTCCACGGTGTAGAAGGCCAGCACAGTGGTCAGCTTCTCGTAAGAGAGGGGGTAGCCCTCGCCCACGCCGTCCTGCTCGCCGATCAGCACCCGGGTGCCCATGGGAATGGAGATGCCCGCGGCCTGTGCGATCACGTCCGGGGTACGGCCCACGAACTTGGCGTTCATGGCGTGGCCGTTCTTGAACAGCAGGCGGCAGACCTTTTCGGTCTCCTCGCGGGTCATGAAGTAAGCGCCCTGGCGCTTCAGCTCATCCACCACCTGCTGACGGTTGCAGGTCTCGCAGATGATGGACTGCTCGGAGGCACAAATGGTGCCGTTGTCAAAGGTCTTGCTGGCCATGATGGCATCCACAGCGGCCTTCACATCTGCCGAGCGCTCGATGTAGGCGGGAGAGTTGCCCGCGCCCACACCGATGGCGGGCTTGCCTGCGCTGTATGCGGCCTTTACCATGCCAGGGCCGCCGGTGGCGATGATGAGCGCAACCTCCTTGCAGTGCATCAGCTCATTGGTAGCTGCCATGGTGGGCATGGACACACATCCGATGACACCTTCCGGTGCGCCTGCCTTGATGGCGGCTTCGCGCATGACCTCGGCGGCCTTCAGGGTGCATTTTGCAGCCGAGGGATGGGGCGAGAACACGATGGCGTTGCCCGCCTTGATGGCGATCATGGACTTGTAGATCACGGTGGAGGTGGGGTTGGTGGAGCTGT
>Peterbilt_p2__coassemble_463_pt1 | contig 30262 bp, 24 predicted proteins | sample Peterbilt_p2__metabat2_low_PE_018 | metagenome-assembled genome bin Peterbilt_p2
TGGTTGGAGACGACCTGGGAAAATAGGTAGGCGCCGGCTTTTCTCTTTGCTTTTTCTGGTCTTCAACTCAATATGCACTTCTAGCTCAGTTGGTAGAGCAGCTGACTCTTAATCAGCGGGCCCAGGGTTCGAGTCCCTGGAAGTGCACCACAAAAAGGCAGGACGTTTGTCCTGCCTTTTTTGTTGCGCTTCCCCCCTACGGGGGCGGCTTCACCGTTCGCGCTGCTGGCGCTCCGGTTAAGCGTACCAATTAGGATCCGGAACAAAAAGGCACCCAAATGGGTGCCTTTTTGTTTGCTTGAAAGAGTTTCAGTGTATATATGCGGGAAGAGCGTATGAAAATAGAAAAATCAAAGCTCCAGAACCCTGCTTTCCGGATGGGTCATCCACACAGCGCCCGTGTGGGCGGGGTCGCTTTGCAGAACGCATGCCAGCTCATGTTCGGCCCGGTCCGTCAGGCCCAGACCCAGGCATTCCAGACCGATCAGGAAATGGCAGTGCAGCCTGTTGCGGGCGGTGAGGTTCTCTTCAAACAGCTGAAGCTCCGGGAGCGAAACGGCGAAGTAGTCGATACGCATGGTGTCGAACAGATGAGTCTCGCCGTAATCCACAAGCTGATGGAAGCATTTCAACGCTTCGCTGCTGCGGTGGAGGAGATGCTCTCCATCTGCAGCCGTTGACCGAGGAGCTGCGCCGGAGCATCCTCAAGGACGTGGACGAGATGAACGACAAGGGCTTCCGGGTGCTGGCCATTGCCCAGAAGAGCAGCCCCGCACCGGCGGGCTCCTTCGGGGTGGAGGACGAGCGGGACATGGTGCTCATGGGCTATCTTGCCTTTCTGGATCCGCCCAAGGAATCCACCGCCGCCGCCCTGCGGGCACTGAAGGAACATGGCGTCACCGCCAAGATCCTCACCGGCGACCACGAAAAGGTCACCCGCACCATCTGCCGGCAGGTGGGCCTGAAGGTACGGAACATGCTGCTGGGGTCGGACGTGGCCCGCATGAGCGGTGCGGAGCTGGTCCGGGCGGCCCAGTCCACCGACGTGTTCGCCAAGCTTACCCCGGACCAGAAGGCCCGGGCGGTCACGGCGCTGCGGGCCAGCGGCCACACCGTGGGCTTCATGGGCGACGGGATCAACGACGCGGCCGCCATGAAGGCCGCCGACAGCGGCATCTCGGTGGATACCGCCGTGGATGTGGCCAAGGAATCGGCGGATGTGATTCTGCTGGAAAAGGACCTGATGGTGCTGGAGCAGGGCATCATCGAGGGCCGCAAGACCTACGCCAACATGATCAAGTACATCAAGATGACCGCCTCCTCCAACTTCGGCAACATGTTCTCGGTGCTGGCGGCCAGCGCGCTGCTGCCGTTTCTGCCCATGATGAGCGTGCAGCGGATCGTGATTGCCATGAACGCGGTGTTCTGGGGCATGAAGCCCGCCGCACCCCGGCCCGAACAAAAGGAAACTGTATAAAAAAGCAGCCGCCCCGAATTTTTGGGGCGGCTGCTTCTGGTATATCAGGCGTGAGGGTAAAAATCGCTCACCGTGTTGGTCACCAGCCGGAAGGTGAGCTGGGCCATGTGCTGGGGGCTTTCTTCGCAGCCCCGGCTCAGCCAGTCCTTGATCAGGCCCACGCCCCCGGCCACACAGTAGGCGTAGGTATATTTCAAATCGTCCATCCGCTCGGGGAAGGCTTCGCGCAGCGCGGCCATGCTGTAATGGGAGAGCATCTCCTCAATCCGGTGCAGAAAGGCAATGTCGCCGTGAGGGCCCAGAAGGGCGGCGCAGATCTCCCGGTTTTCAAACAGGATGGCAAAGATGTCCTCAATGAAGGGGAAGCTGTTTTCGTTAAAGGGGCTCACCGGATGGGTGCGGATGGTGTGCAGAATCTCCTCGAACAGCTCGTTCTCCACGCTTTCCAGCATGTTGTAAATATCGGTATAGTGTAAATAGAAGGTGGAGCGGTTGATGTCCACCAGATCCACCAGTTCCTTCACCGTCACCTCGTTCACGCTCTTTTCAGCCATCAGCTGGGCAAGGCCGTGGCGCAGCTGGGCCTTGGTGCGGCGGATGCGCCGGTCCGGCTTTTTTTTCATGGATCTGCTTCCTTCCATTTGTAAATTATTTGTGACAGTTCAACATAATGCAACATTCTGTCTATTAATAGATACTACGATGCAAACTGTCGGTTGTGTTGTTCTTCTGCACTTAGTATAATTCTCATTGCAGTAAAAAGCAATACTGGGATGAATAAACAACACTGTGTCTTTTTTTGCTGCGCAAAGAGATTGAGGAAAGGAAGCGATTTTTTCGTTCTATGCTGAAAAATGAATGGAAAAAACTGCTGAGCAACAAGCTGATGCTGGTGGTGGTGGTGGCTATCATCGCCATTCCCACCATCTACACCACCCTGTTTCTGGGTTCCATGTGGGACCCCTACGGCAGCGTGGAAAACCTGCCGGTGGCACTGGTGAATCAGGATCAGCCGGTGGACTACGAGGACAAAACGCTGGATGTGGGCGCGGAGCTGGTGGATAACCTGCTGGAGGACGCCTCGCTGGACTTCCACCCGGTGAGTGCCGACGACGCGGCCAAGGGCCTTGCGGCAGGGGATTATTATATGGTAATCACCATCCCGCAGGATTTCTCGGCCAATGCGGCCACCCTCACCGACGATCAGCCCAAGCAGATGGAGCTGAACTATGAGACAAACCCCGGCACCAACTACATCGCCTCCAAGCTGAGCGAAACGGCCATGAAGGAGATTCAGGCCAGCGTGCGGGAAGAGGTGACCAAAACCTACGCCGAGACCATGTTTGACCAGCTCACCGAAGTGGGCGACGGCATGCAGGAGGCGGCGGACGGCGCGGGCGAAATCCGGGATGGAGCCGACAAGCTGGCGGATGGCAACAACACCATCCGGGAGAACCTGCAGCTTCTGGCAGACAGCACCCTTACCTTCCGCAGCGGCAGCGAGACCCTGACCGAGGGCCTTGCCCAGTATACTCAGGGTGTGCAGCAGCTGGCGGACGGCGCGAAAAAGCTGGACGACGGCGCAAAGCAGCTGAAGGACGGCGTGGATCAGCTGGGCGCTTCCGCCCCGGCACTGGCCCAGGGCGTGGGCGCGCTGAAGGACGGCGCAGATCAGCTGGCCCAGGGTACAGCTCAGGCCAAGACCGGCAGCGACAGCCTGACCGCAGGCGCGGCGCAGGTGGACGATAACCTGAAAACCCTGAACGAGGGGCTGGGGCAGCTGCAGAGCCAGACCGCCGCTCTGCCGGATTCCGCCTCGGCGCTGGATTCCGGCGCATCCCAGGCGCTGGAGGGCGCAAAGGCCCTGCAGCAGGGTGCACAGGGGCTGGCCGCCGGTGCGGAAAAGGCCCGTCAGGGCGCGGATGCCCTGAATCAGGGCCTGCAAACCCTGAGCGGCAAATCCGAGGAGCTGAATCAGGGCGCGGCCCAGCTGAAAAACGGGCTGGATGCGCTGGCAGCCGCAGCAGGCGGCTCCACCGATATCACCGGCAGCCTGACCGCTCTGGCCGGGCAGCTGAACGGCGCGGCTCAGGCCGCGCAGGCAGGCGCGGTGGCCCCGCAGGATCCCTCGGCCCTGATCCAGACCATCGTGGATAACACCGCCGCCGCCCAGACGGGCGATGCCGACGCACTGAACGCAGTGCTCGCGGCGGCCAGTGAGCTGGCCACCGTGGCGCAGCAGGATTACAACGACGCAAACACCGCCGACGCGGCCCGCCAGCAGGCAGCGCAGGCCCTCAGCGGCGCGGCCGGTGAGCTGGCCAATGCGGCCGGCGGTTCCGGCTCCGGCGATCTGACCGCGGCCCTCGGCCAGCTGCAGCAGGGCGCGGCCCAGCTGCAAACCGGCCTTTCCGCCTACACCGCCGGTGTGGGTCAGGCGGCGGCAGGCAGTGCGGCGCTGGCGGATGAAACCACCGGTCTGCCTACTCTGAGTGCCGGAGCCCAGCAGCTTTCGGCCGGAACTGGCAATCTGGTGAACGGCCTTGCCCAGCTGCAGGGCGGCACCAGCCAGCTGGCCCAGCAGGCACCCCTGCTCACCGGCGGCATCGCCCAGGCGGCCAGCGGCGGCGCGGCCCTGCAGCAGCAGGGCACTGCGGTGCTCCGTCAGGGCGCGGCCCAGCTGAACAGTGGTCTGGACGCACTGGTTACCGGCAGCGGCAGCCTGAAGGACGGCATGAGCAGCCTGAACGGTCAGCTGCCCGCCCTCACCGACGGTGTGGGCCGTTTGCAGCAGGGCACCAAAGACCTGAAGGACGGCACCACTCAGCTGGTGACCGGCGCGGATACCCTGACCCAGAACAGCCCGGCCCTGAATGAGGGCGCGGCCGCCCTCACCGACGGCGCGGGCCAGATCCAGAGCGGCGCCCAGCAGCTGGCGGACGGCAGCGGCGAACTGGCCGACGGCATCGACCAGCTGACCGATGGCGCAAACACCCTCCAGACCAGCCTGGCGGACGGCGCGGACGAGATCCGCTCCACCAACACCGGCGACGCGGTGGTGGATATGTTCGCCGCCCCGGTGGTCACTGAGGAAACCCAGATGACCCAGGTGCCCAACAACGGGCACGCCATGGCCCCCTACATGATGTCGGTGGCGCTGTGGGTGGGCTGCATCGCCTTCAGCCTGATGTACCCCCTCACCGAGTACGCGGGCAAGCTGAAGAGCGGCACCGCCTGGTGGCTGAGCAAGGCCTCGGTGCTGTATCCCATCGCAATTCTGCAGGCGCTGGTGATGATCGGCGCGCTGCACGCCATCAACGGCTTTGATCCCGGCCGCATGGGCCAGACTCTGCTGGTGGCCTGCGTGGCTTCGGTGACCTTCATGTCGGTGATGTACTTCTTCACCAACCTTCTGGGCAAGGTGGGCAGCTTTTTGATGCTGGTGTTCATGGTGATCCAGCTGGCCGGCTCGGTGGGCACCTACCCGCTGGAGCTCTCCGGCTCCTTCGTGAAGTACCTGCATGACTGGGTGCCCTTCACCTACACCGTCACCGCCTTCCGCCGGGCCATCTGCGCCGGCGAGGACGTGACCGGCTGCCTTGCCTATCTGGCCGTCTGGCTGGTGGTATTCACCCTGCTGACCATTCTGGTGTTCGCGGTGCGCGCAAAGCGCATCAAGGCCGAAAAGCCCACCCTGATGGTCTGGCTGGAGGAGCACCATCTGGCCTGACAAGGGCATCGAAATTCTTCGGTTGCTCCCCTTATCCGGTTCATTCCGGTTCAAATCCCCATTTCGTGCAAAACGCACGAAATGGGGATTTTTTTGCATGAAATGCAAAAATGAGCAAAAGAAACCATACAAGACACACAAAAGTATTAAAAAACAGAAAAGATTTTTGCGAAAGGAGCGAATTTTTTTCATATAAGACAGAAGATTTTTCTATCGTTTTTGCGCTTCAAAGGCGGTAGAATTTACCACAGAGAAAGCATCCTGCGGGATGTGAAAACGAACGGCAAAGAACCGAATCCAATCACAGGAGGAAAACGAAAATGAAAAAGAAACTCGCGCTGCTGCTGGCTTCCGTAATGGCCATTGGTATGCTGGCCGGCTGCGGCGGTGCTCCCGCTTCCACCGCCACCTCCACCGAGGGCGGCACTGCCACCGCCACCAGCGACCTGCAGGTGGACGTATTCTACTATGACTTCTCCGATGTTTACATCTCCAGCGTGCGCACCGCCATGGACGAGCAGCTGAAGGAGATGGGCATCGAGCCCAAGAACTGGGATGCCGCCGGCAGCCAGCCCACCCAGACCGATCAGGTCAAGACCGCCATCACCGCCGGTTCCGACCTGCTGATCGTGAACATCGTGGAGACCTCCACCTCCGACCCCGCCAAGGACATCGTGGAAGCTGCCCGCGCTGCGGACATCCCCGTGATCTTCTTCAACCGTGAGGTTGCCGACAACGACGTGATCAACAGCTATGAGAAGTGCGCCTTCGTTGGCACCAACGCTCCCGACGCCGGCCACATGCAGGGCGAGATGATCGGTGAGTACCTGCTGGCCAACTACGACGCAGTTGACCTGAACGGTGACGGCACCATCTCCTACGTTCTGTTCAAGGGCCAGGAAGGCAACGCCGAGGCCGAAGCCCGCACCCAGTACGCTGTGGAAGATGCCAACAAGCTGCTGACCGAGGGCGGCAAGCCCGAACTGGCTTACTACGACGCCAGCGCCACCACCAAGTACCTGGTCGACACCGCCGGCAAGTGGAGCGCCCAGGCTGCCAACGACTACATGGTTTCTCTGCTGGGCTCTTACAACGAAGGCAACAAGAACATGGTTGAGCTGATCATCTGCAACAACGACGGCATGGCCGAGGGCGCCATCTCCGCTCTGCAGAACGTTGGCTACAACAACGGCGAAGGCACCACCATCATCCCCGTGTTCGGCGTGGACGCCACCGACTCCGCCAAGGCTCTGATCAAGGCCGGCAACATGACCGGTTCCATCAAGCAGGACGCCGTGGGCATGGCTACCACCATCAACACCCTGGTCAAGAACGTGCAGGACGGCGCTGAGCTGATGGCCAGCACCGACCAGTTCGTGGTGGACTCCGACGTGGATAAGATCCGCGTTCCCTACCAGATGTACGACGGCACCTCCGAGGAATAATTTTTCCCCGATCCTTTGTGCCTTTGATGTAATCGGCAAGGCGGGGCTGCCCACTGGCAGCCCCGCTTCGCCCTGACAAAACCACCGCTTCGGGCGTGGCCCGAACGTCGGGCTGCGGCCGAAACGGTGGTTTGTACCGCGAGAGGAGGAAAATTATGGACAAGCCGGCCCTGCTGGAGATGCGAGGCATCTGCAAGGAATTCCCCGGCGTAAAGGCGCTGGACAATGTGGATCTGACCGTCCGCCCCGGCACCGTGCATGCCCTGATGGGTGAGAACGGCGCGGGCAAATCCACTTTGATGAAATGCCTGTTCGGTATCTATCACCGGGATGCGGGCACCATCAAGCTGGATGGCAAGGAAGTGGACTTCAAGAGCTCCAAGGATGCGCTGGAAAACGGCGTGGCCATGGTGCATCAGGAGCTGAACCAGGCGCTGACCCGCAGCGTGCAGGATAACCTGTGGCTGGGCCGCTACCCCAAGGTGGGCGGCATCATGGTGAGCGAGAGCATCATGGCCCGGGAGACCAAAAAGATCTTCGATACGCTGGAGGTCACGGTTAACCCCAAGGCCATCATGTCCACTTTGCCGGTTTCTCAGCGGCAGATGGTGGAGATCGCCAAGGCGGTTTCCTACAATTCCAAGATCATCGTGTTCGACGAGCCCACCTCCTCGCTGACGGAAACGGAAGTGGAGCATCTGTTCCGCATCATCAACATGCTGCGGGACAAGGGCTGCGGCATCATCTACATCTCCCATAAGATGGAAGAGATCCTGCGCATCAGCGACGACGTGACCATCATGCGGGATGGTCAGTGGGTGGCAACCCGCCCCGCCAAGGAGCTGACCATGGACGAGATCATCCGCCTGATGGTGGGCCGTGAGCTGACCAATCGCTTCCCTGAAAAGACCAACAAGCCCGGTGATGTGATTCTGGACGTGCAGCACATCGCAGGCAAATACACCCGCCTGAAGGATGCCACCTTCCAGCTGCGCAAGGGCGAGATTCTGGGCATTGCGGGCCTGGATGGCTCCGGCCGCACCGAGGTGCTGGAAAACCTGTTCGGCGCCATGACCCGTGAGGGCGGCACCATCACCCTGCACGGCAAGCCCATCCGCAACCGCACCCCCAAGGAGGCCATCAAAAACGGCTTCGCGCTGCTCACCGAGGAGCGGCGGGCCACCGGCATCTTCGGCATCCGGGACATCAAGGAAAACACCGTGATTTCCAGCCTGAAGGATTATCTGATGGGCGGCTTCTACTTAAACGACAAGAAGATGAAGGACAACACCGACTGGGCCATTCAGGCAATGCACATCAAAACGCCCGGCCAGCACACCCAGATCCGCTCGCTGTCCGGCGGCAACCAGCAGAAGGTTATTCTGGGCCGCTGGCTGCTGACCAAGCCCGAGATCCTTCTGCTGGACGAGCCCACCCGCGGCATCGACGTGGGCGCCAAATACGAAATTTATCAGCTGATCATCGACCTGGCCAACGAGGGCAAGGGCGTGATCATGGTATCGTCGGAAATGCCCGAGCTTCTGGGCGTGTGCGACCGGATTCTGGTGATGTCCGGCGGGCAGGTAGCCGGTGAGGTGGACGCCCGCAACACCACCCAGGAAGAGATCCTGACCCTGGCCGCCAAGTATGTGTAAAGAGGAGGAACCGACCCATGAGTAATTCCACCAAGGAACTTGCGCTGAAAACCAAGTCCATCACCCCCAAGCAGGTGGGCAATGCGCTTTTGAACAACGCCCTCATTATTATCATGCTGCTGGTAGCCGCTTATGTGGCGGTGACCCAGCCGTCCTTCCTGGCGCCCAACTCGCTGATCAACCTGCTGTCTCTGACGGCGGCGTATCTGCCGGTTGCGCTGGGCATCGCCGGATGTATCGTGCTCACCGGTACCGACCTTTCCGCCGGCCGTGCGGTGGGCATCACCGCCTGTGTGGCGGCCTCCCTCCTGCAGGCCACCGATGCGGCCAATAAAATGTGGCCCAACATCGGCACCCTGCCCATCCCCCTGGTGATCCTGATCGTTGTGGCCATCGGCGCCGCCATCGGCGCCTTCAACGGCTTCTTCGTGGCCAAGTTCAAGCTGCATCCCTTCATCGTTACCCTGGCCACCCAGCTGATCCTCTACACCATCCTGCTGCTCTACGTCCAGCAGGGCAACAACAAGGGCATGGCCATTTCCGGTCTGTCTGCCGAGTACCGCAACTTTGTTGTGGGCAATCCTCCGCTGCTGAGCTTCGGCAACATCCAGATCCCCAACTATGTGATCTATGCGGTGCTGCTCACCATCCTGATGTGGTTCATCTGGAACAAGACCACCTTCGGCAAGAACATGTTTGCCCTGGGCGCCAACGAAGAGGCTGCCCGTGTTTCTGGCGTAAACGTATTCGCCACCACCATCGCGGTGTTCGCTCTGGCGGGCGCCATGTACGGCTGGGCCGGCTTCGTGGAGTCTGCCCGTATCGCCTCCAACACCGCCAACACCGGCGTGAACTATGAGCTGGATGCCATCGCGGCCTGCGTCATCGGCGGCGTATCCTTTGTGGGTGGTATCGGTAAGATCAGCGGCATCGTCATCGGCGTTATCATGCTGCGCCTGATCTTCGTGGCTCTGCCGCTGGTGGGCATGGACCAGAACCTGCAGTATGCCATCAAGGGCGGCATCATCCTGTTCGCCTGCGCTCTGGATATGCGCAAATACCTAGTCAAGAAATAATCCTTTTGTGCACACACCGCCGGGCCGCTCCGACCCGGCAGGAAAGGGGCGGCTGTCCGGTAAAACGGGCGGCCGCCCTTTTCCCGTTTTTGCTGGAAAAGAAGCCAGATGATGCCAAATATGATATACTGTTCTAAGGCGGCACCGCACAATTTCAGGTGGTGGAGCGCGCCGGAAAATTTTTTGTGAGAGGAATCAAAAAGCGCAGGCAAGCCTTGGTGGCTTGCCGAGCATTTTTGGAAAATATCACGGAAAATTTTGGCGCGATATGCCGCCTGAGGCGTAGCCGTAAGTTGTGCGGTGGTGCCTTGAGAAAGACAAATGACCCTTGGAGGGGATACAATGGAAGGATACCGCATCCTGTTGGTGGATGACGAGGAAGAGCTGCGGGCGGGCATCCGCCGCCGCATCGACTGGGAGGCGCTGGGCTTTGTGCTGGCGGGGGAAGCCGCCAACGGGCAGGACGCGCTGGAGCTGGCCGAGCAGCTGCGGCCGGACGTGGTGCTCACCGACATCAAGATGCCCTTTATGGACGGGCTCACCCTCTGCCGCCAGCTCAAGACCCAGCTGCCGGCGGTGCGGCTGGTGATCTTTTCCGGCTTCGACGAGTTCGACTATGCCCGGCAGGCCATCGGCATGAACGTGTTTGAATATCTGCTCAAACCCATCACCTCCACCGAGCTGAGCGACGTGCTGGTGCGGCTGAAAAAGGCCATGGACGAGGAGCGCGCCCACCAGAAGGATATGGAAAAGCTGCGCCGCAGCTACGAGGAAAATCTGCCGGTGCTGCGCGGGCTGTTTTACACCCGCCTGCTCAGCGGCCAGCTCAAGCCCGGCCAGATCATGGAACGGGCCGCCCGCTATGAAATCGAGCTTTCCGGCAAGAGCTGGGCGGCGGCCCGGGTGCATGTGAGCGATCTGGGCGACGACCCGGACGAGCTGATCCTGCTGTCGCTGCAGAATTTCTTTGTGGAAAACACCGCGCTTTCCGGCTGCCAGCCCCACTGGTGTTTGTACGACGATGATCTGGCGGTGATCGCCGCCTTTGAGGGAGACACCGCCATGTACAGCCTGCTTCAGGAGCTGGAGCGGGTGCGGGCGCTGGCCGAAACCCTGCTGGGGCTGCGGCTCACCGTGGGCGTGGGCCTTGCGGTGGAAACGCCGGGCCAGCTGGCCCGGTCGGTGCAGGGGGCGAAAAGTGCGCTGGACTACCGCTCCATTCTGGGGCCGGGGAGAACCCTGTACATCGGGGATCTGGAGCCCCGGGGCGCGGTGGCCCTGCCCTTTGACGCAGCGGCCGAGCGCCAGCTGGTGAATGCGGTGAAGCTGGGCACGCCGGAAAAGGTGCGCCGCTTCACCCGGGGCTGGCTCAGTCAGGCCCGGAGCGACAGCTCCATGAGCCAGATGCAGTGCTTTTTTCTGGAGCTGGTGGCCTGCCTGATGCGCCTTGCCCGGGAGGGCGAGATCCCGCAGGAGGAGGTGTTCGGCCCCGGCTTCACCGGCGCGGTGCGCATTTCGGACTTCAGCGGCCCGGAGCAGCTGGGCAGCTGGGTGGAGGAGCGCTGCCTGCATCTGCAGGAGCTGCTGCGCCGCCAGCGCAGCTACGCCGCCGCCCGCACGGTGGACAGAGCCCGGGAATTCATTGCCGAAAACTTTTCCAACAGCGACCTTTCGGTGGAGATGCTCTGCGAGCACCTGCATCTTTCGCCGGCCTATTTTTCCACCATGTTCAAGAAGGAAACCGGAGAAAGCTTCACCGCCTGTGTGACCCGGGTGCGCATGGAGGCCGCTGCCGAGCGGCTGCGCACCACCGAGGAAAAAACCTACCTGATTGCCGAGCAGACCGGCTATCTGGACCCGAACTATTTCAGCTATGTGTTCAAGCGGTATTTCGGCACAAGCCCCTCCAAATACCGGGCCGCGGGCCAGCAGGGGCAGTAATCAACAGCAAAAAGGGGGGGCAGTGTATGCTGCTGCGGGCGTTTCGGGAGCTGCGAAGCCGGTTTTCCCGCTCCTACGAACGAATGAGCATCCAGCGGGTGATCTCGCTCACCTTCACGGCGGTGGCTGTGGCGGGGGCGCTGTTCATCGGCCTTTCGCTCACGCTGCGGTATTCCGCCGTGAACCAGAAGATGCAGGCGCAGGCCAGCCAGCAGGTGCTGGCCCAGGTGAACCTTTCGCTGGACAATCACCTGCGGCGGATCATGCGGGTGTCGGACACGGTGTATTACCGGCTTTTGAAAAACGCCGATCTGGCCGAGGGCCTTCCCACCGACAGCCTTTCGCTGCTGTATGAGGAAAACCGGGATTCCCTTGTGTCCATCGCGGTGTTCGATTCCGACGGTAATCTGGTCACCGGGGCCCCGCTCAGTGAGCTGAAGGCCGGGGCGGATCCGGCGTCGCAGGGCTGGTTTTCCACCGCGCTGGGCCAGATCGAGAACATCCACTTTTCCATCCCCCATGTGCAGGATCTGTTCCAGACCGCGGACGGCAGCTACCACTGGGTGATTTCGCTGAGCCGTCAGGTGCAATTGACCCGGGGCGGCGCCAGCGAGAGCGGCGTGCTGCTGGTGGACATGAGTTTTTCCGGTGTGGAGCAGATCTGCCGCAACACCAGCCTTGGGGCGGACGGCTATCTGTATATCGTGGACGCCAATGGCGAGCTGATTTATCATCCCCGCCAGCAGCTGATCTATGCGGGCCTTGTGCAGGAAAACAACCTTTCCGCATCCCGCCTGAGCGACGGCACCCACTGGGAGAAGTTTCAGGGCGAGCGGCGGCAGGTGACGGTGAAAACAGTGGGCTACACCGGCTGGAAGCTGGTGGGCGTGGTTCCGGTGCAGGGGCTGGCGGTGACCACCGCCCAGTTCGTGCTGTTTGTGGCCTCGGTGCTGCTGTTCTCCATTTTCCTGCTGGTGTTCGTGAACGGGTGGCTTTCCGCCCACATTGCCGACCCCATCCGACGGCTGGAGCAGGCGGTGCGCCAGACCGGCCGGGGTGGCGAGATGCCCCAGGTGCCGGAGGAGGGCTGCTATGAGGTGCGCAGGCTGGAGCACTCCATCCGGTCCATGGTGTCCACCATGCGCCATCTGATGGACGACATCATCCAGCAGGAGGAGGACAAGCGCCGCAGCGAGCTGGAGGTGCTGCAGTCCCAGATCAACCCCCACTTCCTTTACAACACGCTGGATTCGGTGATCTGGCTCACCGAGAGCGGCCGCTACGAGGATTCCATCCGCATGGTCACGGCGCTGGGACGGCTGTTCCGCATCTCGCTGAGCCGGGGCAAGCGGGTGATCCCGCTGGACAGCGAGCTGGACCACGCGGGCTACTACATGACCATCCAGCGCATCCGCTACAAGAATAAATTCACCTTCGAGATCAGCCGCGAGACCGACACCGCCGGCCTTTACTGCCTGAAGCTGATCATCCAGCCTCTTCTGGAAAATGCCATCTACCACGGCATGGCCGCCGAGGACGATGACGGCCGCATCGTGGTGCGTGTCTGGCGGGAAGGGGACGATGTGTACATTGATGTGACCGACAACGGGCTGGGTATGCCGCCGGAGGTGGCGGCCTCCCTGCTGGACGAAAGTCGGCCCCTGCCCGCCAAGGGCTCGGGCATCGGGGTGCGCAACGTGCACCGGCGCATCCAGCTGGCCTACGGGCCCCGCTACGGTCTGGAATTTTACAGTGAGCCGGACGAGGGCACCACTGCCCGCATTCATCTGCCGGTGCTCACCCAGCCGGAGGAGACCGGCGGCAAAAAGGAGGGCATGGCATGAAGAAGAAAGGGGATACGGCCTGGCAGATGATCGTGCTGGGCCTGTTGGCCGCCGCCATGGTGGTAAGTCTGATGATCCCTGAATCCCTGCTCACCCCCGCCGGCCCCAAACGGGTGGAAATCTCGATTCTGCTGCGGCCGGGCGACAGCGCAGTCTGGGCCACCGCCCGGCAGGGCATGGAGCAGGCCGCCGAGGATCTGGGCGCCGAGCTGCGCTTCCTCACGCTGGAGGCGGAGGAGGGTGCCGATCAGGTGGAGCTGCTGCGCCGTCAGGCCGACATGGGCGTGGACGCGGCGGTGGTCATCCCGGCAGACTGTGCGGCGCTGGAGCAGCAGCTGGACGGCTGGCAGGTCCTGCCGGTGGTCACGCTGGAATCTCGGGTGGAGGGCGCCCGGGCCTTTGTGGGCCCCAGCGACGAGGAACTGGGACGGCTGCTGGCCGAACAGGCGGCCCGGGGATGCGCGGTGTCCGGTGAGGTGCTGCTCTGGAATGCCTTTCCCGGCTGCGCGGGCCCGGCCCGGCGGCTGGAAAGCGCCAAAGCCGCACTGGAGGCGGCGGGCTATGCGCCCCGGGTGTGTGAGAAGCTCACCGCCGAACAGCTGGAGCAGGCGGACGCGGTGCTCTGCTTCGAGCCGGTGAGTCTGGAGCAGGCCGCCGCACTGGCGGCCCAGTGTGAAACTCCGCCGCGGGTATATGGGGCGGGAGTGTCCTCCACGGTGGTGGCCGCGCTGGAGACCGGCGACATTGCCGCCGTGGCGGCCTGGAGCGATTACGCGGCGGGCTATCTGGCGGTGAGCCAGGCGGTGAACGCCGCCCGCCGCCAGCCGGTGGAGAGCAAAACCCTGCCGGTGACGCTGGTGCAGGAAGGAGAAACCTATGATCAGGACCATCAAAAGCTGCTTTACCCGGTCTTTCCCTAAGGCGGTGGCGCTGGGGCTGGCGGCTGTGCTGCTGGCCGGCTGCACCGCTGCCGGGCCGGCGGAGCCCCGCACCCTGCGAGTGGGAGTGGCGGTGTATCTGCAATCGGATACCTTTATCGGCACGCTGGTGCAGGAGCTGGAACGGCTGGCCCAGGCCCGGGAAATTGAGGACGGGGTGAAGATCAACCTGAACATCGTGGATGGCCGGGGCTCCCAGCTCACCCAGACCGAGCAGATCGACCGGCTCATCGCGCTGGACTACGACGTGCTGTGTGTGAACATTGTGGACCGCACCAGCGCCGCCCAGCTGATCGACAAGGCCCAGGAGGCGGACATCCCCATGATCTTCTTCAACCGGGAGCCGGTGGCGGAGGATCTTTACCGCTGGAACCGGGTGTATTATGTGGGAGCCAAGGCGGAGGAATCCGGGGTGCTGCAGGGGCAGATCCTGCTGGATCGCTGGCTGAACAGGGAACAGCCGATGGACAAAAACGGCGACGGCATTCTGCAATATGTGCTGCTGGAGGGCGAGCCCGGCCATCAGGACGCCATGCTCCGCACCGAGTACGCAGTAAAGACCCTCACCGGCGCGGGGGTGGAGGTGGAAAAGCTGGCGGGTGACACCGCCAACTGGGATCGCAGCCAGGCCGCCGCCCGGATGAGCAGCTGGATCGAGCAGTTCGGCACCTCCTCCATCGAGGCGGTGATCTCCAATAACGACGACATGGCCCTGGGGGCCATCGACGCCTGCCAGGATCTGTGCCTTACGGAGGACGAGATGCCGGTGGTGGTGGGGGTGGACGCCACCGCCCCGGCGCTGGAGGCTGTGCGGGAGGGCACCCTCTGCGGCACGGTGCGCAACGATGCGCAGGGCATTGCGGGCAGCATGCTGGAGCTGGCCCTCACGCTGGCGAAGGGCGAGGGCCCGGCGGCCAGCCTGCCCCTCACCGATGAAAAGTACGTCTGGCTGCCCTACCAGCGGGTGACTCTGCGCCAGCTGGAGGCGGAGCAGGGCGGCGTTTGAACGATTCGCCCATTCTATGGAGTTTTGTATCTTGTTTTAAAAAGGATATAGGAATCGGTGAAAGAGTTCGCTATAATTTAAGCAGAAAAACTGGTTCGTGAAAATATTGCAAAGAAAGGACTTTTGTTGCATGAAAATCTCAACAAGACCCTTCGGCACCACCCGAAGCGGCGAGGAAGTGCACTGCATCCGCCTGGAGCACGACAGCGGCATTGTGGCGGAAGTTCTGAGCTACGGGGCAATTCTGCGGGCGCTGTGGGTGCCCACCGCAGCCGGGCCGGTGCAGGTGTGCGCCGGCTACGAGACGCTGGAGGAATACGAGGCGGGCACCTGCTATCTGGGCGCGGTGGTTGGCCGGTGCGCCGGCCGCATCGACGGCGGGCATTTTGTGCTGAACGGCACGGAATACCAGCTGCCCCAAAACCAGAACGGCAACCACCTGCACGGCGGCGTGGAGGGCTTTGACCGCAAGGTCTGGGGCGTTCAGATCCTGCCCAGAAACCGGGGCGTGCGCTTTTTCCGCCGGTCGGAAGACGGCGAGGAGGGCTATCCCGGCGCGGTGGAGGTGAGCGCCACCTACCTGTTCGAGGAGGACGGCGCGCTGACCCTGCGGTTTGACGCGCTGGCCGATGGCGACACCATCCTGTCCATGACCCATCACGGCTACTGGAATCTGGCAGGGCAGGGCAGCGTGGGCGGTCACTTGTTTACCACCCCGGCGGATCGCTTTGCCGCCATCCGGCCGGACGGCGTGCCCACCGGCGAGCTGATTCCGGTGGAGAGCACCCCCTTCGACTTCACGCAGTCCGCGGTACTGGAAACCCGCTGGGACAACGACCACCCCCAGCTGGCGGCGGGCAGCGGCTTTGACCACACCTTCCTGGTGCCGGGCAAGGGGCTGCGGCCGGTGTGCCGGCTGGAATGCCCCGAAAACGGCCTGCAGCTGGAGGTGAGCGCCACGATGCCGGGCATTCATCTGTATACCGGCAACTTTCTGGAGCCGGTGCGCCGGGGTGCGGCGGCGCTGGAAGCCCAGTTTGTTCCGGATGCGCCCAACCACCACCAGTTCCCCTCGGTGGAATTGCCGAAGGGAAAACGCTGGGAACATCAGATCCAATACCGCTTTGCCTGCAACGGCGAAAGCGTTTGAACACCACAGGAGGAAGATACCATGCAGACGATGGAAAACTTTTTGCAGAAGGTGCGCGGGGGCGAGTACGACGACCGCCTGCGCCGGTTGTATGTGTTCCACGACACCGCCGAGGAGCTGGAAACGGCCCGCGCCAAGGTGTGCCATGTGATCGAGGGCTTTGAGCAGGCCTTCCCCGGCGTGGACTGCGCCGGCGCCGCGGTGTTCAGCGGCCCGGGCCGCACCGAGATCGGCGGCAACCACACCGACCACCAGCACGGCTGCGTGCTGTGCGGCAGCGTGAACATGGACATTCTGGCCTGCGCGGTGCCCACCGGCGACCATTTCGTGAAGGTGGTCAGTGAGGGCTATCCCGCCCTGACCATCGACCTGAACGATCTGGCCATCCATGCGGACGAGACCAACACCTCCGCCGCTCTGATCCGCGGCGTTGCCCACGGCGTGAGCAAGGAGGGCTTTGCCCTGCAGGGCTTCTGCGCCTATGTGACCAGCACCGTGCCCGGCGGTTCCGGCCTGTCCAGCTCGGCGGCGTATGAGATTCTGCTGGGCAACGTATTCAACCGGTTCTGCTGCGAAGGCAGGCTGGACGCGGTGAAGTTGGCCCAGATCGGCCAGTATGCTGAGCGGGAGTATTTTGGCAAGCCCTGCGGCCTGATGGATCAGGCTGCCAGCTCCATCGGTGGCGTGGTGGCCATCGACTTCAACGACCCCAGCCAGCCGGTGATCCGCAAGGTGGATTACGATCTGGCCCGCTCCGGTTACCAGCTGTACATCATCGACACCCGCTCCTGCCACGCCGACCTGACCGACGACTACGCCGCCATCACCCGCGAGATGGGTGCGGTGGCCGCCTTCTTCGGCAAGCAGGTGCTGCGTCAGGTGGACGAGGCCGAGTTCTACGCCGCCATCCCCGCCGTGCGCGAGAAGGCCGGCGACCGGGCCGTGCTGCGGGCCATGCACTTCTTCGACGAGAACCGCCGTGCGCAGGCCCAGGCCCAGGCTCTGGCCGAGGGCGACATGGAGGGCTTCCTGGCGCTGGTGCGCGCCTCCGGCCGTTCCTCCTCGGAGCTGCTGCAGAACATCTGGTCGGTGGCCGAGCCTGCCCAGCAGGCGGTGACCCTGGCTCTGGCTCTGGCGGAACGGGTTCTGGCCGGCCGCGGCGCGGTGCGCGTGCACGGCGGCGGCTTTGCGGGCACCATTCAGGCCTTTGTGCCCCAGGATCTGGAAGAGAAGTTTGTGAGCAGCATGGAAGCGGTGCTGGGCGAAGGCGCCTGCCATGCGGTATCGGTGCGGCCGGAGGGCGGCTGCATGGTGATGAGCAGCGAAAAGGAGTAAGGCAATCATGACAGTGGAACAGGCGATTGCCAGCCTCGTGCAGTACGGGCTGGAGAAAAATCTGATCGAGCCCTGCGAGAAGATCTGGGCGGCCAACGGCATTCTGGCCGTGCTGCGGCTGGATGTTCTGAACGAGGCCCAGCCGGTGGAGGGCGCAGCCCTGCCCGAGATCCTGAACACCCTGCTGGACGACGCGGCCAGCCGTGGCGTGATCGACGGCGAGTCCATCACCCAGCGGGACATTCTGGACACCGCCCTGATGGCGGTGCTCACCCCGCGGCCGAGCCAGGTGATCCGCACCTTTGAGGAGAAGTACGCCGCCAGCCCTGAGCAGGCCACCGACTGGTACTATCAGTTCTCCAGGGACACCAACTACATCCGCACCGACCGGATTGCAAAGGACCTGCACTGGACCACTTCCACCGAGTACGGCGAGCTGGACATCACCATCAACCTGTCCAAGCCGGAAAAGGACCCCAAGGCCATCGCGCTGGCCAAGAGCATGCCCCAGAGCGGCTACCCCAAGTGTCAGCTCTGCGCCGAGAACGAGGGCTACGCGGGCCGGATGGATCATCCCGCCCGGGGCAACCACCGCATGATCCCCATGACCGTGTGCGGCGAGCAGTGGATGCTGCAGTACTCACCCTATGTGTACTACAACGAGCACTGCATCGCCCTGAACGCGGCCCATGTGCCCATGAAGATCGACCGCAGCTGCTTTGATAAGCTGCTGGACATCGTGACCCGCTTCCCCCACTACTTTGTGGGCTCCAACGCGGATCTGCCCATCGTGGGCGGCTCCATTCTGGCCCACGAGCACTTCCAGGGCGGCCGCTGCCTGTTCCCCATGGAGGCCGCTCCCGTGGAGCAGGAGGTCACCATCCCCGGCTTTGAGGATGTAAAGACCGGCATCGTGAAGTGGCCCATGTCCGTGCTGCGTCTCACCGGCCCGGACAAGAAGCGCATCGCCCAGTTGGCCGAGAAGATTCTCGCCGCATGGCGCGGCTACACCGATGAGGCCGCCTTCATCTTTGCCGAGACCGACGGCGTGCCCCACAACACCATCACCCCCATCGCCCGCCGCCGCGGCGCGGACTACGAGATGGATCTGGTGCTGCGCAACAACATCACCACCGAGGAGTATCCTCTGGGTGTGTACCATCCCCATGCGGAGCTGCATCACATCAAGAAGGAGAACATCGGCCTGATCGAGGTCATGGGCCGTGCCGTTCTGCCCGCCCGCCTGAAGGAGGAGCTGGCTCTGGTAGCCGAGCTGCTGGAAAACGGCGGCGACCTGACCGCCGACGAGCGCACCGCCAAGCACGCTGAGTGGGCCGAGGATATCCGCCGCCGCTACGGCGCCTTTGCCAGGGGCGAGGCCTGGCCGGTGGTGCAGAAGGAGACCGGTCTGGTGTTCGCAACCGTGCTGGAGCACGCAGGCGTTTACAAGCGGGACGAGGAGGGCCGCGCGGCCTTCCTGCGGTTCGTGGCCAGCCTGGGCTGATCGGCTGCATTTTCTCTAAAGACATAACAAAAACGCTGTACCCCCGGTTTTTGGGGGTACAGCGTTTTGTTTTTAAAAAATTATTCGCCCGCCTTGCTGCGGTCGATGATCTCCTGCTGCATGGCGCGGGAAACCGCCATCACCGCCCGGAAAAAGTCGCCGGTGTAGCCCTGCATGGTCTCGGGGGCCCGGGCGGCGGCCCGGTCGATCACCGCCTGCTCCCGTTCGGGCTGCAGCACCTGCATGCCCCGCTCCAGCTTGTAGCGGGCCACCTGCTCCACAATTTCCATCCGCTGCAAAAACAGCGCGGTGAGCTGGCTGTCCACCTGATCAATGCGGCCGCGCAGCTCGTTCAGATCCAGCTGTTCCATGGCGTTTACTCCTTTGCGTTTGCCAGAGCGGTGAGGAAGGCCTCCACCGCTTCCGGTTTGGTGGCCCAGCTGGTCACCAGACGAATCTGGGTGTGGTCGGCGTCCGGTCGGTCGTTGACCTCCCAGTGGAAATCCTTCTCCAGCTTTTCCAGCACCCGGTTGGGCAGGATGGGGAACTGCTGGTTGGAGGGGCTGTCCGACCCGAAGGGATAGCCCAGGGCGGCAATGCCCTCCTTCAGGCGCATGGCAAGGCCGTTGGCGTGTTCGCCCACTTCAAAATACAGCCCGTCGGTGAACAGCTCCTCGAACTGGATGCCCAGCAGCCAGCCCTTGGCCAGCATGCCGCCGTGCTGCTTGATGATGTAGCGGAAGTCCGGCTTTAAGGCCGGGTTCAGGATGCACACCGCCTCACCAAACAGCGCACCGTTTTTGGTGCCGCCGATGTAGAAGGCGTCGCACAGACGGCCCAGATCGGTCAGGGAAGCGCCGCCCGCGGCCAGCGCGCTGGAAAGACGGGCGCCGTCCAGATACAGATACAGGCCCAGCTCGTCGCACACGGCCCGCAACGCTTCCAGCTCGGCGGTGGTGTACACACCGCCCACCTCGGTGGTGTTGCTCACGTAGACCAGTTTGGGCTTGACCATGTGCTCGTCCGGATGGGCAGCCACTGCAGCGCGCACCGCGGCCGGGGTCAGCTTGCCGCCCGGCGCGGCGGGCATGGCGATGCACTTGTGGCCGGTGGCCTCAATGGCGCCGGTCTCGTGCACGCAGATATGGCCGGTGGAAGCGGCGATGGCCGCCTCATGGGGCCGCAGGAAGGCGCACAGGCAGGTGGCGTTGGTCTGGGTGCCGCCCACCAGAATGTGCACGTCCGCATCCGGCCGGCCGATGGCGGCGCGGATCAGCTCGTGGGCATGTTTGGAATGAGGATCGGTGGAATAGCCGAAGTTGCCCTCCAGATTGGTGCGCACCATGGCATCCAGAATGCGGGGATGGGCGCCCTCGCTGTAATCATTGGTAAAACGATACATGTTCAGCAAACCTCACTTTTATAGCAGCATTACAGTGCTGCTTGAATGGAATAAACTATCTTTTATGATACCATTTTTTCACAGAATGTCCACTGGCTGTCGTTTGTTTTTGGCGGCACTTTATGGTATACTCTAAGTTGTATCAGTATGTTATGGCAGCGCCGCGGGCAGGAGACCACCCCCAAAAAGCACATCGCGACCGCCCAAAGGAGAAACAAATGAAAGCAGTAGTCAAGGTGGGCACCTCCACGCTGGCCCATGCCACCGGTCGGCTGAACATCCGCCACATCGAGGAGCTGTGCAAGGTGCTCAGCGATCTGAAAAACGCTGGCCACGAGATCATTCTGGTGTCCAGCGGTGCCATCGGCATGGGCGTTGGCAAGCTGAGCCTGCCCGGCCGCCCGGCGGATATGCCCACCAAGCAGGCCGCCGCCTCGGTGGGCCAGTGTGAGCTGATGTATACCTACGACAAGCTGTTCACCGAATACAACCACACCGTGGGCCAGATCCTCATCACCGGTGAGGATGTGGAGCACCCCGAGCGCAGCGTGAACCTGAAAAACACCCTCAGCCGCCTGCTGGAGCTGGGGGCGCTGCCCATCGTGAACGAGAACGACACCGTGTCCACCACCGAGATCGCCCTGGGCGACAACGACACGCTGGCCGCCATTCTGGCCCGCAGCGTGAAGGCGGATCTGCTGGTGCTTCTCAGCGACATCGACGGCCTGTTCACCGCCGATCCCCACAAGGACCCGAACGCAAAGCTGCTGAGCGTGGTGGAGAAGATTACCCCCGAGATCGACGCGTTGGGCGGCGGCAAGGGCTCCAGCCTGGGCACCGGCGGCATGGCCACCAAGCTGCGTGCGGCCCACATTGCCACCGAAGCCGGGGTAGAGATGGTCATCGCCAACGGCGCGGCCCCGGCGGCGCTGTATGATATTTTTGAAGGGGAGCCTGTGGGCACCCGGTTCCTTGCCCGGAAGGAGGCATAAACAATGACCACGCTGGAGATTCTCCGTGCCGCACGGGGGGCAAAAAACGCCCTGATGCTGGCCGATTCTGACCGGAAAAACCGGGCGCTGCTGGCCATGGCCGACGCGCTGGAGCGCAGCTGCCCGGCCATCCTTGCCGCAAACGGGCAGGATCTGGAAAACGCCCGGGGCACCGTGCCGGACGTGATGCTGGACCGGCTGCGCCTGAATGAAGAGCGGGTGGCGGGCATGGCCCGGGGCATCCGGGAAGCGGCCGCCCTGCCGGACCCGGTGGGCCGGGTGCTCAGCGAAGAAACCCGCCCGAACGGCCTGCTGCTGCAAAAGGTGACCGTGCCCATGGGCGTGATCGCCATCATCTACGAAAGCCGGCCCAACGTGACCAGCGACGCGGCGGCCCTTGCCATCAAGAGCGGCAGCGCCTGCGTGCTGCGGGGCGGCAAGGAAGCGTTCCTTTCCAACAATGCCATCGTGGATGCGCTGCGCGCCGGTTTGCAGGCGGAGGGCCTGCCCGCCGAGCTGGTGAGCCTTGTGCAGGATACCAGCCGCGCCAGCGCCACCGAGCTGATGAAGGCCTCCGGCCTTGTGGATCTTTTGATTCCCCGGGGCGGCGCAGGGCTGATTCGGGCCTGCGTGGAAAACGCCACCGTGCCCTGCATCCAGACCGGCACCGGCATCTGCCACATCTATGTGGACAAGGCCGCCGACCTGGACATGGCCCTCGCCATTGTGGACAATGCCAAGACCAGCCGCCCCTCGGTGTGCAACGCCGCAGAGGTGTGCCTGGTACATAAGGATGTGGCGCCCGAATTTCTGCCCCGGCTGCACCAGCGGCTGGTGGCCGACCGGCAGCAAAAGGGGCTGGAGCCGGTGGAGCTTCGGCTGGACCAGGCTGCCGCGAAGCTGATTCCCGGCACCCCGGCGGGCGAAGCGGACTTCGACACCGAGTTTCTGGCCTACACGCTGGCGGTGGCGGTGGTGGAGGACGTGCAGGCGGCCATCCGCCACATCAGCGCCCATTCCACCGGCCACAGCGAGTCCATCGTGACCGGCGACGAGGCCGCCGCTGCGGCCTTCACCGCAGGGGTGGACAGCGCTGCCGTGTATGTGAACGCATCCACCCGCTTTACCGACGGCGGCGAGTTTGGTCTGGGCTGCGAGATGGGCATCTCCACCCAGAAGCTGCACGCCCGGGGCCCCATGGGCCTGGCCGAGCTGGTGAGCTACAAGTACATCATCCGGGGAAACGGGCAGATCCGCTGACCGCCCGCACCCAAAGGAAGGAGAGCGATTATGGCAAATTCCATTACCAAAGAAGAACACGAGCGCAACAAACGCCGCCGGTTCCGGCAGCTGCTGGGAGCGGTGCTCTGCCTGCTGATTCTCATCGGCGCGTTCAACGTGCTGGCGCTGGCCGTCAGCGGCGTTGCCGCCATCTTCGACGATACCGACAAAAAGCTGGAATACGAATCCCGGCTGCAGACCCTTGTGATGTTCGACCCGCTGCCCTTCGCCAGCCTGGATCAGATGGACGATTCCACCGCCCGTCTTGTGAAGGAAAGCGCGATCTGGTCGGCACTGTACACCGCCCAGCAGAGCAGCACCGGGCTGGACAACTACGAGCGTGACCCGGACACCGACGCCCTGATCATGCCCGCAGTGGATGTGGACGCGGCAATTGCCGCCCTCTACGGCCCGGACTACAAGATCAAGCACGGCAGCTTCGACGGCGTGGATATGAGCTATATCTATCTGGAGGAGCAGCAGGGCTATCTGATTCCGGTTACCAGCCAGATGGGCCTGTACACCCCCAAGGTGGAGCAGCTGAAAAAGCAGGACGACAAGCTGCGGGTTACCGTGGGCTATGTGCCCACCCCGGCGCTGAGCGGCGATTACAGCATGACCACCCCCAGCGAGCCCACCAAGTATATGGATTATATCTTCGAGAAGAATGGCCGCACCTGGTACCTCACCGCGCTGGAAACCAGCGAGATGAAGCCGGCAACCAGCAGTTTCTCCACCTCCCAGCCTGCCGAGGATGCGGTGGTGCCGGAGTTTGACCCCACCAGCGCCATTGCCGACAATGCGGACGGTGCCCTGCTGGAGAGCACGGAAAGCCAGCAGGCGGATTCCACCACGGATTCCGCCGCCACCGATGAAACCGATGAAACCGGCGAAACGGCCGAAGAGGGCTGAGCCCTTCCGGTGTAAACAACAAAAAGCCCCGCATGGAAAAACCATGCGGGGTTTTTGTTGTGCGTATGGGGTTACGGGGTGGGAATGTCGCCCACGCCGGAAAGCACCAGCCGGGGCCGGAAGGGGAACTGCTCAAGATCCTCCCGACGGGTCAAGCCGGAAAGCACCAGAGCGGTGTCCATGCCGGATTCGATGCCGGCAATCATGTCGGTGTCCATCCGGTCACCGATGATCACGGTATCCTCCGAGTGAACGCCCAGCAGCCGCAGGCCGGTGCGCATCATCAGGGGGTTGGGCTTGCCCACAAAATAGGGAGTCTTGCCGGTGGCGGCCTGAATGGGAGCCACCAGACTGCCGCAGGAGGGGATCACTCCATCCTCGGCTGGATCCACCAGATCGCTGTTGGTGGCCACCAGCTTGGCGCCCCGGTTCACAAAGTTGATGGCCTTCACAATGTGTTCGTAGCCGTAGTTTTCGGTTTCGCCCACAATCACGAATTCCGGATCCACGGTGTTGATGGTGATGCCTGCGTCATACAAAGCGTTCATCAGCCCGTGGTCGCCGATCACATAGGCGCTGCCGTTCGGCGACTGGCTCCGGATGAAGCTGGCGGTGGCCAGGGCGCTGGTGTAGAAATGGCTCTGATCCACATCCAGCCCCATGCGGGCCAGCTTCTGCTGGTATTCCCTGGGCGAAAGATCGCTGGAATTGGTCAGAAACAGAAAGTTCTTGTTTTCCCGGTAGAGCCAGTCCACGAATTCCTTCACACCGGGCAAAAGCCGGTTGCCGTGGTAGATCACGCCGTCCATATCGCAGATAAAGCCCTTTTTGCTGCGCAGCTGTTCCAAAATCACATGCCTCCTCGGTAAAATGCCCGGTTCCGGCGGGGGCAGTGGAGTGCCGGCGGGCGCATTGAACATGATTCGTATCTATTGTACTCTGGAATGACTGGCAGCGCCAGTGCCAAATCATAAAATGTATAAAATTCGGAAGAAAATACAGAAAATTCACTTCGGAATGCAAATCGCAAAAAAGCCCCGGCTCCCAGCGGGAGTCGGGGCGAAAACGGGCAGATGCTCAGCGCAGCTCGATGGTGTAATCGAAGCCGTACTCGGCCTTCAGCGCGTCCACCTTGTCCTGGCAGTCCTCAATGAAGGTGGGGGTGTAAACGCTCTTGCCTTCCTTCTTGTAATCCTCCAGAATCTGGTTCAGCTTGCCCCAGGCTTCGTCCTGGCGGGCCTGATCCATATCCTCGGGGAAGGAGATCAGAAATTCACGGTGCTTGGGAATACGAGCTTTCATAATAACGGTTCCTCCTGAAATCGTGTTTGTTTATATGCCGAACAGCCGTTTGGCGTTTTCGGTGGTTGCTGCAAAGATCACATCCGGATCCACGCCCCGGACTTCGGCCAGAAATTCGCCGGTGTGGGCGATCAGGCCGGAATCGCAGCGCCGGCCCCGGCAGGGCTCCGGCGCCATGTAGGGGCAGTCGGTCTCCAGCAGAATGCGCTCCAGCGGAAGGGCAGCGGCGGCCTTCACCGCCCGCTTGGCCCCCTTGAAGGTGAGCGCCCCGCCAAAGCCGATGTACATGCCCTGCTCCGCCAGCATCAGCGCATCCTCGGCGCTGCCGGAAAAGCAGTGCACCACGCCCTTGGGTTTATACTGCTTCAATAGGGCGTATACATCTGCGTGAGCCTTCCGGTCATGCACAATGATGGGCTTGTCCAGCTCCAGCGCCAGCTTCAGATGGGCTTCGAACAGCTCCAGCTGGGCCTCCTTCGGGATGGGCCAGTGGTAGTCCAGCCCGCACTCGCCCACAGCCACCGCCTTCGGGTGGTCGAACAGGGGTTTGATGGCCGCAAGCTCCGCCGCCCAGTCGCCGCCGAAGCGGGTGTTGGTGGAGGTGTCCTCCTCGATGATGCTTTCCGGGTGGATGCCCAGCGCGGCATACACATAGGGGTACTGGTCGGCCAGCGCAAGGCTGGCACGGCTGGAATCGTAGTCGGTGCCGCAGTCCACCACACCCACCACGCCCCGGCCGGGCAGATCGCTCAGCAGGGCAGAGCGATCCTCGTCGAACTGGTGGCTGGTGTAGTGGGCGTGGGTGTCAAAAATGGAATACATGCGTGTTTCCTCAGTGGATGGCGCTGCCGGGCTTTACATCGTCCGGGAAGAAGACAACGGATGCACCGCCGTCCGGCATGTCGGCAGCCATGACCATGCCCTCGCTCACGTACTTGCCCTTCATCATGGGCCGGGGAGCCAAGTTGGCCACGATGCCCACGTTGCGGCCGATCAGATCCTCGGGCTTGTACCACTTGGCAATGCCGGAAAGGATGGTGCGCTCCCGCTCGCCGTCGAACAGGGTCATCTTCAGCAGCTTCTTGCTCTCCTTCAGGTTCTCGCAGGTGAGCACCCTGGCCACACGCAGCTCCACCTTGCAGAAGTCGTCGATGGTGATCTCGGGCAGATGCTCGATAGGCTCGGCAGCTTCCTCAGCGGCAGGGGCAGCAGCGGCGGCAGCCTTGGCGGCTTCCTCCTCCGCGGCCTTGCGCTTGGCCTCCTGCTCGGCGGCCAGTTCAGCCAGTTCCTTGGCGGCGTCGATGCGGGGGAACAGGGCTTCGCCCTTGTGCACGGTGTATTCGGTGCGGGCGCCGAAGGTGAGGGCATCGAAGGTCAGCTCGCTCCCGGCAAGGCCCAGCTGCTCGGCCATCTTGCCGGTGGTGTTGGGCAGGAAGGGGGTAAGCAGGATGGCGCTCATGCGCAGGGATTCGCACAGGTTGTACAGCACCATGGCCAGACGGGGCTTGTTGGCTTCGTCCTTGGCCAGCGCCCAGGGAGCGGTTTCGTCGATGTACTTGTTGGCGCGCTGGATGGCCTTGAAGATCTCCTGAGTGGCCTGAGGAATCAGCAGGTCATCCATGCAGGCGGTAACCTTGGCGGGCATGGCGTTCACGGTGTCGATCAGATCCTGATCGAAGTCACCGGCCTGGCGCTCGGCGGGCAGAGTGCCGCCGAAGTATTTCTCGATCATGGCCACGGTGCGGCTGAGCAGGTTGCCCAGGTCGTTGGCCAGGTCGGAGTTGATGCGGCTGATCAGCGCCTCGTTGGAGAAGATGCCGTCGTTGCCGAAGGGAATCTCACGCAGCAGGAAGTAACGGATGGCGTCCACGCCGTAGCGCTCGCACAGAACCACCGGATCCACCACGTTGCCCTTGGACTTGCTCATCTTGCCGCCGTCCAGCAGCAGCCAGCCGTGACCGAACACGCGGCCGGGCAGGGGCAGATCCAGCGCCATCAGCATGGCGGGCCAAAGAATGGTGTGGAACCGCAGAATTTCCTTGCCCACCATGTGGATGGTGGCAGGCCAGAACTTGTCGTAGTCGGAATATTTCTCGTTGCCGTAGCCCAGAGCGCTGATGTAGTTGCTCAGCGCGTCCACCCACACATACATGGTGTGCTTCTGGTCAAAGGGAACGGGGATGCCCCAGGGCACGGTGGTGCGGGAAACGCAGGTGTCCTGCAGGCCCTGATTGATGAAGGAGATCATCTCGTTCTTGCGGCTTTCGGGCTGGATGAACTGGGGATTCTCCGCATACAGCTTCAGCAGGCGGTCGGCGTATTTGCTGGTCTTGAAGAAGTAAGCCTCCTCCTCCGCATCGTATACCTCACGGCCGCAGTCGGGGCACTTGCCGTCCACCAGCTGGCTGTCGGTCCAGAAGCTCTCGCAGGGCTTGCAGTAGTGGCCCTTGTAGACGCTCTTGTAGATGTCGCCCTGATCGTACAGCTTCTGGAAGATCTTCTGGCAGCTCTCGATGTGGTAATCATCGGTGGTGCGGATGAACCGGTCGTAGCTGATGTCCAGCAGCTTCCACAGGTCCTTCACGCCGCCTTTGCCTTCCACGATCTCGTCCACATACTGCTTGGGGGTCACGCCCTTGGCAGCGGCCTTGTCCTGGATCTTCTGACCGTGCTCGTCGGTGCCGGTGAGGAACATGACGTCCTTGCCCTGCATCCGCTTGAAGCGGGCCAGCGCATCGCAGGCCACGGTGGTGTAGCTGTGGCCGATGTGCAGCTTGTCGCTGGGGTAGTAGATGGGGGTGGTAATGTAATAGGTGTTGTTCTGGCTCATTTTCTTCTATCCTTTCATAGCGGGGCCGCGAATGGAACGGTCCCGGAATTTACGGGCAATCCCGCCTGGGGCGGTCTTGTCTTTGGTGTTTAAAACCCGATGGGGGTCTTGCCGCAGGCCAGCAGGGTCTCCTCGGCCAGCACCTCGGTGCTGTCGATAAAAAAGCTGTCCAGCCCTTCGTCCCGCTTGATGAGCGAAAGCTCGGTGCAGCCAAGCACCGCCTTTTCGCAGCCCGCGGCACGCAGCTCGGCGGCAATCTCCATGAAAATTTTCATGTCGGCCCGCTGGCCCTTTTTGATCTGGTCGTAGATGATATTCATCAGCTGGGTCTGGCGGGGCAGGGAAGGAATGGCAAAATCGATGCCCTCGGCCCGGCACATGCGCTGGTAGGTGCAGCTGCCCACGGTGCCGCTGGTGGCAAGAATGCCCAGCCGGGTGCAGCCCTGCGCCTTGGCGTGCTGCACGGTCAGCCGCACCATGTTCAGGATGGGCACCGGCAAACTGCGGGCCAGCCGGTCGTAAAAATAATGGGCGGTGTTGCAGGGGATGGCCAGAATGGTGGCCCCGTATTTCACCAGCATCTCCGCGTCCCGCTCCATCTGGGCGAAGGGATCGTCCTCGCTTTCGCCCAGAATGTAGGCGGTGCGATCCGGAGTGGAAGCCCGGCTGGAGATCACGATGTCCAGATGATCCTGATCACACTGGGCGGGGGTGTGCTCGGTGAGCATCTGATAGAAATACACGGTGCTCATGGGGCCGAGCCCACCCAAAATACCCAAAACGGGATGTTCGTTCTGCATGGCCTGATTCCACGCCCCTTTGCTCAGATTGGCGGGCAGAACAGCTGCCGCCTGCAATTTATTTATTATATCACCTTTGCGCCCTCAATACAATTACAAGGCGGTGGCAGCCGACAGGGAAAATCCGGCGGTTCAGACACAAAAACCGCGGGATGCCGGACACGGCACCCCGCGGAGAAGTCATTCAGTACATTGGTCTGCCCTCGATTTAGATGGATTTAAAACGCTTCATCAATACGACTTTCTCGTCATACATATCGATTCACGTTCCTTTGCCATATACCGGCAGGCTTTGTCGCTTCACATTGCCTGCATCCCTGGTGGTCTACGGGCAAACATTCAGCACATTGGCGTTATCCTCATTTCGTACGATTTGATGAATTCAGATTTCAAAGCGCCTTGAAATGGTACGCGAAACATTGCTTAGTACATTGGACTCAAAGCCTCTTCTGGTTTGATTCGGATGAAAAGAAACATATCAAAAAAGGATTTCTACCGTTTTATTGCTCTGGTTTGCTGGTGATCAAAGCCGTTTACTTGGATGGATTTGGTCGAATGCGCCTTGTGGTTCCGTTACTGTTGTTCGGCTTCCATGGCTTAAAAGAGGTTGCAGACAAGACCTGAACTCAACTTTTATTTCCTTGGTGCGAAGTGATTCAGAACACTCGTATCGCTCTTGCTCCATACCAGGCTAAAATACCAATTTCCTCACATCAAACGATGCTTTAACCGTTTTTGGTACGATCCATCGGGATCAAATCCACTTTCGGTCTTTTTATAAAAAACTGCTTGTTGGGCAGGGATGGGATCTACACGCTATTTGAATCTTATTCCGAAAATCCAAAACCTTTTTGGGTGTCGCCGTCTGGTTTTTCACTGTTGCTACAGGTTCTTTTGAAATCATTCTCCTTCGACCTGCGGTTTTTTCCGATCCATCGATCATGGAAATACCGGATCATCCGGTTCATTTGATTCATTTGGAATCCTGTGTTCCAGCTTGGCCTTTGGCATTCAAGAAATCATCTTGCTGTGAAAAGGTGATTTCGGGGATTCAGCGGCAGGTCCCATCCTGCCAGATCTGGCCGGGTTCTTCAATTACCATGATGGTCCTGCTCTCCTTTCTTTCCTCGTTGCGGCTCTTCCTGTTATTCTTAACAGGTTGCCTGGAGTTTCTTGACCCTGGTTTTATCTCCCTTGGTGTGTCTATAATATACCACACAAAAAGCCCAGTGTATATTGACAAAGTAGATATACTTATGATGTATTATTTGTATATTTGTTGCATTGAAAAATGCGGGGATTTGGTGCTATAATAAAAATGTTGGAGTGCATCCCGGCATCCTTGCTGTGGGTGCACTGTTTTTTTGCAGCTGGGACAAGCAAAAAGCTGCTGCTATTTAATGTATTATATATAGGGCAGAGAAAAGACCGGCAAAAAACTTCAAAAAAATTTCCAAAAAGCTGTTGACAAACCGTATATCCGGGGGTATAATGATGAAGCTGTCAGATGTGGCCCGTTGGTCAAGCGGTCAAGACGGCGGCCTCTCACGCCGCAAACGGGAGTTCGATTCTCCCACGGGTCACCATATATGCACTTCTAGCTCAGTTGGTAGAGCAGCTGACTCTTAATCAGCGGGCCCAG
>Peterbilt_p2__coassemble_483_pt1 | contig 29233 bp, 23 predicted proteins | sample Peterbilt_p2__metabat2_low_PE_018 | metagenome-assembled genome bin Peterbilt_p2
GGTCTGGGCCGATACATCACCCGCACCAGTCTGGCCCGCACCCTTGTGGATGTGAACGCAAAAAAATAAGCCACTCCAGGTGCTACCAACACCCAAAGCGGCAAAGGGTAAAACAGATTTGAACGAGCTGTTTACCCTCTTAGTTTAAACGATTTGGAGGAAAAAATCAAATGAAACGTAAGAGCCACCCCAGAAAACCCGCAGAAAACGCCCGCCAGACGGCTTTTCTCACTGCCACTGTGTTCTATGCCCTGCTGACCGTGGGCCAGCTGGGGGCCATCGTGGAGGGACTTGTGGGCATCGTGCCCGGCCTCATGCTGTGCATCCTGTGGGCCTTTGGCGCTGCTGGATGCTGCCGGGCAGGATCTGAGCGTAGAGCATAATGAACCGAACGACACAGAGTACATCATCAAGACAAAGGAGTTTTCAAAATGGGAAATCATAATTTGGACGACAGCAAGATTGCCAGAAGCGTTTTGGGATACCTTCGTGGCCTTATGGGCAAAAGCCTTCCGAAAGGCAACGAGCATCTTATCTGTGACGCTCTCTGCATTAGCGAGGAAAAGGCTTTGGCTTTGCACAGAGATTTGGTAGAGGATGAAGAAGACATCTTCTTCCCGAACTCCAACTTCTACCTGAAACACTGCGGTAGCAAGGTGTATATCACAGATGAAAACGTCTACACCGTGTGCCCTCAATGTGGCAAAGAACATCGTGTGAATCTGCATGATGTTTTTACCGACGGGGATTTGTGCAGCACTCAGGTGTATTGCCCCAGCTGCTCCAAGAAGATGGATAAGAGAAAGAAAGAGGGCGATCAGAACGGCGTATTATGAAACCTGCCCATATTGTGGGGCGAACCTTGACCCGGGCGAGAAATGCGATTGCAGACAGGAAGAGAGCGCCAGCGCAGGGCGTGATGATTGCCCCCCCACCCCACAGCTCTGAAGAATATTATTTCCTTGGTGGCGCGAGGGACTTTTTCCAACTCTGAAGGGAAACCCAATAAAAGGGGTAACGATAAAGCGGGCAAAAGCCTGTTTTATATACAAGAAGTGCCTGATATGTCCCTAGAGAGGGCCATATCACCAGAGGGATCGGCACTATCATCATTGCGAGGTGATTTTTATTCTAAGCGCACAAGACGGGCGGCAATACCGTTCATTCGATTTAACTCCAGAGGGAGACAAAATCGAAGGATATGCCGTCGTATTCAATCAAAGGACGATGCTTGACCGGGACGAGTTCACCGGCGCGGAATTCTATGAAGTAATTGACAGGAACGCCTTCAGCGGCTGTGATCTTTCGGACGTGGTTCTCAATGTAGACCATGAAGGAGCGCCGATCGCCAGAACAAAAGCCGGGAACCTGTCCCTCAAAATCGACGATTACGGACTAAAAGTGAGCGCCACTCTGAGCACTACCAGAGGCCACGAAGTATGGGAGGAGGTCAAGGCTGGGAACCTGTCAAAAATGTCTTTCGCCTTCAACATTGCCGAAGAGACATATTGCCGTGAAACCCACACGCGAACAATCACCAAAATAGGAAAACTTTGGGACGTGTCTGTGGTAACTTTCCCCGCCTATGAGCAAACCTGTGTGTTTGCTCGCGCTGCAATGTCCAGCCATGTTGCCGAAGAGCAGCGCGCCTATGTTGCCGATAAGCTCAAGCAGATCCGCTCTGTACAGGTTCCCGAAGCGCCGGAGTTCCGGGGTAACATTGACGATATGGAGTGGGTCGGGCTGGAAAGTGACCTAGAGCGATTCAAAGGTCTTGAGCAGCGCGCAAAAGATGTTGCACTCTGGACTCCCGGTGGAACTCCTGAGGATGTCAACACGGTAAACGAGAAGGCGGAAAGCCTGAGCAACATTATCACCAACATCGAAAAGTGCGGCGATGAGATTCGCCAAAAAATCCATGATGTGAAAACTCACAAGGTTGCCTGTTATGGGTGGAAATCGGGTCAGATCCAGCCCGCTACAGAGGCACAGGTCATTGCATTTGCCAAACGAAAAATCCCGATTAAACTTGGTGGCAACGGTCTGCCCAAAAACCTTCTGGAACTGTACGATTCCATCAACCCCGAGTTTGGCTATTCCAGCCGGAGCCATTCCGGCAAACCGATTTTCGAAAGGAGCAATAACGCTATGCACGATACTGAAAAAAGAGAGTTTTACGAAAAGCTGGTAGAGGCCCGGAGTGCTGGCACTACTGGCACCATGTCCGCTGTGATTCCTGAGTCCATCCTGAGCCAGTACATCTCCGAAAAAGCCCCCGGCGCTTTCCTCGAAGACGCTACCAAGACTGCTATTGCCCACGCTGGCAATCTGGTGATTCCCGTTTCCAGCCTCCAGACTGTGGATGAGCACGTTGAAAACGCCGAAATTACCACGAACGGCTATGTTCCCGGAAAGCTGACTATTGAACACAAGGAGTTTGCGTATAACACCGGCTACTCCGATCTGGGCATGCAGATGAGTATCAGCGATATGCAAACCATTGTGACCGACACCCTGATTGCATCCATGTCCAAAAAGATGGATATGGTGTGCTTCGAGGCCGTGGCTGCACTGTCCTATTCCGACGATACGAGCGCGGTTAAGCTGGCGGCGAGCACGGCCCCCACATTCGCTGACCTCGTAAAGCTCGCCGGTATGCTCGGCAATAACTTCATCGATCATGCGAAATGGTACATGAACGCCGGTACCTTCTTCAACTGGATTCTCAATTTGTCGGACAGCCAGAAGCGCCCCATTTTTGACGCAAGCAAGCTGATCAGCGAGCAGGCTCCGCTGGGTTACCCGATTCGCATTGACAGCAACATTCCCGCCAATGTGATCTATTTCGGCGCTGGTAAGTGCGTGCATTTCAACTATGCGCGGCAGCCCGAGGTGAATACCTGGACGGATTTCGACCACAACACGCGAAAATTCGGTGTACGCGCAGTTTCCGGCGCAACCGCTGAAGTCGGTGCATTCGTAAAAATGTACCAGGGCGAATAATATGCCTGAAGGGGCCGGGTTTTCCCCGGCCCCTTTTACTGTGCCACTTCTGTGCCATTTCTGTGCCGTCAAAGGCCCCCAACGGGTCACACAGCTACACACCGAAAACAAATAAAAACCGCATTGTGAAGCCATTTTCTGCCTTACAATGCGGTTTTAAAAATGGTGGACGGTAAGGAACTCGAATCCCTGACCCTCTGCACGTCAAGCAGATGCTCTACCAGCTGAGCTAACCGTCCATGTCCTTTCGGCTTGATTATTATATCGAATCTTTTTTCAAATTGCAAGCATTTTTTCAAAAAAATTTTTTCTTTTTTCATTTTTCCCGTTCCGGCGCTTTTCTGCCGGCTTTTCTTATCCGCAGCAGATACACGCTGCCCCATGGAAAGGAGCACCGATATGAATTCCCCTTCCCTTTCTTCCCGGCATCCCACCGCCTTCCGGCTGCGCCGGCTTTGCCCCGTTCTTGCCGCTGCACTGGTGCCTGTGGTGCTGCTGGCTGGGGTGTATGCCGCCCGGGGCGTGGCCCCCTTCGGGCCGAACAGCCTGTTCTTCGGAGACATGGACGGCCAGTATTCCCATTTTCTGGCCGACTTTTCCGAGCTGTTCGGCCGGGGGCTGTTTTACACCTGGCACAAGGCTCTGGGCGGCGAGGCCCTCAGCTGGGCCGCCTACTATCTGTTCAGCCCCTTTAATTTTCTGGTTCTTTTGTTCCCCACCGCCCAGATGCCCACCGCCGTGACCCTGCTCACCCTGGCCAAGGCGGGCTGCGCCGGGCTTTCGATGAATCTGTTTCTGCGCCGCCGGGTGGGCGGATGGCTCCCGGTTCCGCTCAGCTGGGCCTGGGCGCTGAGCGGTTACCTGCTGGGCTTTTCCCAGAACATCATGTGGATGGACGCTCTGATTGCTCTGCCGCTGATTGCCTGGGGCATCCGGCGCATTCTGGACGGCCGTTCCCCCTGGCTGTACCTGCTGAGCCTTGCGGCGGGAATCTTCTGCTGCTATTACATCGGCTGGATGCTCTGCCTGTATTCCCTACTCTATTTTCTCTTCGGGCTTGCCGGGGGCAGCGCGGCCGGGCACAAAGGGCGGGCCGCCGGGCGGTTTGCGTTGGCCAGCCTGCTGGCAGGCGGGCTGAATGCCTGGATGCTGCTGCCGGTGGCAAAGGCTCTGGGGCAGGGCAAGGCCCAGGCGGCCATGGAATGGGGCTTTTCCACCAATTTCTCCTTTCCACAGCTGCTGGGCCAGCTGTTCGCGGGGGCCTACCCTGCCGGGCAGGATACCAACACGCTGCCGCTTATCTTTTGCGGCACCCTTCCTCTGGTGCTGGCGGCACTGTTTTTTCTTCGCCCCGGCCCGCTGCGCCCGAAGCTGGTGGGCGGCGGGCTTGTGGTCTGTCTGCTGTGCAGCTTCTGGCTGCGCACGCCGGATCTTGTGTGGCATGGCTTCCAGAGCCCCAGCTGGTTCAATTACCGTTACAGCTTTCTGTTTATCTTCACCCTGCTGGAGCTGGCCGCGCTGGGCGGCAAGGGGCTTGCGGAGCATCTGTCCGCCATCCGCCGGTGGGCTGCGCCCGGCCTGGTTGCGCTGCTGCTGGCCGCGGGCTGGTGGCTGGAACTAGTTCCCGGCTGGGCAGCGACACTTGCTCTGTGCTGTCTGGCGGCTGCCGTGCTGCTGCTCACAATGCCCCGGCGGCGGGCAGCGGCGCTGCTTGCTGCACTCTGCCTTGCGGCGGAGCTTGCGGCCAACGGCTGGGCCGCGCTGGAAGCCTTTGAGCCATTTCCATCCATCCTGCCTCAGCTGACGGAGCAGTGGCAGGCCACCGTGGACGAATACGGCAGACAGGATCCCTCGGCCCGGATGCAGCTGGCCGAGGGCGGGCAGAACACGCCCTTTTTGCTGAACTACAACGGTCTGAGCCACTACAGCAGCAGCTATTCCGAAGCGACCTATGAACTGATGCGTGCTCTGGGCTGCAGCGGCACCAGCGGCTGGATGAGCTGGGCCGACGGTCTGACCCAGAGCACCGCCAGTCTGCTGGGCCTGCGCTGGCAGCTGGGCGGCACAGCCTCCGGCCAATGGCAGCAGCAGGGCGATGTGCGGGAAAATCCCTGCGCCCTGCCGCTGGTCACTGCGGCGTCAGGCACAGACAGTGCACGGCTTGCACTGGACCGGCCTTTCGACAACCTGAATCAGGTCTACAACACCCTGTTGGGTGAGGATGCCGCCATTCTGCATTCCATTGAGGCAGAACCCTCCGTTCAGGGGATGGAAGCCGGGGCGGACGGGCTGCACTACACCGTGACCGGTGAAAACGCCGCCCTGTGTTTTTCTCTCACCGCCCCGGTCTCCGGCGTGCTGTATGCCAGCTTTCCGGTGTACGACCAGTACTGCGGAGCCGATGTCTTTGTGGACGGCGAAGCGGCGGGTCAGACCCTTTTGCAGCAGAGCAACGGCACCCTTTGCCTGGGTTCGGTTCAGGCGGGCCAGACGGTCACCGTGGAACTGCGCCCGCAGGCGGACACGCTTTCTCTGGGCGGCTGGAGTTTCGCCGTGGAGGACAGCCGGGCACTGGCCGATGCCTGCGCCCGCCTGCAGCAGCAGGGACTTCAGGTGGAGACCTTTGCCCCCGGCCTTGTGCGCGGAACCATTCAGGTGCCCCAGGGCTGCACCACCCTGTTCACCAGCATTCCCGCCGAGCCCGGCTGGCAGGTGCTGGTGGACGGTGAGCCGGTATCCACCGGCACAGGCTGGGGCGCACTGCTCACCGCGCAGATCACCCCCGGCGAGCATCAGGTCACCCTTCGCTTCACCCCCGCCGGGCTGAAGGCCGGCACGGCAGTCAGCCTGTGCAGCCTGGGCGCTGCAGCTGCCTGGCTGGCAGCGCGCCGCCTTGGTCATACAGCCCAGAAAGCCCGGCCCCACAGCCAAAAACCCTTGTGACAACGCCCAATGCTGTTAAAAATCATTTGTATATTCTTGACAAACCTTTTTTCCTGCTTTAGTATAGGTAAGGTTACGAATAGATGTAATTATATAAGAAGCGATCCAACTTAGCGATCCAATTCAGAAAGGATAACAATATGGAACGTAAAGATTTGCGCAACATTGCCATCATCGCCCACGTTGACCATGGTAAAACCACCCTGGTGGACCAGATGCTGAAGCAGAGCGGCGCGTTTCGTGAAAATCAGCAGGTGGCCGAGCGCGTGATGGACTCCGGCGACATCGAGCGGGAGCGCGGCATCACCATTCTGGCCAAGAACTGCTCCACCGTGTACAACGGTGTGAAGATCAACATCGTGGACACCCCGGGCCACGCCGACTTCGGCGGCGAGGTGGAGCGTGTTCTGAAGATGGTCAACGGCGTGCTGCTGCTGGTGGACGCCGCCGAGGGCTGCATGCCCCAGACCCGTTTCGTGCTGCAGAAAGCCCTGCAGCAGAACCTGAACCTGGTCATCGCCGTGAACAAGATCGACCGGCCCGACGCCCGCATCAAGGAAGTCATCGACGAAGTGCTGCTGCTGCTCATGGATCTGGGCGCCACCGACGAGCAGCTGGACAGCCCCATGGTGTTCTGCTCCGGCCGCGCCGGTACCGCCAGCTACAGCCCGGACGTGCCCGGCACCGACCTGAAGCCCCTGTTCGACACCATTCTGGAATACGTGAAGGGTCCCGATGGCGACCCGGACGCTCCCTTCCAGATGCTGTGCTCCAGCGTGGACTACAACGAATTCGTGGGCCGCATCGGCATCGGCCGCATCCAGAACGGCCGCATGAAGGTTGGTCAGGACGTGCAGGTTTGCGACTGGCACGACCCCAGTGTTTCCATCAAGGGCCGCATCACCAAGCTGTACGAGTTCAAGGCCAATGGCCGTGAGCCCGCCGAGGAAGCCTCTGCCGGCGATATTGTCGCCTTCTCCGGCATCACCGATGTGACCATCGGCAACACCCTGTGCGATCCCGCCAACGTGGAGCCCCTGCCCTTCGTGAAGATCAACGATCCCACCGTGGAGATGACCTTCACCGTAAATGACAGCCCCTTCGCCGGCCGCGAAGGCAAGTTCGTGACCAGCCGCCAGATCCGCGACCGCCTGCAGCGCGAGCTGCTGAAGGACGTGGCCCTGAAGGTTGAGGACTCTGCCACCAGCGATTCCTTCCGCGTGATGGGCCGTGGCGAGATGCACCTGTCCATCCTGATCGAAACCATGCGCCGCGAAGGCTACGAGCTGCAGGTCAGCCCCCCGAAGGTTCTGACCCACGAGGAGAACGGCCAGCTGATGGAGCCCTTCGAGCGCGTTGTCATCGACACCCCCACCGAGTATCAGGGCGCGGTTATGACCGCTCTGGGCTCCCGCAAGGCCCTCCTGCAGCAGATGGAGCCCATCGGCACCCGCGTGCGTCTGGAGTTCCGCATGCCCAGCCGCGGCCTGTTCGGCTACCGCAGCCAGTTCCTCACCGATACCCACGGCGAAGGCATCCTGAACACCATTTTTGACGGCTACGACGCCTGGTGCGGCGACATCACCTGCCGCAGCACCGGCAGCCTGGTGAGCTTCGAAACCGGCGACGCCGTGACCTACGGCCTGTTCAACGCCCAGCAGCGCGGCACCCTGATCGTGACCCCTGGCGAGAAGGTCTACGAGGGCATGGTCATCGGTTATACCCCCACCGGCGAGGACATCAGCGTGAACGTCTGCAAGACCAAGCACCTGACCAACACCCGTGCTTCCGGTTCCGACGACGCCCTGCGTCTGGTTCCCGTTTCCAAGTTCAGCCTGGAGGCCTGCCTGGAGTTCCTGGCTCCCGACGAGCTGCTGGAGGTTACCCCCGAGAACCTGCGCATCCGCAAGCGCATCCTGAACCACGACATGCGCATGAAGCAGCTGAAGGGCAAGAAGAACGGCTAAGCCGCTCCCCTTCTCTGAACGAAACTATTTGCCCCTGTGCCACCCGGCGCAGGGGCTTTTTGTATTCTTCCCGTTGACAAGCCCCCTGCCCCGCTTTATGATGAAAACAGAATTCAATGCAACGGAGGGTTCTTTGCCATGGAAGAACTGTTTGGAACCAAAAAACTGGGGTTCGGCTGCATGCGCCTGCCCCTTACCGGCCCCGCCGCCGACCCGACCAGTCAGGTGGATTTTGAAAAGACCTGCCGCATGGTGGACGATTTTCTGGCAGCAGGCTTCTGCTACTTCGACACCGCCCACGGCTACCTGAACGGCAAAAGCGAAACCGCTCTGCGTCACTGCCTGACCAGCCGCTACCCCCGGCAGCGTTACCTGCTGGCAGACAAGCTGTCCAACAGCTTTTTCAAAAGCGAGGAGGAGATCCGCCCCCTGTTCTTTTCCCAGCTGGAGGCCTGCGGGGTGGAACACTTCGATTTCTACCTGATGCACGCCATGAACGCCAACTACTACCCCAAATACTGCGCCTGCAACGCCTTCGCCGTGGCCCGGCAGCTGAAGGAGGAAGGGTACATCCGGCACATCGGCATCTCCTTCCACGACAAGCCCGCCCTGCTGGAGCAGATTCTCACCGAGCAGCCGGACATTGAGATGGTGCAGATTCAGTTCAACTACGCCGACTACGACAGCCCCAGTGTGGAAAGCCGGGTACTGTATGAGATCTGCCGCCGCTTTCAAAAACCCGTGATCGTGATGGAGCCGGTGCGGGGCGGCGCACTGGCCAACCTGCCTCCGCAGGCAGCCGAGAGCTTTGCCGGTATGGAAGGCAGCCCCGCCGGCTATGCCCTGCGCTTCGCCGCCAGCTTCGCGGGCGTGGGCATGGTGCTCAGCGGCATGAGCGACCCGGCCCAGATGGAGGAAAATCTGGGCCTGTTCCGGGACTTCCGGGCCCTTTCACCCCAGGAATGGCAGGCGGTGAACGGCGCCCGGGCGGCGCTGGCCGGGCTGAAGAGCATCGGCTGCACCGGCTGCCGCTACTGCGTGGACGGCTGCCCCAAGGCCATTGCCATCCCCGAGCTGTTTGCCTGCGCCAACAGCCGGAACCTGTTCAACGACATGGGCGCCGCCTCCTATTACGGCGTATGTACCCGTGGCGGCCACGGCAAAGCGGCGGACTGCATCGGCTGCGGCCAGTGCGAAGCCGCCTGCCCCCAGCATCTGCCCATCCGCCAGCTGCTGGCCCAGGTGAGCGCCCAGTTCGACACCCCGGCCGAATGATATTGGAAAGTAAACCAAAAAGCGCGGGCTCCCGTTCCAGCGGAAGGGAGCCCGCGCTCTTTTTTCTTTTTGCTTCAATCAGCGGGTCAGCGCCGCCTGTCGGCTGCCTGCCCTGCGGGTGCGCACCAGCTGCCAGATCGCTGCCGCGGCCAGCGCCAGCGTATTGAGGCCGCTCACCCAGTCCGACACGTGCTGCAGCGTGGTGCCGGTGTAGCTCACCCGCACCTGACCCGCCGGGGCATTCTCCGGCATGGTCAGCTCCACCCGGCCGCCGCCGTCCTTGTGCAGCTCCAGCTGGATGGGTTCGCTGCCGTCCGCCGGGGTGAGGATGGCAGAATAGCCCTTGTACCACAGCTTGGGGATACCGTAGGGGCCGGATACCTGGCCGTCAAAGTCGAACACAAAGTCGCCATTCGGCAGATAATTGCCGGTGTAAACACCGGAGGTGTTGCTGTACTGAGCGCCCGGCTCAAAGGCGAAGGCCCTGGCATCCACCCCGGCGGGCACCCACTCGGCACCCACCAGATAGAAGGTCTCGCCCCGCTGGCTGGTGAAGTAGTTGGAGGGGTAGTTCACCTGCTCGGGGAACTGGGTGGCGCTGACCGCCAGATCCGCCGCCCCCACCGCGAAGGCCGCCGCCAGCACCAGCACCCGGGCCCGGCGGGAGTCAAGGCCCGCCAGCAGCAGGGTAAGCGCCAGGCACACCGCCAGCTGACCGAAGGCGTTGAGCCGCCAGGGGAACTGGATGCTGTTGAGAAGGGTATCGTCCAGCATGCGCCAGGGCACGAAGGGCAGCACCAGAACCGTGAGCACCACGCCCACCGCCAGAAAAACCCCGGCAGCCCGGCGTGCACCGCTGCGCTGCCCCAGCGGGCTCAGCAGCAGAACCGCCACAACCAGAATGCCCACCATGCTGGTGAGGCCAAGGCCCATGTAATTGTTCGGGGTAAACAGCCCGGCCAGATTCACCGTGTTCCAGGAAACCTGGGTCAGGGGCTGCTCGGTGACGGCGAACTTGTCGCTGGCAAACTGCTCCAGCATGGGCAGCCAGTAATAGCAGCTTACCAGAAGGCAGGCCCCCGCAGCGCCCAGACCGCTCAGGATCGCCCGGCGGTTCAGCACCCGGGGCAGCCGCACCAGCACCCACACAATGGCCAGCAGCCCCGCCAGTGCCAGACTCACCGTATGGCTGAGCACAAGGCCGGTGAAGCCCAGCCAGAGCACCCAGGGGCGTTTGGCCCCCTCCTCGGTCAGATCCCACAGGCCCCAGACCACCAGCGGCAGGAACACCATGGCCTGCACCTCGCCCACCGCGCTGCGGATGTAAAGGTTGGTAAAGTGATAGTGGCACAGGCCGTACAGCACCATCAATAAACAGCCGCCGAAGTGCTTTTTGGTGATGGCGCGCCCGGCAAAATAGCTGGTGACGCACTGAGCCGCCACACAGCCCAGCATCAAAAATTTGAAGGCCAGCTCCGGCCCAAGGCCCGCCACTCGGGCCAGCGCCGCCGGATACAGAAACAGATCCGGATAGAACAGGCCGCTGGCGTAGCCATAGCCGCCCAGCATCAGCGAATAGATGCGCACCGGCAGACTGGAATGCCCGCCCAGCGCAGCGGCCAGCCCCTCCAGCCGCAGAATGTGGAACACACTGTCGTGCCCGGCCACCAGATCCCGGCTGGCAAAGGGCAGCGCGCAAAGCAGCAGCACCAGCCCGGCGCAGGCAAGGCCGGTGGCAAGCTCGTATCGAATGGTTTTGGTTCGCATGGATCGTTTCCGCCTTTTTTTCTACAATTTATGCGTTCGTTCTATTATAGCACACAGCGGCGGGAATTTCCGCCCCAAAAGTTGGCATGGGCGCAAAAAGGCCCCGGCGGGCCGAAAGCTGGCAACCCGCCGGGGCATTGCACGTTTTATACGGTTATTTCATCTGGGTGTATTTCGGGGGCTGGTTTGCGCCGTCTGTGCCGGGCTGCTTTTGTGCGGAAGGCCGGGGATGCTTTTTCGCCGCCCGCCGGGCCAGCAGAACCACCACGACAATCACCACAGCCGCCACCACCAGGAAAGGCAGCAGGTAGATCAGCCCGATCACCAGCTCCTGCACCACGGCCACAAAGCCGTTCCAGCTGCCCCGGAAGGCGGAGCCCACCCGGCTGGCAAAGCTGGGGCTCTGGGGGGTGAGTTCGGTGACCTCGTCCAGATAGACCTCCACCGTGCTGTATGCGATCTGATCCTTCAGAACGTTCATCTGGCCGGTGTAGCTTTCGATCTCGTACTGCACCTGGGTGCGCTGGTTCTCGATGGCCAGAAGATCCTCCAGATTTTCTGCCTTGGCGGCCAGCTCATCCAGCCGCTGACGCTGCTGCTCCAAACTGGCCAGCCGGGCCTCCAGATCCACATATTCGGCGGTCACATCCTGGGTGGACTCGCTGCGCCGGGTAAGGTTGGCGGCCTGCCCCGCCGCGTTCAGAAATTCGCTGTAATGCTCCGCCGGCACGCGCAGGGTATAATACACGCTGCGGTCGCCCCGCTCGGCGCTGCCGCTGGTCTCGCTGCTCTGCACATAGGCCCCCGCCTGACTGGCCGCTTCCAGCAGGTCGGCGCTGGCCTGATCGTATTGTTTGGTCTCCAGCCAGAGGGTGGCGTTGTAGATGATCTTGCGGCTGTCCTGCGGGGTGAGCGCGCCGGAATCCAGGCTGGTCTGGCCGCCGGTTCCGTTGGCGGCGTCTGCCACCGTACCGGCTTCCTCGCTGCCCTGTGCAATCTCCTGCGCGGCAGCGGTGCTGGTGGCCGTTGCGCCGGATGCTCCCCCGCACCCGGTGAACAGGCCGGTGAAAAGGGCGGCGGCAAGCGCCGCGGCGATCCATTTCTTCCTGTGCTTCATCTGTGTTCCCTCCTTGTTTTTTGGCAAAACCACCAAGTTTTCCATGCAAAGAATGTTGCCTGTCTGACCCTTATACGAAATTGCCGGGGGGATTATTGCAGCGCTTCTATAAATAAGATACAATAAAAGGCGTTGTGTCACAAGGGGGCGAACGGGTGCCCCGCTTTTTGAAGAAGGAAGTGTATTTTTGATGGGTATGAATTTTCTGGTGGGGCAGAGCGGCGGCCCCACCGCGGTGATCAATTCCAGCCTGGCGGGCGTGTATGAAACCGCTCGTGCCTGCGGCGCCGGGCGCATCTACGGCATGAACTACGGCATCGAGGGCCTGCTGGCGGAAAAGCTGCTGGATCTGGACCAGCTGCTGGGCAGCGCGCTGAACATCGAGCTGCTCAAGCGCACCCCCTCCTCCTATCTGGGCAGCTGCCGGTACAAGCTGCCCACCCCCGAGCAGGATGAAGGCGTATACCAGACGCTGTTCCGCCTGTTCGAGCGTTACCAGATCGACGCGGTGCTCTACATCGGCGGCAACGACAGCATGGACACCATTGCCAAGCTGGCCGCCTACGGCAGCCGCATCGGCAGCCCCATCCGGTTCATCGGTGTGCCCAAGACCATCGACAACGACCTGATGCTCACCGACCACACCCCCGGCTTTGGCAGCGCGGCCAAGTACATCGCCACCGTGATGAAGGAGATCATCCGGGATTCCAACGTGTACGACCTGAAGAGCGTGACCGTGACCGAGATCATGGGCCGCCACGCGGGCTGGCTGGCAGCCTCCGCCAGCCTTTCCAAGGGCGCGGACTGCGACGGCCCGGACCTGATCCTGCTGCCGGAGATTCCCTTCAGCGAGGAGATGTTCCTGCGCCGCGTGGATGAGCTGCGCAGGGAGAAAAACAACATCGTGATTGCTGCCAGCGAAGGTGTGCGCCGCAAGGACGGCACCTTCCTGTGTGATCTGGCAGGCGGCGACGGTGCGGTGGACGCCTTCGGCCACAAGGTCACCCTGTCCGGCACCAGCCGGTATCTGGAGGGCCTGATTCGCCATCATCTGGGCTGCAAGACCCGGGCCATCGAGCTGTCCACCCTGCAGCGGTGCGCCAGCCACCTGACCAGCCGCATCGACGTGAACGAGGCCTATCAGGTAGGCGGCATGGCGGTGCAGGCCGCCGTTCAGGGCCAGACCGGCCGGATGAGCGCGCTGGTTCGCCGTCAGGACGCTCCCTATGTGGCGGACTGCGAGACCGTGGACGTGCAGGCCGTGGCCAACAAGGAAAAGGCCATCCCCGCCAGCTGGATTGCTCCGGACGGCATGCAGGTGAACGGTTCCTTCGAGGCTTATGCCCGGCCCCTGATTCAGGGCGAGCAGATTCCCATCTATGTGAGCGGCGTCCCCCTGCACACCCGGCTGTAAGCAGCCTTTCCCCCAAACCACAAAACACCCCCAACCGGCCGGTTGGGGGTGTTTTTCTGTTTTGCTTTGCCTGCGCGGCTCACAGCCTGCGCAGGGCCACGGTGCTGCCGCCGGGAGTCTTGGTGACCACCAGCTGATTCTCGATGCGGCTTTTCAGCTCCGGCACATGGCTGATGATGCCCACCATCCGCCGGCCCTGCACCAGACTGTGCAGGGTGGCCACCGCCTGCTCCAGACTTTCGGCATCCAGTGTGCCGAAGCCCTCGTCCACAAACAGCACGTCCAGCTCCACGCCGCCGGCATAGTTCTGGATCACGTCGGACAGGCCCAGCGCCAGTGCCAGCGCCGCCTGGAAGGTCTCTCCGCCGGAAAGGCTGCCCACGCTGCGCAGCTTGCCGGTGTAGTTATCCAGCACATCCAGATCCAGCGCCGCCTGGGTTTCGGCGGCGGTCATCTGGTGGCATTCCAGCTGATAGCGCCCGCCGGTCATGGCAAACAGCCGCTGGTTGGCCGCTTCCACCGCATCTGCAAAGTATGTGGCCAGCACATACTGCTCAAACTTCTGCTTGCCCAGCCCGCCGGACAGCTTGCCGTTGGCGGTGGCGTCCAGCTGCTGAATCAGCTGCTGGCGCTTCTGGGCCTTTTCCAACCGCTGGCCCGCGGTGCGCACGTCCGCCATGGTGCTCCGGTTGGCGTTCAGCCGCCCGGTTATGCGGGTACGGGCGTCGTTCAGGGCCTTCCGCCGCTGCTCCTGCTCTTCCAGCGCCTGTTCCAGCTGCCCGGGCATGCAGCCGGGGACCGGGGCACTTTTCTGCTGCTCGCTCAGCTGGTGATACAGAGCTTCGGTCTCCTGCCGGGCTCTGCGTGCCTGCTCCAGCTCCGTGCGCAGCCGGTCGATTTCCTCTTCGGTGTGCCGTGCGGCGGCAAAGGCATCCTCATCCATTCCGCTTTCCGCCAGCGCCTGTTCCCAGTGCCCGGCAGCCTGCCGGGCCTCGTCGGCCGCCTGCTTACGGGTGTTCTGCCGTTCCTTTTGCAGGCTTTCGGCCGCGGCCAGCAGCTGCTGGTATTCCTCCAGCGCCTGCTGTGTTTTTCTGATGCTCTCATCCAGCTGCTTTTGCTGCTGCTCCAGTGCGGAAAGAGTCGCTTCCGCCTCGGCCCGGCTGGCCTGGGGCAGAGCGGCCTGCAATTCAGCTGCCCGCTGCGCGGCCGAATCCCGCCGGGCAGTGGCGTTCGCCTGCTGCTCCCGCAGTTCGCTGCGCTGCCGGCGGGTCGCTTCCAGTGCTTCCCGGTCGCCGGCCAGCTGATTGACCGCCGCACCGGCGGCTTCCACCGCCGCCTGCCGCTGCTGCCCCAGAGCCTCGGCCTGTTCCAGCAGCTGATCCAGTCGGCCATCCCAGTCCAGCACCAGCCGGGAAAGGGCCTTCACATCCTCCGGCGGGGGCAGCTCCTGCTCCAGCTCCGCCAGCGCCTGCCGGGCAAGCCGGATGTACTGCTCCCGGGCGCTGCCCGCCTGCGCCGTGAGGGTACTGCTGGTTTGCAGCGCGTCGTTATAGGCTGTGCGGGCGGTTTCCATGGCAGTGGCCAGCGCTTCCAGCTGTTCCTTGTCCGGCGCGCCGGTCACGCCCCGTGCCGGGCTGGGATGATGCACACTGCCGCACACCGGGCAGGGCTGGCCCGGTGTGAGCTCTCTGGCCAGCAGCCCCGCCTGATCCCGGCGGTAGAGCTGATCCGCGCTTATGTAAGCCTGCTGGGCCCCGTCCAGTGCATCGTTTGCCTGCTGCAGCGTCTGGCGGGCGGCCTGCTCCTGCTTTTGCAGCTTCACCAGCTCCTGCATCTGCCGGCGCACCTCCGCCAGCGTTTTCCGGGCCTGCTGCCAGCGTTCCAGCTCCTTTTGCGCCGTCTGGGCGGCGGCAAGGGCGGCGGGCAGACTGTCCGCCAGTGCCTGCGTTTTTTCCAGCGCGGCCGCCTGCTGCTCTTCCAGCGTCTGGGCCTGCTGCTGCGCTGTTTGCAGCCGCTCCAGCTCCTGCTCGCAAGCCACCTGCTCTGCCTTCGCCTGCTCCAGCCGGCCGTACTGCTGAAGGGCTTCGGCCTGACGTTCCAGCTGAACGGTCAGCCGGGCGGCGGTCTGCTGGTCTGCATTCAGCTGTTCCCGGGCCTGCGCCCACCGGGGCCCCTGGGCATTCAGCTGCGCCAGCCGGTCGCTCGCCTGCTCATACAGCCGGTCGGCCTGCTGCGCCGCCAGCCGGGCTTTTTCGCTGCCGTCCCACACCGGGGCCAGCCGGGCGGCGGTTTCCCACTGCTTCAGCCGGGCCTGCGCTGCCAGCTGTTCAGGCTCGGCGGCGCGCTGCTCCGCCAGCCGCTTTTCCAGCTCCGCCAGCTGCTGCTGGCGCCGGGCAGCTTCCCGGGCGCTTTGCAGCAGACCGGCGCTCTGCTTGATGGTCTCGTCCAGCCCGGCAATCTGTTCATCCAGCCCGGCCAGCTCGCTTTCGTCCATTTGACAGATGTGCTCCGCCAGCTCCAGCACCCGGGCGCTGCGCCAGACGCAGCCCTCGTCTGCCATCAGCTCGGCCAGCTCCGCCGCTTCGGGCAGGGGCATTTGCCCTTCTTCCGTTTCGGGCAGGCGCAGGCCCGCCAGATACTGGCGCAGGGAATCCACCTGCTTTTCCGTCTCGGCCCGGCTGGCGGAGGCCATCTCCTTCAGCCGCGTCTGGAGCGCGTCGCACCGTTCGGTGGCAAACACCTGCCGCAAAATGGCGCTACGATCCCGGCCGGATTTGTTCAGCAGCTCGGCAAACTGGTTCTGGGCGATCATGGCAATCTGGCGGAACTGATCCACCTGAATGCCCAGCAGCTCCTCCACCGCCGCATCCACCTTTTCCTTGCCCTCGGCCACCGGGATGGCGGTTTCGCCCTCCAGGCGTTCCAGCAGTGCGTCCGCCGTGATCTCACGGGTACCCTCGCCCCGCTTTTTGCGCCGGGTCTGGGCGGGGCGGCGCCAGATGCGCCATACCTGCCCCCGGTGAGAGAAGGTGAGCTGGGCGCTGGTTTCCAGCGTGTCGTCCGCATAGTCGCTACGGATCATCTTCTCGCTGCGCACCCGGCCGGTGAGCTTGCCGAACAGGGCATAGCACACCCCATCGAACAGGGTGGTTTTGCCCGCGCCGGTGTCGCCGGTAACCAGAAACAGCCCGCCCGCACCCGCGGCTTCAAAATCCACCGTCTGGCTGCCCGCATAGGCGCCGAAGGCGGTCAGCATCAGGGTCATTGGTCTCATTCTTCCACCTCCCGGCAAACCGGCTCCAGCGCCGCCTGCTCCTCCTCACTGAGCGGGCGGCCGTGCACCGACTGATAAAAATCCGCGAACTGCTCCAAAAGGCCCGCCCGCTGCAGCTGCCTTGCCCGCTGCCGAGCCTCCGCCTGCCGGGGCTGCAGCTGGGGTGCAAGCTCCAGCTTGACCAGATTGGGGTACACGCTGCGCATCCGGGCGGCAGCGTTGGGGGGAATCTGCTGGTCGGTGAGCACCGCGTGCACAAAATCCCTGCAGCCCGGCTCGGCGCTTGCGATCAGCTCCTCCAGCGGGCCCTGCACCCGGCGCAGCGGCCGCAGCGGCGCAAAGGGCAGCGCCTGCCAGTGCACATTTCCCTTTTCGCCCAGCTCCACCAGCACCGCCGCCTTATGGTGGCGCACCTCACTCACCGAGTAAGCCAGCGGCGAGCCGCAGTAGCGGATGTACTCCGCCCCCACCTTCTGGGGCCCATGGATGTGCCCCAGCGCCACATAGTCAAAACCCTCGAACGCCGCCGCATCCACGTTATCCAGCGTGCCCAGATTCAGCGTCTCGGAATCGCAGGTCTCGGGACTCTTTCCCCCGCTGGTGACAAACTGGTGGGCCATGATCAGATTGCGGGCGGAAAAATCCGGCCCGGCGGCCCGGATCAGAGCGGCCACCGCGTCGGTGTAGCTCTCGATGGTTTCCTCCGGCAGAGCGGCCCGCACCTGGCTGGGCCGGATGAAGGGCAGCGCCCACAGATGCACCGGGCCGAATTCGTCCTGAAGCACATAGTGCTCCAGCCCGCCGGAAAACACCGCCGCCAGATGCACCCCGCCCGCTTTCAGCAGCTGGCGGCCAAAGCCCAGCCGGTCGGCGCTGTCGTGGTTGCCGCTGATCAGATACACCGGAATATTCGCCCGGCACAAGCCGGTGAGAAATTCGTCCAGCAGCGCCACCGCGCCCACGGTGGGCACGCTGCGGTCGTACACGTCGCCCGCCACCAGCACGCCGTCCACCCGGTGCTCGGTTGCCATGGCAAGGCACTGGTTCAGAATGTGGCGCTGGTCCTCATAAAGATCCACTTCGCAGAGCCTTCGCCCCAGATGCAGATCGGATAAATGCAGAAATTTCATGATTCTTTGCCTTTCTTTGGCGCCGCATATCGCGGGCCTGCCTTGATTATACCAGAGCCGCCGCCCACTTGAAAGCCCCTCCGCCCTGTGCTACCATAGGGGCAAACCATAAAGGAAAGGCGTGAGCGAACGGATGGAACTGCGCTTGGAAGCACCCCGGCCGGAGCATCGGCAGCTGGTGGAAGCCTACCGGCGGGAATTTTTGAACAGCGGCGACTCCATCGACGGCTCAGCAGGCCTTGCCTGGTGCAGCGGCTTTGACGAGTGGATGGCCCTTCTGGCCGACAATTCCCGGGACGAGACCGCCCGCCCGGGCTGCGTAGCCACCAGTGTATTTCTGGCCTTCGACGGGCCGCAGCTGGTGGGCATGGTGGACATCCGCCACCGGCTGAACGACTATCTGCGCCGGTACTGCGGCCACATCGGATACAGTGTACGCCCCGCTTTGCGCCGCCGGGGCTATGCCACCGCCATCCTCTCGCTCGCGCTGGAGAAATGCCGCCGGCTGGGCCTTGCCCGGGTGATGCTCACCTGCGAAAAGCAGAACGTGGCCTCGGCCCGCACCATGCTGCACTGCGGTGCGGTTTTGCAGGACGAGCTGCTCATGGGCAACATCACCATTCAGCGGTACTGGATCGAACTGTGATCCCCACCGGAGCGCCCTGTTTTTCCATGGCAGATTCACGCCGCCGTTTTTTCCTTTTCAGGTAAAACGGCGGCGTATATTTTATGGCAAACGCCATATATTAAACCATTGTTTCTCAAAAGTGTAGAATATTTTTTAGTTAATTTGTTCAAACGCCTATTGTTCCACCCTTCAAAAAGCGTTATAATAGTATCAAAATTTCATCGCAAACGCGGCCCTTCGGGCCACGGGCCGGGCCCAGTTTTGGCCCGGCCCTCGCCCTTTGCTGCGGGAAAGGAGCTCTTAGCATGAATGCCACCAACGAACTGCTGCGGGCAATTTTAAAGATGGATGAGGAGGAGCGGCTGCGCACCCAGGCCACCGAGGAATACCGGCGCGGCGCCCAGACCCGCCTGACCGAGGCAGCCCGCAATCAGGAGGCCGAGATCATGGCCGCCATGCACACCCGGGTGGACGCCTTTTCCGCCGGGGAAAAAAGCCGGGCTGACGAACGCCTGGCCAAACTGGAGGCCGGCAAACAGCAGGCCCTCAGCCGGATGGAGCAGCTTCGGGCGGACAAGCGGGAGGAATGGGTAAAAAACATCACCGACCGGGTGCTGGGGCGGGAGGCGTAAGCCATGGGCAACACGCAGGCCTCCAACGCCATTCTGGCCAAAAGCCGCGCGCTTTACGGCCGCCGCCTCACCGGACAGGATTACCAGCAGCTGATGAACTGCCGGGATCTGCCGGAGGTGATCACCTATTTAAAAAGTCGCACCGCCTATGCCCGCGCACTGGAGGGCGCGGACCCCACCCGGGTACGCCGGGCGGAGCTGGAGGTTCGGCTGCGGCAGAATCTGTTCGACCAGTACGCGGCGCTGTGCCGGTACGAGATGAACATCGGCCACGATTTTTACCGCTACTTTATTTTAAAGGCGGAGGTTCGGGCGCTTGCCAACCGGCTGCAGGAGCTGGCCGCCCCCGGCAGCCAGACGCTGCGGCTGTATCAGATGCCGGAATTTATCCGCCGCCATTCCAAACTGGATGCCACCGCGCTGGCCGCCGCCCGGGATCTGGCGGGGCTCACCGCCGTGGTGGAGGGCACGGTTTACCACCCCATTCTGTTAAGCTTCTGCGAAAAGGCGGGCTTTGTGCTGGATAAGGACGGCGTTTTGCAGGTGCAGGCCGCGCTGGATCAATTGATCTACAACACCATGGAGGAGCTGGTGGCGAAAAAGCTGCACGGCGCCGCCAAAAAAGATATGGACTACCTGCTGCGCCGCAAGAGCGACCTCGCTGCCATCGTCTACATGTATCGGCTCAAACAGATGAACGGCGCTGACCGGGCCTATCTGTTGCCCCGGCTGGCGGTGGGTTACAGCAACATGAGCCAGAAACAGCTGCTTTACCTGATGGACGCAGCGGACTGCGAGGACTTTGTGCACCGGCTGGCCCGCACCCCTTATGCACGGGAGTTTTTCGGCTCGTCCTTCACCCGTGTGGAGGACGCGGTGCAACGGCTGGACTACCGCTGGCATCTGAAAAAACTGCGCTTTTCCACCGATCCCAGCGTGGTGCTGTTCTGCTACATCTTTCTGGCGGAAAAAGAGCTGACCAACCTGACCCACATCATCGAGGGCGTGCGCTACCACCTGCCGCCGGAAAAGATCGCCCCCCTGCTGGTGGGCGTGGGCGACTGAACGGAGGTGCAGAGCGATGCTGTTTGAACCCAAAATGCAGCTGGTGTGGGTGAACGGGCCCATCGGCCGGCTGACCGATTTTCTTGAGCGCTGCTGCCTGAATCAGGGCACGGTACACCCCGCCCGGGCGCTGGACAACATGACCCCGGCGGCGGGCTACGCGGCACCACAGACGGACAAAAGCTGGGCCGCGCTGGTGGCCCGGCTGGAGGCGGACGCCGGGTACGATTCCCTGCCGCTGACCCACCCCTGCGAGGAATTCTCGCCCCGGCAGCGCCAGCTGCTGGAAGAGCTGGAGCACCAGCTGGCCGAGAGCGACGCGGATTTGAAGCTTTTAAACGACCAGCTCACCCTCTGCCGCACCGGCAGTGACCAGTTCCGCCAGTTCGCGGGGCTGGAGGTGCCGGTGGATCAGCTGGAGCAATGCCGCTTTGTGCAGGTACGCTTCGGCTGCATGCCCCAGCGGGGGCTGGAAATGCTGCAGCGGGATTATTCCAAAGACTGCCTGCTGTTTTTGCCCTGCGGCCAGAACGAACAGGGCTGCTGGGGCGTCTGCCTTGCCCCCATGGTGGAGGCCGCCCGCATCGACGGAATCCTGGCCGAACTTCGGTTCGAGCCGGTGCATCTGCCGGGCGCAGCGGGAACCCCGGCCCAGATCGTGGAAAATCTGGAGCGGAACATCCGGCTGCTGGAAGCCGAGAAGGCCGCCGCGCTGGATCACCGGTCGGCGCTGTGGCAGCAGGCAAAGCCCTGGGCCGCTCCCCTTTACGCGCTGGCCTGCCGAAGGGCCCGCGTGGAGGAGCTGCGCCGGTGCGCCGCGGTGCGCGGCGAGCGGTTCTTTTACTGCGTATGGCTGCGCCAGCCGGATCTGGCGGCTTTTGAAGCCTCCTGCCGTGGACTGGGCCAGCTGGATCTGCTGCCGGACCGGGTGCTGGCCCGCCGGGCCTGGGAGCAGGAAACAGGAAGAAGCGAACGAAAGTGAGATGAGAACACCTTGGCCATTGAAAAAATGAAGCTGGTTCGGGTGGACGGGCTGCTGCCCCAGCTGGACGAGCTGATCGCAGCCTGCTGCCTGAACGGCGATTTCCATCCCGAGCCCGCGGTGCAGCACATGTCCGGTTCGCTGGGCTATGTGACCCTGAGCGAGGATAACCCCTACACCCCGGATGTGCAGCAGATGGAGGAGCTGTTCCGGCTGGCCGGGCAGACCGAGCTGCCTGCCGTCACCGGCAAGCCCCGCCACATCCGGGATGAGGAATTTGAACTGGTGCATCAGGTGGCACGGCAGCTGCAGGATCTTTCTGCCGAGCGGGATGCGCTGGTGGACGAGAAAAACAAGCTGGCCCAGCAGCGGGATCAGTTCGCCCACTTCTCCGGGCTGGACGTGCCGCTGGAGGATATTCTGGGCTGCGAGTATATCAAGATCCGGTTCGGCTTTCTGCCCAAGGCCAGCTACGCCCGCATGACGGTGGCCTACGCGGAAAACCCCCACGTGCTGTTCGTCACCTGCAGCGAGGAGGCCGCCGGATACTGGGGGTTGTATTTCACCCCCCGGGAAACCGCCGACGAGATCGACGGCATCTTCTCCACCCTGTTCTTTGAGCGGCTGCATCTGCCCGCCGCCACCGGCACCCCGGCCCAGATCGTGAGCCAGCTGGATGCCCAGATGGCCGAGCTGGACAAAAAGCTGGCGGACGTGGCCCGGCGCACTGCCGATTACTGGGCCGAAGAAGAAAAACCGCTGGCGGACATCTACCGCCAGCTGAAATGGCACCAGAGCGTATTCGACATGCGCCATTACGCCGCCTGCCGCGACAACTACTTCTTCTTCGTGGGCTGGGTGCCTGCCGACAAGGCCCCGGAATTCGAGAAGAAGGCCAAAGCCATTCCCCACATGCGGGTCACGGTGAGCGACCCGGGCGAGGTGGAGGAGTCCACACCGCCCACCTTGCTCAAAAACCCCTGGTTTGTGCGCCCCTTCGAGATGTTCGTGGACATGTACGGCCTGCCCAGCTACGGCGAGATGGACATCACCGCCTTTGTGGCCATCACCTTTACGGTGCTGTTCGGCATCATGTTCGGTGACCTGGGGCAGGGCGCGGTGCTGGCCATCGGCGGCTTCGTGCTGTGGAAGTGGAAAAAGATCGGTCTGGCCCGGCTGGTGGTGCCCTGCGGCATCTCCAGCATGGTGTTCGGTTTCCTGTTCGGCTCGGTATTCGGCTTTGAAGAGGCCCTGAACCCGGTATACGAGGCCCTCGGCTGGAGCGGCAAGCCCATCAGCTGGTGGCCCGGCGCCCCCCATTCCGTGCTGGACACCGCCGCCATCAATCCCATTCTGATCTGCGCCATCTTCATCGGCGTGGCCATGGTGTTCCTGGCCATGCTGCTGCATGTATACGCGGCAGTGCGCAAAAAGCACTGGGGCGAGGCGATCTTCTCCAACAACGGCCTTGTGGGCATGCTGGTATACGCCGCCGGCGTTTCGCTGGTGAGCGGCTTCATGAAGGGCCCCGTCTTCCTGCCAAGCGGCGTGGCGCTGGTCATTCTGGTGGCGGGCCTTGTGGTGCTCTTCTTCCAGGAGGTGCTCATCGGTCTGGTGGACCACCACCCCCACTGGAAACCGGAAAGCTGGGCCGACTACTGCATGCAGAATGTGTTTGAGCTGCTGGAATATGTGCTGAGCTATTTCAGCAACACGGTATCTTTTTTGCGTGTGGGCGCCTTCGTGTTCGTGCACGCGGCCATGATGATGGCCATCTTCAGCCTGGCGGGCGACCCGCCCAACATGATCGTGGTGGTGCTGGGCAACGCCCTCATCATTGCGCTGGAGGGCCTGCTGTCCGGCATTCAGGGCCTGCGCCTTGAATTTTACGAAATGTTCAGCCGCTGCTACGAGGGCGGCGGCCACCCCTTCCGGGGCGTGGACCTGACCAAAAAGGCGCAGCAGGGCTGATCGCCCGCCGCCTTTGAGATAGTTATTTGGAGGTAATGATTTATGAATCCCGTAATCACCGCTCTGCTCGTTCTGCTGCCCCTGGCCCTGATCATGGGCTGCGCCGCTTATCTGGCCAAACGCTCTGCTGCCGGTATGCCGGTGAAGCGCACCCTGGCCATCAACCTGAGCTGTTTTCTGGCTGTGATGCTGATTGCCGGCTGCTTCGCCTTTGCGGTCAGCGCTGAGGACGCCGCCACCACCACCGCCGTGATGACCGCTGCGGAAAAGGCCGCCAGCAACGAGAGCATGGGCCTTGGCCTGCTGGCCGCTGCGCTGGTTACCGGCCTTGCCGGCATCGGCGGCGGTCTGGCCGTTGCCGCCGGCGCTCCTGCCGCCATCGCCGCCGCCAGCGAGGATCCCAAGAGCTTCGGTAAGAGCCTGATCTTCGTTGCTCTGGGCGAATCCATCGCCCTGTACGGCGTGGTTATCTCGATCCTGATCCTGAACAAGCTGGTCTGATCCGGCGGTTTTGTAACCCGAAGGGAGGGCAGACCATGCGGTTTTATCTGATCAGCGACAATACCGATACCCAGACCGGCATGCGGCTGGCGGGCATCGAGGGCGTGGTGGCCCATCAGGCCGACGAGGTGAGCGCCGCGCTGGAGCATGCGCTGGCCCAGCCGGACGTGGGCATGATTCTGGTAACGGAAAAAATTGCCGACGATTTTGAGGCCATTGTGAACGAGGCTAAACAGGCCCCGGACGCCCCGCTGATTCTTGCTATTCCGGACCGGCACGGCTCGGCTCTGGGCAAGGATCGCATCACCCGCTATGTGCGGGAGGCCATCGGCGTAAAGATTTAAACCCGATGACCGCAAACCAACCAAAAGAGGTGTAAGCCATGATCGACGAAAACGAGCGGGCCGCGCAGTTTCTGCAGGCCATTCAGCGGGATGCCGAGCACCGGCGCAGCGAGATCGTGAAGGCCATCGACGCCGAGACCGCCGCCGAGCTGGAAAAGAAGCGAACCGAGGCGGAAAAGAAGGCCGCCCGCATGGAGGAATACGAGACCCAGCGCGCCACCGAGAACGCCAACCGGCTGCTTTCGCAAAGCGTGCTGGATGCCGGGGCGGAGCTTGCCCGCCGCCGGGGCCAGATCGCAGACGAGGTGTTCGCCGCCTGCGAAAAGGAGATCACGAACTTTGTGAGCAGCCCGGATTATGGGCCGTTTTTGAAGGAGAACGCCGCCGGGCTGCTGAAGCTGCTCCGGTGCGACGCGGCCCAGTTCTTTGCCCGGCCCCAGGATCTGGAGCTGGCCCGGCAGAACCTGCCCGCCGGCTGCACCGTGGAGGCGGACGCGACCATCCGCCTGGGCGGGCTGCGGGCCCGTGCGGGCAGCACCGAGGCGGATGACACGCTGGACATCCGCATGGAAAACCAGAAGGACTGGTTCCTGCGCTCCTGCGGCATGTCCATTGCGCTGGAACAGTTGTGAGGTGAAGGGAATTGGCAGAAAATCTCATTTATAGCATCAACGGCCCGGTTGTGACCGTGCGGGGCAAGACCGGCTTCTCCATGATGGAGATGGTGTATGTGGGCGAGGCCCGGCTGGTGGGCGAGGTGATCCGCCTGAGCGAGGACGCCGCCACCATTCAGGTATACGAGGAGACCGGCGGCCTTGCCCCCGGCGAGCCGGTGTATTCCACCGGCGGTGCGCTGGCCGTGACCCTTGGCCCCGGCATCCTGCGCAACATCTACGACGGCATCCAGCGCCCGCTGCCCGCTCTGGAAGAGCTGAGCGGGGCCTTCATCGGCCGGGGCTGCTCCGCCCCCGCGCTGGACGAGACCGCCCGCTGGGAGGTGACGGTGCTGGCAAAGCCCGGCGACCGGCTCACCCCCGGCCAGATCTACGCCACCTGCCCGGAGACCCCCGCCATCGAGCACCGGTGCATGGTGCCGCCCAATGTGTCCGGCACCGTGACCTGGGTGGCGAAAAACGGCAGCTACACCGTGAACGACACGGTGGTAAAACTCACCGACGACCGGGGCAACGAGCGGGTGCTGACCCTGTGCCAGAAATGGCCCATCCGAATCCCCCGCCCGGTCTCCCGCCGAATGCCCGCCCAGCGGCCGCTGATCACCGGCATGCGCGTGGTGGACACCATGTTCCCCATCGCCAAGGGCGGCGCGGCTGCCATTCCCGGCGGCTTCGGCACCGGCAAGACCATGACCCAGCACCAGCTGGCCAAATGGTGCGACGCGGACATTATCATCTATGTGGGCTGCGGCGAACGCGGCAACGAGATGACCCAGGCGCTGACCGAGTTCAGCGAGCTGATCGACCCCAAGACCGGCCGGCCTCTGACCGACCGCACCGTGCTGATTGCCAACACCTCCAACATGCCGGTGGCCGCCCGTGAGGCGTCCATCTACACCGGCATCACGCTGGCGGAATATTACCGGGACATGGGCTACCATGCCGCCATGATGGCCGACTCCACCTCCCGCTGGGCCGAGGCTCTGCGCGAGATCAGCGGCCGTCTGGAGGAGATGCCCGCCGACGAGGGCTACCCTGCTTATCTGCCCAGCCGTCTGGCCCAGTTCTACGAACGGGCCGGCTATGCACAGGCGCTGTGCGGCCAGGAGGGCTCGGTAACCGTAATCGGCGCGGTCAGCCCCCAGGGCTCCGACTTCTCGGAGCCGGTAACCCAGAACACCAAGCGGTTCACCCGCTGCTTCTGGGCGCTGGACAAGGCCCTGGCCTACGCCCGTCACTACCCGGCCATCAACTGGAACACCAGCTACAGCGAGTATCTGGGCGATCTGTCCCCCTGGTACTACGACAATGTGGGCCCGGACTTCATGCAGTGCCGGGAGCGCATTGCCGGTCTGCTTTTGCAGGAGACCAGCCTGATGGAGATTGTAAAGCTGATCGGCTCCGACGTTCTGCCGGACGACCAGAAGCTGATCATCGAGATCGCCCGCGTTATCCGCGTGGGCTTTTTGCAGCAGAACTTCTTCCACGATCAGGACACCTATGTGAGCCTGGAAAAGCAGCTGAAGATGATGCGGGTGATTCTGCATCTGTACGAAAAGAGCCAGGTGCTGGTGGCAAAGCAGGTGCCCATGAGCCGGGTACTGCGCACCGGCCTGTTCGACAAGCTGGTCAAGATGAAGTACGATATTCCCAACGACCATCTGGAGCTTTTCGATGATTATACCGCCGAGATCGATCAGAAGATCGGCGAACTCATGCGCCCGTGACCGGCGCCGGAAAGGAGAGATTTGTACCATGCTCTTAGAGTATGTTGGCCTCAGCCAGATCAACGGCTCGCTGGTGATTCTGGATGGGGTGAAAAACGCCAGCTACGACGAGATGGTGGTGCTGCGCCTTGACGACGGCAGCCAGCGCATCGGCCGCATCGTGATGATCGAGGGCGAAAAATGCGTGATTCAGGTGTTCGAGGGAACCACCGGGTTCTCGCTGAGCAACACCCGCACCACCCTGACCGGCCATCCCATGCAGGTGGATCTGAGCCCGGAGCTTCTGGGCCGCACGCTGGATGGTCTGGGCCGCCCCATCGACGGCCTGGGCGCCATCTACCCGGAATGCCGCCGGGACGTGAACGGCGCACCCATCAACCCGGTGAGCCGGGTCTATCCCCGCAACTACATCTGCACCGGCATTTCCGCCATTGACGCGCTGACCACCCTGATCCGCGGCCAGAAGCTGCCCATCTTTTCCGGGTCCGGCATGCGCCACAACGAGCTGGCGGTGCAGATCGTGAAGCAGGCCAACGTATCTGACGGCGAGGATTTCGCCATCGTGTTCGCGGCCATGGGCGTGAAGAACGACGTGGCGGATTATTTCAAGAGTTCCTTCGAGGCTGCCAACGTGATGGACCGGGTGGTCATGCTGCTGAATCTGGCGGGCGACCCCATCGTGGAACGTATCATCACCCCCAAGGCGGCGCTGACCATCGCCGAGTATCTGGCCTTTGATCTGGGCAAGAACATTCTGGTCATCCTCACCGACATGACCAGCTACTGCGAAGCCCTGCGGGAGTTCTCCTCCTCCAAGGGCGAGATTCCCGGCCGTAAGGGGTACCCCGGCTACCTGTATTCCGATCTGGCCAGCCTGTACGAACGGGCGGGCATCGTGAAGGGCAAGAAGGGTTCCGTGACCCAGATCCCCATTCTGACCATGCCCAACGACGACATTACCCATCCCATTCCGGACCTGACCGGATACATCACCGAGGGCCAGATCGTGCTGGACCGCAATCTGGACGCCACCGGCGTGTATCCGCCCATCAGCGTGCTGCCCAGCCTGTCCCGTCTGATGAAGGACGGCATCGGCAAGGGCTACACCCGCGAGGATCACAACCCGCTGGCCAACCAGCTGTTCGCCACCTATGCCCGGGTGCAGGACGCGAAGGCGCTGGCCAGCGTCATCGGCGAGGAGGAGCTTTCGCCCAGCGACAAGCGGGTGATGGAGTTCGGCCGCGCCTTTGAGGAAAAGTTCGTGGGCCAGGGCAACACCAGCCGGACCATTGAGGAAACGCTGGATCTTGGCTGGGAGCTGCTGAGCATGCTGCCCAAGGAGGAGCTGGATCGTGTGGATCAGGTATTGCTGGACCACTATTACAAGCCCAAGACCGACCCGAAGCAGCGGGAGCTGGGGCTGCGCCGCGCTTTCCACGACGACGCCGAGTAACCGGGCAAATACACCGAGAAAGGAGGCCGCGTTTTGGCACAGCAGATATTCCCCACAAAAAGCAACCTGATGGCGCAGCAGAAAAGCCTTGCGCTGGCCAGCCAGGGTTACGAGCTGATGGACCGCAAGCGCAACATTCTGGTTCGCGAGATGATGCAGCTCATCGACCGGGCCGCCGCCATTCAGGATCAGATCGCCGCGGCCTATGCGGAGGCTTATGCTGCTTTGCAGCTGGCCAATGTGACGCTGGGCGTGGTATCGGGTTTTGCGCACACGGTGCCGGTGGAAAACGGCCTTTCGCTGGACTGGCGAAGTGTGATGGGTGTGGAGCTGCCCATGGTGAAGCTGGAGGAGACCGCACCCCAGAGCCTGTATTACGGTCTGGGCGGAACCAACAGTCAGCTGGACGAAGCATACCGCAAGTTCTGTCAGGTGAAGCGGCTCACGGTGGAGCTGGCCGAGGTGGAAAGCAGCGTATATCGTCTGGCGCAGGCCATTCAGAAAACCCAGAAGCGGGCCAACGCCCTGAGCAACATCATGATTCCTCAGTTCAATTCCAACATCAAGTACATCACCGAAGTGCTGGAAGAAAAGGAACGTGAGGATTTCTCCCGTCTCAAAGTAATCAAATCTTCTTTTTAGCGGACTCTCTCGGTTCTTTGCCGGGTTCCAAGGGCTTGAAACAAAATCCCTTTCTTCCCCGCCAAAACCGCAATCCAGTTCGTTGAATTAGAAGAAAAATCTACAATCAGTGTTTAAACGCACATCTGCACCTCGCTCTTTGGGGCGGGGTGCTTCTTTGTGTGTGTGAATCTTTTTGGGAATCTTCTTGGGTATCTTATTGGGAATCTTATATTGCTCTTCCGGTTTCATCACTTCCAAGCAACGCATCCGGCGGTTGGAAGTGATGAAACTGTGGTTTCCATGTTTCAAATCTGTAACATGGAAATAACGCAGCGGGCACAGGGGGTTCGGCATGGAACGCACGGGTGTTTTCCTCCTTCGTTTCTCTGTAAAATTTCCGGGAACAAACGGGCAGAAAAAAACCGGCGGCGTATGGCAAAACCAAGCCATACACCGTCGGTTTTTCTGTTTGTTCCAGTTTACAGTATAGCACAGGAAGAACCGGGCTTTCCAAGGGTCAAAACAGGATTTTATCCGGGCTTTTCAACGAAAATTCGGGTAAACTACACTGCAATAATCCTGCCCCGGTCGAGTCCGTGAATGGAGGTTAGCGTACCTCGCTGAGGAAAATCCGGTGCGTACCGGTTACCGTACCGCTCCCCGCTGCCGGTCGAGTCCGTGAATGGGGGTTAGCGTACCTCGCTGAGGAAAATCCGGTGCGTACCGGTTACCGTACCGCTCC
>Peterbilt_p2__coassemble_485_pt1 | contig 29135 bp, 25 predicted proteins | sample Peterbilt_p2__metabat2_low_PE_018 | metagenome-assembled genome bin Peterbilt_p2
CTGCGCAGTCTGGACAGCGTCAGCGGCAACCGGCAGTATGCCCGGCTGATGGAAAAGCTCTCGGCAGGGTCGGGGGAGCTGCTGCCCGGCGGGGCCTGTATGCTCATTGATCTTTCTTCCTGGTACAAAAGCAGTCTTGCGCCCAAAATCGAGTGCATTCAGGCAGCGATTGCGCAAGGGCAGACCATCCGGTTTGAGTATTTCTCACCCAAGGGGAAATCCACAAGAACCATTGAACCCTATTATCTGATTTTCCACTGGTCGGCCTGGTATGTGTGGGGCTGGTGCTTGACCCGGCAGGATTTCCGCCTGTTCAAGCTGGGGCGAATGACTGACCTTGCCACCGGGGAACCTTTTGTTTCGCGTCCGGCCCCGTGGCCGGATCTGCGTGCCGAGCGGATTTTTCCGCCCCGGTATCCGGTAACGGTGGTGTTTCAGCCGGAACACCAGTGGCGGCTGGTGGAGGAATACGGCGCGGGCAGCTTTACGCAGCAGGCGGACGGTCTGCTGCGCTTTGAAGGCTTTTTCCCGGATGAAGCCAGTGCGCTCAGCTGGATTCTGACCTTTGGCGACGGGGCGGAACTGCTGGAGCCGCCCCAGTTGCGGGAAAAGCTGGCGCAGTTGGGGCATCGGTTGCAGCAGAAATACGAACGGAGGAATTGAACGATGTCATCTCGGGCAGACTTTGTGGAATATGTGGCGGAGCAGATGCAGCAGGCGGGCAGCATCCGCAGCAAAAAGATGTTTGGAGAATACGGCCTTTACTGCGACGGTGTGTTTTTTGCAGTGATCTGCGATGACCAGCTGTTTGTGAAGATCACGCCACAGGGAGAGGCGGCGTTTCCGGATCTGCCCAAGGCGCCGCCCTATCCGGGCGCACGGGATAGTTTCCTTGTGGAGGATGTGGATGACCGGGAACGGCTCACCGCGCTTGTGCAGATCACCTGCGATGGATTAAGACAGCAGCCGACAAAGAAACGGAGGAAATGACCATGCCGTTTGACTACAAAAAGGAATATAAGGAGTTTTATCTGCCACCCAAAACGCCGGGAATCGTTACGGTACCGGCCATGGATTTTCTTGCCGTGCAGGGTGAGGGCGACCCCAATCAGGAGGATGGCGCATACAAACAGGCCATCGGGCTGCTGTATGCGGTGGCATTCACCATCAAGATGAGCAAAAAGGGAGGGCATCCGCTGGAGGGCTACTTCGATTATGTGGTTCCGCCGCTGGAAGGCCTGTGGTGGCAGGAGGGCCTGCACGGGATGGATTATTCCCGCAAGCAGGATTTTCGGTGGATTTCGCTCATCCGCCTGCCGGGGTTCGTTACCCGCGAGGTCTTTGACTGGGCCGTCCGGGAAGCGACGGAGAAAAAACAGCAGGATTTTTCCCCGGTGGAGTTTTTCCATTGGGAGGAGGGGCTTTGCGTCCAGTGCATGCACATTGGCCCCTACGATGAAGAACCCTCCACCGTGGCTGCCATGCAGCGGTACGCACAGGAGCAGGGCTATGCGGAGGACTTCGGGCAGGAACGGTTCCACCACGAGATCTACCTGAGCGATGTGCGGCGCTGCAAGCCGGAACGGCTGAAAACCGTGATTCGCCACCCGGTGCGGAAAATCCTGTAAAAAATGCAAAAGGGGCTCCCGGAGGTTTGCCGGGAGCCCCTTTGTCATTTACTTGATCCAGCAGACGACCGCGTCCCGCAGAAAACGGGCGCAGCCGGGCAGCTGTTTGTCGTAATAGGCGGTAAACCGTTCGTCCAGCACATAGAGCTCTGCAATGCCCCGGTGTTTGGCCGGGGTATAGGGCGTACCGGTGAGGGTGAGCCACTGGCGGTGAAGCTGGGCAATGAGCTTGCCTTCTTCACGTTCCGGCGAGCAGCCGGAGCGCACCGCTTCCTCCAGCTTTTGCTGGATTGTTTCGCCCAGCTCGGTCCAGGTGCTGTGGTGCTCCCGGTTCATGCCCATCATGGCGGCGTTGGCCTGATCCACCTGTTCGTCGCCGTATTTTTCCCGGATCTCTTTTCCATAGCGTGTTTCGTTTTCCGCCACAGCCTGCTTTTTAAAGCATTCGAATTTCTGTTCGTCGTTCATCGTCTCATTCCTTTCTTCTGCGTGGATGGTGGCTTTTACCGAGCAAATCAGCCCGTCCAGCCGTTCCTTTTCTGCTTCCAGTGCGGCAAGATGGCTGCGCAGCGCGGCAAGCCGATCGAAGGCGGGGTCATCCAGGCATTCTCTGATCTGCGCCAGCTCCACCCCGAGGGCGCGATAATAAAGAATGTCCTGCAGGCGATCCACCTGAGCATCGCCGTAGTAGCGGTAGCCGCTTTCAGCCACCCGGCCGGGCTTCAGCAGGCCGATCTGGTCATACCAGCGCAGGGTGCGGGTGGTCACCCCGGCCAGCTTCGCCAGCTCCTGAATGGAATATTCCATGAAAATCCCTCCCTGTGAACAAGCATAACCATTGACGGTACGGTAAAGTCAAGAGAAAAAGCAAAATTTTTATGCTACTGGAATTTGGCACAGGGAACAGTCTTGTAATTCCTATCATACAGGAATATAATACAGATAAAGACTATTTTGCAAATTTGTTCTTTATTGGTGTGGGGGGTGAAACCGTGGCGCGCAAATCCTATTCTGCTCAGGAGCGGGAAGAAATCCGGCAGGCCCTTCTGGCCACCGTGCTGCGGTGCATTGCCCAAAACGGCCTGATCCACACCAGCGTGGACAGCCTGTGCCGTGAGGTGGGCATCTCCAAAACCTTTTTCTATACCTTCTTTTCCTCCAAGGAAGAGCTGGTGCTGCAGGCGCTCTGCCACCAGCAGCCGCGGCTGCTGCACTACGCTCAAAGCCTGATGGAGGACCCGGCGCTCAGCTGGCGGCAAGGGGTGGAACGGTTTCTGCGCAGCTGCTGCTATGGCCGGCAGGAAAATGTGGCGGTGCTTTCCATTGAGGAGGAGCAGGCGATCTTCCGCTGCCTTACCCCGGAGCATTACCGGGCCTTCCAGCAAAGGCAGCTCTGGTTTTACAGCCAGCTGCTGACCGTTTTTGAAGTCCCGGTGGAACGGGTGGATCCCCGCCTGTTCGGTAATATGGCCCTGACCATGATGATGGTGTACCGGGCCATGCCGGAGGGAATGCCCTTTCTGTTCCCGGAAATTGCCGGGGATATGGTGGAGTTCCAGATCAGGGCCATTGTGGATTCCATGGAGCAGGCCCGCAAAGAACAGAAAACGCCCCGGTGCATTCCGGATGAGGAATTCCGGGAAGGATGAGGTTGTTATGAAGCAATCCCAACCCCGGCACAGCTGTGCCAACGGATTTGTGAATGAGATGGAAAACCGCTTTGCATGGCATGGAATGCAGAGCTTCTGGTTTTCTGCGGCTTTTTTGCCCTGTGTTTCTCTGCCTGTGCGGCGGTGATACGCGGGGCTTTTTTGTTCAGAAAAGGAGGAAACCCCCTATGGAATTGTTGGAACAGTGCCAGCTCTGGTGTGAACAGGGCGACTATCAGGCCATTGTGGACACGCTGGAAGCCATTCCGGCCGGGCAGCGCACCCCGGAAATGGACAGCGAGCTGGGCCGGGCTTACAACGGCCTTGCGGGCGAGGGGCAGCGGGAGCTGTATCAAAAGGCGCTGGAGCTGCTCAGACCTCATGAGGAATACTTTGAAAAAGACCACTGCTGGAACTACCGCATTGCTTCTGCCTATTACTATCTGGACGAAGAGGGCCCGGCGCTCTACTACTTCAAAAAGGCACTGGAGGCCCGCCCCGGCGATGAGGACACGCAGGAATACATCGACGATTGCATGGACCGGCTGACACTGCCCCGGTTCGAGAAAACCTTCCGGCAGCGCACCCGGCAGGCCTGGGCCGTGTTCGAGGGGATCGAAGCGGAGCTGCGGGCCATGATTGAAGCGGACACGCTGCGGGAAAAGGGCGGGGAAATCCTTGCAAAATGCCGCAGGCCGCTGGAAATTGCGCTGAAGGATGTGGCCTTTGAGCTGGGGTTTAACGGCGAAAAGTACGAGCTGATTCTCAGCCCGGAAGGCAACCGATCCCGCCTGTTTCCGCTGGTCTATTTCCAGCAGCATGCCCCGGCATCGGTGCTGGAACACTGGAACATCTGGGTGGGGCGGCAGCCGGCGGATGCAGACTTTACGCTGAATTGCGGCGGGCAGCAGGTGAGCGCCCGGGACGTGCAGGTCTGGCTGGAGCCCATCCACAACGGTCAGGTTCGGCTGACGCTGTTCTGCGAGAAGCTTCTGCCCCTGATGGAAACCGATTCCGATCAGGTCTGGTGGATGCTTTCTGCTCTCACGGATCAGACGCTGGGCGAGGTGGCCGCCATTGCTCTGATCGGCGGGATGGAGGTTTACACCGCGCCGAAGGATGAGCTGCCCGTTTTGCTGGCGGAGCTGCCGCAAGCGCTCCGGCGCATGGGGCTTCGCCTCTGGTCAGATGCGGTGGAATATCTGGATGCCAGCTATCTTTCCTACGAGCTGGAGCCGGTGGAGGATCCAAGTGCGGACTGGCGGCTGGATGTGGTGGCGGGCACCACCTGCCTGCCGGCCCTGATCAACGACTACCTGAGCGCCCGCTCCGCAACGGTGGATGACTATCATCGGAATGGCATTGCGGCGGGATTCTTTCTGTATCCCATTCAGGGCTTTGGCGGGGAAAATGCCACCGAAAAGGCGCTGGATTTCCGGGATGCGCTGGAGGATGCGGTATATGAACAGGCCGGGGAGGACGCGGTGACCTTCCTGGGCGGAGCCACCGGCCTGTATTGCGGCTATCTGGATTTTATCGGCTGGGACCTGCACACGGTTTTGCAGGCGGGCCAGGATTTTCTGGAGCAGAGCGGCATTCCCTGGGCGCAGTTCCACAGCTTCCGCCGTGATGTGGGCGGTGTGACGCTGGTGAACCGGGAAGAGGAAAAGGAACCGGAAATCTGCCCGGAAACGGGCTCGCTGCTCTCGGCAGAAAACATCGAAACGCTGGAGTCCTTTGTGGAGGATAACACCGGCTATTATGGCAAGATGCTCCACTGGCTGCAGGAGTTTGTGGAAACTGGTGTGGAGGAAGGCAGATTCACCGAAAAGCAGGCCCGGCGGGATTTGCAGATCGCCCTCTGGTATGCCTACGCCTGCACCAATCTGGACGAATATCTGTATTATTACCGGGCTGCCCAGTGGATGAAGGACTCGGAACGGAACGCCGCCGGCTGCGGTACCTGGTATTACCGCTACTCGGTGACGCTGATGCACTGCAACCGGCTGGAGGAAGCGCTGGAATATGCGGAACGGGGCACACGGGAAGAGCCGGACTACCCCTGGATCTGGCTGCAGGTGGGCAAGCTGCGGGCCCATTTTGGCGATCTGGCCGGCGCATTGCAGGCGGTGAAACAGGGCCTTGCCCTGGTGCCGGGGGATTACGAGTTCCTGACGCTGGAACAGGAGATTCACGCGGGCGCCACGCTGGAACAGATGCTGTGCCACTGGATCAACCCGGAGGCGGACTCTTTGTTGCAGGCAGGAAACGACGCGGACGCAGAGGAAAAGCAGAATGCCATTGCCTGCGTCACCGTGAACGAAGCGGGCCTTGCGGCGTTTTACCGGATGTTCCGCCCGGAGCAGTACGGCTACATCAGAAACGATCCCGATTGCCAGTTCCCCTATCCCGTCGGGGAGCGGCAGGTGGTGGTTTCCTTCCGGATGAACGAGGCCGGCCTGTCCAAGCTGAGCGCGGACTGGCTGCAATGGTTCAAGGGTCGGCTGGACAGCGGCGACTGGCTGACCCAAACCCCGGAGGAGGGGCCGAAGGGAGTGCTGGAAGCGGTGTTTGTGGCTCAGAGCTGCCGCATGGGCTTTGTGTACCGCCAGCCGGAGGAGAATGGTTATTTCCAGATCTTCCGGGATCGGGACGGCAGCGAATGCAGCGAAGCCCGGTTTGCAGGGTACCGGCAGGAGCCGGAGGATTGAGCGAACAATACAAGGCGATGCCCCAAAACGAGGGGGACGCAATGAAAAAGGCCCGGCTGAAAATTTGAACAGGTCCAGTAAAAACGGACAGTGACAAAAGACCCCCTGATGTAGGAAAATAGACTACGGTACTGGCCCACATCGACGATGCGGATGAAGCCCGGCTGCAGGAACTGCTGGGGGATGGAGCAGTCACCGTTACGCTTTCGCTGGAAGAAACGGAATAACAGGCAGAAGGAGCCCGCAGTGTTGGAAAGCCTGATTTGACAGGAAGAAAGAACCGTTGCTATAATAAAAAGGATTATATACGATAATTGTGTACAATGGGCGGGCAGGCGGCCCGCATACCAAACAGCGAAAGGAGCTTAGCGATGCTGAAAGTATGGATCGCCGGCGCGGAAGGCCAGATCGGCACGGCGATAAACGAAATCCTGGATCCTCTGGAAATGGAGACCTTCAATACCGACCGGGTTGAACTGGATATTACCAATACCGACGAGGTGCTCAGCTTCGGCGAGATCAACCGGCCGGACGTGATCATCAACTGCGCGGCCATCACCGACATTGCCCTGTGTGAGCAGAACCCGGAGCTGGCCTATCGGGTCAACGCGCTGGGCGCGCGCAATCTGAGCCTGGTGGCCCGTAAGGTGGGTGCCAAGATGGTTCAGCTCTCCACCGACGATGTGTTCGACGGCCATGCCGAAAAGCCTTACAGTGAATTCGATGATACCAATCCCCAGACCGTATACGGTGCGTCCAAGCGGGCGGGCGAGAACTATGTGAAGGAGTTCACCCACAAGCATTTCATCCTCCGCAGCAGCTGGGTGTACGGCAAGGGCAACAACTTTGTGAACGGGGTGCTGGCCGCGGCCCGGCAGGGCGAAAGCCTGAGCGTGCCTCAGGATCAGTACGGCAGCCCCACCAGCGCAAAGGATCTGGCCCGGCTGATTCTGCATCTGATCTATACCAACGAGTATGGCACCTATCATGCCACCTGCAAGGGCGTGTGCAGCCGGTACGAGTTTGCCCGGGAGATCCTGCGTCAGGCAGGGCTGCAGGGGCAGCTGCGCGCCGCGGCCACCGGCGAGTCCGAGCATTATCTGACCCGCCCGGCTTACGCTGTGCTGGACAATTTCATTTTGCGGATCATTGATCTGTACGAGATGCCCGACTGGCAGGCATCGCTGACGGAATATCTGAACGAAAGGGAGGGCTGAGATGGAGCGCGGTTTGAAGAAAACAAAAAAGATGGGTTTGACCACCCGCATTTTCATTGCACTGCTGGCGGGTGTTATCTTTGGCGTGGCACTGTGCTATCTGGTGCCGGACGGCTCCTTCAAGAATGATATTCTTGTGGAGGGCGTGCTGTATGTGGTGGGCCAGGGCTTCATCCGGCTGATGAAGATGCTGGTGGTGCCGCTGGTGTTCTGCTCCATCGTGTGCGGCAGCATGTCCATTGGTGATACCAAAAAGCTGGGCACCGTGGGTGTGCGCAGTCTGATCTTCTACCTGTGCACCACCGCCTGTGCGGTCACGGTGGCCCTACTGGTGGGCAACCTGCTGAACCCCGGTGTGGGGCTGGATCTGAGCGTGCTGCAGAGCACCAATACTCAGGTGGAAAGCATGCAGGCCACCTCGCTCACCGAGACGCTGCTCAACATCATTCCGGACAATCCCATCGGTGCGCTGGCCAAGGGCGAGATGCTGCAGATCATTCTGTTCGCCCTGATTGTGGGCGTGATTCTGGCAAAGCTGGGCGAGCGGGCCGAAACCGTGGGCAGCTTTTTCAGCCAGTTTAACGACGTGATGATGGAAATGACCATGATGGTTATGTCGCTGGCTCCGGTGGGCGTGTTCTGCCTGATCTCCCGCACCTTTGCCACCATCGGCTTCAGCGCCTTTCTGCCGCTGGCAAAATACATGGTGGCGGTGTTCCTGGCGCTGGGCATCCAGTGCTTTGTGGTCTACCTGAGCATGCTGAAGCTGTTCACCGGGCTGAATCCTATCAAGTTCATCAAGAACTTCTTCCCGGTCATGGCCTTTGCCTTCTCCACGGCCACCTCCAATGCCACCATTCCTCTGTCCATTGATACGCTGGCCAAAAAGATGGGCGTGTCCAAGCGAATCTCCTCCTTCACCATCCCTCTGGGTGCCACCATCAACATGGACGGCACCTCCATCATGCAGGGCGTGGCAGTGGTGTTCGCGGCTCAGGCCTTCGGCATTCATCTGGATATGATGGATTACATCACCGTGATCGGCACTGCCACCCTGGCATCGGTGGGCACGGCGGGTGTGCCCAGCGTTGGTCTGGTTACCCTGACCATGGTGTTCAACTCGGTGGGTCTGCCGGTAGAGGCCATCGGCCTGATCATGGGCATCGACCGCATTCTGGATATGACCCGCACCGCGGTGAACATCACCGGCGACGCGGTGTGCACCACCATTGTGGCCCATCAGAACAAGGCGCTGGACAAATCTGTGTTTGAGCGTTCCTGAAAGCGGCGCGGGGCAGCCGGGGCTGCAAAGCAGTTTCGGCGCAGGCTGGACGCGTTGAAAGCCGAAAGAGAGGTTTCGTATGATTCAGGCAATTTTTTGTGATTTTTCCGGCACGCTTGTGCCGGAATACGGCCCCGTCTCTTACGAGGTGATCCGGCGCGTCTGCGAAAGCACTGTGCGATAAAATGGCCGAGCACTGGGCCGCGCCGGGCCTGTGTGAGGGCGCTGCGGAGTTCCTGTCCGGGTGCGGTCTGCCGGTCTGGCTGGTGACCAACAGCGATACCGGGTATGTGGAGCAGGCGGTGCGCCAGTGCGGCATTGTTCCGGCGGGCATCGTCACCAGCGAGATGGCCCGTTGCCCCAAGCCCCATCCGGGCATCTATCAGCTGGCGCTTGAGCTGTCGGGCCTTGCCCCGGATCAGGTGGTGCACATTGGCGATTCGCTGCAGGGCGACGCACTGGGCCCGGCGAAGCTGGGCATCCGTACCATCTGGCTGAATACCGAGGGCCGGCCGGTGCCGCAGGGCGTTACTGCGACCGCAAGCCTTGCCGATGCGCTGGAGATTCTGCGCGGCTGGCAGCAGGCGGAAAAGCAGTAAAAAAGAATGCCTCCGGGCGGATTCCTGTTGGGAAACCGCCCGGAGGCATTTGTTTTCCGGTCAGGCCCGAGGCGCGGAGGCCGGGGCTTTTTCGATGTAAACACTGGTGGAGGGGAAGGCGAAGCTGCATCCGTTTTTGTACACCAGATCCATCAGATCCAGATTGATGGCTTCCTGAATCTTCAAAAACTCAGCCAGTGCGCCGGTGGTGGTGTAGAACTGAATCAGAATATCGATGCTGGAAGCGCCGAAGCCGGTCAGCTGCACCCGGATGGTGTCCTTGTGCACATCCTCCCGGGCGGCCAGCATGGCGCGGATGTCGGCCATCAGGCTCTCCAACTGGCTGCGGGTGGTATCGTAGGTGACGCCAAGGCTGAACTTGGCAAGCCGGCGGTTGATCTGGCTGTAGTTGATCATGGCATTGCTCACCAGAATGCTGTTGGGAATCACCAGAACCGAGTCGTTCAGCTGGCGAATACGGGTGGAACGGAAAGCAATATCCTCCACCTCGCCCTCACCGGCGGAGCACCAGATCCAGTCGCCAATGGCAAAGGGTTTTTCAAAAATAACTACAAGCCCGCCAAAGAAGTTGGTGGCATAATCCTTGGCTGCCAGAGAAAGAGTCAGGCCTACAATGCCCAGGCTGGTGATCAGGCTGCCAACCGGGAAGCCCAGCTCCTGCAGCAGCATCAGAATGGCGAATACCAGAATGGTGCCCTTGAGAACTTTGTTCAGAAAGTTGGCAACGGTGTTGTCCACATCTAGGTCCAGCTTGCCCCGCACATCGTGGAAGAGCACCGGCCCCAGGTCGCTGCTGCCGATCAGGCCCCAGGCCAGCAGGCAGATCATGGTTACCCGCAGCAGCTTGCTCATCAGGCTGGTCAGAGCGCCGCCCAGGTCTGCGGGCAGGGGAAGCAGAGCGCAGGCCAGGAAGATGCCGGTGGTCCACACCGCCACCGGTGCCGGGCGGGAAAAGCCCTTGGCCAGCACATAGGGGCCCTTCTTTTCCTTTTTGTTTAAAAGGTTCATCAGCCAGGGCATAATCTTGTGGCGCACAAGCCGACTGATCAGGTAAGATACAACGAACACAATCAGACTGATAACCAGCTGAAAGAGCGCGCCGTCGGTGTTCAGGATATATTCTGTGATTTTTTCGATCATAGCAGTGATCCGTCCTGTTGAATTTTTTATCCCGTGCAGATTGTCGAACACGGGTACATTCATAGTATATCACACACCCCGCTTTCAAAAAAGTTATATGCAGCTTTTGCAAAACAAAATTCACAAAACACTTGCATTTTTCAGCGGGCACGCATATAATAATGCTTAAGAAAGCAGTTTCAGGGCGGGGTGAAATTCCCCACCGGCGGTATAGCCCGCGACCATCCGGTGTTTCCGGATGCTGATCTGGTGCAATTCCAGAGCCGACGGTATAGTCCGGATGAAAGAAACGGCAGCGTTTAGGTTTGTTGTTCGCCTTTTTGCAGGTGTATTCCATCTGCAAAGGGGCGTTTTGTTTTACCTGCCGGGCAACACACTGGGGCCGACTTTTCAAAATATGTTGGGCAATATGCCCGGGAGGAAAATAACTATGACAACCGCAAAAACCGCTGAACCCACCACCATGGCCCGCTCTACCCGGCGGGTACGCAACATGACCGTTACCGCCATGCTGTCTGCTGTGGCGGCCGTGCTCATGTTCTTTGATTTCAGCCTGCCCATGTTCATTCCCGGCTTTGTGAAGATGGATATTTCCGAGCTGCCCGCCCTGCTGGCCGCCTTCAGCATGGGCCCTGTGTCCGGCGTGGTGGTCTGCCTGGTGAAGAATATTCTGGCTGCCATCTTCCACGGCTCCACCGGCGGCATCGGCGAGGTGTGCAACTTTTTGCTGGGTGCAGCCTTTGTGAGCAGCGCCGGCGTGATCTACAAATACAAAAAGACCCGTATGGGCGCGGTGATCACCGCTCTGGTGGGCTCTGTGGTCATGGCTGTGATCTCTGTACCGGTGAACTACTTTTTGAGCTACCCGGTTTACAGCGCCATGTTCGGCGGCCTCGACCTGATCATCGACGCTTACCGTGCCCTGCGCCCCAGCGTGAACGGCCTGCTGGAGTGCCTGCTGATCTTCAACATGCCCTTTACTCTGGTCAAGGGACTGATCGTTTCGCTGATCACCTTCCTGATCTACAAGCCCCTCAGCCCGGTGCTGCACGGTCGTAACCGGTAAAGAAGTGCTTGACAGACCCTTTTGGGCGTGTTATAGTATGTCTCGAAAATTGAATAGCAACTTATCAAGAGTGACGGAGGGAACAGGCCCTGTGAAGTCCGGCAACCTGCATGATGCAAGGTGCCAAATCCTGCGGGAAACCGAAAGATAAGCGTAACGGCGCTCAAAGGCTTTCGGGCCTTTGGGCGCTTTTTGTTGCAGTTTCCGGCAAGTTGCTTTTCAGCCAAATCCTGCGCTTTGGACGCATACAAACCAAGGAGGGCAACACCATGCCGAAATGTTTCTTTACTTCTGAATCCGTAACCGAGGGCCATCCCGACAAAATCTGCGACCAGATCAGCGACGCCGTGCTGGACGCCATTCTGGAAAAGGATCCCAATGCCCGCGTGGCCTGCGAGACCACCTGCTCCACCGGCCTCGTGCATGTGATGGGCGAGATCACCACCAGCTGCTATGTGGATATTCAGACCATTGCCCGCAATGTGATCCGGGACATTGGCTACACCCGCGCCAAGTACGGCTTTGACGCCGACACCTGCGCTGTGCTGACCAACATCGACGAGCAGAGCCCGGACATTGCCCTGGGCACCAACGATCAGGTGGGCGGCGCCGGTGACCAGGGCATGATGTTCGGTTATGCCTGCACCGAGACCCCCGAGCTGATGCCGCTGCCCATCAGTCTGGCCCACAAGCTGGCCAAGCGCCTGACCGAGGTGCGCAAGAACGGCCAGATGGCTTACCTGCGACCGGACGGCAAGAGCCAGGTAACCGTGGAATACGACACCGGCAAGCCCGTGCGCGTGGATGCAGTGGTCATCTCCAGCCAGCACAGCCCGGATGTGGAGATGGAGCAGCTGCGCCGCGACGTGATGGAGCAGGTGATCCGCCCTGTGATTCCCGCTGAACTGCTGGACGAGAACACCAAGTATTACATCAATCCCACCGGCCGTTTCGTGGTGGGCGGCCCGCAGGGTGACTCCGGCCTGACCGGTCGTAAAATCATTGTGGATACCTACGGCGGCTATGCCCGCCATGGCGGCGGCGCCTTCAGCGGTAAGGACCCCAGCAAGGTGGACCGCAGCGCTGCCTATGCCGCCCGCTGGGTTGCCAAGAACATCGTGGCTGCCGGTCTGGCGGAAAAGTGCGAGGTTCAGCTGGCCTACGCCATTGGCGTGGCCAAGCCGGTGAGCATTCTGGTGGATACCTTCGGTACCGGCAAGTACAGCAGCGAGGAGCTGGAAGCCGCGGTGCGCAAGGTGTTCGATCTGCGCCCCGCTGCCATCATCAGCGCGCTGGAGCTGCGCAAGCCCGGCTACCGTGCGGTGGCTGCCTATGGCCACATGGGTCGTGAGGATCTGGGTGTAACCTGGGAGCGCACCGACCGGGTGGAGGCCCTGAAAGCCGCTCTGGCCTGATTCAATCCATACGCATAAAGAACACCCGCCTGCCGGAAGTCTCCGGCGGGCGGGTGCCTTTTTAATTAAAGAGCTGCTCCGGCACAGGTTTCGGCGGCCTGTGTTACCGCCTGGGCCATCCGGGCCAGAAGCTCGGAGCGGGGGCTGCCCGGCAGGCAGACAAAGTGGAAGGGGCGCTCCAGCTGCAGATCCTCCAGCTCCATCACCTGCAGCCGGTTCTGCGCCAGCAGGCTCCGGGCGGCGGCCTCGTAGGCAAAGGTGATGCCCTTGCCCGTGGCCACAAGGCCCAGCAGGGTGGGAATGTGTTCGATCTCACACAGGCTCACATAGTCGGTCACCGCCAGATTGTGCGCCCGGCATTCCCCTTCAAAAATATCCCGGGTACCACTGCCGCTCTCCCGCAGAATCAGCGGGGCCTGCAGGGTATCCCGCAGGCGGCGAAACACCCGGTAGGGGCTGGTGGGGCTGCACAGGCCCACAAAACGGCTCACGAAAAAGGGGGAGTAGTCGTAGCGGCGATGGTCAAAGTTGCCTTCAATAAGAGCGAAGTCCAGCAGCCCGTTTTCCAGCTGTTCCAGCAGGGCATGAGTGTTCTGCTCCACCATGTGAAACTGAATTTCCGGGAACTGATCCACCAGATGAGGCAGCACCGAGGGCATCAGTCCGTCCGCGATGGAAAGGGTGGCCCCGAAGCGCAGGGTAGGGGTGTCTGCCTGATGCATTTCCCGGACAATCTGTTCATCCAGTGTGGCCAGACGGCGGCAAAGCTGGGCCAGACGTTGCCCCTGAGGGCTAAGAACAAGCCGCCGCCCTTCCTTCACGAACAGCTTCACGCCGTAGGCTGTTTCCAGCGCCTTGATGTGCTGGCTTACAGCGGGCTGGGTCAGATGAAGCAGCTCGGCGCAGCGGGTTGTGCTCTGGCATTGCACCAGCAGCAAAAAGGTATGGAGCTTGGGATCCAACATACAATCACACTTCCTATAAATACAATTTATGAATTTGCGATAAATACTAATTTGATTTTATATGAAATCGGCCGTATAATCAAGTGCGGGCAGAGAAATGTTGCTATGTAAGGCAGCATTTCCCGGCGCCGGGCGGCGTGTAACAGCAGCCGCCTTCCGGAACCTGTAACTACGAAAGGAATGCGGCTATATTATGAAACAGTTTGTCACCAAACACGCTCCCGGCTTTCTGGTCTGCCTGGTACTGGCACTGATCGCCCAGGGCATCGCAAAGTTTTTCCCCAGCATTGGCGCGGCTCTGTTCGCCATCGGTCTGGGTATCCTGTGCGGAAACACTTTTTTGAACAAGCCCTGCTTTGATGCGGGTACCAAATTTTCCGAGCGGAATCTGCTGGAATATTCCATCGTGCTCACTGGCGCCAGCCTGCTGCTCAGCGACATTCTGGCTCTGGGTCTGAGCGGCCTGGCCTTCATCGCCTGCCAGATGGCGCTCACTGTTGCGGTGGCTTACCTGATCGGCCGCAAGATGGGCTTCGGCAAAAAGTTCAGCCTGCTGATGGGCGCGGGCAACGCGGTGTGCGGCTCCTCGGCCATTGCCACCGTGTCGCCGGTGGTCAAGGCCGACAGCAAGGACAAGGGCATCTCCATCACCATTGTAAACGTGACCGGCACCATTCTGATGGTGGTGCTGCCCATTCTCACCGGCGTGGTTTACCAGCACGAGGTGCTGCATACCTCCGCCATGATTGGCGGCACATTGCAGTCCATCGGTCAGGTAATCGCCTCCGCCCAGCTGGTGGGCGGCGAGGTGGTGGAGACCGCCACCATCTTCAAGATCATCCGCATCGTGTTCATTGTGCTGGTGGCGCTGGTCTATTCCCGCATGAATGTGGAAACAGACGACGCCCCGCTGTTCTCCAAGTCCGAGGCGGGTGCCCACGGTGCGGTGAAGGCAGGCGTGCCCTGGTTCATCATCGGATTCTTCATCATGGCCATCCTGCACAGCGTGGGCGTGATTCCTCCGGTGGTCAGCCATGCGGCCAAGCTGGTGAGCCAGCAGTTCGAGATCATCGCTCTGGCTGCCATTGGCATGCGGGTGAAGTTCCGGGATCTTGCCGCCGAAGGGCCCCGTGCCATGCTCTACGGCGTGGGTGTGGGCGCCTGTCAGATTGTGTTCGCGCTGGTGCTGATCCGGGTATTCATCGGCTGATTGGCAGCTGTACATTATAAATAGTAATAATAAGGCAACAGGCCCGAAGCGAATTCCTCGCTTCGGGCCTGCTTTGTGTACGGAGCGGTTTGGTTGAAAAATATATGTCGCTGTGCTATGATAAAAAATACTGTGTTTGATGTTTTTCAATGCGCCCTGCGCCGGGAAAATCCTCCCGCCGCGGCAGGCGGGGAGGGTGTTATGCAGAGCGATCGCACCTATTTATTCGAGCAGGCTCCGGTGTCAAAGGCTGTCCTTTCCATGGCCATGCCAACCATTGCCAGCTCTCTGGTTATGGTGCTGTATAATCTGGCGGATACCTACTTTGTGGGCATGCTCAATAACCCGGTGCAGAACGCGGCGGTCACACTGGCGGCACCGGTGCTGCTGGCCTTTAATGCCATCAACAATCTGTTCGGCGTTGGGTCCTCCAGCATGATGAGCCGGGCGCTGGGCCGGGGCGATAAAAAAACCGCCCGCCAAAGTGCGTCCTTTGGCTTCTGGTGCTCACTGGTCTGCGGGGCGCTGATCTCGCTGTTTTTCCTCTTCTTTTCCGCTCCGGCTCTTCAGGTGCTGGGCGCCAGCGAGGAAAATGCGGCTGCCACACAGGCATATCTGTTCTGGACCACCTGCTGCGGTGCGGTGCCCGCGATTCTGAACGTGGTGCTTGCCTACATGGTGCGCAGCGAAGGCGCGTCACTGCATGCAAGCATCGGTACCATGAGCGGCTGTTTTTTGAATATTCTGCTGGATCCTGTGTTCATTCTGCCCTGGGGCTTTAACATGGGCGCAGCGGGTGCGGGCCTTGCCACCTTCCTGTCCAACTGTGTGGCATGCTGTTATTTTCTGGTGCTGATGGTGGTGCGGCGCAAGAGCAGCTGCATCAGTCTGCGGCCCTGTAAGCCGGACCGGCAGGTGGTGCTGGGCGTGTGCGGCGTGGGCATTCCCGCTGCCATTCAGAACCTTCTGAACGTGACCGGCATGACCGTGCTGAACAACTTCACTTCTGTGTACGGCTCCAACGCGGTCGCCGCCATGGGTATCGCCCAGAAAATCAATCAGGTGCCCTTCTATGTGGCGCTGGGTCTTTCGCAGGGGCTTATGCCGCTGGTCAGCTACAACTATGCTTCCGGCAACTACCGCCGCATGAAGCGGTGTTTCTTCTTTGCAGCACGGCTGGCGCTTTCCTTCCTGACGGTGCTCAGTGTGCTGTACTTGTTCAACAGCGACCTGCTCATCGCCCTGTTTATGGAGAACCCCGAAACGGTGGCCTACGGCTCCCGCTTTTTACACGGCATGTGCCTGGCGCTGCCCTTTCTGTGCATGGATTTTCTGGCGGTGGGCGTGTTCCAGGCCTGCGGCATGGGGCGGCAGGCGCTGCTGTTCGCGGTGCTGCGCAAGATCGTGATGGAGATCCCCGCGCTGGTAATCCTGAACCTGATCTGGCCTCTGTACGGTCTGGCCTATGCCCAGACCGTGGCCGAGGTTATCCTGAGCATTGTGGCAGTGCTGGTGCTGCGGAGTATTTTCGAACATCTGGGCGACCTGCCGGAGAAAAAGGCGGAAGCCTGATCCATATTATAATAAGGAAAAAACGCCAGGGACGGCAAAAGGAGGGCAGAGGCCATGGAACAGGAACAGCAGCTGCTGCGGATGGAAGGTACCATCGAGCATCTGATCTATGAAAACCGGGACACCGGCTATGTGGTGTTTGAGGTGAATGCCGGGGGCGAGCTGCATGTGGTCACCGGTGTGTTGGGCGAGGTGAATGTGGGCGAAAGCGTCACCCTCTACGGCCATTTTGAAAACCATCCCACCCATGGCCCCCAGTTCAAGGCCACTTCCTGCGAGGCCACCATGCCTCAGGACGAAGCCGCCACGCTGGCCTATCTTTCCAGCGGCGCGCTGCCCTACATCGGGCCGGCCACCGCCAAAAAGCTGGTGGAAACCTTCGGAGCGGATACGCTGGAGGTGATTGCCAACCAGCCGGAAAAGCTTACCGTGCTGCGGGGCATCACCTCGGATAAGGCCATGGCTATCAGCAACGAGTTCCGCCGTATGTTCGGCGTGCGGGAGGCGGTGGCCTATCTGGGCCGGTTTGGCATCAGCCCGGTGCGGGCGGTGGAGGTTTACCGCCATCTGGGCCCGAACACTGTGGAAGCCATCCGGCAGAATCCGTATCTGTTGTGCGGCGAGCCGCTGCGGCTGAAATTTGCTCAGGTGGACGCCATCGCCGCCGAAATGCAGCTGGCGCAGGACGGCAGCCTGCGTCTCTGGGCGGGTATTCTGTATGTGCTGCGTCACAACGGGGGCAACGGTCATACCTGCCTGCCCCGGCCCCAGCTGCTGGCCACCACCGCGAAGTTTCTGAAGATCGGCGAGGACGCCATCGACCGGGAGCTGGACGCGGCCATCGCCGAGGGCGAGGTGGCCCGTTACATCTGCGAGGGGCGGGAATATCTGTATCTGCCGGATCTTTTGCGGGCCGAGCAGGACATTGCCGCCCGCCTGTGGGAGCTGACCCGTTACCCGGCCACCCAGCCCAGGGATCTGGATGCGAACATCCGGGCGCTGGAGCGGGCGCAGGGTTTTGCCTATGCGCCGGAGCAGCGCAAGGCCATCGAAACGGCCCTGTGCAGCAATGTGATGGTGCTCACCGGCGGCCCCGGTACCGGCAAGACCACCACCGTGAACGCCATTCTGGCCCTGTTCCAGAATCAGGCGGATCGGGTGGCTCTGTGCGCGCCCACCGGTCGGGCCGCCAAACGGCTGAGCGAGCTCACCGGCCAGAAGGCCCAGACCATCCACCGGCTGCTGGAGGTGGACTATGACCCCCAGATTCATCTGCTGCGCTTCATCCACAACGAGAAAAACCTGCTCAAGTGCGATGTGGTGGTGCTGGATGAGATGAGCATGGTGGACGCCAAGCTCTTCCAGAGCCTGCTGGCCGCCCTGAAGCACGGCTGCCGCATTATCATGGTGGGCGACGCGGATCAGTTGCCCAGCGTGGGCCCGGGCAACATCCTCAGCGAGGTGATTCGCAGCGGGGTGGTGCCCACCGTTTGCCTGACCCGCATCTTCCGCCAGCAGAATCAGAGCATGATCGTGGAAAACGCCCACCGCATCGTGCACGGTCTGATGCCCCAGCGGGGCGACCGGAACAGCGACTTTTTCTTTTTACAGGCCAGCGGCCTGGCCTGCCAGCAGCTGGTGTGCGATCTGGTGGCCACCCGCCTGCCCAAAAGCTATGGGCTGGATCCCATCCGGGACATTCAGGTGCTTTGCCCCACCAAGATCGGCCCGGTGGGCACCGCGGCGCTGAACCAGCGCCTGCAGGAGATGCTCAATCCTCCCTCGCCGGACAAGCCCCAGCTGGAAATGGCGGGGCAGGTGTTCCGTCTGGGCGATAAGGTGATGCAGGTGCGCAACAATTACCTGATCCCCTACGAGCGGGACGGGGGCGAAGCGGGTGTGGGCGCTTTCAACGGCGACCTGGGCGTGATTCTGGGGGTGGATCCGGGCGAGCGGGCGCTACTGGTGCAGATGGACGACCGCAAGTTGGTATACACCGCCGAGAATATCCCCGAGCTGGAGATCGCCTACGCGGTCACCGTGCACAAGAGCCAGGGTAGCGAGTTTGCCGCGGTGGTCATTCCGGTGAGCGATCTGCCGGAAAAGCTGTGCTACCGGAATCTGCTGTATACCGGCGTGACCCGTGCCAAGCGGCTGTGCATTCTGGCCGGTCGGCCGGATACCGTGGCCCGCATGACCGAGAACATCCGCCAGAATCTGCGGTACAGCTGCCTTGCAGACCTGCTGCGCAACGGGGCCAGCCTGTGAGGGGCGAACGGTGGCTGTGGGCCGAGCAGCTGCGGGTATTGGTTTTTCCCCGACGTTGCCCCTTTTGCGGGCGGGTGCTGGGGTTTCTCACCCGCTGCCCGGACTGTGAGCCGGAGCTGAAAACGCTGAAGCTGATGATCCCGCGCCTGCCCGACAGCGAACATTGTATGGAGCATCTGAGCGGCGCGGCGGCGGTCTGCCGCTACGACGGCTGTGTGCGCGAGGCCATTCTGCGGATGAAAAACGGCGGTCAGGGCTACTGCGCCCGGGAGCTGGGTGTCTGGATGGCAGCGGAGATTTTTGGATGTACTTTCCGGCAGCAGCGTGGTATAATACGATTGGAACAGAGCCCGGTGCTGCGCCGGTTTGATCTGGTGGTTCCGGTGCCGGCATCCGGCAGGGAACGGGGGTACAACCTGCCGGATCTTCTGGCCCGTCAGCTGGCCTGGGCTCTGGATACTCCGCTGGACTGCGGCGCGCTGCAAAAGACCCGCTGCACCGAAAAGCAGGAGGGCAAAACCGCCCGCCAGCGGATGGAAAACGTGAAAAATGCCTACCGGGCCACCAATCCGGCTGCGGTGGAGGGCAGACGGGTGCTTCTGGTGGACGATGTGATCACCACCGGGGCTACCCTGTCCAACTGCGCCAAGGCGCTGCGCACCGCCGGTGCGCTGGACGTTTTTGCGGTCACATTGGCAGAGACACAATTTGCGCGATAGAATCGCGCTTTGCAGATAGAGAGGGAATGAAGATATGGCACAGTATGACATTGGCATCGACCTTGGCACCACCACCATCATCATCGCGGTGGAGGGCAAGGGGGTTGTTTTGAATCAGCCCAGCGTGGTCGCGGTGGACAACCGCAAGGATCAGGTGCTGGCAGTGGGCGACGAGGCGCTGGCCATGGTGGGCCGTACCCCCAACTACATTTCGGCCATCCGCCCCCTGAAGGACGGTGTGATCTCCAACCACATGCTCACCCGTGAGCTGATCTGCCGCTTTGTGAACAAGGTCTACGATTCCCGCCTGATCAAGCCCCGGGTTGCGGTGTGCGTGCCCGCCGCCATCACCGGCATCGAGAGCGACGCCGTGGTGGAGGCCGTGGTGGCTGCAGGCGCCCGGCAGGTGTTCCTGATCGACGAGCCCATGGCCGCGGCCATCGGTTCCGGCATCGACATCCGTGAGCCGACCGGCCACATGGTGGTGGACATCGGCGGCGGCACCACCGATATCGCCGTGATCAGCCTGGGCGGCAAGGTTCGGGCCACCAGCGTGAACGTGGCGGGCAACACCTTCGACGACGAAATCATGAAGTTCGTGCGCTCCAAGTTCAATGTGGCCATCGGCCTGCGCACCGCCGAGGAACTGAAAAAGCAGGTGGCCTGCTGCAAGCCCAGCACCTTCACCTCCAGCATGGAAGTAAAGGGCCGCAGCCTGCTCACCGGTCTGCCCCAGAAGTTCACGGTTAAGACCGAGGATCTGTATGAGGCGGTGATGCCTCTGGTGGAGCAGATCACCGTGGCGGCTCATCAGGTGCTGGAGAAAACTCCCCCGGAGCTGGCGGGCGACATCTTCACCGACGGCATTATGCTCACCGGCGGCGGTTCCATGCTGAAGGGTCTGGACGAATACATGAGCCAGGAGCTGAAGGTGAAGGTTCGGGTTTCCCCCGATCCCGTGAACTGCGTGGCCCTGGGCACCGCCCACTGCCTAGTGATCGGTGAGGATCTGGAAACCGGTTTCCAGGACGCCACCCCCCGGCTGGGCCGGCGCTGAACCATTTGAATTTTGCGGCAGCCTTCTTTGTCCCGCACGTGGGGCAGAGGGCTGCCGTTTTGCGTGGGGAAAAAGGCTGTTGCCCCGGCCACAGACAGACGGCCTTTCCGGCTGGTATGCTGGTCGTCTGTGATCATGTCGCCGATTTCCCGGCAAACCCGTCTTTTGTTGGCGGGGGCTTTGTGCTATAATGTAAACCGATAGTGCATATCTGTGCGATTGGCCGGTTTTGCGGCCCGATCGGGACAAGGAGTTTCCATGAACGTGACCAACGAGTTTTTGAAATACCGCGACGCCTACATTGAAAAGCAGTTCGGCCGGCTGAACCCGGTGCAGAAAAAGGCCGTGTTTTCCACCGAGGGCCCGCTGCTCATTCTGGCGGGCGCGGGCAGCGGCAAGACCACGGTGCTGGTCAACCGCATCGCCAACATTATCCGCTTCGGCAAGGCCCACGGCTCCGACTGGCTGCCCGGGCCGGTGGGCGAAGGGGAGCTGACCGCTCTGAAGGCTGCGGTGGAAACCGGAGCGCCCCTTGCCCCCGGGCTGGAACGGCTGCTGCGGTATGAAAACGCCCGCCCCTGGAACGTGCTGGCCATCACCTTCACCAACAAGGCGGCAGGGGAGCTGAAGGCCCGTCTGGCCGCCATGCTGGGCGAGGAGACGGGCGCGGACGTGAACGCCTCCACCTTCCACTCCGCCTGTGTGCGGATGCTGCGGCGGGACGCCGACCGGCTGGGCTTCCCCAAGAGCTTCACCATCTACGACACCAGTGACCAGGAACGGGCCATGAAAGAGGTCTACAAGGAGCTGCTGGTGGATGACAAGTTCCTGCCCATCAAGTCCGCCATGGGCCAGATCGGCCGTATGAAGGACCAGCTCATCAGCCCGGACGAGGCAATGGAAGCCCCGCAGGATACCAAGGCCGGTCTGCTGGCCAAGGTCTACCGGAATTATTCCGCTCGGCTGAAAAAGGCCGGCGCCATGGATTTTGACGATCTGATCTACTACACCGTGCTTTTGCTGCGGGAAAATCCCGATGTGCTGGAGTATTATCAGCAGAAGTATCGTTATGTATTGGTAGACGAATATCAGGATACCAGTGTGGCCCAGTTCCATCTGGTGCGTCTGCTGGCCGGCGGCTACAAGAACGTCTGCGTGGTGGGTGACGACGACCAGAGCATCTACCGGTTCCGCGGCGCCACCATCGAAAACATTCTGAACTTCGAACAGCATTTCCCCGGCGCACAGGTGATCCGGCTGGAGCAGAACTACCGTTCCACCTCCAACATTCTGGACGCCGCCAACTGCGTGATCAAGAACAATCAGGGCCGCAAGGGCAAGACCCTGTGGACCGAGAACGGCGCAGGCGACCGGGTGCATCATTATCTGGCGGAAAGCGAGCAGGACGAGGCCTCCCACATTGCCACCGTGATCGGCCAGCATCTGAAGGAGGGCGCCCGCCTGCGGGATCACGCGGTGCTCTACCGCATGAACGCCCAGTCCGGCCCGGTGGAAACCTACTTCGCCCGGGCAGGCATTCCCTACAAGATCGTGGGTGGCCAGCGGTTCTACGACCGCAAGGAAGTGAAGGACATCATTTCCTATATGTCCATCGTGGCAAACCCCAACGACGACCTGCGCTTAAAGCGCATCATCAATGAGCCGGCCCGCAAGATCGGCGCCACCACGCTGGACAAGATGAGCGAGATCGCCGCCGGGCTGGGGGTCAACCTGCTGAGCGTGTGCGAAAACGCGAAGGACTACCCGGCCATCAGCCGGGCGGCCAGCGCGCTGAACGGCTTCTACGGCATCTATCTGAATCTGGTGCAGGCCAGTGAGACCCTGCCGCTGGATGAGTTTGTGAGCCGCCTGCTGGAAATCACCGGCTACAAGAAGATGCTGGAGGCCCAGGGCGACGAGGGGGCATCCCGGCTGGAAAACCTTGGCCAGCTGATTTCCAGCGTCAAAACCTACGCGGATCAGAAGGGTGAGGAGGCCACGCTGGCGGGCTTTCTGGAAGAGGTTGCCCTGATCTCGGATCTGGACAGCTACGATGAGGAAAACGACGTGGTGGTCATGATGACCATGCACTCCGCCAAGGGCCTGGAATACGACTATGTGTTTATCGTCGGTCTGGAGGAGGGCATCTTCCCCAGCGACATGTGCCGCTTCTCGGATGAGGAGCTGGAGGAGGAGCGCCGGCTGTGCTATGTGGGCATCACCCGGGCCAAGAAGGAGCTGTATCTCTCCTCCAGCCAGAGCCGGATGATCTTCGGGCGCACCCAGCGCAACCCGCCCTCCCGTTTCCTGGATGAGATCGACTCGGATCTGCTGGATATGGAGGAAAGCCCGGCGGTGTCCGGCGGGCGCTCCTGGGGCGGCGGCTTCGGCAGCTTCGGCGGTTTTGGCGGCGCATCCCGCGAGGGCGGCCATGGTTTTGGCTCCGGCGCGGGCTTCGGTGGTGGTGCTGCGGCTGCTCCCCGGCGGGAGTGGGGCGCGTCCAGCAGCTTCGGCGGCCGGAGCGCAGCGGCATCCACAGGCGGCGGCAGCCGGTTCGGCGCTTCGCCCTCCGGCCGGTTCGGAACGTCCACCGTGGGCGCGGCGGCACCCGCCCGCCCGGCGGCGTCTGCCGGTGCAGGCTCCAAGAGCTTCAAGCCCGGTGACGTGGTGGAACACAAGGTGTTCGGCCGGGGCGTGGTGCTCAAGGCGACCCCCGCTGCGGGCGACACCATCGTGGAAATCCGGTTTGAAAAGGCTGGCGTGAAAAAGACCATGGCGAACTACGCCCCCCTGACCCTGATCAAATAACCTTTGGAGGCAACTCAATGTTGAACGTATCTCTGATCGCATATACCCCGGAACCGGAAAAGGTGGTGGCCGCGGCGGCAAAGCTGTGCTACTCCAACGCCCGCATCGACGATCTGCTGGCGGGGCTGACCCCGGAGAAAAGCCGGGAATTTGTGGAGCGGCTGGCAAAGCTGGGCCACGAAAGCCCCACCGAGCATGTGAGCTTCACCTTCGCCATTGAGGGTGTGTCCCGCAGCCTGCTGGCCCAGATCACCCGTCACCGCATCGCCAGCTACAGCGTGCAGAGCCAGCGTTATGTGCGGCTGGATCAGTTTGAATATGTGACCCCGCCCGAGATTGAGGCGGATCCGGCGGCGCTGGAGGAATTCCAGACCGCCATGGCGCAGGAGAACGAGAACTACAAGCGCATCGCCGCCCTTCTGAAGGACGGCCACATCCGCCGGCTGACCGCGCAGGGCATGAGCGAGGCCGAGGCCGCCAAGAAGGCCGAGAAGATGGCCATTGAGGACGCCCGTTTCGTGCTGCCCAACGCCTGCGACACCAAGATGGTGGTGACCATGAACGCCCGCAGCCTGCAGAACTTCTTCCGGCACCGGTGCTGCAACCGGGCTCAGTGGGAGATTCGGGCGCTGGCGGACGAGATGCTGCGGCTGGTGTATCCCATCGCCCCGTCTCTGTTCCAGATGTCCGGCCCCGGCTGCGTGAAGGGCGCCTGCCCGGAAGGAGCCATGAGCTGCGGCGAAACTCTGGCCATGCGGGAAAAGTACGCCGCGCTGAAAAAGGAGGCGCTGGAGCGTTGAACGGCAAGCTGATCGTGATCGAAGGGCTGGACGGCAGCGGCAAGGCCACCCAGGCCCGGGCGCTGGCCGAAGCCCTTCAGGCCCAGGGCAAAAACGTGATGCAGATCACCTTCCCGGACTATGCCAGCGATTCCTCTGCTCTGGTTCGAATGTATCTGGGCGGGCAGTTCGGCAGCCATCCGGACGATGTGAACGCCTACGCGGCCTCCGCCTTCTATTCGGTGGACCGGTTCGCCAGCTACAAGATGAAGTGGGGCGAGTTTTACCGCGAAGGCGGCATTGTGATCGCCGACCGCTACACCACCAGCAACGCGGTGCACCAGTGCTCCAAGCTGCCGCCGGAGCAGTGGCAGGAATTTCTGGATTGGCTGTTCGATTTTGAGTATAATAAAATCGGAATTCCCGCCCCGGATCGGGTGATCTATCTGGAAGTGGACCCGGCGGTGAGCCAGGCGCTGATGACCGGCCGCTATCAGGGCGACGAAGCAAAAAAGGACATACACGAAAAGGATACCGAGTATCTGGTACGCAGCCAGCGGGCGGCCAAGCATTGTGCCGCCGCGCTGGGCTGGGTGACCGTTGCCTGCTGTGAGGCAGGCGGGATGCGCACCATCCAGCAGATTCATGAGGATGTGCTGCGTGCGACCAAGGAGATTTTATGCTGACATTCAAACCCATCGAACCGCAGGATGCCCAGTGGGTGACCCCGCTGCTGCATGCCAGCGGTTATATGACCAGTACCTACGCCTTTGTGACCCTCTATCTGTGGAGCAGGGCGTACGACACCCAGGTGGCTCGTTTTGGCGATCATGTGATCGCCCGCGGCCACCGGGGCGGTATTTTCCATTATCTGTACCCCTCCGGCCACGGCGACAAAAAGGCCACCGTGGATGCTATCATCGAGGATGCCAGAGCCCAGAGCGAGCCCGCCTGGCTTTACGGTGTTTCGGTGGAGGCAAAACAGCGGCTGGAGCAGTGGTACCCGGGCCTGTTCACCATTGAAGCGGTCCGCGACGACTACGAATACATCTATGACCGGTCCGAGCTGGCTGATCTGCCGGGCAAAAAGTTCCAGAAAAAGCGCAACCATGTGTCCCGCTTTATCCGGGAAAACCCGGACTGGGAGTTCCATGTCATCACCGAGGAATCGTTGCCTCTGGTGCGGCAGTTCAACCGGGAGTGGGCCGCTTTGGCCGACAATAAGGATGACCCGGGCATCCAGATGGAGCACGAGGCCATCGAAATGGTGTTTGACCATTACACCGAGCTGCCCATTGAGGGCGGCTATATCACCGCCGGCGGGCGCATTGTGGCCTACTCCTTCGGCAGCGCCATCAACGACCGCATCTTCGACACCAACGTGGAGAAGGCACTGTATGAGGTGAACGGCGCGTACAACATTATTAACCGGGAAATGGCCCGTCAGGTCTGCGCCGGTTATGAGATGATCAACCGGGAGGACGATGTGGGTTCGGAAGGCCTGCGCAAGGCAAAACTGTCCTACAATCCCATCATCATCGAGCCCAAGTACCGGGCGGTACTGAATAAATGACCTTCGCCGCGCATGCGGCCAGGGGGGAGGGAAAAGAAGCCATGTTTCGTGTGGCAGAGAAAAGTGATGCAGCCCAGCTGACCGGGCTGTTTTCGGCGGTGTTCGGGGATCCGGAACCGGTTGCCGCCAATATTTTTGAAAAGTTTGCCGGGTATGAAAATGTTTTTCTGGCGGAAGAAGAGGGCCAGGTCATTGCCAGCCTGTGCGCAGTGCCCGTCACGCTGCAGGGCCGAAAAGGCGCCTACTATTACGGCGTGTGCACCCGGCCGGAGCGGCGGGGCAAGGGTGTGATGACCGAACTGATGGACTACGCCCGAAGCCAGCTGCTGCTGCGCGGATGGAGCTTCGCGGTGCTCATCCCCGCCAGTGCCAGCCTGTTTGATTTTTATGCCCAGCGGGGCTTTCAGAAGGCGTTCGGGCTGCGGGAATTCACCCGGCCCATCCGCCGCAACCTGTGGGCTCAGGCGGATTTTGATTCCGTCACAGCCAAGGGGCTGGAGGCACTGCGCCGCCGCTTTGCGCCGGATGCGGTCTTTTTGAACAACGCGGGCTATATTCTGGTGCTCACCGATCTTTACACCTTGGGTGGAACCATTGTGTCCAGTGAGGACGGCTACGGCATCTATTTTAAAAAGGACGATCAGACGCTGGATTTTGTGGAGTTGTTTGCGGAGGGCGACCGGGCTGCGGAAAAACTGATGGAAGCCGCACGGGATAAAACCGGCGCGGAACAGGCCCACATTACCCTGGGCGTCCAGCAGAATCTGTTTTTGGGTGAGGGCGTAGCCCGGGATTACGGCATGATCCAGTTTTTTGATCGGCCCTTTGACGTGCAGGAAGGCTATATGCGCCTGATGCTGGACATGGAGTGAATCAGAGGGCGGCGCACCCCGCGCCGCTCAGGGAATAAGAAAGTGCAGGGAAGTTACTATGGCTAAATACCGTCGTGAAACCTACCAAAACCCGGATCAGCCCCCCAAACGCGGCCACAAAGGCTGCCTCGTGCTGGTTGTGCTGGTTGTTGTGCTGCTGGCTGCGGCCGCTTTTGGGGCCTTCAGCATCATGCAGGATGTGAACGGCCGCGACCAGCTTGGCGATGAGGTTCTGGTCACCGTGCAGCAGGGCGAAAACAGCGCGTCCATTGCCCGCAGCCTGAAGGATGCAGGCGTCATTAAATATCCCAACATCTTCCGTTACTACCTGAAGTACACCGGCAAGAGCGCCAATCTGCAATACGGCGACTTCACACTGGTGCAGGGCCAGAGCTACGATTCCATCATTGAGACCATGAGCCAGTATGCCAAGCGGGAAACCGTGAGCGTCACCTTCCCGGAGGGCATCACCGCCCAGCGGTTTGCCCAGCTGATGGAGGAAGCCGGCCTGTGCACCGCCGAGGAATTCCTGGATGTGGCCAACAACGGCGATTTCAGCCAGTATGAGTTCTGGAACGAGATTCCGGAGGATCCCAACCGCTTCATGAAGTGCGAGGGCTACCTGTTCCCGGATACCTACGAATTCTTTGTGGACGATACGGTCTATAACTATGTGGACAAGCTCTATGCCGAGTTCGACGCAAAGGTTACCCCGGAGATGCGCCAGCGGGCCAGCGAGCTGGGCATGACGCTGGAAGAGGTTGTCACCCTGGCCAGCTTTGTACAGGAGGAGGCCGGCAATTCTGAGGATGCGCGGGTGTCCGCGGTGTTCCATAACCGGCTGGCGGAGGATTCCCCCTATCCCCGGCTGGAGAGCAATGCCAGCAGCTATGTGCAGAATCCGGATGACAACAACTACATCTACAACTGGATTGCCCCCTACTATGGCGGATGGGACAACATCCCCGAAAATATCTACAATGCCTACAATACCTATGAGCTGAATGGCCTGCCCGCAGGCCCCATCTCCAACCCGGGCATTGATGCTATTCAGGCAGCCCTCTACCCGGATGCAGAGTATCTGGACGGTAAGTACTACTTCTTCGTGACTGATAAAAACGGCGTGTACTACTATGCCAAGACCAAAGCCGAGCACGATGCCAATGTGTCCAAGGCATTCAGCGTAAAATAAACAAGGAAACAAAGCGGCGGGCGCGCGGGAGAAAAATCTCTCTGCGCGCCCGCCCGGCTGTGAAAACGAGAAAGGAAAACGATTATGCTTCCCATTCCGGAATTACTGGCCCCCGCGGGGGATCTTGAGCGACTGCAATATGCCATCCGCTACGGCGCGGATGCGGTGTACTGTGGTCTGACCGAGTTCGGCATGCGTGCCGCGCCCGGCAACTTCACCCCGGAGCAGCTGGCCGAAGGTGCCGCCTTCGCCCACGCCCGGGGCAAGAAGATCTATCTGACCATGAACACCCTGCCCACCAACGAGGAGCTGGAGCGCATCCCCGAAGCCATCCAGAATGCGGTGGCCGCCGGTGTGGATGCCTTCATCGTGGCCGATCTGGGCGTGCTGGCCATGGTCAAGCAGTATGCCCCGAACACCGAAATTCACCTCTCCACCCAGGCGGGCATCACCAACTGGGCCGCCGCCAAGGCTGCCTATGATCTGGGAGCCAAGCGGGTGGTGCTGGCCCGGGAGCTGGATCTGCGGGCCATTGCCGAGATCCGCGCCCATGTGCCCGACGATCTGGAGCTGGAAGCCTTCGTGCACGGCGCCATGTGCATGAGCGTGTCCGGCCGGTGCCTGCTCAGCCAGTACATGACCGGACGGGACGCCAACCGGGGCCAGTGTGCCCAGCCCTGCCGCTGGAAGTATCGTTTGGTGGAGGAATCCCGCCCCGGCCAGTTTATGGAAATCGGCGAGACCGAAGAGGGCAGCTATATCCTGAATGCCAACGATATGTGCACCGCCCCCTTCATCGACCTGATCTGCCAGGCCGGTGTGGACAGTCTGAAGATCGAGGGCCGGGCCAAGACCGCCTATTATGTGGCCAGCGTGACCAGCGCCTACCGCAAGGCATTGGATGCTTTCCTGCAGGACCCCACCGCCGAGGAATACACCTGCCCGGACGATGTGTTTGAAGAGCTGGATCGCACCAGCCACCGGCCCTACTCGCCGGGCTTCTACTTCGGCCGCCAGCAGGCCAGGCAGGAGACCAGAAACGGCGGTTACCTGCGCCACTGGGAGTTCATCGGCGTGGTGGAAGGCTGGCAGGACGGCGTGGCTCAGTGCAGCCAGCGGGGCAAGTTCTGCCTGGGCGATACCATCGAAGCGCTCACCCCGCTGGGCGAACGCGTCACCCTGACCCCGGAATGGATCAAAAATGAGCTGGGTGAAGAGGTGGAGAGCACGCCCCACGCCACCATGAAATACACCATTCCCTGTGCCACTGCGCTGCCTGCTTACAGCCTGCTGCGCCGCCGCGTTCAGTAAAAGGTTCATCAGACAAAAAATGAACAGGTCCAGTAAAAACGGACAGTGACAAAAGACCCCCTGATGTAGGAAAATAGACTA